>Ga0181552_10000541_pt1 | contig 29179 bp, 24 predicted proteins | sample 011ome_18_FD_130583 | JGI IMG/M metagenome (GOLD analysis project Ga0181552, IMG submission 130583) | Coastal salt marsh microbial communities from the Groves Creek Marsh, Skidaway Island, Georgia - 011501BT metaG (megahit assembly) | ecosystem: Environmental > Aquatic > Marine > Intertidal...
TAGGAAATGACTTAAGTCAAGCAGTTATCACTCTTGGAATTTTTTCAGTTTGTGCAGTTCGTATTATTCCTATGGTAACCCAGATTTTTTCATCAGTTAATGCAATTAGATATGGAGAAGACGCTCTAATACAACTATATCATTTACTATTAGCTCCATCTGAAAATAAAAACTTAAGTTTCAAAAAAAATCATAATATCCATGAGAGAAAATTTATCTCTTCTTTTAAAAAAATGAATGTTAAAGATCTTAGTTTTAGCTACCTAAATTCTGAAAATTTTATAATTCATAATGCTAACTTTGAAATTGAGTCAGGTGATTTTATTGGAATTGTTGGCCCCTCTGGCTCAGGCAAGACCACTCTTGTTGATTTAATTTTGGGGCTGCTCACTCCGAAAACAGGCCAAATTTTTGTTAATGACATTAATATTTTTAATGATATACATGGCTGGAGATCTAAGATTGCCTATATTCCTCAGGAGATTTTTCTTATTAATGACTCAATTAAAAATAATATTATTTTAGGAGACAGCCCAGGAGTTATATCCAATTCAAATTTAGATGCAGCTATTTTGCAATCAAAACTAACACAATTTATTAGTGAATTACCTCAAGGACTCTCTACAAATGTTGGAGATAAAGGTATTAATTTATCTGGTGGGCAAAGGCAAAGAGTTGCTATTGCAAGAGCACTTTATCATCAAAGGGAGATATTGATTTTAGATGAAGCAACCTCAGCATTAGATAGCTCTACAGAAGAGGAGATTACTGGTCAGTTTGAAGCTTTAAAAGGAAGGAAGACAGTCATTTGTATTGCTCATAGAATGTCAACACTTAAGTCATGCAATAAAATTTACTCAATCGAAAATGGTATAATTACTCAAAAAAATAATATTTGAGGAAAATGTGATTAAAGGTAAAAATATTCTTATTACTGGTGGCACTGGCTTTATAGGCTCTCACCTAGCTGAGATGCTTGCAAGGCAAGGTAATAATGTTACATGTTTTGATAGATATAATATTAATAATAATTGGGGCTGGCTAGAGGAATCTGATCTTTCAAAAGATATAAATGTTATTTTAGGCGATATTAGAGATTTTGACTCTGTTCATGATGCAACTGCAGGAAAAGATATAATCTTTCATCTTGCCGCTCTTATAGGAATACCTTATTCCTATAAATCACCTTTGGCGTATATAAGAACTAATATAGAGGGAACATATAATATCTTAGAGTCTTCAAAGTTGCGACAAATTGAAAAAATTATTATCACTTCAACAAGTGAAACATATGGAACTGCTCAAACTGTTCCAATTAGCGAGTCTCATCCACTTGTTGGACAGTCCCCTTATTCTGCAAGCAAGATTAGTGCAGATCAGCTTGCATTAAGCTACTATTTGTCTTTTGATAGCCCTGTCATCATTGCAAGACCTTTTAATACGTACGGACCGCGACAGTCATCAAGAGCTATAATCCCTACAATATTTTCTCAGATTATGCTTGGCGATGAATTATCCCTTGGTAATTTGTCGCCCACAAGAGATCTTACTTATGTTTCTGATACATGCAAAGGTTTTATAGAGTTAGCTAATCACCCCAAGTTAAACGGAGAAGTTATTAACATAGGCTCAAACAAAGAAATTAGCATAAGGGATTTAGCAGACCTGATCAAAGGAATTGCAGGAAAAGAATTGAAGATCACTAAATCTAAGGAAAGATATAGGCCCGAGAAGAGCGAAGTCGATCGGCTATTATGTGATAATTCAAAGATTTGTGCTCTGACTTCCTGGAAGCCAGAAATAACTCTAAAGACAGGGCTAACTAATGTCTATGAGTGGATGAAGTCTATTGATTTAAATAAGCTTTACAAAGCTGACAGATACAATGTCTAAAAAGATATCTCTTTCAGAGCCAAATTTTTGCGGAAATGAAAAAAAATATCTTAAAGATTGTATTGATTCAGGCTGGGTTTCGTCTGCTGGATCTTATGTTGATAGGTTTGAAGAATCAATTGCAAGATATACAGGCGTAAAAAAAGCTATTTCAATTGTAAATGGAACTTCTGCAATTCATCTTGCTCTCAAAATTGCAGGAGTTAAGCCTGGGCATGAAGTAATAGCACCAACCTTAACATTTATAGCGCCGATAAATGCAATTTCATATTTAGGTGCAAAACCAGTTTTTATGGACTCTGATCCTTTTTTTAATATAGATATAGAAAAGACTGTTGAATTTTTGAATAACAAAGTTAAATATAAGAATGGCAAAAATATTAATAAAGATACCGGAAATATAGTTCAGGCTATTCTGCCAGTTCATATATTTGGAACTCCAATTGATCTTGCCGAGCTAGTTAACATCTGTACTGACAGAAATATTAAAATAGTCGAGGATGCAAGTGAAAGCCTTGGTTCATTTGTCACATCTCAAAAAATCCATTCTGGAACTATGGGAGACATGGGCTGTATTTCATTCAATGGAAATAAGATTATTACTTGTGGAGGCGGAGGAATGATCATAACGAATTCTGATGACTATGCAAAACAAGCTCAATATTTATCAACACAAGCAAAAGACGATCCATTCCATTTTTTACATCATGAAATTGGCTTTAATTATCGTTTAACTAATATCCAAGCAGCTATTGGTCTTGCGCAGCTTGAAAAGTTAGAAGAAATAAAAATTAAAAAAGATAAAATACACAGGTCTTACCAAGAACTTCTCTCGGATAAAGAAGATATTCATCTTATTTCTCCCGCTAAAAACTTAGACAGTAATTATTGGTTGAATGTAATAAGGTTTTCAAATCAAGATCTTCAAAAAATTGCAGTTAAAAAATTTATTTCAGAAGAAATTGAAGTAAGACCTATTTGGCATTTAAATCATTTGCAAGTTCCCTATAGAGATTCCTACACCTATAAAATTGAAAATGCTCCATTTCAAATAGAAACCTCACTATGCTTGCCCTCAAGCTCTGGCATGACAGAGGAGCAATTTAAAAGAATTAGGGCAGTCATAAAAGTGTTATGAAAAAAATAGTAATTCTTGGAGTGGGCGGTCATGCAAAGTAGTGTATTGACTTAATATCCTATAATAAAGAATATTCGATTATAGGTATCAATGCTCCAAATTTGCCAGCATCCCTTCTCAAGCATCGCTTTTTTAGATCGATCCCTTGAGGATATTTTCTCTAAAAATACAATTATATTTTTAGTCATATAGTAAAATAATTGAGATAATACAAAAAATTAAATTTCCCATTGAAACCAAAAAAAATTTTATGACATCATCTAATAAATCTCATTTAAAATTTTTCATTTCGCCTGAATCAACTATTAGAGATACTTTTTCTCAATTCAAAGCTGTGGGGATAAATTGTTTGGTGGTAGTTCAAAAATCTAAATTTCTTGGGACTATAACTGATGGTGATATTAGAAAAGCGCTGCTGGATAATGGAAATATGCGAACCTCCATAGACAAAATCTATCAAAAGAATGCATTTTCTGTTAATGAAAAAAATCTAAATGATCAAGAGATTAAACAAGCATTTCTAAAGAATCATTTTAGCTTAATACCAATAGTAAACTCTAAAAAAAATATTGTTAATATTATTACTTGGTTTGATTTTTTTGGAAAAAAAGCAGTTATTAAAAAGCTCAAAGCTCCAATGGTTATAATGGCTGGGGGTAAAGGGACGCGAATGGCTCCCTTCACTAATATTCTACCTAAACCATTGATCCCAATAAACAATCAAACCGTAATTGAGAGGATCATAGGCTCATTTCAAAAGCATGGTAAAAATGATATATATATTTCAATCAACTTTAAAGGAGCAATATTAAAAGCATACTTTCAAGAGCTAAATCCTAGTTATAATATATCGTTCATTGAGGAGTCCAAGCCTCTTGGCACGGCCGGTGCTCTTAGCAAATTAAACAAAAAATTTAAAACTCCATTTTTTCTTACTAATTGTGACGTACTTTTTGATGTGAATTATAAAGATATTCTTGATCATCATAAGAAAAATAAATCACTTATTACATTAGTAGCATCTGCCAAAGAAATTACTATTCCATATGGCTCACTTCAAATCAGTGAAGATGGATATTTATCAAAATTTCAAGAAAAACCAGTGCTTGATTATCTTATTAATTCTGGGCTGTATGTTATAGATCCAAGTGTTTTGGCGCATATTCCAAATAATAAATATTTTGATATCACTGATTTGATTTCTGTTCTCCTTAAAGAAAATCATAATATTGGTGTATATCCTATTGATGATGATCAATGGGTGGATGTAGGTCAGTGGGAAGAATATAAAAAAGCTGTTAGTAAAATTAAATGACAATTAAAAACATTGGTATCGTCGGATATGGATCAATAGGGCAAAGACATCATAAGATACTATCTTCAATAAGCAATGAATTCGAATTCTATATTAAGACTCAGCAACAAGGTATTAAAAATTCATTTAATAGCTTGGAGTCATTTTCTTCTCAAAACTTGGACTACATCATTATTTCAAATCCAACCTCACTCCATTATGAGACATTGAAGTTTCTTGACGAGCAATATAAAAAAATTAAATTTTTAGTTGAGAAACCACTTTTTAACAACTTTAAATCATTTTCAAGTCGTTCCAACTTTTATTTTGTTGGCTATAATCTTAGATTCCATAAAATTATTAATAAATTTTTAAAATTTATTAATGAGAAAGACATAATATCAATTTCAATTAAAACTTACTCTTATCTCCCTAATTGGCGAAAAAATATTGATTATCAGTCTTCAGCAAGTGCAAAAAAATCTCTAGGAGGAGGCGTTTTACGTGATCTGAGTCATGAAATTGATCTATTAAATTTTCTTTTTGGCGCCTTAACATTTACATATGCTGATTCTAGAAAAGTATCCAATCTAGATATTGAAACTGATGATTTTCTATTAGCTTGTGGGAAATTAAAAAGTGGGGCACCTTTCTCGATAGAATTAAATTATTTTTCTAGACTAAATTCAAGAGAAATTATTATTGAGACTTCGCAAGAGTCAATTAAGTTAGATCTTGCAAATTTTAATATAACTATTGTTGGAGATACGATCAGCCATACAGAATATGATAGTAATATCAACTCTTCTTATAAAGCTATGCATGAGGCCATTATAACTGACAATTTTCAAGATGTTTGTTCGCTCCAAGAAGGTCTTATGGTTGTAGAGCAAATTCAACAACTTGAAAGTTTGTCCATATCATGACCAGTATATGTACTATATGCGCTCGAGGTGGTTCAAAGGGAGTACCGAATAAAAATATAAAATTATTAAATGGAACTCCTTTAATAGTTTATACAATTAAACAAGCTATTAATTCAAAGTTATTTTCAAGAGTTGTTGTTTCCACTGATTCTCAAAAAATTGCTAAAATTGCTTCAGACTCTGGAGTCGAATGTTGGTTTCTTCGACCTAAGTATCTTTCATCAGACAAAGCATCTAAGTTAGATGCAATACGTCACGCTGTAACCAAGGCTGAAAAAAAATTTAAGACTAAATATGATTTTATATTTGATTTAGATGCTACCTCTCCTCTAAGGAAGGTATCAGATATTAAGAATGCATTTAAATGCTTCAAACAGTCTGATGCATTAAATCTTATCACAGCAAGTCCTGCCAGAAAAAACCCATACTTTAATATGGTTGAATATTCTCGATCAGGAATTAAATTAGTTAAATCAATAAAGGGTGTAATGTCTCCTCAATCAAGACAAGTTGCTCGACCCGTATATGACATGAATGCATCCATCTATATATGGAAGAGATCTGCTTTGTTTAATAATGTAAAATTGATCAATAAAAAGACTGTTCTGTATGAAATGCCTGAAGAAAGATCAATTGATATTGATACTATGATTGATTGGTATCTTGTAGAATTATTAATGCAATCAAATCAAAAGAAATGAATATAAAAAATAAAATCGTATATATTTTTGGAGGACTAGGCAGAATAGGGCAAGAAGTTGTTCAAGGTCTTTTAGATAATAGCGCTACAGTGATACTGATAGATAGGCAAAGCCCAAGAAAACTAAACACCTCATTTAAAAAAAATCCTGATCTTAAATTTATTCAAATTAAATCTGATAAAGTGGAGGATGCAGAGCATACTTTTGTTGATGCGGTAAATAATTTTGGGTGTCCAGATATCTTTATTAATTGTTCATATCCAAGAACAGCAGACTGGGATAATAATTCATTTTCAGAAATTTCACTGGAATCAATGCGCAAAAATATTGATATTCATCTTAATAGTTATATTTGGATAGCAAAACTAGCAGCAGATTATATGAAAGAAAATAAAAAGACAGGATCTATTATTTTAACAAGTTCAATTTATGGATTAAAAGCTCAAGATCTTAACCTATATAAAGGAACTGAGATGTCAGAAAATTTAACTTATGGAGTAATTAAAGCCGGCATCATTCAAGGATCTAAGCAGATGGCATCTTATTATGGCCAATTTAATGTTCGTGTGAATACGATTTGCCCAGGTGGAGTGAGAGATAAAAATTTAAATAAGAAATTTATGAATAGGTATTCTTTAAAAACACCTTTAAAAAGAATGGCAGCTCCTTCAGATTTGGTTGGCGCATATCTTTTTCTCTCCTCTGATCTAAGCTCATATATAACCGGACAAGTACTAATGGTCGATGGTGGAATTTCAATTGTATAGATTGCCCACCTCAATTAATCATTAAGAAATTAATGGATAAAAAAATTTTAATATTAGTCAATAGCCTTGATTTCTTTCTTACACATAGAAATACATTAGCCCAAAAGCTCGTTGAAAATGGTTACAATGTCGAGGTTATAACTGATATGCAGGGCAAAAATTATACTGATCAGCATATTATGTTTCATAATTTTGAAATAGATAGGGCTTCAATCAATCCATTAAGCTTTATTATTAAAGTAATCAGGCTGAAAAAATATTTATCTATAAACAAATTTGATATTTATTATTTTGTTTCACATAAATCAAATATTTTAGGGGGTATTGCCACACTTTTTGAGTTTAGAAAAAAAATTATTTTCTCTATAACTGGATTAGGATATGCTTTTATTAATAGAAACTTTTTAGCAAAATGTGTGAAAAGATTAATTCTATTGTCATATTCAATCCTTGCTAAAAAAAGTAACTGTATATTTATTTTTCAAAATAATGATGACAAAAAACTCTTCTTGAATTATGGAATCTTAAAGGAAAAACAATCTATCATTATTCCTGGCATGGGAGTGGATTTGCAAAAATTCAGTTATAAGGAAAGAATTTTTTTCCAAGCTGATAGACCCATAAGAGTTCTGTTTGCAGGAAGATTGCTCATCGATAAGGGCATTAAAGAATTTTTAGAGTTAGCTTTAAGGTTTAAAAATAGAAATTTTGAATTTCACATATCTGGTAACTTAGATATTGAGAATCCTCATGCAATCAATTTAAAGGATTTTAATAATTATTTAAATGAATCTAATCTTGTTTATCACGGGCACATTGATTTTGAGAAAATGTTTGAGTTGTACAGGGCTACTGATATTTTTTTATTGCCCTCATATAGAGAAGGTTTTCCAAAAGCTGCAATAGAAGCAGCTGCTACTGGCCAGCCTCTGCTGATGTCAGATGTTCCGGGATGCCGTGATTGCATAATCGAGGGCTATAATGGTTTTTTATTTAAAAAAGGTGATATTGAGGAAATGGAGTTGCAACTTTTAAAAATTTCAGGCAAGAATAATTTGAAATCTTTTTCAAAGAATTCAAGAAAGCATGTAGAAAAAAATTATTCTGCCATGTATATTGCAAATCAATACATTGAACTAATTTCAGCTACTTATTATTGATTGGCCATCCATTGATTAAGTTGAATCACTGACCAAAGCTCATAAAAATTATTATTTTTTTGCGCTTGATGATCATCCCATTTTTTCTTAATAAGATCAGTTGGGAGATAGCAATCACTTTTTGGACTATCAAATAGCATTTGAGAAGACCATTCCTTAAGATCCGATCTAATCCAATCATGGATCGGAATTCCAAACCCCATTTTTGGTCTTTCAAAAAGATGGACTGGGACATGCTTATTTAAAATATCTCTCAGAATATTTTTAGTTTTTCCATTTTTTATTTTTAAATTTAATGGTAGCTTGTATGCATGTTCAACAAGATTTTGATTAAGGAATGGCGTTCTTGTTTCTAACGAGTAATACATTGAAGATCTATCTACTTTGCATAAGATATCATCAGGCAGATATGTCTGAAAATCCATAGCCATCATTTTTTCCTCCAGGGTCTTAAAAGAGGAATTTTCAAAAATTTCTTGAAAATTTGAATTTTTATCGTTTAATTCCAATTCATTCCAGGAGCCAGTAAGGGAGGCATAAAATGAATAGTCATTCTCAATTTTTGATAATTTAGTAAATAGTTTTTCAACTCTTTCAGTATAGTCACCAGATAATATAGAGGGAAAGAGGTACTTCAATATGTATGTAGTATGCTTAATTGAATACTTAGAAAGTATATAAAATATTTTTTTTCTTATAGGGGTGGGTATCCTTCTAAGTATTTTCCAATAACTGCTTGAAAAAAGATATCGATTATAACCACCAAATAACTCATCTCCTCCATCTCCACTGAGAACAACAGAAACTTGTTCTTTTGCAATCTTAGAAACAAGCATTGTTGGAATTTGTGATGAGTCTGCAAAGGGCTCTGCAAAAGCGCTAGGAAGTGATGGAATAATTTTTATAGCTTCAGCTTTGGTACAGATTGCTGAGTGATGATCTGTGCCAAGATGATGAGCAATTTTTTTTGCATATGGTGATTCATCATATGCATCAAAATCAAAACCGATATTAAATGTTTTAATCTTTGAGCTTGAATTTTTTTGCATCAAAGAGACCACTAGAGAGGAATCTATTCCACCTGACAAAAATGCACCAATTGGAACATCTGATAATTGTTGCTGAGCGATCGATTCTTCAAGGAGTTGCTCTGTTATTTTTAATAGTGATGTCGAAGAATATGAAGTGTCAAATTGATCTTTTTGTTCAGGTAGATTCCAGAATTTTTTAAATTTCACTCCTGTTGAACTCACCACCTCATTAAATGAATGAGCTGTCTTATGCTTAAAATCTTTTAAATTGATTGAAATATATGAGGCTGGAGGGAGCTTAAAAGTACTTTTATATATACATAGAGGAGCGGGGATATAATTAAGCCTTAGCAATTCATTTATAGCATCTTGATTGATCTCTTTTGAAGGCATTCCAAGGTGTACTGGTGAATTGAGATCAGATGAAAAAATAAACCCCTGATTGTGAAAATATAAATAAAGTGGCTTTTCTCCAGAAATATCTCTAGCTAAGGTTACTATATTTTCTTCGAAGTCATATACTGCAAAAGCAAACATTCCTCTGATCATATCTAGGGTTTGAGCAATACCAAATTTTTCAATAAGTTCAATTAAGGTTTCTGTATCAGAATTACTTGACCATTTAAATTCGCTGGGAAATTTTCTTCTAAGTTCAAGATGGTTGTATATTTCCCCATTAAAAATAATCATATTTTTTTTTGAGTGAGATATTTTTGGTTGATTTCCGGTAGGATTTAAATCAATAATTGATAGTCTATTATGTCCAAGAAATATTTGATTATTACATGAGATAAAATTATGAAAGTCTGAAAAATCTGGACCTCTAAAGTTAGCTTTAAGCAAAGCTTGATTAAAACTTTCTTCATTGATATTTTTAAATTGGCCAATAGAACCGAGTATTCCGCACATAGAGAGATTATACTTTAAGAATGAAAATTTGTTTTCTGCTAAATAATTTAGAATTGGGTGGAGCCGAGAGAGTAATTACCATACTTTCAGACTATTTAGTCAATCATGATTGTGAAATCAGTATCATTGTTTTGAATAAATTGAATAATCAGCAAGCATTAAATCCAAATATTGACATTATTTCACTCAATCAAACTAAAGTGTTAAAAAGTCTCTTCCCATTACAAAATTTATTAAAAAAGAATAAATACGATTTTATTATTGGAAATATGTGGCCTATTACAATTTTGGGACTTGCAGGATCTTTCTTAATGTCCAAAAAGCCTAATGTTTTGTTTATAGAGCACTCTATCATTTCGAATGAATACAATCATCAAAGTTTTGCATTTCAGTGTATATTAAAATTATCCATTAGATTTTTTTATAATTTTGCTTCTCAAATAATCTGTGTATCTAATGGGGTAGCAACAGACCTTCGCAAACTAGGAGTAAAGCAATCTAAGTTAGAAGTTATTCTTAATCCTGTAATGATCCCTTCAGGGGGAAGTAAAAATAATAAATATGATCAACATTCATCTAATTGGAAAGATTTTTCAGGAATTAAGATTTTATCTGTTGGCAATTTAAGGGTAAATAAAAATTATCCAAATCTTTTAAAAGCTTTGGAGATTTTACGAACTAAATATAATCAAGATTTTATCTCACTAATTGCAGGAGATGGTCCAGAAAAAGAAAACTTGAAATCATTGATTCAAGATTATAGCCTCCAGGATAATGTTTTTCTGCTAGGGGGTGTGCAGAATACCGAAAGCTTGTATAGGAATGCTGATTTGTTTGTATTATCCTCTGATTTTGAAGGCTTTGGTATGGTCCTCGTTGAAGCCTTGGGGTATGGAAAGACTATTGTTGCTACAGATTGTGAAAGTGGGCCGAGAGAAATTCTTGGAAATTCTGAATATGGGTATCTAAGCCCAATGGGTAATCCTGAGAAGTTGGCTGAATCTATTTATCAAGCTTATTTAAATCAGCTTAGTCCAGATATTCTTCTTAAGCGATACAAAGATTTTGATGTCTCTTCGATAGGAAGGAAATACCTAGCCTTGATGAAAAGAATAAAATTTAATTAAATCTTTCAGATAATCCAATATTATTAAGTCTTATAATTCAATTCTAGGAGAAATTATTTTTTAGATTGATTGGTCTCTATGTTGAATTCAAGAGATTTTCTAGGCTTTTAAAATAGGCGCTGTTTTTCTTTAGTGATAATTGCTGAGATAGATAACTTTTTGAAATCCATTTTTTTTTCAATGCCGTTCTTTCTGGGGATCCTATTAGCTCCCCATTTCTTTTTTGTATAGAAGAAATTATGTTTGAGGACTCCTGAAGGGATGAGAAGGTTCCGCTATCGAGCCAAATAGATCCCTTATCGAGGGTGACAACATCTATTTTTTTATTTCTTATATAAATGTTATTTAAATCAGTAATCTCAAGCTCACCTCTGGATGATGGTAAAAGCGATTCCGCCAACTCAACCACATCTTCATCATAGCAATACAGGCCTGTTACAGCAGCATTAGATGGGGCAATTTTTGGTTTTTCTATTATTTCTTTGACTTCATTATGTTTATTAAACTTTATAACACCATATCTCTCTGGATCTTTTACTATATAGCTGAAGATTTTTACTCCAGATTTAAAATCATGAATTATATTTTCATCAATACTATTGCTGTAAAAGATGTTATCACCAAGAATCAGGGTTGTTTTGCTGCCTGCAATTTTTTGCTTAGCTATAATAAATGCTTCTGCAAGTCCGTTTGGTTTATCTTGGGTAAGAAATTCAATTTTAATTCCATAATTATCACCATTACCAAGCAATAATTTAAATCTTTCGAGATCATAAGGCGTTACTATAATAGTAATATCTCTTATCCCTAACTCCATTAGTGTAACAAGAGGGTAAAAAATCATTGGTTTATCAAATATTGGTAAAAGCTGCTTGGAGATTATTGAGGTGATAGGCTGGAGTCGAGTGCCTGATCCTCCAGCTAATATTATACCTTTCATAGATTCTCCCTATTTACTATTTCTTTGTTGAGTTCCTCCTTCCAGTTAGAAGGCTTGATATCAAAAGATGTTAAAATCTTATCAGAATTCAGAGAAGTATTATGAGGTCTTTTAGCTTGGAGATTAAAGGACGAATTTTTAACTTTTGTAATTTCTTGAGGAATATATTTTTTTGAAGAGACGCTAATAAATAAATTTTGTATTTCTTGAATGAGTTCATATCTTGAAACTGATCCTTGATTAGCAAAGTGATAAACTCCTCCCAAAGTTAGATTATTTAGATATTTAGGAATAATTTTATTTATCGCACATGCCAGCGAGCTGGCAGATGTTGGAGAACCAATACAGTCGTATGCTCCACTGAGGTTATTATCATTAATTATATTTAAAATAATTTTTTCTAGAAAATTATTCTGAAATTTACTGTAAAGCCAAGCTGTTCTAATAATCAAACATGTATGTGCTGTCTTTAGTAAATTTTGCTCACCCTGTAACTTTGCTAAGCCATATTTATTTATAGGATTTGTTTTATCATCTTCAGAGTAATTGCCTTTAGTTCCATCGAATACATAATCTGTAGAGATATGAATAATTGGAATTTTTTTATACATTGAGAATTTACCAAGCTCCAGGATTGCATCAGAGTTTATTAGATTATTATCTTGATCCCATTCCGCCCTATCAACATCATTAAAAGCAGAAAAGTTACATATTAATTTAGGCTTATAATAAGATAAGATGTCTTGAATTTTTTTTACCTCAGTCATATTTATTTCTCTAGATGAGAGGAAGAGGGCGTCTGGCCTTAGCTCTTGGAAGCATTTTGCTAACTGACCATATTTTCCTATGACTAGAATCAAGAATTCCACCAATTAGGATTATTTTGATACCATTCAATAGTTTCTTGAAGATTTTGCTCGAAATGCTGGGATGGCTTCCAGTCAGTTATTGTATATATTTTAGTATTATCAATCGCATATCTAAGGTCATGTCCAGGACGATCACTGACAAACTCTATTAGGTTTTCATTACGGCCCATCATCTTGAGTATATTTCGTACAAGGGATAAATTAGATATCTCAAGATCTCCCCCGATATTAATTTTTTCATTCACAACACCTCCCTCATGAAGCGAAATAATTGCCTGCGAATGGTCTTTAGCATGAATCCAATCCCTAATATTCAGCCCATTGCCATAAATTGGAATCTTTTTATTGCATATTATTTTTTTAATAACCGTTGGAATTAGTTTTTCAGTATGCTGTCTCGGCCCGAAATTATTACTACAGTTAGTAATAACATAGTTTAGTTTAAATGTTCGAGCCCAAGACTGAACTAGAAGATCTGATGAGGCTTTAGAAGCAGAATAAGGGGAACTAGGCCTATAGTTTGAAAGTTCAGTAAATCTTGCATCATGGAAATTCAGGTCGCCATATACTTCATCAGTTGAAACATGATGGAAGACTAGCGAAGGCAATATTTTCTTTATCTCCAGTGAGGCTTGAAGCAAATTAAATGTACCCATGATATTTGTTTCAAGAAAGATCTTTGGACCTAAAACAGAATTATCTACATGTGATTCAGCTGCAAAATGCACTACTATATCTGGTTCAAAGTCTTTGAATGCAGTCAGCACATCTTCAAAATTATTTATATCTATTTTTTTGAACTGATAATTCTTAAAATCTTTAAACATGTCTAATGTTTTATTAGATGTAGCATAGGAAATACAATCAAGATTTAATATTTCTTTATTTGGATTCACAGATAAAATCTCATCGATAAAATGAGATCCAATAAAACCGCCACCACCTGTTACTAAAATTCTATTTTTGTTTAGCATTTTAAAAGCTTAAATTATTTTCGATAGCTTTGAATGATTTTCCAGCCTCATCTTTTTCAGAAAAATGAATGATCTTTTCCTCTCCCCAATTAATTCCAATGGTTGGATCATTCCACTTGATTGTTATTTCATGCGCCGGAGAGTAGTAGTTACTTAGTTTGTAAAATACACATGTATTTTCTTGAAGCGTCTTGAAGCCGTGAGCAAATCCCTCAGGAATATAAAGCATCTTTGCATTATCTCTTGAAAGCTCAATAGATGCGTAATCTTTGTAAGTTGGAGAATTTTTTCTAATGTCAATCACAAAATCAAGCATCGAACCAGCTATAACAGTCACTAGCTTGGCTTGACCAAAAGGTTGATTTTGAAAATGCATACCACGGATGGTATTTATTTTATCAGATACAGAAAAAGCATCTTGAGCAAACTCTACATCAAAATTATTTTTTCGATATATCTCTGAAAAACATCCCAATCGGGATGAAAACATTGGTCTATCATGAATTTCAATGCCTGATAAATCATCTATTTTTTTCTTGCCCATTTCTATACCATGACTGTCCTAAACTCAGGCAGTGGAAAAATTAATTTTGTCCCCTTTTTAAATATTCTTTTTGCTTTAATCAATATCTCTTCTTGATAATTCCATGCACAAACCAAGACAACATCATATTCTTGCTTTGATAAATCAGTCTCGCATATTATTGGTATATTGAATACAGGAAATATCTTACCAATTTTTGTCTCTGTAGTGTCAACGCAGAAAGAAATATGGTCACAACTGAGCTTTAAATATGTAAACATAGTAAATGCTTTTGCAGGAGCACCATAAGCAATAATTTTTTGACCTTTTGTATTTGCTTGCGTGAACTCGAAATCTAAATTATTTTTTAATAAAATTATTTTCTCATTAAAGATTTGAAAAATCTTCTTTTCTTCGAATAGTGATTTTTCGTAAGCCAAAGACTCAATTACTTTTCTTTTTGTAGATTCATTAGGGTCATTCGAAAATATATAAACCAGCGACCCTCCATGAACATCAGTAGTTAAAAAATCTACGAGATGAAATCCATGCAGATTCATAAGATTTTTGATACTCTGAAGTGAGAAATAAAACATATGCTCATGATAAATTTGATCAATTTCTCCATGAAGAAAAGTATCTATAGCATATGCATTCTCTATTAGGAAGTAACCCTTGCTACGCATTACATTTTTTGCTCCTTTAATAAGCTCGTGAGGATTTGAATTGTGCGCAAACATATGTCTAGCAAAAACTATGTCAAAATTTCCATACTTTTGATAAATTTCCTTGCCAACTACCTCGCTAAAAAATTTGCATATAGTATTGATACCATTTTCTCGAGCAATATCGACTATATTTTCTGCTGGCTCGACGCCAAGAACTGCATTAACTTCTGGAAGAAGTGATTGTAGAAATCTACCAGTATTACTTCCAATCTCAAGGCATTGCATCTCTGAATTAAGAATCTTTGATTTTTTTAAATAGCTGATAATTTTACTATATTGATTATCAAGGGATTTGGCATCTGGGGTCATGTATGAATAATTAGCAAATAATTCATCCATTTCAAGGCAATGCCTTAACTGTATTCCATGGCAATTTTTACAATAGTCAACTATTAGTGGATATGAAGTTGCATCTTCATCTGAATTATTAATAAAATTATTTGCAGGCGGGCTATCACCAATGTTGACAACCTCCTCAACAGGAGAACCACAGGTGCTACATTTATCTTTAATTATCATGATAGTTTTAAGCTGTATTTAATATATTTAAGTACAAATCTTTAACAGCATTATACGAGTAATTTTTCTCAAGATCATTTAGAGCTTGAGTGCCAATCTGCCTTCTTAATTCTTCATTGTCTATTAGATGTTTTAAAACATCTACCCACTCATCATCCTCAGAGACTAAATATCCATTTGAACCATGATTAATTATATTTTGTGCTGTTCCATAGTTTGTTGCGACGCCTGGAATCCCAATAGCCATATACTGCATCATTTTAAGACCACCTTTTCCAAGGGACCATTCATCCATATGAATTGGATATAGGCCTATATCTATTTTATTAAGATCTGAAATTTCACTCTCTTTTTTCCATTTAATGACCTCAAGATCCATTTCAGAAAATTCATAATCAAAGTTTGTAATTAACAGCAGCTTAAAATCGCGTTCTTGCTTGAGTTTAATTAATATATTTTTTATTGAGTTTAGGTAGGGTATTGAGCTAAAAGTCCCAGTCCACCCAAGTACAATTTTTTTATTTGGTTCACCATTATTCTTAATTGGTTTAAATCTCGAGGTATCTAGGCTGCATGGAATGTATGTCGCGGATCCGTTTAGATTAATTTTTTTGCATCTCTCCAAGTTAAATGGAGAGCTTAGAATAACATGATGAGCATTTTGAATAAGAAAATTAAATTTTTTTGGACTTTTTATTATGTTCTTAAAGTAATTTTTAGAATCTAAAAAAATAGAATCATCAAAATCATAAATGACTTTTTTTGCTTTATTTATTAATGCTTTCTCAAAAAAAAATTTTCCCAAGGGTGTAACCCACAAAAAAATATAAACAAGATCATATTTTCCAGCATTTTTTATATCCCGAATTCTTCTAAGGTACCCTTTAAGGGTTCCTAAAATTTTTTTTATAAAATTTTTTTTTGAATAAAGGATTTTCCATGTATCTAAATCAAAGAATGAAGAAATCGTTACTTCAAAACTATTTTTTTCCCAATGGCCAATATACTGCTCATACTTAAGGCGTTGACCAGCAGCCCAACCCTTAGGATAGGGGCATATTATAAGTATTCGCTTTCTTTTCATTAATTAAATTTTATAATACATATCAGAAATTCTTTGGGCACCTCTCTCAAGATTAAATTCTGAAATTGCAAGGTTTCTACAATTAGATTTATGCGAATAATTTTCGATGAAATGAAGAGTTTCTATGGCTTCCTTTTGAGCATCATTGAATTCAATTAATTTACCTGCATCATGCTCAGTCATCATTTCGTGAATATCTTTATTAAATTTATTACAGATGATTGGAACATTACATCCCAGCGACTCTCCAATTTTAGTAGGCATTGATGCAATTAGTGAAAAGCTTGGTTTTAGGTAGAACAAAAGTGCGCTCAGTTTATTAAGTTCAAAATTTAAGTCTTCTCTATCGCAAAAACCTATATCCAAGTATTGATGCTTGATACCTATTCTATTAGCAATTTCATAAATTTTTTCAGGATCGCTTCCAGTAAAAACTTTTAATTTTACATTTTTTTTGATGCAAAGAACCTGATTGAATAACTCTAAGACCGGCTCAATATCATAAGCTGTATCTGCAGAACCGAGATATCCAAAATTAATGTTTGTATTTTCACCACTTATGCTCATCGGATAAAACATATCGAGATCTACACATGTTCTTATGGTAGTAATTTTTCCCCCATCATAACCTAGCTCTTCTAAGTAACTTTTTAAGCTATTTGTTAGAGTGATTATAGAATCTGACTTTCTAAGTAATTTTGTTTCTAAAAATTTAAAAAATTTATATCTTAGTTGATCTTTTTTCCAACCAAGTCTATCTACTTTTTCATCAGCCCAAAGACCTCGCATATCAAATATTAACGAGAATCTAAATATTCTTTTGAATGGCAGAGCGGCTATTCCAGGCATGTAGCTTCTAATATGAACTATATGGATACTATTAGTGATCAAAACTTTGAATGTTTGATAAAAGAGGCTAAAAATATTTTTTAAAGTAGAAACATATCTTATTAATTTTTTGTATTTCAAGGGTTTCCAGCTTATCTCATGAGCAGAACAGATTTCTTTAAACCTATGAAATTTTTGTAGATCCATAATGTCAGCATTCTTTTCAAAAGAAATTAGATGAACGTTATGAGTAATTGAGATTTTTTTAAGATAGTTTAGAACTTGAGATTCCCCGAGAGGCTCCATTAGACCATCATATGAAATATAAAGAATATTTTTTTTCAATTTATAAGCTCTTTAAAATGCTTAAATTTTATAATATTGCCTGTACCAGTTAACAAAATTCTTTACGCCTGTCTTTATGTTTGTTGAGGGAGCGTAACCCAGGCTATTCTGTATGCTTGTGATATCAGCTGTTGTAGCTTTTACATCGCCAGGTTGAAGAGGGTAGAATTCTTTAATGGCTTCAATGCCTAAATTATTCTCTATTTCTTTAACATAGTCCATTAGCTTAACGGGATCACTGGCACCAATATTAAATATTCTAAATGGAGCATAGGATGATGATGGAATTGGCTTTTTCTGGTTCCAATTTTGGTCATTATAATTAACGTTAAAAATTGCTCTATGAATCCCGTCAACTATGTCATCGATATAAGTGAAGTCTCTTAGATGATCACCATTATTAAATATCTTAATTGGTTTATTTTTTAGAATATTTTTAGTAAATAAAAATAACGCCATGTCTGGACGACCCCAAGGACCATAGACCGTAAAAAATCTCAAACCAGTTGATTTAATATTAAAAAGACTTGCATATGCATGAGCCATGAGCTCATTTGTTCTTTTGGTAACTGCATAAAACTGAAGCGGATGATCTACACCTTTTTTTTCAGAAAATGGATAATCTGTATTTGCACCATATACTGAGCTAGTAGAAGCATATACAAGGTTTTCTAGATTTACCTCTTTAGCTGCTTCTAAGATATTTAAGAAGCCAAAAATATTGTTCTTAACATAAATACGAGGATTTTTGATAGAGTATCTTACTCCTGCGTTAGCTGCCAAATTAACAATAAATGAAGGATTGATTTCTTTTAGCATATCAACTGTAGATTTTCTTGATATATCATGCTTTACAAAATCATATGAGCCATTGATCTGATCAAGAATTTTTAATCTCGCTTTTTTAAGTTTTACATCATAGTAATCATTGATTGAATCAAGCCCTATGACATGATGACCCTCTTCAATTAATCTTTTAGATAAATGGAACCCAATAAAGCCAGCCGCCCCAGTAACAAGAATTTTTTTAGAGTCTTTCATGATTCTTGCTTTTTTTCATCCTGCCTTTTATGTCAAAAATTAGGGAATTCTTATCTTTTAGTTTCGATTTAATTAATTTATCAGAGGTATAAAATTCGTCATGAGGAGCAGCAATTATAATAATATCAAATTTTTGCTTGCTTTTTTTTAGACTTCTAAAGTTAATATTTTGAGAACCCTTAATCTTTAAGTTATCTATGTAGGGCTCACAATGAAAAATTTTTATTGATTGTCTTAGAAATAAATCAATGAGCTCAAAAACTTTGCTATTTCTCAGATCATTACAATTTTCTTTAAAGGCTATCCCCAGAATTAAAACTTTTAGAGTTTTCAATGGAATTTTCTTCCTGATAATATGGGATAGCACTCTTTCAAAAATAAACTCATGCATTGAATCATTAATTCTTCGTCCAGAAAGGATTATTTCAGGGTTGTAACCTTCTAATTGAGCTTTATGAGTTAAATAATATGGATCTACACCAATACAGTGACCACCAACAAGCCCCGGCGTGTATTTAGCAAAATTCCACTTTGTGGCTGCAGCATCAAGCACTTCATGTGTATCAATGCCTAGTTTAAAGAATATTTTTGAGAGCTCATTTACTAAAGCAATATTTAAATCTCTTTGAGTATTTTCAATAACTTTTGCAGCTTCTGCTGTTTTGATATTTGGAGCTAGGTGTATCCCTGCATCTATAATTTCAGCATAAAGTTTTTTAAGAAATAAAGCAGTTTGTTGATTTGATGCGCTTACAATTTTGGTGATTGATCTAAGAGATTTCGAATCATCACCTGGATTGATTCTTTCAGGGCTATATCCGCAAAAAAAATCTAGATTATACTTTAAACCGGATAATTCTAATTCGGGAACACAAATCTCTTCTGTTGCACCTGGATAGACAGTAGATTCGTATACCACAATATCTTTTTTTGATAACAGTCCTGAAATAGTTTTACTTGCTTCTATGAGGGGCATGAGATTTGGTTTATTACCTTTGTCAATCGGGGTTGGAACTGTAACTATATATACGTTACATTCTTTAAGATCTTTTTTCATTGATGAGAATTTACCTTTAAAATTTGATAACTGCTTTTGAGAGACCATCAAAGTTGAATCAAAATTTTTATTAAGCTCACTAATTCTATTTTGAGAAATATCATAGCCAATAACATTAAATTTTTTAGAAAATTCAACTGCTAAAGGCAGCCCAACATAGCCGAGGCCAATTACTCCTATTTTAACTTTTGAATGCACCATAGATTCTGAATTATATCTTAATTGTAGTGATTTAAATTTAAAAAATTTTTCTGAGAAAAATAAAAACTTAATCATATGTTGATTAAGGAGCTAGTCGAACTATACTGTACAAAACAATAGCTAAGAAATTATGAATTTTTTAAAAAAATTTCGTGCAAAGAATAAATTTAATTTAGTTATAGATTTTTTGTATGAATATGTATTTATAAAACGATCAGCTTTCGCCTTTGGAGCCTCTCTAATTTTTAGTTTTTTTATAATCCAGACATCCGTCCCTCAGTTTAGCCTATCAGCAACACTAAGAGATGCTTCTAGTGCTGACCAGTCATCAAGAGTTATGATAGGTGGCGCACAAGGTATCTTTGGAGGTGAACCTACTCTTGGGGGTGCTCTTCAAGCATTCCAATCAAATATGTATTCATATGCATTAGCAAAGAGAATGTGGAACTCAGGTTGGGGATCAAGAATTTATGGAAATGGTGAAATGGATGAAGAGTACTTCAATAAGATTCCCAAACGTCACCAACTTTCAGATAGAATTGCTTCTTTTTTATTGGGGTACAATCTTAATGATTATTATTCTGCTCATGACTTGCAGAGCTACATCCGAAGTTATGAAATAAATCAAGAACGAGAATCAGGTAACATTACCTTATCTGCATTAAAATCAAATAAAGATTTTTCAATTGAATTCATGAACGCCCTTATTATAGAAACAGATAATTATGCTAAAGAAAGTTTAATTCTTAAATCAAAAGAAATTATCGCTTCAACATACAATCAGCTGGCTATCTCAAAAAACTCATCTATTGCATCTGCTCTAGGTAATACAATTAATTCTGAATATTATAAAATAGCAAATTTAGAAAATGATATGCCATATCATATTAATATTATTGATCCTCCTTACTCATCTGAATATCCAGTAACTCCAAACGTACCAGCAATTACTTTTTCAAATATAATAATATTTATATTCTTGTCGATATTGATTTCCTTTATTCTTAAGAATAAAGATGATTTATGGTAAATGAGTACTTTGATTTAGTTGATTATGGCGGATCATTTGTATACTACATATTTGAGCTAGCCAATTTTTCAATATTAGCATTTTTGCTTCTCATTACATTAAAACTAAATTTAATTAACATAAACTCATTCATTGCATGGCTTTGTTTGTTTCTGACTCCTTTAATTTTAAATTATTTTATTGTTTCTCCTGATCTTTTTGGAGATCAATTTCAATATGCAAAAGAGGTCATGTCATTAAAAACTTCTGAAAAATCGATCAGCAACGCTAGTCAATTTTTTGGAAGTGAAGGATTAAGTGCAGTAACTATGTCATCTAGAATTCTTGGTTTAGCACCTTTACCAAATTTTATGACTGTAACCTCATTGGCATTTGCCAATAAACTATTTCTCTTTACTACTTTTTTATGGTTTAAACGATTTTTTAAAAATGAGAATGAAGTCTTGTTATATTTTTTGATTCCTAGCATCATCCTTTATTCTTCATTGGCTTTGAGAGACACACTAATTATTATTCTTTCATTAATTTTTTTAATTAACGTTATTAGAGGAAGAATCATACTTCCCCTAATTGTCTTATATCCTTTATTTACTTTAAAAATTCAGATGTTTTCTATTCTTGCTCTATACTTTCTAGGGCATTCAATCTTCCAAGCACACTCTAGCTGGCATAGGTTTAGAGTCTTTCTTTCTTTGCTTTTCGTTGCGGCATTGATGTTTCAGGATGAGATTTTATCTGTTATTAATCTTTATAGAGTTGCATTTATAGCTGAAGATTTTGTTGCACCTGATGGCTCAATATCTTACGCAGCATGGAATTTATATGGTGATAAAATCGATGATATTAGTTCAATATTTTACGCCATATTTTTAGCAATCATAAAGCTACCAGTGCTTTTATCTATTCCATTACCTTGGGATTGGAGTAATATTTTTTATCCAATTCAAGCGCTTGAAAGTTTTTTGCTTATCTACATTTACCTTAAATTATCTTCAGAAAATCAAACTTATAAAAAAAATGAGTATATTTTGTTAACTTTTATACTTATCATTGGTTTGTGTATTTATGCATTGATTATGGCCAATGTAGGCACATTTGTAAGATATAGATTTACACTTTTTTACCCATTTTTGTTAGCCTTATTCTACTTATCTAGGGAACAAGATAGAGAGAGAAAAGATTTGAAGTTCAAAAGTATTGATTAATAATTTTTATTAGCTAGCTCAATCACTTTTTAGTGACTTCATAGATAGTATCAAGATTCTGCTCGTCAATTTTTTTAAAATAATTATAACTATATATGTATAATACATAATTATGCCTAATACTAAATCCACTCCTAAAATCCATTTTAAAATTTTAAGTTCATTTATAATATTTTGTGCATTTGCTTTGACTCCTTATTCATTATTTGCTCAAGATTCTAGCGAGCTTCAGGATGCTATCGAGGAATTAAATGCAAATTTAGAAGACTCTGGATCTGGCACCACTTCCTCAGCAGGATCTTTCGGCATGAGGTCATCTTCCTCTGCTTCAGGTTACAAGTCTTTTGTGCAGAACGAACTCCAGAATATTTATGCCCAGATGGATAAGATGAACGAACAGGAGATGGAAGAAATTACATTTGCTGAAATTAATGAACAGCGCATTGAACTTTCAATGGAACTTTGTAAAAAGGATGAAAGAGCTTGTTTTCTTGTGGATGAGTACCAGTCTTATAAGTCAAAACATGATATACCAGAAAAATTAGAGGAACTTAAACTCTTTGGTTTAGAGATTTTCTCTGGGTACTCAAATGATTTTAATTTCTATGATAGTCTTCCTTATGATAATGAGTATGTAATTAAAATAGGAGATATTTTAAAAATCTCTTTATTTGGAAGCTTTGAAGCTGCTGAGTCTCTTCAAGTTGCCATGAATGGCTCTATCATTATATCTAATATCGGAGAATTTCAAGTTGCTGGACTTCCATTTTCTGAGGTTTCAAAAACCATCAAGAGCGATATTTCTAACAAATTTCCTGGAACTGAAGCATATATTTCACTTGATAGCATCCGATCAAAACAAATTTTTGCATTAGGCAATGTAAGATCTCCCGGCACTTATGCATTAAATGCTTTCGGTACAGCACTGAATGCTCTGATTTCTACGGGAGGAGTTAAAGATAATAGCTCCTTGAGGTCTTTAAAGATAATTAGAAATAATAACGTAGTTAAAACGATTGATTTATATGACCTGTTAATTAATGGCAATATCAGTGCAGCAGATTTTGTGCTAGATGATGGTGATACCCTTTTAGTTGGAGGGCTCAAATCTAGCGTTTCAATAATAGGAGAGATTATTAGACCTGCTATATATGAGATTCAAGACGGTCAAAAACTATCTGAAGTAATAAATTTTGCTCTTGGTACCACTCCATTTGCAGACATGGATAACATTTCAGTAAAACGGCTTTTGGCAAGCGGCGAAAGTAAAATAATTAACCCAAAAGATAAAGATTTTATTCTACAAAATGGTGATCAAATTACCATCAATACCTCTACTGGCCAAACTATTCAATCAATCTCAGTGGCCGGAGCAATTAGAAATGCAGGCTATTACTCTCTTGAGGAGAATTTAACCCTCGGAAATATTATTAATCTTAATAGGGATTTGCTAGATAATACATATACAGGGTTTGGAGTTATCAAAAGACTAAATTTTGCCTCAAAAACATTCAGATTAATCATGTTTAACCTCAGCAATCAGTCTCAAATTGATGCATTGAATTTGTATTCTGGAGATAAAATATTTGTATTTTCAAAAGATGATATTAAGTACACACAATCTAAAGAAGTCTTTAATTATTTAAATAATAAACTTAACCCTTCAACAGTTATAGCCCTCCAAAATAATGATGAATTTAAGGACATAGATTTATCTGATCTTTCTCAATCTAAAGTAGATGCTTTGTCTCCTAGTCCATGTTTGTCATCTCTAGATAGTTTATTGGTTAACCCTATTTCAAATTTTATTGAAAAAAAATTAGAACTTTTTCCAAGCTCCCTAAAAGTAAGCTGCACAGAATTATTGAGATCCAACCCAGAGCTTCTTCCAATTCTAATTATTAACTCTATTCCTGTCCTTGGAAATGTTAGATTTCCTGGACTATACCCTACAACTAGAGAGTTGAATGCCTTGGAGATATTTAACTTAGCTGGAGGAGTTCTGGTAAGTAAATTAAATACAGTTCCTAGTTTTGATGTTGGAATTAGAGCTCGAGGCTTTGGAAACTTCGCTTATGAAGATTTAGATGATCTAACTAATATATCAATGCTCAATCTCCACATAGATGAAGCATCGATCCCCCTCGGATATGTAACACTTAAAGGTGAATTTAAGAATCCTGGAACATACCAGATATCAAAGGGAACTACATTGAGTCAGATATATGCCAGAGCAGGTGGGTTAACCACTAATGCATATCCTCTTGCTGGAATCTTAACTAGAGAATCTGTTAGAAAAATTGAACAAGAGGCCATCAATAGATCTCGAGCAGAATTATCTGAGATCTTATCTTCAGCTGTTACCAGCGGATATTTAAATCAAAATTCTACTGATCTAATAGGCTTAATTGGTTTGATGACTTCTCTTGATGATGCTAATGGTGTTGGAAGGCTAGTTACTGAGTTAAATCCAAACATAGTAGAGACTAATCCTTCTCTAGATATTGAGCTTCATGATGGAGATACAATATACATTCCCAAACTTTTAAATACTATTACTGTTGTTGGTCAGGTATTAAATCCAGTTTCTGTGCCTCATAAAGTGGGAGAAAAATTTGATTACTACATAAGGCTTGCAGGTGGAATAAAGAAAGAAGCTGATAAGTCTAAGATATATGCACTTCAGCCTAATGGGGTCTCTCTTAGACGAAAAAATGTACTGCAACTTCAATTACCCCTTCTTCCTTTTATGCCATTTGAAAAGGATGATATATTGCCCGGTGCAACGATAGTAGTGCCAAGAAAAGCTAGACCTCTTGATTCATTAGCATTGGTTGAGACTATTACTCCTGTATTAGCTAACTTATCAGTGACAGCTGCATCAATAGCCGCAATATCTGATAACTAATCTCTTAAATGAGGTATTCATTCATCCTTGTTGTGATTTGTTCACATATTGCAACAAATTTAAATGCTCAAATAGCAGACTATATTTACCCTCATTTTTCAGCACCTACTTATTCTAATTATGGAACTATTGGCTTAATTCAGATGCCAAGTGCAAGAATGCAGCCTGCTGGTACTGTAGGATTCACATGGACTCATGCAGAGCCTTATCTTCGTGGTTCAATAATGGGTCATCCATTTGATTGGCTAGAAGCTTCTTATCAATACACTGATGTAAATAACTTTTTGTATAGTGATGTGCCTGAATTCAGTGGCAAACAATCATATAAAGACAAAAGTTTTGATGCAAAAATTCGATTAATTAAAGAACGTGATGTGATTCCTCAAATTGCAGTAGGTTTCAGAGATTTTGGTGGTTCTGCCTTATTTGCTGCAGAGTATATTGTTGCCTCCAAATTGATCGGAAATATAGATTTTACTCTAGGTTTAGGATTTGGAACTATTTCAAATGGAAATATTACAAATCCTATAGCCAAATTAGATTCTAGATTTAAAAGCAGAAACAGAGATGTTTTGGGTAATACTCAAGGCGGGGAAATTAATTTTGGAAAATTTTTTGGTGGCGAGGAGGCAGGATTATTTGGCGGTGTTGAAATTTTTCTTCCAAAGCTTAATGGTGCAAGATTAAAAATTGAATATGATTCAACAAATTATGCTGGTGGAGAGGATGGCGGTGAAGGGTATTTACCTGTAATTCAAGATGGAAATTATAATTATTCATTTGTTTATCCAATTTCTAAAAATTTTCATGTAAAGCTTGGATACATTCGAAATAATACATTAAGTTTTGGTTTTTCATTTGCTGGTAATTATGGTCAAAGAAATTCATCATTTATATCCAAAAATGATCCTCCACCAAAAATAGATAATGCAGAGGTTTACAGAAAAGTTGTTAATGCAAAGAAAGCTGAAAATTTATATAAATCTTCTCTTATGCTACTAAGAAAAAATAAACTCTATCTACAAACTGCAAATGTTAATAATAAAAAATATGAAATCACATTTGCTCAATCAAAATACCTGAATAATACTCAGGCTATAGGAAGACTTACAAGTATTCTAAATGACATTTCCCCTGATATTATTGAAGAGTTTTCATTGGTAACCATAAATGCTGATCAGTCAATGTTTGCAGTAGATATACCCAGATCTAGTTATAACCTATACAAAAATACAAAGAAAACAGATGCGTTACTTGAAGATGTAAAAATTTATAAACCTGATCCAAAGCAACACTTAAAACATGATTACAGGCCTCAACCTCAATTACCTGCAACCATTTATAAGATATCTCCTGCAATCAGAAGTCAAATAGGAGGCCCAGATGGATTTTATTTTGGCGATCTTTCTTTGTCTATCCACAGCGAAACACTTATAAAAAAGAATTTCAATATATTAGGCGCTGCGTCAGTAGGGCTCATCAATAATTTTGATGAATTAAAGTTAGAGTCTGACAGTATCATTGAGCATGTTAGAACGGACATTGTAAAATATCTAAAAGAAAGCAGGAAATCTCATATTACCCGACTTCAAGCTAATTATTTTTCCAATCCTTATAGGAGCATTTACACAAAGATCTCTGCAGGAATTTTTGAGCCAATGTTTGCTGGTTATGGTGGCGAGATTCTATTTAAACCATTCAGTCAATCATTTGGTATCGGTGCAGAAATTTGGAAAGTAAGGCAGCGATCATATCGCCAGCTTTTTAGATTCAGAGATTATGAAACCCTTACTGGCCATATCAATTTCTACTATTTAGAGCCAAATTCTAGAGTATTGCTTCATGTAAAGGGTGGAAGGTATTTAGCAGAGGATTCTGGATTCACATTTAAGGTATCAAGAGATTTCAAGAGTGGTTTAAATATGGGAGTCTTTTTTTCATTAACTGATATTAGTAAGGCTGAGTTCGGTGAAGGGAGTTTCGATAAAGGCTTTTTTTTCAATTTCCCAATTCAACTTTTCTTTCAAGAGTATTCTAGAGGCCAAACAGGTTTTGGTTTAAGGCCACTTACACGTGATGGAGCTCAGTCCTTAGTTCATGCTCAAGATTTATGGAGTACTACTTATCAGGCCAATGAAAGGCAAATTATGTATGAGTGGGACGGTTTCTATGACTAGAATACTCTTTGCTCTTTTATTTTTATCCTCCTGTGGAAATCTTCCAATAGCATATATACAGAACTTCTCATCTGTTAATAATGTTGTATTCGGATTTCCAGAATATGAAATTACTGAGAATATTTATCAAGAATATGAAAATAGCTTTATGAAGATTAGATTTGGTAGAGGCCCACATGCTATTTTAATTCTTGCTTACATTAGAGACGATGTCTACGAGTGGGTCGGTGCTGATAATGTAAAAATTTATACTTTAAACGGAAGAATTATTAAAACTTCTGGCTTAACTAATAATATTGAGATCTTAAAGGCTTCAGATAAGCTCTATTCCTCAGAAGCAGTTTTCGAAACGATTAATTTATACAATCCAACACTCCTTATGACAACTCTTAAGCGATCATCAGAAATCCGTGATAAGACAATAATAAAATTAGGCAAAAAGATCCCTGTAAATAGAATAGAAGAAACTTTTTCAGTTGATTCAATAGGGTGGAGGGGTTCCAATGTCTATTATCGTAATGCTTTATCAAACTCAATAGAGATGGTTGAGCAAAAAATTCATCCACGATTGCCAGTTGTAAAGATTGAATATTATATTAAATATTAAATATGATTAGTAAATCAGCCTCTTTAAATTTTATCTAAAAAAAACCCGCCTATAAGCGGGTTTTTTAGATAGAAAGCTAACTCTCTTCTAGTCAGCTAATCTTGTTTGCGTCTCTGTGATTATATTATCTTGAAGAACTGTCTGAAGGAGATCTTGATCTACTATTATATCTTGAACTAAATCAACTTCGTAATAAACATCTTGAATTATATCTTGATCAATCTGTTGAACGAAATCTTTCTCAAGTAATACATATCCATCTGCGAGGACTTCAACGATTCTATAGTTATTTCCTAGATCTGTAACATAGTCATCAACACTGATGTTTCCTTCAGGAGTTAAGTTGTAGAAGCCTGCTTTATCATCATACTCATCGCCTGGATAAAATACAGGAAGATCATATTGTATGATGTCTTGTTGAATTTGCTGATCAAAATCTTGGTTAAGATCTTGGGCAAATGTTTGGGAATAATCACCTAGGGAAGCACCAACTGTTCCTTCTGGAACAGGATCTCCATTCGAATCCAGCCATGTTTGCGTCACGGTATTAGTGGTGGTGTTTGTATTAGTATTAGTATTAGTATTAGTGCTAGTACTTGTAGCAGTACTTGTAGTATATCGAACTAAAGTTTGAGTACTGGTATTTGTACTAGTGCTAGTATTAGTATTTGTATTTGGTAAATATACACCTGTAGTTGTAGCAGTAGATGTAGCAGTAGACGTAGATGTATTTACGTTTGTTAAAAATGGTTCATTTCTTGAAACAGTATATGTTTCAGTAGGTGCTGGCGTAGGTGCTGGCGTAGGTGCTGGCGTAGGTGCTGGAGTAGGTACAGGTGCAGCGCCACCCCCATCACCAGAGTCAATAACAGCGGCAAGAGCAGCAGCTGCAGCAACTGCAGCGGCAATTGCACCAGCGCTCAATGATCCCTGAGCTTCTTCACTTGCTGACTCTCCAGCAGTTTTTGGAGAAGTGGCATCAGCCTCAACGTCTGCGACATTTGAATCTTGTGACCATAAGCTTGGTGAGATTAAAGAGCCAAGAATTGCTGCGAACATAGAAAGCGAATTCTTTAGGGTTAGTTTAAATTTTGCCATTTTTATTCTCTCTGAAAAATATCGTTAAAATCTTAAATTATATTTAATATTGTTTACATAAAATTATAATATATAAACAAGCCTATAGTTAATAATTAA
>Ga0181552_10000549_pt1 | contig 28997 bp, 22 predicted proteins | sample 011ome_18_FD_130583 | JGI IMG/M metagenome (GOLD analysis project Ga0181552, IMG submission 130583) | Coastal salt marsh microbial communities from the Groves Creek Marsh, Skidaway Island, Georgia - 011501BT metaG (megahit assembly) | ecosystem: Environmental > Aquatic > Marine > Intertidal...
AACATGGCTATCTGGATCAGGTGGAAGTTCTGGGCTTTGTCGATGTGAATCTTAGTGTTGACTGGATACAGGATTGCGGTGGCAAGGTGATTAATTTACTGACAAAGGGCAGTGAAAATCATTGTCATAACCAGTTAGGTAAAACACTGGAAGAACATGCAGCCGATATTAAAAAGACAGTGGCTTATGCAAGAGAAAAAGGCGTAAAGGTGAATGCCTATCTGGAAGACTGGTCAAATGGCTATAAAGATAACAAGGCTTATGTTTTTGGTCTGATGGAATTAATCAAGGACAGTGGCATTGAACATTTCATGCTGCCGGACACGCTGGGTGTGATGAGTCCTGCGGAAGTCAGAACCGCATTAGAAGATATGCAGGCCCGTTTTCCGGAACAGAATTTTGATTTTCATCCACACAATGATTATGGCCTGGCTGTCGCGAATTGTATGGCAGCTGTTGAAACAGGGATCAAAAATTTACACTGCACAGTGAATTGCCTGGGTGAACGTGCTGGTAATGTATCCCTCGCAGAACTGGCCGTTGTATTAAAAGACAAGATGGGCATAAAAACAGCCATCGATGAAACCCATCTGGCTGATGTCAGTAAAATGGTGGAACGATTCTCCGGTAAATGGCTGTCGGCTAATATGCCCATTGTGGGTGAGGATGTGTTTACCCAGACAGCAGGTATTCACGCTGATGGTGATGTCAAAGGTGGACTCTATGAAACTCAGCTCAGCCCGGAACGCTTTGATCGTAAACGGACTTATGCATTAGGTAAGCTCAGTGGCAAAGCCTCGGTGTTGAAAAATATTGAAGAGCTGGGTATTTCATTATCGCCGGAAAACCTGAAAAAAGTTTTGGACAGAGTGGTCAAGCTGGGTGATTCCAAACAGGTCATCACGGTTGATGATCTGCCATTTATTATTGCGGATGTTCTGGAAAGCAGCGACTACCATCATATCCGTCTGGAAAATTGCCAGATCAGCAGCGCCTTTGGTGAAGAATCGGAAGTTAAGCTGGCGCTTAATATAAACGGCACTGAATATGCCGAAACCGGCCATGGTAACGGTGGCTTTTCAGCCTTTATGGATGCGCTGAAAAAGATTCTGGACGGTATTGATTTTGCTTTACCGGAATTATTGGATTACGCCATCCGTATTCCCAAAGGGGGTAAAGTTGGCGCCTTGACTGAATGTACAATCACCTGGGATGTGGAAGGAGCACGCGGACGCAAACTGAGAACGCGTGGGGTGCATGCTAATCAGGTATATGCAGCAGTGCTAGCAACATTAAGAATGGTAAATTCTCAACTCCATAATACTTAATCACTAGAAAATGTTTTCTAGGAAAAATGATAAGAGTTTAAGGGTTAAGAAAGTATTATTACAGTAGCTGATCTGGCAGGAATTCTATAGAGTCTTTAGCAATGATTGATTTGAGAAGTGATACCGTAACCCGGCCCAATGCCGAGATGCGTGAAGTGATGGCAGCAGCACCAGTGGGTGATGATGTCTGGGGAGATGATCCGACTGTCAATAAACTGGAAGAGCTGGCTGCGGACATGCTGGGTACGCAAGCTGCCATTTATGCAACGAGCGGAACCCAATCCAATCTGCTGGCTTTGATGGCGCACTGTCAGCGTGGTGACGAATATCTGGTCGGGCAGAATGCACATACCTATAAATATGAAGGTGGTGGGGCAGCGGTGCTGGGCAGCATTCAGCCACAACCAATTACCAATGAAGCGGATGGTACGATTGCGCTGGACAATATATTGGCAGCAATCAAGCCGGATGATATTCACTTTGCGAAATCCCGTTTACTGTGCCTCGAAAATACTATCGCAGGAAAAATATTGCCGCTGGACTACATTGAAGCAGCAACTAAGCTGGCACATGAACATGGTTTAAAAAATCATCTTGATGGCGCCAGGGTTTTTAATGCTGCCGTTAAATCCGGCATTGAGGTAAAGGAAATCGCCAGCTATTTTGATTCCGTATCTATCTGTTTATCCAAAGGCCTGGGTGCACCAATTGGTTCGGTTTTATGTGGGAGTCAGGAATTAATAGATGAAGCACGACGCTGGCGCAAAATGCTGGGTGGCGGCATGCGTCAGGCCGGTATTGTGGCAGCAGCTGGTATTTATGTGCTGGAGAATAATATACAACGACTGGCAGAAGATCATGCCAATGCTGCCCTATTAGGTGAAGAGCTCGCGAAAATTCCTCAACTGACAGTTGATCTTGAATATCTGCATACCAATATGGTTTTTTTACAGACAACAGAAGGCGACTTCATTGCTCTGTCAGATTTTCTGGCAGAAAGGGGTATCCTGATTGACGCCAGATACACAGCCAGACTTGTCTGTCATCTGGATATCAGTCGGGATGATGTGCTGACCACAATTGCAGCAATCAAGGAATTTTATAAAGCCTGAGTCATGCCATGAATTTTGAAACCCTGACATTTGAGCAAGAAGGCCAGATTGGCGTGCTGACTATAAACCGGCCAAAGGCACTGAATGCTCTTAATCAGCAAGTGTTCACTGAGTTGGGGCAGTTTTTTGCCGGAGTACAGTCAATTAATATTCGCTGCCTGATTATTACGGGCAGTGGAGACAAGGCTTTTGTTGCTGGCGCCGACATTAAAGAGATGCAGGCTGTTGATAGGCATAATGGTGCTGAGTTTGCCAGGGCCGGTCAGGCTATCTTTCAACTAATTCAGGATTGTCCGCTTCCGGTCATTGCTGCAGTCAATGGCTATGCCCTGGGTGGAGGCTTGGAACTTGCATTGGCCTGCGACTTTATTATTAGCAGCGAGCAGGCAAAATTTGCTTTGCCCGAAGTGAGTCTGGGCATCATTCCCTGTTACGGTGGCACACAGCGTTTATCCCGTTATATCGGGACAGCTAAAGCGCGCATGATCGCTTTAAGCGGTGATATGTTTTCTGCACAAAAAGCCAGGGAATGGGGGCTGGTTGCAGAGGTGGTGGAGGCGGAAAATTTGCTGGAAAGCTGCATGGAAATAGCCCGTAAAATTATTCAACGCAGCCCTCTAGCTGTGAGCCTGGCAAAGCAGGCAATCACAGAAGGTAAGGAATTAAGTCAGGCTGAAGGTTTGCAGCTTGAAGCTGAGCTTTTTGCTAAAGCTTTTTCTACTGAAGACAAAACAGAAGGCATCAATGCCTTTATCGAAAAACGCAAACCTGAATTCACAGGCAAGTAGCATTCACACAGTATTATTCAATACGTCGAATTGACTGTATGCTGACGGCTTCAGTCAGAATTTGCCCAATCGTATAATCTGAATCACTCAGCCCGTCGGAGGGCAGTTGATGAATTTTTCTGACGACATCCATGCCGTCGACGACTTTGCCAAAGGCAGCAAAACCCTGCATGTCAGCATTACGTTCACCCTTGTAATCGAGACTGGGTTGATTGCCAAGGATGATAAAAAATTCAGTACTGGCCGTACCAACAGCCCCTCTGGCCATGGATATCACGCCATCAGTATGCAATATGCCGCTTTGCTCTGTTGTTTCATGAGGAATGGGTATGAATTCATCAGCCCTGTCTCCGAGGCCGCCCTGAATCACTTCAATCAGCGGGGATCCTTTGTCGTTTTCATAAGTTACGACCCGATAAAAACTTGCACCATCGAAATCACCGTTGTCTGCATGATTCAGAAAATTTCCTGCAGTGATAGGCGCAGTGTCGGTATAAAGTTCGAGTGTAATATCACCTTCGGATGTCGACATCAGGACATTGATCTGAGCAACAAGGCTGAGCGGAAATGTCAGGAAAAATATCAGAATGGCTAAAGTAAATTTATACATTTTTTGAAGGTGCCAGCGTAAATTTTTGACTTACTCTTAAGCCGAATAAAGTTTACTATTCTCTGGGCGGTGGCGGTGTCCAGTCACAGCCTTCGCAATCAGGTGACTTGCCATTTTGCGCCAGTACTTCAAAAATAAAATCCCGCCACACAGCGTTGGGTTGCCATACGGTATTCATATCGGCTTTGGCTTCTGCGACAGGCACATCCTCGTAAATTACCCGGTATAAAAAACTGAAGGCCGTGGCGCGTGCATTAACCTGGCAGTGCAGTAAGGTTTTCTTGCCGGTATTGCGTTGCATGGAATCAGCAAAGGCATAAAAATCATCGGGCAAGGGATTGTTAAAATCGACAGGGACATGCATATATTCCATGCCCAGACTTTTGATTAACTGATCGGCATCAGACAGAGCATTCTGGTTATTGGTAAATGCAATATAGACAACGCGTTCGAAACCATTATCAGCAATAGTCTGGAACTGTTCGCGAGTGGGCTGGCCGGAGCTTGCAAAACTGCTGCTGTACTGACGAAAGTTGGTGATTTCATCCAGTGCCGGATCAACATCTTCAAGCGCAAAGCTGAAGTTCGCCAAGATGCTGAGTGTTGAAATGAGTGTAATAAACAGTGCTTTCATGGTGTTTCCCCGCGAGTGTTTTTTATTTTGCCTGCGACCAATTTAAGCATTCAATGCCTTTCAGAACAAATACTGGAAAGCAAAAAATAACTATTCTGCCATGATGGCTTTTAGCCGATCAGGGTCGCGCCAACGGTTACTCGCCAACCGATAGATAAAGATACTGGCAATACCCAGAATCATAATGACAAAACCGACCCATGAAGCGCGTGGACCAAAAGCAAGCACTTTAATGATAAAAAATTGAATGGCCAGCATGGCCCAGTGTAGTGAAGTTGAGGCCCACATCACCCAACGGGTATCACCAGCTCCCCTGAGTACTCCGGCTGCCACCTGCAACATGCCTTCACATAATACATAGCAGCTCAGGCCGACCATCATGAAACTGGCCAGATTTCGAATCTCGTTTGCTCCTTCTTCATAAAAAATAAACACTTCCACCAGCAGGTCGCGGAATACAAGAAAGCACAAAGCAAGAAACAGGGAATAACCGATACCCAATATATAGCCGGCAGTGGTGACCTCATTGGTTTTGCGCATATCTCCGGCACCGACGAAACGTCCGATCATGCTCATGACAGCGATATTCAAACCTAATAAAGGAACAAAGGAGAGAATGTCCCAGTTAAAGACAATGGTTGCCGAGGCGGCTTCAGCAATGCCATAGGATTGGAACATCAACAGGAAGAGGTTAAAAGCAGCAACATTGAGAAACATTTCCAGCCCGGAAGGAAAACCAAGGCGCAGGTATCTGCCGGTGATTCCCCGATCAAATACCAGTGATGAGGCAATGCTGAAGCGTTGGCGATTTTCTTTCGTGAGGTAAAACAGCAGGTAAACACCAATCGTAAAAAGGGTACTGATTACTGTGCCATAGGCTGCCCCGGCAATGCCCAGTGCCGGGAATCCCGCCTTGCCGAATACCAGACACCAGGTCAGTGGGATATTAAAGGCTATACCCAGAACATCTGAAATCATCACAATTTTGGTTTTACCTATTCCGGAAAAAAAGGTTGAGAGACAAACCTTGATTAACAAGGTCACACTGCAAAACATCATGATGCTGTAATAGGTTTTTTCCAGTTCGGCCTGGTCTGGCGCATGCCCCATTGCAACGAAGATACCTCGCATGGAAAAACCGAGCAGGATTAACAGAGGGGTACTGGCTAAGGCCATGATAATGCCCTGTGTAATGACACGTGAGCATTTATGGTGTTCATCGGCCCCCAAATATTGCGCCACTAAAGCCGTTGCATAGGCAAGGATGCCATTCAAGAGTGAAATGGAAAAATACCAGGCAACGCCGGCACCTAGAGCCGCCGCCATATGTATGGGGCCGAGCTGTGCCAGGAAGTAACGATCAGTAAAGATCATGACTGCAAATGCCCCTTGTGATATCACCATAGGGCCAGACATTCTGAGCAGAACTGACAGAGTCTTGGGATTGTATTGCCAGTCTTTCAGGTTCATCTTTGCAAGAGGTATCTTGATTGGAAAAGGGCGGATTGTACGCCTGAGCTTGCTGAATGACTATGAGCTGACTTTGGATTTTGTCATGAAACAATAAAACTAAAAAAAGATTTAAAACCATTGGCATATAAAGCTGTTATATCCATGCAAATGTAGTAAATTTGACCCCCAGACTTGTAAGGTTATAGCCGGGTTATGCGAGAAGGCTGTAAAATAAGTTTAATAATTAAAAAATAAAGCAGGTTATTTAGGGGATAGTATGAAAGATCTATTGAATAAAATTTTTTTGCCTGTGCTTCTGTTATCAGGTCTTGGCTTTGCAGGTGCGGCATTGGCACACCACAGTTTTGCCATGTTTGATCGGGATACCGAAGTAGTGAAAACAGGCGAAGTGGTGAGATGGGCATTTAACAGTCCACATGTGGCGATTTATATTAGGAATGATGCAGACGGAGAAGTCTGGGCTTTTGAAGGTGGTGCGCCTCCTGGCCTGGTTACTGATGATCCGCCAATGACCGGTTTTACTTTTCAGCCAGGTGATCAGGTTGAAATGGTAGTGTGTCCTTTACGTGATGGTCGTAATGGCGGTGCAATTGGGATCATCATTAAAGATGATATCTGGTATACTCCGAATGATGGCGGATGTGGTCCTAATTTCGACGCCTGGCGTGACTGGTATCCAAAAGGCTATCTGTCCAAGCAGGCTGCTTTGGATGCTGGAGAAATCATACCTGAGGATTAAACTTCTGCAGTAAACTGTTGCAAAAAAAAGGGCTTCCTAGGAAGCCCTTTTTTTTTCACTGCAATAATACTAATTAAGTGCTTAGTTAAACTGTCGGCAGACTTGCCAGTTCTTCAGCAACCATATCACCGAAATCACTGGTGCTGATTAAATTAACACCGGAGCCGGGTTTGGATAAATCCGGCGTGGAAAAACCCTTGGCAAAAACACTCTGCATGGCCTGCCATAGATTTTTGGCTTCAGCATCCATGTTAAAACTCATTTCCAGCATCATGGCAACCGAACCAATCATGGAATAGGGGTTGGCAATGTTTTTACCAGCAATGTCAGGCGCTGAACCGTGTGAAGGTTCGTAATAGGCCTTATCCGGGCCTATGCAGGCAGATGGCATCAGACCCAGCGAGCCCAGAATGCCGCCACCCTGATCAGACAGAATATCGCCAAACATATTTTCCATCACCATGACATCAAACATGCCGGGGTTCAGACAAAGATAAGTGGCTGCCGCATCAACCAGAATATTGACCACTTCAACCTCAGGGTAATCCTTAGCAACTTCAACACAGACTTCATTCCAGAGTACAGAGGATTTCAGCACATTACTTTTGTGGATATTGTGCAGCACTTTTTTACGTTTTTGAGCTGTTTTGAATGCGACCTGCATAATACGTTTGATCTGGTCTTCGGTGTACTCCAGCGTTTCACTGACATAGCGGCGGCCATCTTCATTAATGCCGGTTTCCTTGTTGCCAAAATATAATCCACCGACCAGTTCACGGATGATCATGATATCAATGCCTTCACCGATGATTTCCGGTTTTAAGGGCGAAAAATGAGCCAAGCCTTTCGGTAGGTAGACAGGACGGAAATTAGCATAAGTATTGTAGCGTCGGCGCAAGGGCAGTAATGCTCCACGTTCTGGTTGCATATCGACGGGTATTTTTTGTGATTCTTCATGACTCAGACCAATTGGCCCTTTTAATATGGCATCTGCTTCGTCACAAATGGTTTTGGTTGAATCAGGAAATGGATGACCGGTCTCAAAATAGGCACTGGCCCCAAAGGGAGCATGTGTCAGTTCAAAATTAACATCATTGCGTGTTGCGACCAGATTCAGAATTTTAACAGCCTCAGTCATTATTTCAGGACCGATACCATCACCATCGAGGAGGGCTATCTTATAAGAGCTCATGTTTACCTTGTTCTAGATTATGATTTTTAAATTGGAGTAGTAAAACTACAAAGGGCGGCTAATTTAGCATTTCAACAAAATCGAGTAAATTGGAAATTTTTGGTAAAAACTTTTCTTTTCATATTTTATTTCCAATTAATTGCAGGTTTTTTTAAAAATTCTTAACTTTTTCTTCAAAAAAAGGACTGATTTCAAGTTTTCTTTGGTACTCATATCAGTCAGGAAATTATAAAATTACATAATTAATCAGTTAGTCGGCATTTACCAAATTCTGGCTATTTTTGTAAGAAAACTACCTTAACTTTGGAGCAAGCTATGACCTCTTACCAGGAGCATACGAAAAACACGCAACTCATTGATTGGATAAAGGAAATTGAAGAATTATGCCAGCCTGACCAGGTCTATCTGTGTGATGGTTCACAGGAGGAATATGACCGCTTCTGTCAGGAGCTGGTTGATCAGGGAACCTTTATCAAATTGAATGAAGAGCTGCGTCCTGGTTCCTTTCTTTGCCGTTCAGATCCCCGGGATGTTGCTCGAGTAGAGGATCGCACCTTTATTTGCTCCGAGAAAGAAGAAGATGCCGGTGTGACCAATAACTGGGTTGAACCATCCGTCATGCGTAACACCCTCAAGGAGCTGTTCAAAGGCTGTATGAAGGGTAGAACAATGTATGTGATTCCGTTCAGCATGGGACCATTGGGTTCAGATATTGCGCAAATAGGCGTGCAGATTTCTGATAGCCCTTATGTCGTTGTCAATATGCGCATCATGGCGCGAATCGGTCAGAAAGTGCTGGATATTCTGGGCGATAAACCATTTATCAAATGTCTGCATTCTGTTGGCTCGCCGCTGGCAGAAGGCCAGGAAGATGTCGCCTGGCCATGTAATGTTGAGAACCGTTACATTGTGCATTATCCGGAAAGCCGTGAAGTTGCTTCTTTTGGTTCCGGTTATGGTGGTAATGCCTTACTTGGTAAAAAATGTGTCGCCCTGCGTATTGCCTCTGTTATGGCGCGAGATGAAGGCTGGCTGGCCGAACATATGCTGATTGTCGGTGTTGAATCTCCGGAAGGTGAGAAAACTTATGTAGCTGGGGCCTTCCCGAGTGCCTGTGGCAAGACCAATCTGGCCATGGTTATTCCTCCCGAGGGTTATGAAGGTTGGAAAGTCTGGACAGTCGGTGATGATATTGCCTGGATCAAACCGGGAGCTGATGGCCGGATGTATGCCATCAATCCGGAAGCCGGTTATTTTGGTGTGGCACCTGGTACCTCTTATGACTCCAATCCTTCAGCCATGGATACTATTGCCAGCAATACGATCTTTACCAATGTTGCCTTAACCGATGACGGTGATGTCTGGTGGGAAGGGATGAGCAATGAAGCACCGGCGCACCTGATTGACTGGAAAGGTAATGACTGGACTCCGGACAGTGATGAACCGGCGGCACATCCAAATGCCCGTTTTACAGCGCCTGCATCACAATGCCCAAGCGTTGACCCTGATTGGGAAAACCCTAAAGGTGTGCCTATTGAAGCCTTCATCTTCGGTGGTCGTCTGAGTACCACTTTCCCACTGGTTTACCAAAGCCGTAACTGGGCACATGGTGTCTATATGGCGGCAACTCTGGGCTCGGAAGCAACCGCAGCGGCAGATAATCAGGCAGCAATACGCCGTGATCCAATGGCCATGTTGCCTTTCTGTGGCTATAACATGGGAGATTACTGGGCTCACTGGCTGAGTATGGAAAATAAGGTAGAACATTTGCCACAGATTTTCCGGGTCAACTGGTTCCGTAAATCAGCTGACGGTAAGTGGCTATGGCCTGGTTTTGGCCAGAACATGCGTGTCCTGCAATGGGTTGTTAACCGTATTAAAGGGCGTGTGTCGGGTGATGAGTCGCCTTTTGGTATGGTGCCCAAGTATGAAGATATTAACTGGAATGGTCTGGTTTATGATGAAGATACCTTCAAAGACCTGATGGCAATCGATACTGAGAACAGTATCCGGGAATTTGAAGATCAGCTTAATCTCTTTAACGAGATTGGTGATAGTCTGCCTGAGGAAATGGAAAACCAGCGTCAGGCCATGCTGGCACAGCTGTCCCCTAAAAAGGAATCTTCAGCCGCCTGAATCTAAAGGTGTTATTTAAAAAAACCGGTGCTGTTTTATAAGTCAGCACCGGTTTTTTTATGTATATTTATCAAATAAAGTACGCATTAATGAACAACAATAAAAAAGGTGCAGCCATGTTGAACAGAGTCAGAAAGAAATATTGCCAGCTATTTATTTTATTTTTAAGCAGTTTGGCTGTTCAGGTTCAGGCACAACCGGTACCTGAATATGAAGTCGATGCCGCATGGCCGAAGCGTTTACCGAATAACTGGATTATCGGTCAGGTAGCAGGCATTGCTGTTGATCATAACGATACGATCTGGGTTGTACACCGGCCCCAGTCTCTTACTCCCCAGGAAGCCGGTGCCATTCAGAATCCACCGTTTTCATTGTGCTGTGTGCCAGCTCCATCAGTATTGCAGTTTGACCAGGCCGGTAATCTGCTACAAGCCTGGGGTGGCCCTTACTGGGATCGGCAACGCTCGGTATGGGTAGATGATTCTCCGGAAGGTGTGTGGCCAAGTAATGAACATGGTATTGATGTTGATCTGGAAGGAAATGTCTGGCTCGCGGGTAATGCTGATGGAGATATGGTTCTCAAGTATAACAATGATGGTTCAGAATTATTACTGGTCATTGGCAAGGATGAATCGGGCGATGCTGCCGAGATGAATGCTGAGGACTTCGATGAAGTCATCATAACAGGTGGTAGTAATGATACAGGTCGTCTGGGGCGTCCGGCTGAAATAGATGTGGATGATGAAGCCCGTGAGGTTTATATCGCAGATGGTTATGGCAATCGCCGGGTCATCGTCTTCGACATGGATACAGGTGAATACAAGCGGCATTGGGGCGCCTATGGACGAATGCCGAATGATGAGCCTTTACCAGCTTATGATCCGGATGCCGCACCTGCGCAGAGTTTTCTGGGGCCGGTTCACAGCGTCCGTATATCTGAGGATGGATTAGTCTATGTTGCTGACAGAACCGGAGACCGTATCCAGACTTTCCAGAAAGACGGTACTTATCTTGAGGAAAATTTTATTGCGCCCTGGACGCGCAGTAATGGTTCTGTCTGGGATATCGAGCTTTCACCTTTTCCCGGCCAGCCATTCTTATTCGTTGCAGATGGAGCTAACAACCGCATCTGGATAGTTAACCGTGAATCAATGGAGCTGGTTGGTGAAATAGGGGGAGGCGGCAGAAATGCCGGAGACTTTGACTGGGTACATAATCTGGCCATTGATTCAGCAGGAAATATCTATACTGCCGAGGTCAACGAAGGTAAGCGCATTCAAAAGTTCAGTCTATCGGACTGATTGAGCCAGTATTCTTATCCTGCGCGTCTCCCTTTATTAAAAATGGACAGGATTTATCAACGCGGCTTTCAGGTTAAGCAGAGTAAAAAACTGGTCGGTGCTGATTGGCAACCTTTGTCGGACCATTGTGCTTTATTGACGGAGTTGGAGCTTGTTGCCTAGTTTTTGTATAAGGGAGGTAAATTATAGGGAAGCACTTTCCCTATTTTGGATTTTCTGTTTTTGTGCAGCGCTGTCACTATTTGCAGAAAATTTTCGAAATTAAAATCTTTAGTATTCTCTTCAGCGTAGAGGCATGTCTGTAATTCCTGGAGTAAAGATTTCAGTGCATTGTGATTAAATTCTGCGTTTAATTTTTCAATATTATATAAAGCTTGATTTTGGAAGTATGCCTGCCCCCATAACAGGAAACTTTCTGCGCATGCTCTTATATTTTTATCTTCACAGGCATTGCTAAGCTTTTGAAAACTATGATTGATGTCGGGAAGCTTCTGAATACGCTCGGCTACTTTTGTCTTTTTTTGAAGCAATACACGGTTAATAAAGTTTTGCAGTTTAGCCCAGATCAATAACAACGCTGGTCCAAAAAATAAGGTAGACAATAATAAAAGTGCTCCAAGAAAGAGTAGGAGGTTCAGGTTGACTGAAAACCAGAAATAATTTGCTGGCTCATTACTGCCTGGCGACTCTGCTACTTGCTCCACTTGTTGTCCATCAACAGTCAGGATGTCAAGGTCCTGTGCAGGCAGGCTGGCATATTCCAGGCGATTACTCACAGTATTCCACCATGGAATTTCAACAGCAGGTAAGGTAAATCTGCCAGCTTCTGTTGCGACCAGCGTGATGTTTTGGGTATGGATGGAACGGACGCCGCTATTTTCAGTGATATCGACCTGCTGAGCCTCTGCCGGGTAATAACGTAATGCTGAGTCACTGGTGAAATCCAGGTTGGTAAGCATGGAGGCATAAATATCTTCAGCATTAAGTTCAATGCTACGCACGACTGAATCGCCAATTCGCATATCTTGCAAAGACCGGCTCCAGGTTTCAGAGATACTTACTTGAGAGCTTGGGATCCAGTTTGGACTTGGGTAATTAACTGGCACAGGGGAAACGCTTATCCGATGTTCCTGAGAGGATAGCTCTATCGTTTGTCGTCGCTCAGTAGTTTGCAGGTTAGGGTTGTTACGGGTGGCCCGGGTTTGTGTAAAGGCCCGAAAACGTACTGGCGCAATTGTAAACTCTCCACTGGTTTGAGGAAAAATCACAAAGCGGCTTTCATTAACTGTGTAAAGCGTTCCGTCAACAGTTTCAGTATAGTTAAGGTCATCCCCCAGTTTATTGAAAGCTGCCTCAGGCATTTCAAGTCGTGAAAAAGAGGCGCCACGTTCAAATGCCAGGGTGTAATAAAGTTTTATGCTGTAGATTAATGCTTCTTGAACATAAACCTGATCTTTACTGATAGTGGTCTGCAGAAAGACTTTATTATTTTCTGTTGCGTTTCTGATCTCAGGAGATATGTCTGTTGATTCGGCTTGGGCCTGGATGGTGCCAGGAAGAAAAATCAGGAAAAGCAGAAAGACACGATAGAAAAAAGGATTTGTGTGTTGATTCACCATAACTGCTGATTGCGTTCGAGCGTCAGTATGTCAATTTCAAGCTGGCTGGCAGTTTTACGCTGCAATGCAAACTTGTTTTTTAACAGAGTTCCGGGTTCATCTTTTATGCGTCCTAACCATTGCTGCAGGGAAAGTTCCTGCTCCAGTGCTGCACTGAATTCCTGCTCTTCAGCTGACTCAGGATCTTCAAGTTGACTGTTACCTTTATTACCGTCGGCATCCTGACTGTCTTGCTGGCTAATGCTTTGCGATGTGTCTGTCTGGTTTTGTTCGTTTTCCTGACCATTGGTGGCACCAGTAATCTCCTGGCTTTCATCTTTATCCAGCATGTCAGCATCTTCGCCTTCTTCACGTTCCATCTCAACATCCATACCGGGGTCGTCAGTCAGTCTTGCCTGCAGGGCCGCGACAATTTCCAGATTTTTGGCCGCTGCTTCATGGGCCGGATCAATATCTAAAACTCGGCGGTAAATATCAATAGCCTCATTAAGTCGGTAAAGCATGGCGAGTGCGTTAGCACGATTGTAAAGGGACTCGATGTCTTGAAGTTCCGCTAAATCTATTAAAGCGGCTTCATAATTGCCCTGACGATAATTTGCCGCAGCACGCCAGGCAATATCTTCAAACAGCACTACGGCACTTTGGTAATCCTCCTGCATGAAGGCATGATTGCCCTGCTGGTTTGTATTTTCCCAGAACCCTTTCCAGTCCCAGGCCAGCGCATTCGAAGAAAAACCAAATGACAATGCAGGCAAACAGGCAAGTAAACAGAAGGTGCGATATGTGATGGCAGTTATTCGCAATGAATGACCTATGTCGTTTTATTGTCGTTTAGTGTGAATTATCAAGCTGGAACGCTTCGGCATTATACGAAGACGCCTAAACTTAGCAAATCGTTAATCAGTCTAGGGGTTGATTGCGTAAGTATTATGGAAAAGTTCTGCGGATTGCCTAACAAGCATGCTGAGTTGCTTTTGCCAGTCTGAGCAGGTATTTTCTCAGCTTTCCAGATTTCTGGGCTCAATTATCTCAGTATCCTCATCTCTATTACGTGGAATACAGCGAAGATAAAAATATGGGGATTTAAATGACTTTGGCAAATGTTGATACTGCGCCAGAAAGATCTAAATATCCCTTCCTGGTCTTATTATTTGTTGGTAGTGGTGCCTCGGCACTTATCTATGAACTGGTCTGGTATCAGTTAATAGGTCTGGTGATTGGGGTTTCTTCTATCTCTCTGGGTATTTTACTGGCCGTTTTTATGGGTGGTATGTGCATCGGCAGTTTATTGTTGCCGCGCTGGATTTCACCCCGTTTCCACCCACTGAAAGTTTATGCCTTGCTTGAATTGGGTATTGCCCTGTTCGGCATTGCTCTGCTTTATGGCATGCCTTTGCTTAACAATCTGTATTTTGGTACTGCAACAGAAGGTTTCCTGAATTATGTTTTACGAGGTTTATTTGCGGGTATATGTCTGCTTCCCCCTACCATTTTGATGGGTGCAACGTTACCGGCAATTGCCCGTTGGGTGAAATCAACGCCCAAGGGAGTATCCTGGCTGGGCCTGTTTTATGGGGGAAATATTGCCGGTGCCGTACTGGGAACGATGCTGGCCGGATTCTATTTATTGCGCGTTTATGATATTGAAATAGCCAGCTTCGTGGCAGTGGCCTTGAACTTTATGGTTGCTGCTACTGCAATGCTCTTAAGTCGCCAGACAATTTATCAAAAATCTGACAGTAAGGAACATTTCTATATTATTAAAGAGGAATGGCCGGTTTACTTGACGGTCATGTTATCAGGCGCGACAGCGCTGGCAGCAGAGGTACTCTGGACCCGTCATTTATCCTTATTCATCGGTGCTACGGTTTATGGCTTCGCCCTCATTCTTTCTGTGTTTCTGATTGGTCTGGGGTTGGGTAGTACCTTTGGTTCACGACTGTCCCTGCGAGTAAAGGAACCCAAAATTGCGCTTGGATTGTGCCAGATATTACTTTGTGTCCTGATGGCCTGGGCGGTGTTTCTGGTGACACAGAATTTGCCTTATTGGCCTGTTAATATCGCTGGTGATCAGCCTTGGCAACGATTGCAGATAGATTTCTGGCGTTGCATGGTGGCAATGTTTCCGGCAGCTGTCTTGTGGGGAGCCAGTTTTCCTTTAGCGCTGGCATCTATTGCTGCAGAAGAAAAAGACAGTGCCAGCTTGGTGGGGGGCGTATACGCTGCTAATACCTTTGGTGCCATTCTGGGATCTTTGGCTGGCGGCTTCATTCTGGTGCCCTGGGTTGGTAGTCAGCTGGCACAGCAAATTATTATTTTATTGTCTGCGCTTTCAGCACTGCTTGTTTTTGGGTCTGCCAAGCATGCTATCGTCACAGTCAGCAGGAAAATAACAAGTGCCATCACTGTATTAATAGTCGGCTTTGTTTCGGCTGCTGCGGTCCCTCCCGTTCTGGAAGAAGTCATTGCTTATGGGCGTTATCTGCCTGCTTTTGGCCAGGGTGTGAATGTTATCTACGCCGGTGAAGGTTTGACTGCCTCCATAGCGGTTACCCAGGAAGGCGATGGCATATTCAACTACCATAATTCCGGCAAAATTCAGGCGTCCAGTTATCCTCAGGACATGCGTTTACAGCGCATGCTGGGGCATCTGACAACCTTGATACCAGAGCAGCAGGATGATTTTCTGGTGATAGGTCTGGGTGCAGGGGTTACCGCCGGGGCTGTCGCAATAGATCCCGGCGTTGATAAGGTAATTATTGCAGAACTGGAGCCCCTGGTGCCGGAAGTTATTTCGACTTACTTCAGTGACTTTAATTTTTATGTGGTCAATAACCCGGTGGTGGAAATTCATGTCGATGACGGGCGGCATTTTTTACAGACTACTGAACAGACCTTTGACGGTATTACATCAGACCCATTGGATCCCTGGGTCAAAGGCGCGGCTGCACTATACACGAAAGAATTCTGGCAATTAGCCAAATCAAAATTGAATCCCGGTGGCGTCGTTACGGTTTTTGTGCAGTTATATGAAAGTACGGAAGCAGCAGTGAAAAGTGAAATTGCGACTTTCATGGAGGTATTCCCCAATGGGGCCGTTTTTGCCAATACCCAATCGGGAGCCGGTTATGATTTGGTTCTGCTCGGCATGGCAGACAATGATCGAATAAATGTTGATCGTATGGTGGAACGCTTTAACCATCCACGTTACGCTCAGGTTAGGGCATCACTGGCTGAAGTAAGGCTGGAAAATGTGACAGATTTACTCAGTACCTTTGCCGGCCAGCCTGATGATCTTGCACACTGGCTGGAAGATGCCGATATCAATGTTGATAAAAATATGCGCTTGCAGTATCTCGCCGGTATGGGGCTGAATCTGTATGAAAATACCGGTATCTATAACAACATGTTGTCACAGGGAGTTTCCTATCCGACAGACTTGTTTATTGGTAACGAACAGGTTCTAACAGAGCTAGAAGATAAAATTACGCGCCGACAGGGAAGGTTTTAGGGCCGCTGGAAATGCTTAATAATCTTTTTTTTTGCACTAATCTTAAGAAGAATTAATGATATTATTCGCGCAGCAAACTGTTATTCAAAGAGGTTGGAAATGAATATTAATACATTGAAATTGGGTAAATTTGTTATAGTGTTATTGGCTGCTCTGGGTTTCCAGATATCAGCGCATGCACAACCGGTTATGGTTCCGGGTTTTATGGCGATAGAAAGCTCTTACATTGAGAATGGCGGTTCTGATACAGCCAATGCCTATTTCACCATCACTAATTTTGATGATGAGCCAATGCGCATATTGAGCGCCAGTGGTGAGACTTTTGAAAGTGCCGTGATTATGGGCCCAAATAATGAAACCCTGGAGTATGTTGAAATTCTGCCCAATGAGCGTCTGGCTATGGATGCAAGGGGTATGCATATTCAGTTAAGCAATGTTTCCGAGTCGGTTATGGCCGGTGAAACTCAGGATGTAACTCTGTTGATACGTCGTGGACGTGAAGCAATGGAAGCAGTGGAAGCGCAAGAAGGGGGCTTCGCTGGGGCCTTTAGTGGTGCAAAAATTCGTGAAGCGGGTATTCCTAATGAGCAGGATTATGTTGTTCGCGTGCCGGTAAAACACTAAGCAAGCTGTTTAACCGGTCCGTTTTAAACAGGAATATAGTCAAACTGATTTATACGCCTGTTTCCTGATATTTTGTTAAACTAAAGCCTTTGAAGTAGTCACTTTAAAGGCTTTTTTTTGAGTTTCCTTCCGCCAGAATATCTTTTGCTGCTAGCTGCAGTTGCGCTTTTTACAGGTTTTGTAAAAGCCGGGGTTCCTTCACTGGGGGCACTCATGTCTGCTGTGGTGGCGCTGGCCTTTACCCCCCGGGAAGCCCTGGGAATCTGTTTAATTTATCTGTTGGTTGGCGACCTTGTTGCCGTCAGTTTTTATTGGCGGCTTGCGCACCTCAGCGAATTGAAAAAAATGATTTTTCCGGTGCTTCTGGGGATAGCGGCAGGGGGTGTCATGCTCAATTTTCTTGATGATAACAATCTGGGACTGGTGATCGGGCTCATGGTGGTTTTCCTGGTTTCGCTGGAACCATTTCGGCCCAGGCTTACTGAATGGGCAATCCATCATCCGCAAAAAGTCAGAGGCAGTTCGGGTGTTGTAGCCGGTATCTCCACGACGATAGGCAATGCCGCTGGCCCCATCATGTCCTTGTACTTTTTACTGCTTAAGCTGGATAAAAAAGCGTTTGTAGGTACCAGCAGTATTTTCTTTCTGGCTGTTAATACCACCAAAATTCCGATTTTCTATTATCAGGACTTATTCACACCTGCTTACTTTTCATCTATTGCGCTGACGGCTCCGCTTGTTTATGTTGGCGCTCTGGTTGGCCGAAAATTTTTAAACTGGGTATCGCAGCTGTGGTTTACTCGCATTATTCTGGTTTGTACCGCGCTGGCAGGTTTTTGGCTGGTGCTCAGATATTTTATTCAATAAGATTTGAATCTGGATATAACTGGAGATAAAAATGATCAGATTGTTATTTTCTTCTGTTTTCTTGGTTCTCAATCTATTTCTGGTGTCCTGTGCCGTTAATCCTGTCACCGGCGAGAGTCAATTTTCACTTTTATCCCGTCAGGATGAAATCTCGATAGGGTCTGAACAATACGGACCTTCGCAACAGAGCCAGGGCGGGGTATATAAGGTTGATCCTGAATTAAGTGCCTACGTCAACGAAGTGGGGCAGCGTCTGGCCACAGTTGCCAGAAGAGATTATGACCTGCCATATGAATTTGTTTTGCTGAATAATTCCGTTCCCAATGCCTGGGCCTTGCCCGGCGGCAAGATAGCCGTTAACCGGGGCTTATTGACTGAGTTAAACAACGAGGCAGAACTGGCGGCGGTTCTGGGGCATGAAGTTGTGCATGCGGCTGCCCGTCATGGCGCTTCAGCCATGGCCAGAGGAACCTTGTTACAGGGAGTGTTAACGGTGGGTGCTATTGCCAGCCAGGATAGCGCCTATTCAGACTATATCGTCGGGGCAGGTCAGTTGGGTGCGCAGTTAATCAGTCAGCGCTATGGTCGCGATGCTGAACGGGAGTCTGATACTTATGGCATTCGATATATGGTTGAAGCGGGTTATGATCCTCGAGCGGCAGTGAGTTTACAGGAAACTTTTGTACGTCTTTCAGCCGGTCGTGAATCGAGCTGGATTGATGGTTTGTTTGCCAGCCACCCACCTTCCGAAGAGCGTGTTGCCAATAATCAGGCTCTGGTAAATGAACTGATGCCAGCTTTGCAGGGAAGAGATATGGAAGTTGGAGAAGCGCGTTATCAGCAGGCCATTGCAGGGATTAAGGCTGATCAGGAAGCCTATCAATTATTTGCAGAAGCCGAGCGGGCCATTGCCGATGATGATATGGAAATAGCTTTATTAAACCTGGATGAAGCTATTTCAATGGTGCCTAACGAGGCAAGATTTTACGGCTTGAAAGCAGATATCTACCTTTACCAGAAACGTTATCGTGAGGCTATCAGTACCTATAACCAGGCTATTGATAGGGATGATACTTACTTTGATTATTATCTGGGCAGGGGCGTAGCTCACGCCAGAACGGGTAATCAGAATCTGGCACAGAGTGATCTGGAGCGTAGTGTCGGTTTGCTGCCGACAGCCACTGCCATGAATGAGTTAGGTAAAATTTCACTGGATAATAATGATCGCAGCCTGGCCAAGCAGTATTTTCAGGCGGCAGCTGGTGGTGCCGGTCAGGTAGCCAATGAGGCGGCTTTGGCTTACACACGTCTGGATATCGAAGATGCGCCATCCAATTATATTCAGGTTCAAGCTTATACCGATGCTGAAAACCGTTTGCTGGCCAGGGTGATGAACCGTTCAGGTATTGCCTTGGAGAATATTCAGTTGGAATTTACTGCTGTACTCGGAGATCAACTTGCTGAGCAATCGGTCAGGTTAGCCAGCCTCGCGATAAATCAGACTGTCAACCTTAATTCGGGTTTGCGTTTCCCGGATGGCGTTCAGGCCAGTGCCAATCAAATGCGGGTAAGAGTTATTGCTGCCAGTCCTCAGTAAATTATTAACACGGGAAACTAAGGCGTCGAGGCTGAGCTCTCCCATTCCAGCTGTAATGCAGATAGCGTTCTATTACTGTTGACAGTAAAAATTTCTGATTGGGTAGTGGCTTCACCAGCATCATTTTGTCCATTGCCATTCAAGTCACTGCTGATAACAATACGGTAGTCACCCGCCGCTAAGGTATTGAAATTAAAACGATAGCTATTGTTTGAAAAAGTGGCATCTGCCTGGGTAGACGAATTACTAGCTGTATTGACCAGGCTTACCAGCAAAGGTCCTAGCTGGTAAGTTTGAGTGGCGGGATTAACCTGAAGAATCACATCGATATTTACCGTGTTCGCGCTACTGTTAAAACTGACAGTCTCCCTGTACAAGCCTGCATCGAGGCCACTACGGTCTATTGTCATGCGCCAGCTTTCACTGTCGGATGTCTGGTTTAAGGAAGTGATATTCAGCCAGCTGGCATCATAGTCAATACTGCTGACGGTAATCGCATCATCTCCGATGGTTCTGGTTTCAAAAACTGTTTCGGTCTGGGAAGGCCTGAATTCAACACTGGAAATTGAAGAGCTTAAATAGGAAGTCAGAACAGGTGAGCCGGAAAGACTGTCTGATGCTGCAGTAACGGCTTTACGCGCATTAATCAGGCCATAGCCATACAGCGTATCGGCACCACTAATGCCCAGATCGTCTGTCAATAATCCGGCAATCAGCATTTGTTCGATATCGTCAGCACGCAGATTTGGATTAATCGCCAGCATCAAGGCAAATATCCCGCTGACATGTGGTGTCGCCATAGAAGTGCCAAAGCGGTAATCATAACGATAGTTCAGACCACCGGCGCCTGATTCTGCAGACAGACTTAAAATGGCATCAACAAAACCATTACTGTCACTGTCGATGTCATCACAGCCACCTGGTGCTGCCACATCAATAGAGTTGCCGTAATTGGAGTAGTCAGTAATTTCCTTACTCATATCCACTGCGCTGACAGCGATGACATCCAAATCTGAAGCTGGCAGAAATTGCCGTTTTGATAATGCTGAGTAAGTATTTCTTTCTATCTATTTTCTCAATCAACTATGGACTTAACTGCGGATAATTTACTCCCAGTTGCTCCAGATAGGTTTCATATCGTGAGGGGTCGTAATAATACTCCTCTAACATGGGTTTGAACTCAGCCATAATTTCTGCATTTTTCTCAATAGCCGGATCATCATCAGGGCCTATAAAAGGCGTATATTGTTCATTGGCTGTCTGGATATCAGTGAAGTAATTTTTAGCTTCCTGGAGTAGCTGTTCATCCAGCAGTAAATCCAACATGGTAGTCGCTACAACCTTGGCACCGGCGGCAGCACCTTTGTGGGCAATCGGTGTCGCCATCGCCATGGCACTGGACCAATGATGCGCCTGCATCCCGGGGACATTTGCAGGAAATCTCAGGGTCACTGTCGGAACGTTCCAGGAAACATCACCAATATCGTCAGAAGGGCCAGATACAGGCGTCTCGGCAGGCTCTTCAATGCCGTCAACTTCGGTCGCCAAACCTACCTCATTGACCCCCATCATTTCTTGTAGTGCTCTGGCAAAAACCTGATCGTCTTCTGACCATTCAGGCAAGCCTACCCGATAAATGTTTTCTGCCATCGCCAAGGCGACTGGGCGGTTGTAATGCTTTGGATAGGCTGTACCAACAATACGTCTGCTTAGCGTAGTATCTGTCATCATTGCCGCACCTTCAGCAATTCTTTGCAGCGTATTAAAATTCTCCCGGATTCCATCTGCGGTAACTTCCCGAACGAAATACCAGACACTGGCATAAGAAGGCACGACATTAGGCTGGTCACCACCATTGGTTATAACATAATGGGAACGCTGTAGTGGGTGAAGATGTTCACGACGGAAATTCCAGCCAATATTAGTCAGCTCAACAGCATCAAGTGCACTGCGTCCAGCCCAGGGGGCTCCGGCACCATGGGCAGCGACTCCTTCAAACATATATTCAACCGAAACAAGGCCTGTGCCTATAGGCCGCCCCCAGCTTACATCCATGTTACTTGATACATGGTTGAACAGCACAACATCGATATCATCAAAAAAGCCATCTCTGGCATACCAGGCTTTTGCGCCGAGCAGTTCTTCGGCTATTCCAGGCCATAAGACAATTGTTCCAGGCAGGCCTTCTCTTTCCATAATTTCCTTGACTGCGAGAGCAGCAGCAACATTCACTGCCTGGCCAGAATTATGGCCTTCACCATGGCCAGGTGCTCCTTCAACCAGTGGTTGGCGATAAGCGACGCCGGGCATTTGAGATGCTCTGGGGATACCATCAACATCAGACCCCAGTGCGATTACGGGTTGACCGCTACCCCAAGTAGCCCACCAGGATGATGGAATTCCAGCAACACCCAATTCCACTTCAAAATCATTTTCTTTGAGCATGTCAGTCAAGTATCGCTGTGTTTCAAATTCCTGGAAGCCCAATTCTGAAAAAGAGAAAAGGCTGTCAACAATCTCTTGAATAAGTTTTGCCTGATTATCTATGGCGTGGACAGCCTCGGATTTTAATTCATTTAAATTCTCTGTCTGGGCAAAACTACTCGATGAAATCAAAATCAGTGCTATGCAGGAAAAAAATGTTAAGTGCTTTGTTTTCTTAAAAACCATTACATACTCCTAATCAAATTATTAATTACCTGATTACCGGTATAAAAATTTTAGTGTCTGCTTTTGAATACTGACTGTCATTATTAATTTATTGCTTGGACTAATCAATCTAATACCCGCGCAGAATAAACTGGAAACAGTTGTCAGTGAGTAAATTATGTAAAAAGGCACGGAAATTGCTGTATTTAGTAAATATTACAAGTTAACGGTTAGAACGAGTATTAAAACTGAGACACAGCTTGATTTGGCCCGACCTGGGGTTTAATAATCATGTTCCAGGGATTGTGTCTTTCGGCAAACGGGGTGCTTTTTGGTGCAGCCGAGCGTGATTAGCACTAAATCAGGTATTTTTAGTTCTAAATTGAAAATTCTGAAAAATTTATTGATTAGGAGAAATTAAATGTTAAAGACTAAATTGGCATGCAGACTGATAGGTGTAACAGTTTTAATGACTGCACTTTCAGCTTCAGTCTACTCGCAAGATCTGAATGATGACCAGATCACTTCAATCAGAAACGATATTGTCGAAGACATTGATCAGAAAGCCAAAATGGCACAGGTCATGAATGATATGGTTTTCAGTTTTGGTGAGCTTGGTTTCCAGGAGTTTGAAACTTCCGCTTACCTAACCGGACTGCTGGCCGAGAATGGTTTTGATATTGAAATGGGTATTTCAGGTATACCAACTGCCTGGATGGCAACCTGGGGTGAAGGTGAGCCTGTTATCGCACTGGGTTCCGATATTGATGGTATTCCAAAGTCTTCGCAAAAACCTGGCGTGGCTTTTCATGATCCGATTATTGAAGGTGCCCCCGGTCATGGTGAAGGTCATAACTCCGGTAACGTTGTGAATATCATTGCCGCTCTCACTGTAAAAGAATATATGGAAGAAAATAATATCCCGGGCACTATTAAAATATGGCCCGGTGTAGCTGAAGAGCTACTGGCTACCAAAGCATATTTCGTCAGGGATGGCTTCTTTGATGATGTTGATGCTGTTCTATTCTCACATGTATCCAATACCCTTGGCACAAGCTGGGGCGGAGGTCGTGGAAACGGATTGGTATCTATTCGCTACGACTTCAGCGGCGAAAGTGCGCATAGTGCTGGTGCTCCCTGGCGTGGGAAAAGTGCTGCTGATGCAGTGGATTTAATGAGTATCGGCATCAACTTTAGACGTGAGCATTTACGATTGTCGCAACGTATCCATTCAGTTGTCATCGATGGTGGAGACCAGCCTAATGTTGTGCCTCCCGAAGCCAGTATCTGGTATTACCTGCGCGAAACCGATTACGAGCATATCAAGGAACTTTGGGATATGGCCGACCTGATGGCTGAAGGGGCATCACTCATGACCCAGACTGAATGGAGCTCTACAGTACTGGGAACTGCCTGGCCACAGCACATGAATAGACCAATGGCTGAACGCTCCTATTACTATGCGCAACAGGTGGGAATGCCTGAATGGTCAGAGGATGATATTGCACTGGCCAAAGCTGTCCAGGCTGAACTGGGTGTCCCAGAAGAAGGCCTGAATACCGAATTACGTGAGCTCACCGATCCGCCTGATCCTGAAACAAATATGGGGGGTGGATCCGATGATATAGGCGATGTTTCATGGAAGGTGCCAACTATCACCTTGCGCTATCCGTCCAATATTCCTAATTTACCCGGGCACAACTGGTCCAATGCCATCGCCATGGCAACACCTATTGCTCATAAGGGAATTATAGCCGGGGCTAAAGTTCAGGCCTTAACCCTGTTTGATCTGATTACTGATGAGGCATTACTTGAAGAAGCCTGGGAATACTATAACGAAGTCCAGACCAAGGACGTGAGTTATGTTCCATTGTTACGGCCCGAGGATGTGCCTGCGATTCACCTGAACGAAGAAATCATGGCAACCTGGCGCCCTGTAATGGAAGAGTACTATTATGATCCAGAGAGGTATGACACTTATCTGGAGCAGCTGGGTATTGAGTACCCAACCTTAAGGTAAATCTGACCTGGTGGACTCTTGCTAAACCATGGATGGTTGAGGGAGAAAGTTGAGAGCAAATAGAAGCAGTTAATTTGTCCGCGCTAGGGGCAAGTCTAAGGACTGCTGGATTGACCTTGGACTTGCCTGGCGGGTCGAACTTGCGACCAAATGGCTTGAAGATTTAGCGGGCGCGCGTCAGATAGGCAATGATATTGTCCAGGTCGGTTTCGCTGACTTCAGTCTTACGGGTGATAGGCATACCGTACAAACCATTCCTCACCACAGTTCTGATATAGATCGGTTGAAGATCAAGCCTGTCTTCCAGTACCGGAGGTAAATCGCCTTTGTACTTCACGCCTAGCGCAGATGTCCCTGGTAAAGCATTCGCACCCAGGCCACCGAAAACACCACCGGCTACTCTGCCATGGCAAGGTTCACACCATTTATTAAACACGACTTTACCACTTGCCTCTGCAGGGCTGAGTTCCTGAGCCTGGGCGTTAGTGATTAATGAGACCAACAGCAAACAAAAAACAGTTATTTTGCTCATCCTCGATTGTTCCTCATATGTGCAGGCCAGATGCCATAGCGGCCTGGAGAAATAATGCCATTCGGGTCAATGCTGTCTTTAAGTTTTTCCTGATACTTCAGCAGGGCATTATCGTTAAAACTGTATTTGCTAATAGCATGTTCCTGGAAGGCTGGATTGGTACGGTAAGTCCCCATGCCCTGTTCCGCAATTTTATCCAGGCATTTTTCATATAATGCCCGCGAAACAGCATTTTTAGCTGGATCTCTCCAGGTTGGGATTAAAACTGCCACAACAAAGGCTCTCGAATAGAAAGTGATAGGTGTCGTGAAGGGGTGGGTCGCTGGGGCAAAGCCAAATTCCTGATAAGCTTCTGCCAGTACCTTGGAAGCCGTGTGAACACCTTCAGCAGTTCTTGGTGTCATGGTAAACATATCGGCATGGCCATCAGGCGGATCATTATCATTCATCGGGTTACGGTTCACGATATGAAAAATTTCCAGATTGGGAATCCCCAATCGGGCTTTATCTGGTAAGGCAGGAATATCTTCAGCAGGAATGGGCAAGTTGTAGAAAACATCTTCCTCGAAGGCTGACCCTGGAATTTTTTCGCTAAAACGTCGTTGGATAGCTACCCAGGTTGCACGGACGATTTCTTCCGGGCCATATAACTGAAAACTGACAGACCAGGCGTGTTTATTTTGAGCACTAACGAAGTCTTCCAGTTGTTCTGTTGTTGGCCAGCCATTTTGCATCAGTTCAGTCAGCGGTGCCGGATCGAACAATCCGCCACCAACAGGACTTCCATAGGTTGGCATGCCAACTAGCATAGAGTCTTCCAGATAATTAACTTCGGTAATCATGGCCTGGAAATCCTGATAACGTGGCACAGTCACAGTGACTGTCATGTAAGTCTCAGGCATAGGCATCAATTTCACGCCCATTTTAGTGACGATGCCAAAATTGGATTGTGCGAACAGCCCGTCTATGGAGGGGCCGGCACCATAATGGAAGTCCTGCCAGGCATCCGAGCCGGGAATGGCTCCTGCGCCCGTGCGAATAAGCTCACCTTCAGCGCTTACAATTTCAAGGCCAATGTGCGAACCAAAATGGTCACGATAGGGCCCCATGGTATAGCCAACACCGTGATCGAGACTGTTACCCATCGGACTTCCCCAGCCGGGGTCAGGGATATCAAGCATGACATTTAAGCCACGTTCGGTAATGTAGTTATATAAATCAAAGTAGGAAACGCCAGGTTCAACCAGTGCATAATTTCTTTCATCATTGACTTCCAAGATGCGGTTCATGCGCTTGAGGTCTAGAACGACACTTCCCGACAAGGTGGGAGCAGCTCCGCCATAGGTCAGATTTCTGCCGGTTGAAATAGGGTACAAAGGAATTCGGTAGCGATTGGCGATGCGGACAATTTCCTGAACTTCTTCTACGCTGTCGGGTGCTACTGCAGCTGAAGCTATTCTTTCTTCTGCTTCCCCCCAAAAAGGAGAATAAGAATCACGATAAAGAGCAACATCGGCATCCGAGCTGAAAACCCAGTCTGCGCCAACCACATTTTCAAATTCGTTCAGGGCTCTATTAAATTCTGCCTGGCTTAAATTAGGAGGTAGTGCCATTGTCTATTCCTTTAATATTTTTTATCTATTTAGTATTAAACTTTTAGCTGATCACCCAGGTAACCAGAGCGGTTTTATCCGATGGAGTAAAAGGTCCGGTTAATTTCTGCACCGTTATTTCTGCAGTCTGGTGACTCAGAGATAAGTCAGCAAGCTCAGCCATTTTTTTACCGAAACCGGCTTTACTCCCTAATTCAACAAATGACGAACCATTCATCTGATGCTCAACCCGGCCGTTCTGATGGATCAGGTGATCAAAACGTAAATGCACTTTCATGCCTACATCACGGGCCAGTTCTTCCAGGCAAAACAGATCAAGGCGACTTGTCATGCCCAGTAAAGGCTTTCTGTCGCTTAGCAATTGGTGGCGGAGCTGCTGGTACCATAAATTGCTCAAATTCCCATTGATATCGGTAATAGGGGTGCCTTTAGCTTTAACCGCAGCAGCGAAACTCTGGCTTTCAAGGTACTGACTATCAAATAAAACGTGAGAATGAAGAAGGTGGGTGTTTGCGGACTTGGAGGAGGAGTTTGCTAGTGACTGCCCGGGCAGATTTACCAAACTAGCCAGTATGCTGGTAGCGCCAAGTTTCAAGGTTGTTCTGCGATCAAGCATTGTAAATTTTACCTCTGGTCGAAGCCGATCAATGACAGCAACTTTACCTCAAAAGCGCATAGTTTTTAAGTAAAGATTAGGGAGTATTGTTAATGTATAGAGCAAAATGAAGTGTATAGTTTTTGTTTTCATCGAAGCCAGGCTCCTTTGTATACCCCGTAATTTTGATTTTTGTATCTTGTCTCTTTTTGTTATCAAAAATTCCTTATAGCTAATACGCCAAATTGATTATCGTGCTTATTAGATTAATAGACCCTGAATAAGCAGATTTGTTTCAGACTCGGATTGATTATGTGCCTCTTTGCTCTTGCTAGCAAATAGCCTCTACAACCCCCGTTTTATGGGCAGATTGGTGCAAATTTCATCGCTATCGGCCTCCAGAACCTCCCCTTCGTAATAACAATGATAAATTTTGTTACCGGCTGACTGATCATGGTAAAGCAGTATATCCAGCAGCCCATTGACATAGTTTTCTTGGAAAATGATATCGCCATTCTGATAGAACAACCTACCTGTCAATTGCGCGTTTTCAGCAAAAGCAACAAGCAGCATATTTTCTTCAATCGCAGCAGTTGCTATATTTTTATCACTAAAAGGCTTCTCAGTAATTGTAATAATCGCCCCTTTTGAATCTAATTCCTGAGTCGTGAGTAAGTTTTCTGCATAAGTCTGAATAATAGTTGTGTCGGCAAGTTGATACTGTATTTGCCGTTGAATTAAGACACCATGATCAAAAGTAGCGTTGAAAATATAATCGCCATCTCTGGAATAAAAAACGCCATCGAGAAAAGAATTATCGATGTTCAGCTCCAGTTTTAGGGTGCCGCTTTCGTCCAGGAAAACATTTCTCCCATCAAGAGTGCCATTGTCGAAGTGCTGCTCTGATTGTAGCTGGCCATTTTCATAATAAGAAACAGCGGCTCCGGTAAATAAACGATCAGTATCTTTAAGGTAAGCAAGACCCTTGTCTACCTGCAGCATGGATATATCCACTGCCTGCTCTTGGCTACATGAAATCAGTAGCATTGCCATTAATAAGCTTATAGTTGAGATTGTTTTTTTCATTAGCACTGAACGACGGGTAAGTCCTGCCACCGAGTTGTATATCGCGGTGACATATATTCACGTTTCATTGACCAAAGAGGCTGAATACCAGTATTAGCCAGCTTCATGGCATGCTTGCCGTATCTCTGATTGACTTTATCCAATACGCTCATAAGCTTTCTTGATTGTTCTGTCTGCTGGGGATTGAACAAGTCTGCCTGTTCATATTTTTTCGTACGGACATCCAGTAAACCAATGCCGCATTTTTTATATTTGATATCAGGCTTGAATAAATTCACGATGGCTTTAGCGGCCACACTGGAAATATGCCGTGTGTCATTAGTCAGGTGAGGCAGGGGTATTATGCGTTGAGGGAAATAATGACCGACTTTCTTGTCAAAGCTTTCAAGATAAACCCAGATGGTTTGCGTCAGGCCGTTCTGGCTGCGTAGTTTTTCACAGGCCCGTGAAGCATAAAGGCTCATGGCCTGTTGCAGCTCATGTAACTCAGTGACTTTATAGCTGAAACTGCGTGTACAGATAATTTCTTTGCGGGGAGCCGGCTCCAGTTGCAGGTCAAGGCAGGCTTCGCCGTTTAATTCTCTGGCAGTTCGTTCCAGTACCACACTGAAATGCTTTCTTAAATATTTAGGATTAGCCTGAGCCAGTTGCAGCGCATTATGGATGCCCAAGTGATGGAGTCGTTTACATATCCTGCTGCCGACTCCCCAGAGCTTGTCAGTCGTGATTCGCTTTAATACCCATTCCCATTTATAAGGTTCATCCAGCACACAGACACCGTTAAAGCGTATGATCTTCTTGGCAGCATGGTTAGCCAGCTTGGCTAATGTCTTCGTCGGTGCTACACCAACGCATACCGGCATTCTGGCCTGCTTCCAAAGCATGTCCTTAATCTCTTTCCCATGAGTTTGGTAATCGACTTTAGCTAGCCGGAGAAAGGCTTCATCAATGGAATACACTTCCATTTCAGT
>Ga0181552_10000550_pt1 | contig 28943 bp, 24 predicted proteins | sample 011ome_18_FD_130583 | JGI IMG/M metagenome (GOLD analysis project Ga0181552, IMG submission 130583) | Coastal salt marsh microbial communities from the Groves Creek Marsh, Skidaway Island, Georgia - 011501BT metaG (megahit assembly) | ecosystem: Environmental > Aquatic > Marine > Intertidal...
CGTGAATGATGCATTTATGCCTATAGCTACTTGGTGGGAATCATTAGTGCTAACCACTGTTCCTGTCGGCCCCATGAACGTTCCTTTTGTTCTATTGCTCTTAATCGGGGGCGCTACATTCTTTACTATTTACTTCAAGTTTCCCAGTATTTCTCAGTTTGGACTCGCCTTGCGCACAGTTAGAGGCAAATACGATGCCGTTGATCACGACCCAAAAAATTATTCACCTGAAGATAAAGATGGAGAAGTGAGTCATTTTCAAGCCTTAGCTACCGCCGTTTCAGGTACGGTTGGCTTAGGAAATATCGCAGGTGTTGCTGTAGCTATTGCCATGGGTGGTCCAGGGGCTACTTTTTGGATGATTGTCTGCGGTTTGATCGGTATGTCTTCAAAATTTGTTGAATGCACTTTAGGTGTGAAATACAGAGATGTAGACCAAAACGGAGTGGTGTATGGAGGACCTATGTATTATCTATCCCGCGGTTTGAATGAACTAGGCTGGAAACAAATCGGGAAGTTTCTCGGGGTGTTGTTTGCTGTGCTTTGCGTTGGGGCTTCTTTTGGTGGCGGAAATGCCTTTCAGTCAAACCAAGCTACTGTTCAAATAATTTCTATGTTCAACCTCGAAGGTGGTTCCATAGGGGTAATCATCGGGTTGATATTGGCCGTGTTGGTTGGTATTGTTATTATCGGCGGTATCAAGCAAATCGCTAAGGTTACGGAGAAAATTGTTCCGTTTATGGCAGGTTTATACATCTTGGCTTCCCTAGTCATTATTTTTGCCAACATCCAATATGTGGGACCAGCTTTTACTATGATTTTTGAGGGGGCCTTTACCCCACAAGCCGGTTTAGGTGGGATCGTAGGGGTTATTATTGTTGGATTTCAACGCGCTGCATTTTCCAATGAAGCAGGTGCAGGTTCAGCAGCGATTGCACACTCAGCGGTGAAAACTAAGTATGCGGCTAGTGAGGGTGTAGTTGCCCTTTTAGAACCCTTTATTGATACAGTGGTCATTTGTACGATGACTGCTTTGGTGATTATTTTCTTTAATATGGATGTAAATGCCTTTGATTACGGTAATGCCGTAGGCAGCACGGTTCAATTGAACGCTACGGGAACCTATATAGGTGGTGTGGATCTGACATCTATGGCCTACGACTCTGTTATTCCTGGATTTAGGTACGTGCTTACCTTTGCGATTGTTTTATTTGCCTTCTCCACCATGATTTCCTGGTCGTACTATGGACTTCAAGCTTGGAAGTATTTATTTGGACGCGGTAGAGTAGCCGATGTGGTATACAAAGTATTGTTCCTGACGTTCATCGTCATTGGTGCAGGTGCTACGCTCGACGCAGTGATCAAGTTTTCAGACGCCATGATTCTAGCTTTGGTGTTTCCGAATATGATTGGGCTGCTATTGCTTTTCCCTAAAGTTCAAAAAGAATTAAAAAGATATGTCAGTGCTATCAAAGAGGCGCAATTGAGTTAATCTTCAAAATATACCTATGAAACCCCTTTTAGCTTGGTCTTTACATCAGCAAAAAGGGGTTTTTCTTTTGTTGTTTTTCGGTTTAACGGTTGAGTTATTTTGTTTGCAGGATTTCTTGCCTGAGGACCCCACCGCAATTCCCCCAATACCTCAATGGAACGATGAACTACCCACTCACTCGCCCATTAAACGCGGTATTCGAGAATTTCGTCAGGAAAAAGCTGTACATGGGCCAACAAAAGCCGATAAAGTCGTTGTTAAACAGGACTTGAATTTGGCCAAGGCAGACGATTTGCTGCCGGTATACGGTATTGGCCCAGTTTTATCTCAGCGTATAATTAAGTATAGAGATGCCCTAGGAGGGTTTAAGCAGGAAAGCCAGTTATATAAAGTGTATGGATTGGACAGTGTCGTTGTACTCAGACTTTTTGATTATTTTTACCTGACTAACTAATAAAGGATGTATTTTTGTTTCACCTTTTTTGCTTAAGGATAAACAAAGTACACATCGCATTTATGAGCCTACCACAACCCATTGGATTTCACTACTCAGATACACAAACCATGGTTGCTGAAGCAGCCAAAGATTTTGCCCAGCAATTTATCGCTCCTCATGTTCGGATTTGGGATGAAAAACAACATTTGCCTTTAGATGTACTCCAAAAGGCAGGTGAGCTTGGTTTTATGGGGATTCTAGTTCCAGAGCAATACGGCGGATCTGGATTGGGGTACCACGAGTACATCGCCATTATTGAGGAGATTTCCAAGGTCGATCCTTCTATTGGATTGTCTATAGCGGCGCATAATTCATTGTGTACCAACCATATATTGTCTTTTGGAGATGAAGCACAAAAACAAAAATGGATCCCAAAACTAGCTTCTGGACAATGGATCGGAGCTTGGGGTCTCACGGAACACAATACCGGATCTGACGCTGGTTCGATGAGTACCACGGCGGTTAAACAAGGAGACCATTGGGTGCTTAATGGAACAAAGAATTTCATCACCCATGGAGCGACCGGACAAGTAGCTGTTGTCATTGCTCGAACAGGTGAAAAAGGGGCTAAAAATAACGCTACAGCATTTGTGGTAGAGAGAGGTGCGCCAGGTTTTAGTGCCGGTAAGAAGGAAGATAAGCTAGGGATGAGGGCTTCTGAAACAGCAGAAATGGTTTTTGACCAGTGTGTTGTTCCCGATAGCCACCGACTGGGTGCTGTTGGGGAAGGATTTAAGCAGAGCTTAGCTATTTTAGATGGCGGACGAATTTCCATTGCCGCACTTTCTTTAGGCATTGGTTTGGGTGCTTTTGAGGCAGCATTAAAATATGCTGGTGAACGGCACCAATTTGGTCAACCCATCAGTTCTTTCCAAGGAATTTCATTTAAGTTAGCTGATATGGCCACAGAAATTGAGGCAGCTAGCTTGATGACTCATAAGGCAGCTGCGCTAAAAAATGCCAAACAACCCATGACGCAAATAGGGGCCATGTGCAAGCTATACGCTTCAGAAATGTGTGTACGTGTAGCTACCGATGCGATTCAGATATTTGGAGGATATGGATATACCAAGGATTTTCCCGTAGAGAAATTTTATAGAGACGCAAAACTTTGTACTATAGGAGAGGGGACCTCTGAAATTCAGAAGTTGGTGATTTCCAGAAATATTTTGAAATAGTAGGATTGATTATCCAAGAAACGTTTATATTTGCAGTCCTAAAACTATAAAGAAAGGAGGTTCGTCTTATGTTAATTATACCCATCAAAGAAGGAGAGAATATCGATAGAGCGCTTAAGCGTTTTAAGAGAAAGTTTGACAAAACTGGCACAATGCGCCAATTAAGAGATCGTCAGCAGTTTACAAAACCTTCAGTAACTAAAAGAAAGCAAGTTCAGAAGGCTGCTTACATCCAGAACTTAAGAGATCAAGCAGATCTATAGTCTCCTTAACCACATTTGATGTGATTGACATAAAGTCCCGGCCTCGGGACTTTTTTGTTTTTACTGCTTTTCACTATCTTGACACGATGTCCCTCAATGCATTCAAAGATTATCTATTCATGGAGCGAATGGCTTCTACTCACACCCTTAAGGCGTATTTGAGGGATTTGGGTTCGTTTGAAGAATTTGTACAGGAACAGTATCAGATCTCTATTGATTCAACTCAATACAGTCATATTAGGGCCTGGATGGTCTATTTGATGGATCATGGAAATAAACACCAAACCATCAATCGCAAAATATCTTCACTCAAGGCTTATTTTCAGTTTTTATTGAAAACAGGATATTTGACAATAAGTCCGTTAGAGGTGCATCAATCACTTAAGTCAAGATCTAAATTATCCTTGCCATTTTCGATCAATGAAATGAACGCGCTTTTTGATCAATGGGGTAGTGAGCTATCTCAGCTCGATTTTGATGAATCAAGGGATCGATTAGTGGTAGCCTTGTTGTACGGAACGGGCATTCGTCGCGCAGAGCTCATCGGGCTTAATTTAATGGATGTAGATCTTGATCGAGCACAAATTAAAGTGCTCGGTAAGCGCAATAAAGAACGTTTGGTTCCCTTGATTGAGTCGTTATTACCCATGTTGAAACACTACATGGAGCGCCGGTCTGCCTTGGATCTCCATCGGGAAGCCCACTCGTTTTTTGTCAAGTCAGACGGGCGAAAACTCTCCGATTCATTTGTGTATCGATTGGTAAATCGCTATCTTAGTGAAGTGACCTCCAAAGAAAAAAGAAGTCCACACATGTTGCGCCATACATTTGCCACGCATGTTTTGCAGTCAGGTGCAGACCTGAATTCAGTAAAAGAACTATTAGGGCATAGCAGTCTAGCAGCTACACAAGTATATACGCACAACAGTATTGAGGATTTAAAAAAATCATACAGAGGGGCACATCCAAGATCTACCAAAAAATAACTCCCACAGAGGGTTGTATATGTTTCATTTAAATAGTTCTGTGATGAAAGTAACCATTCAAGATGTCAATTTTAATGCCGATCAAAGTTTGATTGAATTTGTTCAAAATCGTATCCATAAGATGGAACATTTTTTTGACCACGTGATCGACGTAGATGTGTTTTTGAAAGTCGAAAACACCTCAGATAAAGAGAACAAGATTATGGAATTAAAGGTGCATGTGCCCAAGGAAAGCATAGTGGTGACTAAACAGTGTAAAACATTTGAGGAAGCAGCTGACACTGCTTGCAGCTCAGCTGAACGAATCTTAAAGGAGCTTAAAGAAAAGCGAAGGAAAATGGCGTAATTTTTTTTTAAAATATTTTGAATGCTCAAATATTTCCCTACATTTGCAGTCCGTTTGAAAAAGCGGACTTTTTTTTGCTAAAAAGAAAAGTAAATGCCGATGTAGCTCAGTTGGCTAGAGCAGCTGATTTGTAATCAGCAGGTCGTGGGTTCGAGCCCCTCTATCGGCTCCAAGCAACAGCGATGTTGTGACGTTCTTTAAATGGTGTAATTAGGCTTAGGGGAGATACTCAAGCGGCCAACGAGGGCAGACTGTAAATCTGCTGACTACGTCTTCGCAGGTTCGAATCCTGCTCTCCCCACAAAAGAGTCATTAATGATTCATCAACAAATTATTGCATATCCAAATGAGATGTATTAATTTTGTCGCCCGAATCGCCTAATGGCATCGTTTTATTGTTTTTTTTGCGGGAGTAGCTCAGTTGGTAGAGCGTCAGCCTTCCAAGCTGAATGTCGCGAGTTCGAACCTCGTCTCCCGCTCAAATGTTTAAGTCCTTGGGCTAAACCTTCAATGCTGTGCATTGTCCGGTGCTGTGTGTTACACGGCGCCTTTTCGGTTTTTAAGGATTTAAAAACCAATGCCGGTGTAGCTCAGGGGTAGAGCGCTTCCTTGGTAAGGAAGAGGTCACGAGTTCAATTCTCGTCATTGGCTCAATAGCGTAATAAACTATACACTAATATAAACTAAGATTAAAATTATTTAACATGGCAAAGGCTAATTTCGATCGTTCAAAACCGCACTTAAACATCGGTACTATTGGACACGTAGATCACGGAAAAACTACATTGACTGCTGCTATTACTTCGGTTTTGGCCAATGCAGGACTTTCTGAAAAGAGAAGTTTCGATTCTATCGACAACGCTCCTGAGGAAAAAGAAAGAGGTATTACAATCAATACTTCACACGTTGAATATTCTACAGCTAACAGACACTATGCGCACGTTGACTGTCCAGGTCACGCGGATTACGTAAAAAACATGGTTACTGGTGCTGCTCAGATGGACGGTGCTATCTTAGTAGTTGCTGCTACTGATGGTCCAATGCCACAAACTAGAGAGCACATCCTACTAGGTAGACAAGTAGGTATTCCAAGAATCGTTGTATTCTTGAACAAAGTGGATATGGTTGATGATGCTGAGTTATTGGAGTTGGTAGAGATGGAAGTAAGAGAATTGCTTTCTTTCTATGAGTACGACGGAGATAACGGTCCAGTAATCTCTGGTTCTGCACTTGGTGCTTTGAACGGTGAGCAGAAGTGGGTTGATACTGTGATGCAGTTGATGGAAGCTGTTGACACTTGGATCGAAATGCCAGAGCGTGATGTAGACAAGCCTTTCTTGATGCCTGTTGAAGATGTATTTACTATTACTGGTCGTGGTACTGTTGCTACAGGACGTATTGAAACTGGTGTGGCTAACACTGGGGATCCAGTAGAAATCATCGGTATGGGTGCTGAGAAATTGACTTCTACTATTACAGGAGTTGAGATGTTCCGCAAAATCCTTGATCGTGGTGAAGCTGGTGACAACGTAGGTCTATTGTTGAGAGGTATCGATAAAGCAGATATCAAAAGAGGTATGGTTATTTGTAAGCCAGGCTCTGTTAAACCACACGCTAAATTTAAGGCTGAGGTGTATATCTTGAAAAAAGAAGAAGGTGGACGTCACACTCCATTCCACAATAACTACCGTCCACAGTTCTATGTTAGAACTACTGACGTAACTGGAACTATCAGCTTGCCAGCTGGTGTTGAGATGGTTATGCCTGGGGATAACTTGACTATCAACGTTGACTTATTGCAACCTATCGCATTAAGTGTTGGTCTTCGTTTTGCAATCCGTGAGGGTGGTAGAACTGTAGGAGCAGGTCAGGTAACTGAAATCCTAGACTAAACTTTATCTCACAAAGTCACTAAGGTGTCCGCCCTCTGGGCGGATACCTTTCTTAATGAATACAAGATGCTTCGGCATCTGATACGGGTGTAGCTCAGTTGGTAGAGCACTGGTCTCCAAAACCAGGTGTCGGGAGTTCGAGTCTCTCCTCCCGTGCAAAGGTTCATCACCTATTTAAAAAGATCGAATATGTTGCAGTATATAAAGGAATCGATTGAAGAGTTAAAGCACAATGTGACTTTGCCTACTAAAGCTGAAGCATCAAACCTTATGGTTGTCGTTGCTGTATTTTCAGTAGTATTTGCTTTAGCTATATGGGGGGTAGACAGCGCTTTATCCCAATTGATCCAACTATATTTTAACAACATCATCAATTAATTGCCCTATGTCTGAGACTGTTGAGAAAAAGTGGTATGTGGTTCGGGCTGTAAGTGGTCAGGAGCACAAGATCAAAGGGTATATTGAGACTGAAATTGCTCGTTTGGGTTTTGCCCAGGAGTTAGAAGAAGTTTTAGTGCCTACTGAAAAAGTGGTGCAAATAAGAAACGGTAAGAAACTCAACAAAGAAAAGGTTTACTTTCCTGGATACATTATGGTGAAAGCTAACTTGGATGGTGAAATGGTTCACGCTATTAGATCCATTACCAATGTTATTGGCTTTTTAGGTGAGACCAAAGGAGGGGATCCAGTTCCGCTTAGAAAATCTGAAGTGAATAGAATGCTTGGTAAAGTAGATGAGCTAGCAGCTACATCTGATCAGGTAGCTATTCCTTTTGTGTTAGGTGAAACGATTAAAGTGATTGATGGTCCGTTCAATGGGTTCAATGGAACTGTTGAAAAAATCAATGAGGAAAAACGTAAACTTGAAGTTATGGTGAAGATTTTCGGTCGAAAAACTCCACTGGAACTGAGTTATATGCAAGTAGAAAAAGTATAAGTGTTACACTAAATAGAGAAGGTGTGCTTCCAAATTCACCTTCGTTAATTCAATTGAACAATGGCAAAAGAAATCAGTAAAGTAGTTAAACTACAAGTTAGGGGAGGTGCTGCGAATCCATCGCCACCGGTTGGACCCGCTTTAGGTTCTGCCGGTGTCAACATCATGGAGTTCTGTAAGCAGTTCAACGCTAGAACCCAAGATAAACCTGGTAAGGTTTTACCAGTTCAGATCACCGTGTACAAGGACAAGTCTTTTGACTTCGTCGTTAAGACTCCTCCAGCGGCCGTTCAACTCATGGAAGCAGCTAAGGTTAAGAAAGGATCTGGCGAACCAAACAAAATCAAGGTGGCCTCTGTCAGCTGGGATCAAGTAAAAACGATCGCAGAAGATAAAATGGTCGATTTGAACGCATTTACGTTAGAATCTGCAATGATGATGATTGCAGGTACTGCACGCTCAATGGGTTTGAAAGTAGCTGGTAAAAAACCTTTCTAACATCTAAAGCAGTAGATATGGCAACATTAACGAAAAAGCAAAAAGAAGCACGCGCTAAAATTGACAAGACTAAATTGTATTCTTTGTCAGAAGCAACTGCTTTGGTGAAAGACATCACCAATTCTAATTTTGATGCTTCTGTAGACATCGCTGTTCGCTTAGGTGTAGATCCACGTAAAGCAAATCAGATGGTTAGAGGAGTAGTTACCCTTCCTCACGGTACTGGTAAAGATGTCAAGGTTTTGGCCTTGGTAACCCCTGATAAAGAGGCAGAAGCTAAAGAAGCTGGTGCTGATTATGTAGGTCTTGACGAGTACTTGGAGAAAATTAAAAACGGTTGGACCGACGTTGACGTCATCATTACTATGCCTAGTGTGATGGGTAAATTAGGACCTTTGGGACGTGTATTAGGTCCAAGAGGATTAATGCCTAACCCAAAGACAGGTACTGTTACTATGGATGTAGCCAAAGCGGTTGCTGAAGTAAAAGCAGGTAAGATCGATTTTAAAGTGGACAAAACGGGTATTGTACACGCAGGTATTGGCAAAGTTTCATTCTCTGCCGCTCAGCTTGCTGACAACGCTAAGGAGTTGATCGATACGTTGATCAAGTTGAAACCGACAGCAGCTAAGGGGGTATATGTAAAGACAATTTATTTGTCTAGTACCATGAGCCCAAGTGTTCAATTGGATCCAAAAGCCGTTTAAGGGTATTAAAAACATTATCCCATGACTAGAGAAGAAAAAACACAAGCAATACAAGACCTTACGGCTAAGTTGGCTGATCATTCGATCATTTACTTAGCGGATACTTCTGGGTTGGATGCAGCGACTACCTCTGATTTACGCAGAGCTTGTTTCAAAGAAAATATCCAACTTAACGTAGTAAAAAACACCTTGCTTGCCAAAGCAATGGAAGCTTCAGATAAAGATTTTGGAGACTTGCCTTCTGTATTGAAAGGAAGTACTTCCATCATGATTTCTGATCAAAGCAGCGTTCCTGCTAAATTGATCAAGAACTTCAGAAAAAAATCCAATAAGCCTTTGCTTAAAGGAGCTTTTATCGAAGAAGCGATTTACATCGGAGACAATCAATTAGATGCCCTTGTAGCGATCAAGTCTAGAGAAGAAATGATCGGTGAAGTGATTGGATTACTTCAGTCACCAGCCAAGAACGTTATCTCTGGTTTGAAATCAGGTGGTGGCAAATTGGCGGGTATTTTGAAAACCCTTTCCGAAAAATAATTTAGCACTAATCAACAATTATATTTACAAATTTTAAAACGATAGAAAAATGGCAAATTTGAAAGATTTCGCAGAACAACTAGTTAACCTAACCGTTAAAGAAGTAAACGAGTTAGCAGCTATCTTGAAAGAAGAGTACGGTATCGAGCCTGCTGCTGCTGCTGTTGCAGTTGCTGCTGGAGGTGGTGCTGGTGCTGATGCACCTGCTGCTGAAGAGCAAACAGAATTCGATGTAATCCTTAAAGATGCTGGAGCCTCTAAATTGGCTGTAGTTAAATTGGTTAAAGAATTGACCGGTCTTGGTTTGAAAGAAGCTAAAGACATCGTTGATGCTGCTCCAAAACCAGTTAAAGAAGGTGTTTCTAAAGATGAGGCTGAAGGCATCAAAAAATCATTGGAAGAAGCAGGAGCTGTTGTTGAGCTTAAATAATTACTCCATGTAACTTACGGGTTTAGGTCTTTTCGCAGTTTTGCGGCTAGACCTAAGCCTTTTTATAGGTGTATATGACGCTATATACACTCCTCTTTCTCAGTATTCACCACATAAAATTGTCCATTGATGTTCACAAATCAGACTGAAAGAATCAATTTTTCCTCCACTAAGAACATACCGAATTATCCGGATTTCTTGGACATTCAGATCAAATCATTTCAGGACTTTTTCCAATTAGAGACCAAATCTGACGAGCGTAGCAACGAAGGGTTGTTCAACACTTTTAAGGAGAACTTTCCGATCACCGATACACGCAACCAGTTTGTTCTTGAGTTCCTTGATTATTTTGTTGATCCACCGCGTTACACAATTCAAGAGTGTATTGAACGGGGATTGACCTACAGTGTACCTCTGAAAGCCCGTTTAAAGTTGTATTGTACTGATCCTGAGCACGAGGATTTTGAAACAATCGTGCAGGATGTTTACTTGGGCACCATTCCATACATGACCCCAAGTGGTACGTTTGTCATCAATGGTGCAGAGCGTGTAGTAGTTTCCCAACTTCACCGTTCTCCTGGAGTCTTTTTTGGACAGTCCTTTCACACCAATGGAACCAAGCTATATTCAGCCCGAGTAATACCGTTTAAAGGTTCTTGGATTGAATTTGCTACCGATATTAACGGGGTGATGTATGCGTACATCGACCGTAAAAAGAAATTACCTGTAACCACCTTGTTCCGAGCTATAGGCTACGAACGCGACAAGGATATCCTGGAAATCTTTGATCTTTCTGAGGAGGTTAAAGTATCTAAGGCAGGTCTTAAAAAAGTTCTTGGGCGTAAATTAGCGGCCCGTGTGCTCAACACTTGGCACGAAGATTTCGTCGATGAAGACACCGGTGAGGTGGTCTCCATCGAGCGTAACGAGATCATTTTAGATCGCGATACCATTTTGGAGAAAGAACACATCGATGAGATTATTGAAGCGGATGTGAAAACCATTTTATTGCATAAGGAAAACAATGCCAATGCAGATTATGCCATCATCCACAACACCCTCCAAAAAGACCCTACAAACTCTGAAAAAGAAGCCGTAGAGCATATTTACAGACAGCTCAGAAACTCTGAGCCGCCTGATGAAGAAACAGCTCGCGGTATTATTGATAAACTGTTCTTCTCTGATCAACGCTACAACTTAGGTGAAGTAGGTCGCTATAGAATGAACAAAAAATTGGGCTTGAATATCAACATGGATGAGCAAGTGCTTACCCGTGAGGATATCATCACCATTATTAAATACCTCATCGAGTTGATCAATTCCAAAGCGGAGATTGACGATATCGATCACTTGTCTAACAGACGTGTGCGTACCGTTGGTGAGCAATTGTCTCAACAGTTTGGTGTTGGTCTTGCCCGTATGGCGAGAACCATCCGCGAACGTATGAATGTTCGTGATAATGAAGTATTTACTCCTATTGACTTGATCAATGCCAAGACCTTGTCTTCGGTGATCAATTCCTTCTTTGGTACCAATCAGCTTTCTCAGTTTATGGACCAGACAAACCCTCTGGCTGAAATCACCCACAAGCGCCGTCTTTCGGCACTTGGACCAGGTGGTCTTTCCAGAGAGCGCGCTGGTTTTGAGGTGCGTGACGTTCACTACACACACTACGGAAGATTGTGTCCTATTGAGACCCCAGAGGGTCCAAACATCGGTTTGATTTCTTCTATGTCGGTATTTGCCAAGGTAAACCCTATGGGCTTCTTGGAAACTCCTTACCGCAAGGTGACTAATGGACAAGTAGATCTTTCTGAGTTCCATTATCTATCTGCGGAAGAGGAAGAAGCTAAGAAGATTGCTCAGGCCAATATCCCCTTGGATGACAAAGGAAACATACAAACAGATAAATTAATCGTTCGTTTGGAAGGAGATTTCCCCGTTGTTGACCCACAAGAGGTGGATTACACGGACGTTTCTCCCAACCAGATTGCCTCTATTTCCGCTTCTTTGATTCCTTTCTTGGAACACGATGATGCTAACCGTGCTTTGATGGGCTCTAACATGATGCGTCAAGCCGTGCCTTTGTTGCGCCCTGAGTCTCCTATAGTAGGAACCGGTTTAGAAAAGCAAGTAGCTGCGGATTCTAGAGTGTTGATCAACGCTGAAGGCGACGGTGTGATTGAGTATGTAGATGCTCAAAAAATTACCATCAAATACGACAGATCGGAACACGAGCGTCTAATCAGCTTTGAAGAAGACTCTAAAACCTACGAGTTGGTTAAATTTAGAAAGACCAACCAAGGAACCAGCATCAACCTGAAACCAATTGTTCGCAAAGGCGATCGCGTAAAACAAGGACAGGTATTGTGCGAAGGTTATGCGACGGAGCAAGGAGAATTGGCACTAGGACGTAACCTTAAAGTGGCCTTTATGCCTTGGAAAGGATACAACTTCGAGGATGCTATCGTTATTTCTGAGCGCGTTGTTCGCGAAGACATTTTTACATCGATCCACGTAGATGAATACTCCTTGGAAGTTCGCGACACCAAATTAGGCGCTGAAGAGTTGACTAATGATATTCCTAACGTATCCGAGGAAGCGACCCGTGATTTGGATGAAAATGGAATGATTCGCATTGGTGCAGAGGTAAAACCTGGTGATATCTTAATCGGTAAAATCACGCCAAAAGGTGAATCTGATCCAACTCCTGAAGAGAAATTGCTTCGCGCTATTTTTGGCGACAAAGCGGGCGATGTTAAAGATGCTTCCCTTAAAGCGACTCCTTCTTTACACGGGGTAGTCATCGACAAGAAGCTATTCTCTAGATCCGTTAAAGACAAGCGCAAGCGCAGTGAAGATAAAGACGCGATTGGACAACTTGAAATGGAATACGAAGTTAAATTCCAACAACTTAAGGATGTGTTAATTGAAAAATTATTCTCCTTAGTCAACGGAAAAACTTCTCAAGGTGTATTGAATGATTTGGGTGAAGAAATTTTGCCAAAAGGAAAGAAATACACCATCAAGATGTTGCAGTCCGTAGAGGATTTTGCTCACTTAGTATCGGGTACTTGGACAACAGATGCTGAGCTTAACAGCGCAGTTACCGATTTGTTGCACAACTACAAAATCAAACTAAACGACCTTCAAGGTAACCTGAGACGCGATAAATTCACTATTTCGGTAGGGGATGAGTTGCCAGCAGGTATCATGAAGTTAGCTAAAGTGTACATCGCTAAGAAACGCAAGCTCAAGGTGGGTGATAAGATGGCGGGACGCCACGGAAACAAAGGTATTGTCTCCAGAATCGTTCGCCATGAAGACATGCCCTTCTTGGAAGACGGAACACCCGTGGATATTGTATTAAATCCACTTGGGGTACCATCGCGTATGAACATTGGTCAGATCTATGAAACCGTACTTGGTTGGGCTGGTCAAAAATTGAACAAGAAGTTTGCCACTCCTATTTTTGATGGTGCTTCGATTGAAGAGATCAATCAATTCACTGAGGAAGCTGGAGTGCCACAATTCGGACACACCTACCTGTACGATGGTGGAACAGGTCAACGTTTTGATCAACCTGCGACTGTTGGGGTGATCTATATGTTGAAATTGGGCCACATGGTAGATGATAAAATGCACGCCCGTTCTATCGGACCATACTCTTTGATTACCCAACAACCATTGGGTGGTAAGGCACAGTTTGGTGGACAGCGTTTTGGAGAGATGGAAGTATGGGCATTGGAGGCATATGGTGCTTCTTCTACCCTAAGAGAAATCTTGACGGTTAAATCTGATGATGTGATTGGAAGAGCCAAAACTTATGAAGCTATTGTGAAGGGAGAAACCATGCCAGAGCCTGGTTTACCTGAATCATTCAACGTGTTGATGCACGAGCTGAAAGGTCTTGGATTAGACATTCGCCTCGAGGAATAACTGCGTACTTCATTGATTTAATCATTAATACCATCACCATAGCATTATGGCTAGACTTAAAGATAACAACACAGTAAAAAGATTTAATAAAATATCGATCGGCTTAGCGTCGCCAGAAACTATTTTGGCCGCCTCTAAGGGGGAAGTGCTCAAGCCGGAAACGATTAACTACCGCACACACAAACCAGAGCGAGATGGATTGTTTTGTGAGCGTATTTTTGGTCCAGTAAAGGATTACGAGTGTGCTTGCGGCAAATACAAACGCATCCGTTACCGCGGTATTGTTTGTGATCGTTGCGGGGTAGAGGTTACCGAAAAGAAGGTCCGTAGAGACCGTGTGGGCCACATCAATTTAGTGGTTCCCGTAGCCCATATTTGGTATTTTAGATCTTTGCCTAACAAAATAGGATACTTGCTAGGTCTTCCATCCAAGAAATTGGATATGATCATCTACTACGAGCGTTACGTGGTTATTCAACCAGGTATTGCCCAAGGTCCAGATGGTGAAGAGCTCAAGAAAATGGATTTCTTAACCGAAGAGGAATACCTCACTATTTTAGATAGCCTACCGGTTGAGAATCAGTATTTAGAAGATACAGATCCAAACAAATTCGTCGCCAAAATGGGGGCTGAGTGTTTGATCGATCTGTTGGCACGCATCGATTTAGATGAGCTTTCCTATGAGCTGAGACACAAAGCCAATGCGGAAACATCGAAACAACGCAAGACTGAAGCCCTTAAACGTCTACAAGTCGTAGAGGCTTTAAGAGAGTCTCAAGACAACAGAGAAAATCGTCCTGAGTGGATGATTATGAAGGTAATTCCCGTTATTCCACCCGAATTGCGTCCTTTGGTGCCTTTGGATGGAGGTAGATTTGCCACCTCTGATTTGAACGACTTGTACAGACGCGTGATTATCCGCAACAACCGTTTAAAGCGTTTGGTGGAGATCAAGGCTCCAGAAGTGATTCTGCGCAACGAAAAACGTATGTTGCAAGAAGCTGTGGATTCGTTGTTTGACAACACCAGAAAAGCATCTGCGGTTAAAACAGAGTCGAATAGACCATTAAAATCACTTTCAGATTCACTAAAAGGAAAGCAAGGACGATTCCGTCAAAACCTTTTGGGTAAACGTGTGGATTACTCCGCTCGTTCGGTGATTGTTGTTGGGCCTGAGCTTAAGTTGTTCGAGTGCGGACTTCCTAAGGATATGGCTGCTGAATTGTACAAACCTTTCGTGATCCGCAAGCTTATCGAGCGCGGAATTGTGAAAACCGTTAAATCAGCCAAGAAAATCATCGATAAAAAAGAGCCCGTAGTATGGGATATCCTGGAAAATGTATTGAAAGGACACCCAGTATTGCTTAACCGTGCCCCAACGCTTCACCGTTTGGGTATCCAGGCTTTCCAACCTAAGTTGATCGAAGGAAAAGCGATTAGATTACACCCACTAGCCTGTACCGCATTTAACGCGGATTTTGATGGGGATCAAATGGCGGTTCACCTTCCTTTAGGACCTGAAGCTATTTTGGAAGCACAACTATTGATGTTGGCTTCGCACAATATCTTGAACCCAGCCAATGGTTCTCCGATTACCGTACCTTCTCAGGACATGGTGCTTGGTCTGTACTACATGACCAAAGAGCGCAAATCAACCCCTGAATACAAGGTTAAGGGAGAAGGCATGACCTTCTACTCCTATGAAGAAGTAGAAATCGCTTTAAACGAGGGCCGTGTTGAACTTAATGCGGGGATTAAAGTACGCGCCAAGGATTTCAACGAACAAGGTGAATTGGTGAATCAAATCATCGAAACCACGGTGGGTCGTGTATTGTTCAACAAAGAAGTTCCAGAAAATGCGGGTTATATCAACCAAGTATTGAATAAAAAAGCGCTTCGCGACATTATTGGACATATCCTCAGCGTTACTTCAGTACCTGAGACTGCTGCGTTCTTGGACAACATTAAAAAGATGGGGTACGAATTCGCCTTCCGCGGAGGACTTTCCTTCTCTTTGGGTGACATCATTATTCCTGAGCAAAAACAAGGAATGATCGAGAAGGCCAATGACCAAGTGGACAACATTATGGCCAACTACAACATGGGATTGATCACCAACAACGAGCGCTATAACCAAGTGATCGATGTTTGGACATCTACCAATGCGATGTTGACTGAATTGGCGATGAAAAACATCCGTGAGGACCAACAAGGATTTAACTCTGTGTATATGATGTTGGATTCTGGTGCTCGTGGATCTAAAGAACAGATTCGCCAGTTAACCGGTATGCGTGGTTTGATGGCCAAGCCGATTAAATCAACTGCAGGTGGTGGTGAAATTATCGAAAACCCTATCCTTTCTAACTTTAAGGAAGGTCTTTCGATCATGGAATACTTTATCTCAACCCACGGTGCCCGTAAAGGTCTTGCGGATACGGCGTTAAAAACTGCGGATGCGGGTTATTTGACTCGTCGTCTGGTAGACGTATCTCAAGACGTCATCATCAACACGGAAGATTGCGGTACATTAAGAGGTGTTGAAGTTGAAGCCTTAAAGAAAAACGAAGAGGTGGTAGAAACTTTAGGAGAGCGTATTTTAGGACGTGTCTCTCTTCAAGATGTATACAACCCACTCAACGAAGAATTGTTGCTTCGCGCTGGACAAGAAATTTCTGAACAAGACGTCAAGCGTATTGAGGCTTCTCCGATCGAACGAGTTGAAGTGCGTTCTGCACTGACTTGTGAAGCAGAACAAGGTATTTGCGCCAAGTGTTACGGCCGTAACCTTTCTACCCAGAAAATGGTACAGAAAGGGGAGGCAGTAGGTGTAGTAGCTGCCCAATCGATTGGTGAGCCAGGTACTCAGTTGACTTTGAGAACCTTCCACGTGGGTGGTATCGCAGGTAACATCTCTGAAGATAACAAGCTAAGCGTTAAATTCCCAGGTATTGCGGAAATCGAAGATTTAAGAACAGTTAAAGGAGAGGACAACGAAGGCAAATCTGTCGATATTGTGATCTCGCGTACCACCGAAATCAAGATTGTTGATGCCAATACAGGAATTACGTTGAGCACCAACAATATTCCTTACGGTTCTCATTTGTTCGTCAAAGACGGTCAACGTGTTGAATCAGGACAGACCATCTGTTCATGGGATCCGTACAACGGAGTTATTGTTTCTGAATTCACCGGTAAAATCTCGTACCAAGAGATCGAACAAGGGGTTACTTACCAAGTTGAAATCGACGAACAAACTGGTTTCCAAGAAAAAGTAATCATCGAGTCAAGAAACAAGAACCTAATTCCTACGCTGTTGATTAAAAACAACAAAGACGAGGTATTGCGTTCGTACAACTTACCTGTTGGTTCTCACTTGATGGTCAACGATTCTGATAAAATTACTGAAGGTAAGATTTTGGTTAAAATCCCAAGAAAATCTGCTAAAGCAGGGGATATTACTGGAGGTCTGCCACGTGTAACCGAATTATTTGAGGCACGTAATCCATCGAACCCTGCCGTGGTTTCTGAAATTGACGGTGTAGTATCTTTCGGCAAGATTAAACGAGGTAATCGCGAGATCATTGTTGAATCTAAGCTAGGGGAGGTGAAGCGTTATTTAGTAAAACTCTCCAACCAGATCTTGGTTCAAGAGAACGACTACGTACGTGCGGGTATGCCACTTTCAGATGGTTCCATTACTCCTGAGGATATTTTGGCCATCAAAGGACCTTCAGCGGTACAGCAGTACTTGGTGAATGAGGTACAAGAGGTTTACCGATTGCAAGGGGTGAAAATCAACGACAAACACTTTGAAGTAGTGGTGCGTCAGATGATGCGTAAAGTACAGATTTTAGATTCTGGAGATACTTTATTCCTGGAAGATCAGTTGGTTCACAAGAGTGATTTCATCAAAGAAAACGATGCTATTTACGGCAAGAAAGTTGTCGAAGATGCGGGAGATTCTGTGAATTTGAAACCTGGGCAGATAGTTACAGCACGCGAACTAAGAGACGAAAACTCTCTGTTGAAACGCGAAGACAAGCAACTCGTGGTAGCACGTGATGCTATGGCTGCTGTAGCTACACCGATCCTACAAGGAATTACACGTGCGTCACTTCAAACTAAATCATTCATCTCAGCGGCTTCCTTCCAAGAAACCACTAAGGTGTTGAACGAAGCTGCTGTGAGCGGTAAAATCGATGGTCTTGATGGATTGAAAGAAAACGTAATTGTTGGGCATAAGATCCCAGCAGGTACAGGTCTTCGTTCCTATGACAAAATTATTGTAGGAGCACAGGATGAGTACGATCAACTATTGGCCCGTAAAGAAGAATTGAAATTTTCCTAATGAGCCAAAATCAGATCAATATTGAGCTTGATGAAAAAACCGCTGAGGGGATTTATTCCAACTTAGCGGTTATCAATCACTCGGCTTCAGAGTTCGTGGTTGACTTCATTACCCTAATGCCCGGAGCACCCAAAGCGAAAGTACGCAGTAGAATAGTACTGACACCTGAGCACGCAAAAAGGTTTTTAAAGGCACTGGGTGAAAACATCCATAAATTTGAGTCGACTCACGGGTCGATCAAAGAGGATGTTCAACCGCACATTCCGCTTAATTTTGGTCCTCCTGGACAAGCATAACAAAAAAAACCACAACTATTAGTTGTGGTTTTTTTTTGTTACTCATCCCATTCTGAGGTAAAATGCAGTTTGACAGATGGATATTTTTCTATAGTCATCTGTAGTGAAAAGGCTGAGTCAGCTAGAAAGACTAACTGATTTTTTTTGTCTTTAGCCATGAATTTCTGTTTAATGCGCAAAAATTCCTTAAACTCAGGATTTTTAGGGTCAGTGGCCTCTACCCAACAGGCTTTGTAGACGGGAAAAGGTTCATAGGTACACGAGGCGCCATATTCGTGCTGTAGTCGGTATTGAATGACTTCATACTGCAGGGCGCCTACCGTACCGATGACTTTTCTTCCATTGAGTTCTAAGGTAAACAACTGTGCTACACCCTCATCCATCAATTGATCGATCCCTTTAAAGAGTTGTTTGGACTTTAATGGATCTGCATTGTTGATGTACCGAAAGTGCTCAGGAGAGAAACTGGGAATTCCTTTGTAGTGCAACACTTCATTTTCTGTCAGGGTATCTCCGATTTTAAAATTACCGGTGTCGTGAAGTCCTACGATGTCTCCGGGATAGGAAATATCAATAATTTCCTTTTTCTCCGCAAAGAATGCGTTTGGGCTAGAGAACTTCATTTTTTTATCCTGGCGGACATGCAGGTAAGGTTTATTTCGTTCAAAAGTACCCGAGACTATTTTGATAAAGGCCAATCGGTCTCGGTGTTTAGGATCCATGTTAGCGTGGATTTTAAAAACAAACCCAGTCATTTGTGTTTCTGAAGGATCTACCAATCGCTCTTCAGCCTTTTTGGGTCGGGGAGAGGGGGCTATTTCAATAAAACAGTCCAAGAGTTCCCGCACACCAAAGTTGTTCAGTGCTGACCCAAAAAATACGGGTTGCTGTGTTCCGTTTAAATAGGCTTGGCGGTCAAAGGATGGATAGACCCCATCGATTAGTTCTAAGTGATCTCTGAGCAGACCAGCTTGCCGAGCTCCGATAATTTTCTCCAGTTCTGGACTGTTGATGTCGTCAAAAGCTATGGTGTCTTCGATATTTTTCTTGGGGTCACCACTGAATAAATTGATGTTTTTTTCCCAAATGTTGTAGATCCCTTTAAAGTCATAACCCATGCCAATGGGGAAACTCATCAAACTAACGTGGAGACCTAGTTTTTGTTCTACTTCATCCAGTAAGTCGAAGGCATCTTTACCTTCTCTATCCAGTTTGTTGATAAAGACAATCATGGGTATTTGCCTCATGCGGCAGACCTCTACCAGCTTTTCAGTTTGCTCTTCAACCCCTTTGGCCACATCGATGACCACAATCACTGAGTCTACGGCCGTGAGTGTCCTAAAGGTGTCTTCAGCAAAATCCTTGTGCCCTGGTGTGTCGAGGATATTGATTTTTTTGTCTTTGTAGTAAAAGGCCAACACAGAGGTGGCTACAGAAATTCCGCGTTGACGCTCGATTTCCATAAAGTCACTGGTCGCCCCTTTTTTTATCTTGTTGTTTTTTACTGCTCCAGCCTCCTGTATAGCCCCCCCAAAAAGCAATAATTTCTCCGTTAGGGTAGTCTTTCCCGCATCAGGGTGGGAGATAATTCCAAAAGTGCGTCGTTTAAGGAGCTCTTTTTGTAGGCTCATGGCGTAAAAATTTTTGACAAAAATACATCAAAATAAAGGGATGCGCCGAACGTTATAGGCAAATCCCTTATTTTTACGTCATGACAGAGGAACAAGTGATTTTGGTCAATACGGATGATGAGCCGATTGGCTTGATGGGCAAGCTAGAAGCACACCAAAAGGGAGTGCTTCACCGCGCATTTTCTGTTTTCGTAACAAACAGTCAAGGCGAGATCATGTTACAGCAACGAGCCCACGAAAAATACCATTCACCTGGACTTTGGACCAATACGTGCTGTTCTCACCAAAGGGCAGGCGAAACTACTTTAGCTGCAGCCCATAGGAGACTTCGTGAAGAAATGGGCTTTGATACTGAGTTGATGCCCCTGTTTCATTTTATCTATAAAGCCTCTTTTGACAATGGGCTCACAGAGCACGAACTGGATCATGTGGTGGTGGGCAGGTATGATGGGGTGCCTGTGATCAACCGTGAAGAAGTGGCTGATTGGTCATGGAAATCCCTAGAATGGATCAAAAATGACCTACAAAAAAAACCAGACCTGTATACGGCCTGGTTTCGCATTATTTTTGAGCAGTACGCTCATCACTTGGATGAGTCAAGGGTTTAAGTTAGGAGAGCGTGTTAATTTTTGCTACCAAACCTTGTGCTACGGTCTCTAATTGACCTTTTACTGCACGTAAGTGTTTCCCTCTGTTTTCTACTTTTTTGTTGTTGATCTGCTCGATCAATTGATCAAAAGAGCTGATTGCCTCATCGATGATGGATTGAGCTTCTTTTGAGTCGTATTTTTTGTTGATGCCTTCCCAAATGTATACCGCCTCAATTAAGTCGCCTAATACATAATTTACATCTTTTTTTAAGTCTTTAATACTGGCCATAGGTCAAAATTTTTGGCAAAGATACGCTTTTTATTTGGTTGAATTCTGAACTAGTGCTTCCAAAGCCCTGCCGTAGGAAGTTTGCGCTACTTCTGTAGGTAGTGATCGGTAAATGGAATCCAAAAACACCGGGCTAGCCTCAGGAATCTCGACAACAGCTACATAGGGTGCGATGACTGAGTTTCTGTTATTTAACGCGTAGTTTATGGCAAAAAGATATCTTCTGAGTTCATTCTTGTTATTTTTATCCAATAGTGAATCCATAGCTTTTTGCTGGGTTTTAGGATCCATGGCCATGGCTTGTTGCATCAAGGCTAGGTTTTGCTGATTGAATTTCGACATCATTTGTTGGAATTCAGTGTATTGATCGTGGGTTTTTGATCCACTTACTTTAGCGGTTACGGCAAATGTATCCCAGGCAGCATCCACGTGAATTTTACTGTCTTCTAAAAATACGGGTAATCGATCGTTGTACGGATTTTCATCTTTTCTATCCAGATATAGATAGTAAAGACTAGGCTCGGTAACTTCTGGGTTAAATTCAAATTGACCGTCCCCCGAAAACACAACGGAGTCAAGGACAACTACCGTGGTATCCACTATTTGTTGCAAGTAAAGCGTTCCCTTTTTGATACCGCGAATATTTCCGCTCAACAAGGATTGGTTTGCATCACCTGCACAAGAAACGCCTAACAAAGCTGCGGCGCACAGAAGCATTATTTTTTTCATATCACTCAATTTGTGGGCAAAGAAACAGAAAATGAGGGAATTTTAGGTGAGCGTTGAGGCGATTTCCATTAAGTAGGCGCAAATCAATGCACCAGCAGTACCCACTGCATAACCAAAAACAGCTAGAATCACCCCCACAGAACTCAGTGCGGGGTGAAATTCAGCGGCGATAATGGGTGCTGATGCGGCACCTCCCACATTGGCCTGGCTTCCCACAGCTAGGAAGAAATATGGAGCCCTAATCCATTTAGCTACTGAGATCATGAGTACAGCGTGAATGAGCATCCAAATAAAACCAATAGCGATGAGTCCTGGCTGGTCTAGAACCGCTCCTAAATCCATTTTCATGCCTATGGAGGCCACTAATAGATAGACGAAAACACTCCCTATTTTACTGGCTCCAGCTCCTTCATAGTTTTTCAGTGAAGTAGTCGAATAAAACATACCCAGTAGGGTCACCACCACCACCATCCAAAAAAAGGAAGAACTGAGAAAAGATAGAAATCCAGTACTCTGGGCAACAGCGTCAAAACCTAAGGCCCAATGGGATAACCATCCACCAAGCGCATGTCCCAAACCCACGGAGACAAAACTGATCGCTAAAATGGCCATATAGTCGTTCAGGCTGGGCACTCTGGTGATGCTTTGGGTGAATTTTCCCACTTTTTCTTGCAGTGCGGTAATGGAAGAATTATCCGCTTTTAACCATCGATTTATTTGTTCTTTTCTGCCCACTCCCAAGAGCAATAAGGCCAACCAGATATTGGCTACGACAATATCGACCAACACCATACCTCCGTATTTTTCTGGGTTGTATTTAAATACTTCGAGCATAGCTGCTTGATTTGCCCCACCGCCTATCCAACTTCCGGCAATGGTGGACAGTCCACGCCAAATCGCATCAAAACCAACCCCTTGCGTCCATGATGGGTCGATCCATGAAACAATCAACAACGCTATGGGGCCGCCTAAAACAATCCCTATTGATCCTGTTAAAAACATAATCAATGCTTTGGGACCTAGTTGAATAATCGCTTTTAAGTCCATGCTTAAAGTCATCAACACCAAAGCAGCTGGAAGTAAATATTGACTGGTGATGTGGTATAGACCACTGGATTCATCGCTGATCACCCCGGTGCTTCTGAGCAGGGCAGGCAATAAATAACACATAAGGACGGGAGGAATTATGCTGTAAAATCTGGTCCAAAAGGGATTTTTTATCTGTTGCGTAAAAAACACAAAACCCAAACAGGCTGCTATCAGTCCTAAGACGAGCGTGTCGTCTGTAATTAACGGAGTTAGTTTATTTTCCATAACACATACTTAGGTAGTCGATCACGCCATCATCAGCGCAACTCAGCGGGGTTACCGCATCTGCGATTGATTGAACCAGTGGTTTGGCATTGTGTACGGCCACGCCCCAGCCAGAGGCCTGTAACAGGTCGATGTCGTTGTCATTGTCTCCAAAAGCCATCGCTTCCAAAAGACCGATGTTCCCCAAGAGATAGGTCACTCCTTCTTTTTTTCCTACACCCGATGGGGCGATCTCAATCAAGGTGTCGTTGGATCGAAAATATACCAATGAAGTGCCTTGTAGAGGCGCTAGTGCGTCCATGGCCAGGTCCATATTGTTTTTATCCCCCATCAACATGATTTTATGGACCCCTCCAAATTCATCCACCAATCGTTTTATCGTGGATCGCGTTTCTCCCCAAAGAGGTTCTGTCTGGGTGTTATACCGCTCTTTTTGTACTCGTTCGCTGTCCTTGGATACCCACCATTGGTCAAAAGCGTACAACCCCCAATTCACTTCCAGGTGGTCAAGCAGTAAATCAACGGACTCCAAGGCTGATTCAGCGATCGTTTTACTGTATACGACCTGTTCTCCTTCAAGTAATAGGGCTCCATTATAGCACAACATAGGCGCCCCAAGAATGCCTATAGATTCCTGGTGGTAACGCATTCCTGAAGGTATTCTCGCAGAACAAAGCAGCAGTTGGTGTTTGTCTTTAAGCGAGCCTAAATACTCATAGGCTTTAGGTGTCATGTGAGATTTTAACGCCAGCAAAGTTCCGTCTAGGTCAAAGCAAAGCGTTTTAAATGTACTGATGTGTTTCTTGGGAAAACTTAAATGTTGAGCCAATAACTTAGTTTTAGGTTGATTGATCGGTACTTAGGCAATAAGTCGGTCCATTGATATTGATCGTTGTACACGACAAACAGGTCGGATAGCGGAGCAAACCTCCATTGCAATCGCGCATTAACCCCTAAATAGTCGCCGCTGTTGTTGTATTGTGCAGTGGCGGACCAAAATACCGATTTTGAAAATGTATAATCCAATTTGGGACTGATAAAAAACAATGTGGCATCACCGTAGGGTTGAGGAAATAATAATTGATTGTACTCGGTTTGCACACTTAGGGTTGTTTTGGGTTGCATCCGCAGAGATATTCGAGCTTGAAGAGCATTGCGCCACCCATTGTAAAACTCACCACTGCTGGGGGTTAAGGTGTAAAATAAAGATTTTCTAGGGTCTGATTGGTATTCTAGCTCAACCTCGGTGTACGTGTGACCTGTTTGTGCGGGGATGGGTAAATTATCGTCGTTCCCTGTTGGGTTAAAGCTCTCGGTTAAATAGGTGTATCGCTGTGTAGCGCGAATCTGCCATTTGCTTAAATCATTCATGGAAGCCTCCCAAGAGAGGGAGGTATTGCGGTCGGTATTCTGATAATCCATACCCGGGCGCCACAATTTATTGGGGCTAAATCTTATTTCATGACGATTAAACGCCCCTTTTTGTGGCCAAATATTGTACTGTATATAGGGCCTGACCACCAAAAAATCATACCGGCGCGTATACCCCAAATCCGCTCGATAATCTTCACCAACATAGGAAACACGCAATCCGGCGCCAAAATTTTTGGTCAAATACTCAAGATTCCCGCCAGCGGCTCCTGAGTTTGGACCAATTTCAGGGCTGTCCGTATGGATGTAATAAAATTTACCTGTCCATTTGTTATCCTCAGAGGCTAAATTGTAATCTAACCCGATTACTCGATTGTATCGGTCTGCTTCATCGGTAAATTCGTCCCCGGAGATGGCAGTTCTTTGAACCGCGATTAAGCTGATGCTCGAGCGGGCAAAAACTTGCTTTTGCAGTGCAAACACCGAGTTGTTATTACCGCTTATTTCATTTTCCTGATCCGCTTCAGTTTGAATGTGCAACAAGCCCAATCGCCAACCCTGGGACAGGTTCCCGGAAAATCGGGCACCAGCATTAATTTTGTTTTCCACCGTATTCCCGTCCTGATCTTTGGCCAGACCTATGCGTCTGGAGAAAAAGGGATTGACATCTTGACTGTTGCCGTAATTGCCAAATAGATCATTGTTGTCGATAAAAAACTGACGCCTTTCAGGCATGAGCAACTCAAATCTGGTGAGGTTGGTTACTTGATCATCTATTTCCACATTTGAAAAATCTGGACGGTAGGTCAGGTCCAAATTCATACTGTTTCCCAGTGGGATTTTGGCATCGGCACCTACGCTTACCGTTTGCCCGCTGGCCAAATCAGCTCCCTTTTCAGCAATTCCATTGACAAAAGGAATAATAGCCAGCGGAGTCCTTGATTGACCTAAAGGATGTTCAAAAACTAAATCTCCCATAAAGGCCAATCCAAAAATTTGTTGGTTCTGGGGAATATTGGCCCAGGTAGTGGTCTCTCCCGATTGCATGTCAAATCGGTACGCATTAAACCTCCATACTTGGCTTCCAGGCTTGAATTTAAGTGAGTTTAACGGGATGATGATTTCTCCGTAATAACCATTTTCCTTTAGGTGGATCTCTGAACGCCATTTAACATCCCAGCTTGTGGTAAAGTTTCGCAGATCATTTCCTCCTCCAGCAATCAGTGCTTCACGCATTACGCCCAAAGGGTTAACTCCGAACAAATAGGCGTTTATTCCGTCGTTAAACGTGTCAAATACCAAGGATATGTTGTCGTTATTGCCCGCTCGATAATCGCGTTTTAGTGAGGGAATGACGTAGTTATCCCCAGGAGTGGTGACGTCTAAGGCCACATATAAATTGGCCTCATCATACAGGAATGAAATTTTTGTATCGAATGCAGCATGTAGTGAGTCAGTGGGGAAGTATTGATAGAAATTTTGTGCGCTTTCTGCTTTTTTCCATACATCTTCATCGATAAATCCATCCAATACAATGGGTTTGTCAATTTTAAATACGGTTACTTTTTGAGTATTTTGTGCTATAGTCCACTGACTGAGCAGGAGGAAAGTGAGGCCTAATAGACCAGAGAATTTGTGCGATATCATAATTTAAAAATACATTTTTTCCTTGGACAAGAATGTAAAAATTTCATCCATGAACATCCATGCGCAGCACGAACTACCCTATCTTTAACAAAAATTTCTCGTCATGAATCTCTTTGCCAAGCTCACCCTGGTATTATGCTACCCACTCAGCGTTTTTTCTGCTTCATTACCCAGCAACATCACGGAAGATTGGGGCCAAACAGGTCATAGGGTGGTCGGCGCGGTAGCCACCCAACATTTAAGTAAAAAAGCCCAGAAAAAGATAGTTGAACTTTTGGATGGTCATTCGCTGGCCTGGGTATCCACGTATGCGGATGAAATAAAATCTGACGAACGATTTAAGTCCTACGATCCTTGGCATTACATCAACATGCCTTTGTCAGCGGACTATGATCCAGCAAAAGCCTCGGTACAAGGGGATTTAGTACAGGGCATTAATCGCTGTGTGGCTCAAATTAAAGATACCAAGCTACCTAAGTCTGACCGTCAGTTTGCCTTGAAGATGCTGGTTCACCTGGTGGGTGATCTGCACCAGCCATTGCACATAGGAAGGGCTGAGGATAAAGGAGGAAACGACATTAAATTGAAATGGTTCGGACGTAATTCAAACCTGCATCGAGTTTGGGACTCCGAGGTAATCGATTATTTTGATCTGTCGTATAGTGAGTGGACTCAAGATTTGCCTCGAATAACTAAAGCACAAGTTCGATCGTTGCAAAGTACTTCTGTATTGGATTGGGTAGAAGAGTCACAAGATATTGCCGCGAAACTCTATGAAAAAACCCCTGCGGAGGCCAATCTCTATTATGAATATACCTATGAATACAAGGAAGTGGTCACGCAACGACTTTTATGGGCGGGTGTTCGGCTAGCCGGTATTTTAGAGGACTTATTCTAAGCCAAGCATAAAAAAAACCTGTACGATCGTACAGGTTTTTTTAGTTAATTCCCTGAAATAAGGGATTTTGGTCGGGGTGGCAGGATTCGAACCTGCGGCCTCCGCGTCCCAAACGCGGCGCGATAACCGGGCTACGCTACACCCCGAGGTCGGCAAATATAGACATTCCGATTAATTTACACTGGTTTTCTTACTATATTTAAACAAAAATTATCTCATGAGAATAGGTGTATTGTTCGGTTTCTTTTTTGGTGGCATACTTATCAGTTGTGCTCAGGACAAACCCAATCAGGTAACCATTCCCGATAGTGACCCAGTCGTGGCTACTCCCTATGTAACGGGTGTAGAAACACCCTGGGGATTAGCTTTTTTACCGAATGGAGATTTGTTGATCACCGATCGAAGCGGCATTCTCTACCGGTTTGACGGATCGACTAAGGTGGAGATTTCGGGAGTTCCGGAGGTGTATTCCAGAGGCCAGGGGGGGTTGCTCGACATAGCAGTGCATCCAGAATTCCAGAAAAACTCATTGATTTTCATGACCCTTTCCTCTCCGGAGGGAGGTAATGGAGCTCATACAGCTTTAGTTCGTGCGCGTTTGGAAAACGATCAATTGGTCGATGTACAGACGTTGTATAAAGCGACACCTAATACGACTAAAGGGCAACACTTTGGATCAAGAATCTATTTGGATGGAAAAGGCAAAGTTTATTTCTCCATCGGCGAACGCGGTGAGCAGGATATAAATCCACAGGATACTTCCAAGGATGGGGGTAAGATTTATCGATTAAACGAAGACGGAAGTATTCCTAAGGACAATCCTTTGTACGGTGTGCCAGGAGCTAAACAAGCTATTTATTCCTTTGGACACAGAAATCCTCAAGGGTTGATCTTTCATCCTGAACGAAAAGAATTATGGAATACTGAGCACGGGCCTAGAGGGGGTGACGAATTAAATATTGTGCGCAAAGGGGCCAATTACGGTTGGCCAGTGATTACTTATGGAATCAATTACAGCGGAACACCGATCACCGATAAAACAGAAGAAGTGGGTATGGAGCAACCCATCTATTATTGGGTTCCCTCCATTGCCCCATCAAGTTTATGCTACATAGACAGCCCCTTATTTCCAGAGTGGAAAGGAGATCTTTTAGTAGGATCATTGTCCTTTCAGTATTTAGAATACCTCGATATGGATGGGGATAAAGTAGTTGGCCGCCTAAAGTTGTTGGCTGATATTGGGCGAGTGCGCAGTGTGGTCCAAGGTCCTGACGGAGCTTTCTACATCGGTGTTGAAACAAAAGGTGTCTTTAGAGTGACTCCTAGACCCTAAAATTTACCGGTTACAGCCACTTGATCGTCCACTGAGCGAGCTTTTGTTTCAGTGGGGTATAGGGCGGGAACACCAGGCGAAGCAACCCGTTGTTCCAAGTTTTTACCACAGATCTTTGGTTGGAAAATTCTTGGAATCCAAAAACACCATGACTTTTACCTAAACCGCTGTTGTTGCTGCCTCCAAAAGGCAAGTGACCATTGGCGTATTGAACCACAGCGTGGTTGATACACGTACTTCCGGCCCGTGTGTGCTTGAGTAGTTGATCGATGTTCTTTTTGTTTTTGGAAAAGAAGTACAAGGCCAATGGTTTTTCTTTGGTCTTCAGGTCTTCAATCACTTCCTGTAGGTCATCAAATACGAGTACCGGTAGAATAGGGCCAAATATTTCCTCTTTCATCAAGCTACTGTCCTGGGGTAAGTCGACCACTACCGTAGGAGCAATATACCGATCCTCAGCTATGGTTGTTCCCCCTAAAACGATTTTTCCACCACCAGATACAGTTTCGTTTAACGCCAGTGATAAACGATCGTAGTGCTTCTGATTTATGATTTGGCAATAGCTATCACCTCTCTGTGTGGTGTTTTGGTAATAGCAGTTAATCTGATCTTTTAAGGCCTCCATCAACTCGCTGTATTTTGAACGATGAACCCATACATGATTTGGAGCGATACAGGTTTGTCCCGCATTGATCCACTTACTCCAGGCCAGTTTTTGTGCGCCATCGGCTACATCAGCGGTTTGATCAATAATCAAAGGTGATTGACCGCCGAGTTCCAGGGTGACCGAACTCAA
>Ga0181552_10000553_pt1 | contig 28773 bp, 29 predicted proteins | sample 011ome_18_FD_130583 | JGI IMG/M metagenome (GOLD analysis project Ga0181552, IMG submission 130583) | Coastal salt marsh microbial communities from the Groves Creek Marsh, Skidaway Island, Georgia - 011501BT metaG (megahit assembly) | ecosystem: Environmental > Aquatic > Marine > Intertidal...
GAGGTACACATCCGCTGTGCCATCGTTAATGTAAGCATCTACTGTGATTGCGTTAGCAGATGTATTAGTCATGTGGATACCTACAATGGTATCGTAACTGTCAAAGTTTGCCCCATCAGGAATATCAGCGGCTGAAGTGCCTACGCCCTGTAGGGTATATCGTCTAAAATTTTGTGCCATTAGTAACTCCTAAAGGGCGATTGCCATTGCGATTGAAAAACCAGCAGAGGCTCCAGCAACAATGGGGTTCCACGTGGTTGTGCCTAAGTCATAGACCGACAGGTACTTACCCGTTGAGTCGTAGTACATCGCTCCATCAATCAAAGCGTTTCCGTCATTATCTAAAGCTGGAGGGCTTGATTTTGATCCAAGATACTTATCATCAAAATTATCAAACTGAGCTGCCGCCAGTTCAGCATAGTATTTGGCTGAGTAGTTTACGCCATCAACAGTAGTATTAGTATTATAACCAGCACCACCGCCCAACGCCCACTGTTTTGCAGAGCCAAGGGGGTTCGCTGCTTGAGAGCCAACCGCATATTCTTTAGCCGAGAACTCAGTGCCATCGACATTTGTTGTAGTTTTCGTAGCCCATTCTTGAGATGCTCCAGCACCCGCTGTATTACTGACATCTGTGCCTCCTATAGACCATGCTTTTGCCGAATAACCTGTTGCATCAACAATGCCTGTGGTTTTGGTTGCCCACTCTTGAGCGTTAGTTTCGCTGGTAGCGGCGTTAGTGGCGTTGGTTGCAGAAGTAGTTCCTGCAACAGACGCTAGGTTTTGGTAATGCTTCGCTGAGTAGTCAGTTGTGACACCGTCAGATAATGTGTATTGAGTGTTAACAGGATAAATTGCCAGCTTGGTAGCGTCAGGGATAATTGATCCAGTAGCTGCTGTAACTTGGGCAGAAGCTGCTGCTGTTGCTTGAACAACCGCTGATGTAGCGATCCCGTCAGCATAAGACTTAGTAGCGGCATCTGTGTTACTTACAGGTGTTGCTACGTTTTTAATTGTCCTATCGACACCATCCTTTTGAGCGTTGAATTTACCGTCAGTTTGATCGATAGCCATCGCCTCTTTAGCGATATCGATGGCTTCTTGAACACCAAATAGGAGCTGGGTATTCGAGGCATTCAATTGCCCCGCTGTCAATGCGCCACCATCAGAGTACGACACGTTAAGATTAACGATATCTGTAGTCCGTAAAATACGCACACTAGCTCCGTTAGCGGGAGCAAGGGCGAATGAGATGACATTGTTTGATGTAAAAGTGAAGGGAGTGGAAACTCCACCTATGAAAGCCGTTACATCGTTAGCTTCTAGGTAAGTGTACGGAATAGTAAAATCCGTGGTGCTTCCATCACCTGTGGCTTCATAAATGGAGTTTGCCATTATGTTTTTCCTTATTAATCTCGAACATTAGGGAATATGTTGTCGTCTCTAAGTCCGGCTTTAGACTCAGCTTTACGAACCTGTCGGCCAGCGATAGAGTTAATTTTTCCTAGCTCATCTAATAACAATAGAGCTGCTAGCTGACGCTGCTTGTTGATCACTGATCGGACAACCTGTGTGATTGCTCCGTCCTGACTTGCAGTACCGTAGAACCCGTCAGAGTTAGCTAAGATTGGATATAAGATGTTCACAAGACCACCGTTGGCGTCCCTGTAAATCTCGTTGTACCTGTCGAACAGAGTGCGACCAGAATCATCTGGGTAAGGTTCAGCAGCTAGATCAGTGTTCCCAAAGAACGAAGGTATGCGTTTAGGTGTTTCAAACGATGAGTCAGTTGCTATAGCAATCAGCTCTAGTTTCCTTAGAACAAATAATTCCTCATCACTCTTACCTTTACGACGATCCTCTTCATCTGTAATGAATATGCCAGTCAAACTATTGATGGGCTTTTCCATTAACCTCGCATTACCTAGGGTATCATATTGATTAGATACGGCGGTTAGGCCTAAATCCATACGAGCTTCTAAATGCTGAAGAAAACCTCTAGGGTCTTTCAATGTAGGCTCAGTTTCAAAGAATGCGTTTTTGGTCTTGTAGATCATGTTAGGAAATGCAAGCTGGGCTTTTTTACCCATGAACTTCATTACATCCCTGTACCATGCATCCTCTTTACCAAGGTCTGTCATAAGGTTTGTTACGTCTGCTAGTCCCGACATTAGGTTAGCGTCTTTGATTGCATTGAAAATAGACCCTGCTGCAATATACACACGATCCCGTACCAGAGCTGCTTCATCCTCGACGTACTCACCCTGTCTCCGACGGTACTCAACTTCTTCATATGCCTCAAAAGCATTAACGAGGATTTTTATTGGTGTAGAGAAGGGGTCATAGTTCTTATAGCTTAACGTAGTGCCGTCATCGAACTTCATGGTATAAGGCTGCTGTCTGTCGGTGTCTTCTTGCATCTTACGACGCTTGTAGTCACCTGAACCAGAACCAGTTAAATTACCTTGAGCATACTGCATCATAACGTAACCAGCGATACCGTAGGACAGTAAAGCCTCACCCTGCGCCCGTACTTGACGAGCAGTACCGTTAGAACCACGCAGGTCTGCAAGATACTTAGGGGCTATGAGCTGTAATCCTGGAGTCATACGAATGCCTTCCTCGAATACCCTGACAGGGGTACGGAAGAAGAGCTGTCCCATGATTTTCATCCAAGGGTTATCTCTCACAAACTGTTCGTAAGTTTTTGCTGTGCTTGATACACGGCCATCCCCAGAGAACTGACGTTTAAACAACAGGTCTTCTGTGTAGGAGCGTCCCTCACGGTTTACACCACGAGAAAACAAACTTTCGTTCTTCTTGAACTCGCTAGCCACAAACTTCTTTGCTTGAACAGCGTTCATGCCCCGAGCCTTAGCTTGCTCTAAGAGCTGGCTTTTGATCTGGGTAGCATCGAGGTTATCAAAGGCTTTCAGTATTACCTTATCAACTTCTTTTTTGACATAAGCCTCAAGCTTTGCACCTTTAAGAGGCTTCTTACGCTTGCCTGATGCTACGTCAGCTTGGTGCTGTGCTAAGGCGTTGCCTACAGCTTTTCCCTCGACAAAACCACGGTAATTTACTTGTGCAAAGAACTCGTCAGTCATGTTGAGGACGTTAGGGAAGAACCGAATAACAGACCCTGCTGGTATCCATTTCTTATAACGCTGGGGGAGAATGTTGTGGTTCTCCATGAATTTGCTGTAGTCACCTGTGAGCATAGACCGCTCATATTTGTAAGCAGCAATAGCAGCTCTTCCGGCTGTTCCTATGGTTTTACTCATAGCACCATAAGTGGCTCCTAGCTTACCCATGCCTACTGAAGAATAATCACCTTCGACAACAAAGTTTAGGAACGGTTTATAGAGAGTCTTGACTAAAGAGGGAATGGTGTTCACTACAATAGTAGATGTGGTAAACACTGTGCCAATAACAAACTCATTAACACCCTCAATGGTACGGCGGGATGTTGCTCTTATCTTATAACCTATGCCAGGGTTCTGCTCATCCATCTTTGCTTTGATAAGCTCATGACGTTGTTCTGATAGCTTGAAAGCTTTCTCAATGCGGTTATTTTTGATGGCTGTATCGATCTCTCCAGATATCTTACGAATCTCTGTATCCTTATGGTAAAGAGATTTCTGTTTCTCTACCAAGGCTACAAACTCTTGGTCGGCGGCTTCCTGAGTGATATTTTTATCAGCCTTGATGTCATCAGGAAGAGTATCAAGCAGTTCTCCACGATAGAGGAATTCTTGGCGAGACCCTAATGACCTTGCAGCAGTAGATCGAAACCCTTCATCAAGGATATTAGCCTGTCTAATGAGGTCTTCAATTTCCTCTCGGAGAACCGTCAGTTCATCAAGCTCTTCTTCTGGCAAGCTTTTACTGTTGAGCTGTTTGTCAATTACAGTACCTAGCTCGTCATAAAGATCAGAGATGTTACGCTGAACGCCAATACTAAGAGCGTTGTATTCAGCTTGAGTAAGCTGCATCCCTAGGATTTGGGTGTTCAATGAGTCACCATCTAGTGAGCCATCAGCATTCCGTGTGACGCCCTTGAGGACGTTGGTCAGCATCTGAGTGGCTTCCCCGAGTGACTTACGTTTCTGTACGCCTGTCTCAGGATCAACCCCAGCAAACCCACGCTTTGTGGTGGTTTCCACAGCTTCTCTGATTTTCATGAGAGCTGCTGTGATACCTAGCTTCGGCTCGGTGACCCCCTCGACGTTGACCCTAGCCTCTAGATTAGTACTGGCCTCAAGGACATTAGTAGTGGGAGATTCAGTCACGGTCTTATCAGGACTGGTTGCAGGGGCATTAGGTTTCTTTGGTTTAGCACCAGCAGCCTTTTGCACCTTGTTGATTAACGGTGTAGCAGCAAAACCTATGGTTCCGCCGAATGCAGTACCGAATAAGGCAGCTTTACCAGTACGGGCAAAATCTAGTTCCTCACCAGTTACAGAGGTTTCGATAACCTGTCTGTTGATGTCGTCTACGGCAGAATAAATACCACCTTCAACACCAGCGATAACAGTGTTCCGCATACCGCCTTTAAAAAGGGCTTTGAGACCTTCTTTAGTAGCAATCTTACCACCAGCACTAGCGGCTGTACCAACGCCAAAGCTGGCTAGTCCAGCGTAGGTTGTAGGATCGAGTCCGACACCTTTGATGAAACGCCAAGTTCCGTCCCATGAGATATTTTTATCATCATAGGCTTCCATAAGGTAAAGGAAAGAGGCTTTAGTGTTATCATCCGCTCGAGAGACAATCGCAGCGTCTACAGTCATCTTAGGGAGGTTGTAATTGAACCAGCCCATAGTATCGAGGGCGTAGTCTGCAAGCTCCTGATCGGAACCGTCAAACTTACGACCATTACTATTAAAGCTATAGACGTTACGAGCTGCTGCAAGAAAGTCCTGATCTAGAACCAGAGAGTCTTCAGTAGTGTCTTCTTCTCCAGCCTCGAACCGTGCAGTGAAGTTATCCTGCCCTGCCGCAATGACACCCCCGACGTTAGTAGGTGCGGGAGTGGTTGCTGGAGTTGGTTGAGCTGCTATTTGAGCTGCTTGAGCTTGTTTAGCTTTCTTACGCCGCTCTTCTTCTTTCCTAATTTCCTCCAGCTCTTCTTCAGATGGATTCCAAGTAGGCAGATCATTTATACCCATAATTTACCTCACTAGAATAAATCTATTGTTCCCGATTTGTCTGATATCCCCCCCTGATTGAGTGGTTCTTAGACGGTTTGCCTCGACCCTATCGAATACGTCATAAATGACATCAGTGTCTGGGTCTTTATATTGGTTACTTGTATTGCGAAGGTCTTTAGTAAATGTCGTGATGTTCGCCGCTGCTTGAACAGCACTTGCTTGAGACCTTACAGTTTCTACATATTTCTGGGTCTTAGCCACAACCAGCTCACGGATTTCCCGAAGCTGCCTCAAAGTTAACTTCTCATTTCCGTTTTCTTCACGATAGATTTCTACTAATTCTGAGAACTCGTTTTCAGCAATTTCTTTACCTCGACGATAGAATGTTGTGTCCTGTCCTAAAATCCCGAGGGTTACCCCTGCGTTATTACTACTACTACCACCACCCTCTAAAACAGAGACATCTCTGATATCCGCTAATACACTATCGAGTTCAGTGTTGAACCTTTTATGTTCTGGGCTGTTTACTACATCACTAATGTAATAAGCGTTCTGTGCAGCTTGGATAATTGTAGGAACATCATCAGGGTGAATCCCATCTCGTGTTCTTGCCCAAAACTGGATTCTTTCAGGACTATTTAGTAACTCTTCAGTCAATCCTATATCCTGAAGATCACTCGCTGAAGTTGCGCTCTTTAACTGCCCCACCAAGGTTTGAGTATTAGCCTTGGAGAAATCTTTATCTACGCCTGTGTTGGATTTTAACCGTTCACGTGCAGAACTAAGTGTCGAGTCAGCTTCAACTTCACGAATTTCACGGTCAGATAAACGCTCGTTATTGATCAGTTTTAGACGAAGAGCTTCCTGACGAGCCTTCTTAGCGTCGTCGGCAGCTTTTAGCCGTGATGCGATATCGGCAGCATTTAGCTTGTCAATCTCACGCTGGACGTTAGCGACATAAGTCTGCCAAAGCTGTGGTTTACCCTTCATCGAGCCTTTGTAATCTTCAGGCATCGTAGAGAGGACTTTGATGTCTCGATTAGCCTTAGCTTGCTCATAGGCTGCGTTGGTGATGTAAGTGTTACGATCCCCACCAGCAATGAACCCATTGCCACCAGCGGCCTTCCAGAAGCTGTCTCGAGACTGTAGAGCTTCCCAATCACCGGATGCTGCTAGAGCTTTATCAGTGTTCTCGAAGTCATTCTTAGTGTCTTGAAGCTGGGCTGCACGTTGGCTTGATACGAACTGCTGTATTTGAGCAGATCGGTTAGCCTCGAGGTATCCTAGCATCCCAGATTGGAACGCCATGTTAGAACCTTTGTAGGCATCTCTAATATAGGATTCAGCCTGTGCAAAGCCTGTGTTGAGGCCTTCTAGGGTGTTAGGGGTTCCTGTTGTAACCCCGTCATCATCGGTGTTCTGTGAGCCGATACCAGATAAAATACTCTGGAATGTCTCATCACGTTCAATTGTTTTCTTTCCACTTGCCTCAAGAATAAGCAACTTGCGTGGCATATTCATGTCTGGGAAAAGGGTGTCTAATTCTGCAACATCTGTGGTGTTGTCATCTTGAAGTGCCTTGGTTACATAACCATTGAATTCAAGCTCAAACTGTTTGTTAGCCTCATCAATCTTTCGACGATCACGCTGTTGAGATGCGTTCAGTACAATTCCCAAACTCTTTGCTAGTAAACCCGCAGATGTACCAGCACTAGGGTCGGCTTTGTATTGTACTGCTCCTGACCCCTGTTGCCCGATGCCCCTCGCAAGGGGCGACAAAGGGGTTATATCAACCGTACTCCGTGCCATGTCTTTTGTTCCTTATTAAGCTAAGAATGAAGGGAGGAAACCATTCCCACCAGCTTCAACTTGTCGAGTATTTGCGCCTTGAGTTGCACCCGCAATTCCAAGGACTGCCCCTAGAGGACTAGGATTGGCTTTTAGAGGGTTACTCGCATAAACTTGCTCGAGGTTCTTTTGTAGACCTCGACCTTGTGCGTTGTAAGCCCGATCTAGCACAGCTTCCTGATCTTTAGAGCGAACAGTGTTTCTGGCTCCCGCCTGAACAATAGCAGAGATAGCGTTGGTAACAGATTTTCCTGTTACACCCTCGGATGCGTTAGAAGTTACTGCTGTAGCTTTTGCTGCTCTGTTGGCTAGAATTACATCAAATTCTGACTGGTTTTGCGCCCTGATATTCGCTGAATAATCTTCTTGGGCTGCGCCTGTCTGGTAATTATATTCTTCCCGTCCACTGACAATACTGGCATTAGCGGCTGCATTAGCTGCATCGGTTTCTTCCCGCTGCTGCTGATATTCCATTACTGCCTTACCGCCTTGGAGGGCTGCTGTTGCGTCACACATTTTCAAACCTTCCAAATTCATAAAACGGCATATCGTATGCGCCCCAATTCACCTCTCGGATGAATGAGAACCCACACCATTTGAGCCATTTATGGTGAACTGTGTTTCTTTTGTCTGTTAGGTTCCACAACAGGTCTGCCTTAGACTCTCTGTGGAGTTTGGATACGTAGTTCCTACTTTCTCGCAGGAACTGTCTGGAATGGCGGTGTAGGTCATTACTAGCCAAGAGCCATACCAATGCAGAATTCTCTTCATCTGGTACTGACCCATATAAGGCTATAGGAACCTCGCCTTCCATTATAGATATAGATATTGGTGAGCTTTCCACCGACCTTGAGAGGCCAGTAAAGGCATCAAGATCGGAGGTAGCTTTTATTTCTTGCTTGTCTGCTTCCCGAAGCCGTGAGGCTAATGACGAGATATGCCAAGCCTCAGTGATTTCGGTATGTAGCATTTTATACTCTTCTGGCAGCTTTTGCTGTCCACTGACCTGTCCATTCTGTTCCTGTAAAGGTGCAGTGGAAGGGAGTGTCATTTAACAGCTCGATTTTCGTGTAAAGATTTTCTCCCATAACAGGGAACTTAAACTCACCATCGTCCAGAGAAAGTCCACCTAGGATATTATTCTGTGAGCCTAGGTTTCGTCCTGAGAATGTGTAGGTGTAGGGCGTCCGTCCTCTGTTAGTTACTCTTGCAGAGAACTGAGCAGTATCTTCATATTGAACAGATAAATATCTTAGCGATACCCGACCGTCTTGAATTGCAACTTGGCCTTGCCCTTTATCTTCTTTCAAAAAGAACGGTGAATACTCGTATCTAAACGAGAAGTTCCTTCCAATAAAAGCATCATCATAATCAGCTCCTGTATAATCACCTATTGAAGTGAAAGAGGTGCTGGTTACACGGGTGTTGTTAATACGAAACCCTCTCGGGGCGTTTTGGTCGCTTTGGACAAACTCAATACCTACAGGTGAGGGATATGGTAATGTAAAGGTCGTTAGATCAGTCACAGCATCATATACCCTAGTGCAGTCAGAGAATTTAAAACTATGATCGAGGTGGATAGGGAAAGATGACGAAGACCTTACTGAGTCTTCTTCAATATTGATTTTTTCCAGATATAATCCATCCCCAGTGTAATCGATTAGTAGAAACATATCGTTATCAACGAGGGTGAAATATTTGACATCACCTTCAAATAACCATTTACCCCAAGATGATTGAATTTTACCTTGAGTGCCTTGGAAATATTTGTAGCAGTACATCTCTTTAGGGTTATTACCTAGTAAGAAGATGCTAGATAACCTACTAGACCCTCCAATGTATTGGACAGGTGATTTGATATATTCGGGAATTTGAGCAGAAACTTCATCTGCATTCTCTGTATTCAAATCGTTATCGACAAAATACTCCATAAACTTAGAGTTTGTTCCAGTATCATCTGCGAAATATACATACGCCCCGACTTGAACGGGTGTCTGTGTACGTGAGCAGTTAAAGGCTGACGCAAAGGTCAGTGAGGCTGTTTTTGGGGAAAGTAAGTCTGCCGAGTCAAGAATGTACTGCGTCCGATCTGAGAAGATCAGGAGTTTCTTGTTAAACGGGACTGCAAAGTTCAGGAGTGTAACCTGTCCTGTGACAGCGGCAATATCAATTGGGTCGCTATCGACTAGCTGGGCAACAGTGGTGCGCCAGAAGTTTTCAAAATAATCAGCTTCAGATAAGATCACATTTTCATCAGATAAGAAGCCCATTCGGCCTCTATGGATGAATATATCGTTAATAGGTTTCCCTATGAAACTAGGATCACTGTTTGTGTCTTCATCTCCAGCATACAACTCTGCCCACGTATGTTCACTAAATGTAAATTCATCGGTGACAGAATCGTATATTAGTTTATGAGGAAGGGTTGAAGCCGTAATAGTGCGTTTTTTGTTATACCCAAATGTCTCGATCCAAAGCTGCCGAGAGTCCTCATATACAACGTAGTAATCATCACCATCAAATCCAGGCTCACCTAGAATACGGACAAGCCGTCCGTCTTTATCCTGTGAAGGTAAGTCCTCAAAGCTTGTAAGCTCAGATTTAAAAGCCCTCATGGCATTACCACCGTTACCTTCATCAATCTGAACGGTGTCAGTGGCTGGAAGAAACAGTGATATTGTTGAGTTATGACGAGTTGCGGTGTAACCCGCCGCAGTAAGGTCGTTGGTCAACTCTTGAGCAATTGTCTCAGTTCTTTCGACGGCGTTAGAAGCCTCGGTGTTTGCACCTGTAACAAAGTTAGCTCGTAATGTACCGTTAATATACACGGCATAATTTGAATTTGACAAAGACCCTTTAATAAAGATCGACCAATAGCGAGTAGGATCAAGTCTTGCAGGGCTAATACTAGCTTCACTGGTTGTGGCTGCTGCTGCAATCACGGTTCTATTGAGAATGAAGATTGTATCACCAACCGTGATGGTCTTGCAGTTTTCTCGGGGGTTTGCGTTAAAGTCTAGGTAAGTCGAAGAGAGTGTTCCATTTACAACCTTAGCTGCGCCAGTGTCGTCATAGACTTTGATATCGTTATCTTGGAATGTTACGAAGAATTTCTTCCCATCAAAACGCTGAAAGAAGTGTCCTTTTACATTACCAACAACATTATTACCCACACGGGCTACAACTTCACTGCCTGAGCGTTTCTGTAGGCCAGATACCAACGATGCCCAGCCGTTCTCCATTTCAGTACAAGAGTTTTGTAACCGAAGAGCTGGAGGCTGCTGACTGACACCGTTGAACATATTAGGCATTGAGCCAGCAACAAGAGCCATTAGTAATTCCTCCGAACTGGGGCTGTACGAGACACCGTGGTATAGGTTGAATAGCTATCGGTAATCATATTGTGATCACCAGTCTCAGCTTCTTCATGCTGTAGCAATGCCCATGCTTGCTGCTCATCGCCACGGTTGAATTTGGATAAAGACTCAGAGCCTAGAGTTCTCTCTTGGAAAACTCGTGATGACCTCATAGTAATATACCGACGGGCAGCTTCTGGAATCTCATCAAAATCTAAAGCGACTGTGAGATGGAGCCGTAGAGAAGCTGTGAATAGGTAAGTGTTATCCTTGCGGTCATACAGCTTCATTCCACGCTGAACGACATCAAGGCTGCTATCTTTCTCAACCGTATCAACACGAAGTGTGTTGGCAGGGAGAAGGATTTGATTTGAAATATTAGGGGAGATGGTATGAACCTCAGTGTTCCAGTGCCAGCCATTAGACTGAACTTCACGAGATACTTCATCAATAATTGAGGAGGCAACCTGAGCGTCCACTTGAAGTCCTGTGAGTGAAGCAACTGGAGCTTCGCCTATGTTTGTTAGGCAGACGTTCACGGCCTCTAGTTTGGTAGTAGGGGTCAGTGCCATGTTTTTTCCTCTTAGGTAAAAAGAGAGACCCCCGAAGGAGCCTCTCTAATTGTTTGCTTAGGCAGACTGAATCTGCACAGCAGCTTCGTTACGCAGTACGCCATGACCGACAGCATACTTAGCTACCATGAGTGTACCCTGACGACGAATGTCGTACTCGGACTCAGTAGCCAAATCCATGAGCTTCACAGTACCAGCAGCAGACGGGTGGAATACCAGTGCTGTGGTGTTTGAAGCGTCAACAGCTTGACGGGTTGATGTACCAGCAGCGACACCAGTGGTGACGTTTGCAGTCGGAAGGTTGTTAGACTTCAGGACATTGATGCCAGCAACTTGCATGACTTTACCTGAAGCGGTAGAGCCGTTTGCAGCGTTGCCAAAGTCAACATTGATAACCTTTGAGCTGTTAGCCAGCAGATAATACTGCTCAGGCTTCACAACGACGTAGCGGTTATCTTCAGGGACGTTCTTCTCATCGAGAGCCTGAGCTGCATCGAAGATAGCTGCGATCATATCGTCAGCTACAGTTCCTGAAGTTGCTGAAGTGATAACTGTACCGATCATATCGGCTTCACCAGTTACAGTCGGTGTTGCTTCGTTAGCGGCCTGAATGATGGTTTGCAGAATATGCTTGTCCATCTGATTAGCCAGAGCAATACCCATCTCACGAGAGTATACTGAGCGAACATCATAGTGGTTCTTTGCTTCATCGATGTTAGCAATGAAGGTTGAAGCCAAGAGAAGATCGTTGATTGTGATGATCTTCTCAGCGTGATTGATGCTGTCACCAGTGATCTCATCGCCAGGGGTATGGTAATCAGCAGATGTCCGACCCATTACAGGGAACTGAGCTGATTTGCCGTTAGCGATTGTACGAATCTGATGTTTGTCCATCATGATGGTCTGCTGCTCAAATGCAGTCAGAACTTCACCAGAAAAGACTTTTAGGAAGAGGGCGTCCTTATCGACACCCCCGTTTAGTGCGCCTAAGCGTGAAGGAGTAGCGTTAGCCATTTTTGTTGTACCTCATTGTACGAGTTAAAATAAAAGGTTTTAACCTCAGATTACTCGCCACCTTTCCTTCGAGGTTGTTCCCCGCAGGGAGCCAGAAAGTACAAATGGTCTGTGTTCTTTAGGTCTTCATGCCTCGGTTTTTATTACGAGACATTATTGAAAGATTATTAGCTGAGTTATTAAGAGTGTTATTATCCCGATGGTGGACATCTTTGCCGTCACCTTTTCGAGCTAAACCCTTCTTCACCATTAACCGACGAGCTGCGTTTCTTCCTGCCCGTCGCTTTTTTTGCTCGGGCTTGGAATGGTAATCAGCGTATTCTGCTGCGTAATTCCTAGCCATTTAGTAATCCTTACATGATGTTTGATCGAGACAGTTTTGATGCGACCTGATCACGGAACGCTGGATCAGAACTGTATCGAGGGTCTGCCATGTCTGCTTTCATTTGAGCCAAGCTCGAGTAAGCATCGACAGATGGGCGGGATTGACCTGACAAGTTTCTTGCTGGTTCAAAACCCTGTTGAGCCTCATACATTGAGCGGAGACCCTGAACGGCAAATTTAGTTTCTTCTAAGTCACCGCTATTTACTGCTCGGTTGTAGGCGTCCACCTGTCCTTCAGACAAGTTATCTGCTGCCCAATCAACCATAGTGCTATAGTTTTCTTGACCACCTACGGAGTCATAAACTTCGTTAGTGGTGTTTTGTAAAAGAGACTGTTGACCCTCGATGAAGCTGTCCACAATTTCTCGTGGAATACCAGCTTTCTCAAGGGATTCATAAGATTGATCTGTAAGACCGTCATTCGCCCAATATTCATTACTGAGTGAGTTAAAATCTAGACCAGCTTCTTGTACAGCCTCACGAGCGATCTCTTCAGAGTTTTCATTATCAGAAGAATCCGAACTTCCAGTCTCGCTTTCTCCCACATCAGCCTGTCTAGACTTTGTGAAATTAGATTGCAGTTCTTCATATGCTTTCTCTAAGTCCTCGTATGAGTCAAATTTTCCCAGTATCTTCTCATTAGAAGGAGACTGCGCCTCGTCTTGAAGCGCAGCCTGTTCTTCCAAAGATGGGTTATGATCTGGGGAATCGATATTAACCGTTTCCGTCGCCATTATTTAATCCTTGTTGAGCCATTTCCATAGCGGCTGGTGTAGCCTTCTCCGCCATTCTGCCCATTGTTTCATTTGCCATCATTTCTTGTTGAGCTTGGGCTGCTGCCTGTTGCTCCGCTTGAATGTCTTCTTCAGTCTTAACCAAACCATCCATATCAATACCAAGAGCTGTTCCAATACGTGTGATGTAATCAGATACGTTCATATACTGAGCGACAGCCTCTGCCCCAAGGGGTTGGAGGGCTGTCAGGAAAGCGTTGTACTTGTTCAAGTCATGTCCACGACCTAGGGCTTCCAAACCTGTGACAATAGCAGGACGGACAATACCTTTCGGTAAAGCTGGAAGACGCTTGGCTTTTGTCATCCGATCCATCAAGCGGTTAACCAATGGAAGCTGGAACTCCTGACTCAGGATCGAATACACACCACCTAGGGCGTCCTCGAGTTCCTTTGCCATGAAGCGTACTTCCTCAGCGGTTACACGTTCACCAGAGCGTTGCACTGCGCTATTCATAAGGAAAGCGTAGGAAAGGCGTTCTGTGATGGTACGGATGGTGTCGTAAGCGACACGCATATCAGCGTACTTCTCAGTCTGTAAAACAGAAACCTCATTGGCATTACCAGCCACGATAGCGCAGTTCTCCGCTTGGGAGATGTCACGCATACGGGTTGTGCCATTAGGGTTAACCATAAACAGAACTTTAGAAGATGCTGCTGCTGCCTCTACGACAGCCTTAGACAGGCCTTCAAGACTAATTAGGTCTCCTAGGTACTCATCGACATAAGAACGTCCGTAGGACTCTGAATCGATCCGAGTCCAACGCAAAGCTAGCATAGGTGATTTATCAATAGGCCAGCTACCACCAGAGTCAGGGATAATCTGTCCTTTGATTTCCTGATACATACGCCATGTTTTACCATCGAGGTACATATGGGTATAAAGGGCAACCTTTTTACCGTACTCGGCTTTCATGTCAGATTCAGGATCAGCACCAAGGGCTGCAAGTTCTTTTTCTTCAAGAACCGCTGGTGATACTTCTTCCTTTGTAATAATCTCTAGGACATTACCGTAAGGGTCTCGGGTCACGACATAACTGTCTAGGCGGAATACCCGTATCCCTCCACTTTTGGGGAGGTACACTAGGACGTTACCACCTACAATGAGATGTTTTAGGGCTTCAAAAATAGGAGAGCGAAGACCAGTTGTTTCGATTTCCGTCATAACGGAACGCTCAATCTGGTTCAGTCCTTCTTCTACTTTTGCCCTTGCACCTTCTTCACCAGTCAGTTCCATCAATGTCTGATCGTCTACCTGAAGACGGAAGAAGGGGGAATTAGGGGGCAGGAGCGAGAGCAATAATTTAGATGCGAGGTTATTTACACCTCTTGCACCTACACCTTGATATGGCGTGTTATATTCTGTAGCCGAGCTATGACCACTCGGAGGCACGAGAGTTGGTATCGTAACCTCAGAGCAGTCTCTAGCTCGGTTTAGAAACATTTCACGCTCAACGGCAAGTTGCTCGTAGCGTCCTGCACAGGTCTTACCGTTGTGCATAATGTTAAACTCCTACGCCACCTGACGAGTTGCCAGAGGAACCAGAGGAACCTGTTATTGAAAGAGCTGAACTCTGGTACGGTTTTGTTCCAGATGCTTTCTTGCCCTTCATTCGTTTTTTACGTTGCTCGTCTGCGCTTGTTGCCTCAGTCGGCGCACCTTGCTCCAATACAGGAGGCGGAGGTGGCGGCGGTGGAGGTGGTGGCGGGGGAGTTGGTTTAGAGCCTCCTAAACACATCAAAAATTCTCCAATATATTTTCATTTTGTTGTTCATAAACTGCCCTTAGATGTCGAGCGACTGAGGCAGCACCTGATTTAAACCAGACTTCCTTAGCTTCATTATCTATATTAGGGCAACGATCAGGAAACATCCTCTCGAGGTAATCGAGAAGAGCTTCATTTATTACTGGTAATTGACTAGACGCCACATGAACCTCCTGTGCCGCTGATGTCACAGATGTCGTGTGTTTCTACGTGTTCCTCAAATTCTGTGCCGAGCTTTTCGACCGCTTCTTTGTAAGGAACTGATACCAAAGGTTGACCACCCCGACTTCCGTCTGGGTAGCACGTAAAGCCTCTGAGCCTGTGGGCATAGGATGCCAAAGTGCTAGCGAAATCATCTACTGTATCCTCATTATTTAAAGAACTTCCCCATGAAGGAAGGTTGATTGTTGAGCTAATAGACATATCCACGTAGTCTTGAACATCGGCCTGAAATTTCATTCGACGCTCATAATCTTCAGCGAGGTCAAGTGCAGACTCGATCTTATCTGGGTTGGCTCCATACATATCGATCAGCTCTTGTGCTGCTGAATCCACGACGTATTGGTAGTGCCAGCGGTTGCCACCTTTTAGATAACGACGCTTGTAAGCCACAGCAAAAATAGGCTCGAGGCCAGTACTAGTGCCAGCCAAAATGCCAATAGAACCTGTAGGGGCAATCGCCCTGTTAGCAACAGGACGGGAGACACTATGACGATCAGCAAAACTGCGGCTAGTGGTGTCAGACTGACCTTTATAAATTGCCAGCCATTGGTGAAGCTCAGGGGTGACTTCATACCGAGACCCTTTCTTCACTAACCATTCATGCATCCCCATAAGGCCAAGCCCTAGGCGACGGTTCTTCTCACGAGTTTCATAAACAGCTCTATATGGGAGCTGGGCTTTCATAGTGCCGCAGATTAAGAACTTAGTTGCCAGATCAACGATATCCCTAAATTCTTCAATATCATCAACACGGCCTAGGTTGATACTTCCTAGGTTACAAACGTCACTATCATCTGCACTGGTAACCTCAGTACAAGCGTTACGAAGGGTTTCATTCTCTTTATCAAAGAAGTTAAAGCTAAACCCTGGTTCTGCTGACTGCATGGCCTGTTTTACATTCTGTTTGAATACGCTTCCGACATCACCTGTTTTCCAGTAATTGAGCAGCCATTCAGTGTCGTAGTTCACACTGATGTTTGTCATATCTAAGGGAGCTGGAAAGTTGAAGTCTTCTTGCTTGATGTCCCACAAGGTTTTTCCTGTGGAACCTACAGGCATTGATTGCCAGTCTTTAGCTTTTAGGAAATCTTCGATATCGCCATGTTGCCAATTTAATGAAGCATAGATGGCTGATCGACGACTACCGCCCTGCATAACCCGACGACCAATCTCGTTGATCATATTCATCTTGGGGATAGCACCAGATGCCTCACCACCAGTACGGCTGATGGTTGATCCGGCTGGACGGTAGATACTGTAGTCAACACCAATACCGCCGCCTGTCATAAGGCAGCTTTCAGATTTCCAACTAAGGTTTGCCCAATCCTCACGGCTATCTTCCTCAGCTTTCAGTAGATAGCAGTTATTAAAGAATTTGTTGGGACGCCCTGCGTAATATAAGTATCGACCTCCAGGAATAAACTTGAGTTCTGTGATGTATTTTTGAAGCTGACTACGGTCTTCCTTAGTCATATGTTCGCCACATACGTCCTCAACGAGTGTTCTGGAAAGGTCTGCCCACGTTTCACATCCGTCATGGGCGTATTTGAATTTGAAGATGTCCTCACTAAATTTAGAGCGGAACATCGGGTTGTTATTTGATTTAAAAGCCATGTTTATTATACCAAGTCTAATAGGTTAGGGGGTGTGTAGTTTTTGCCTTTGAGGACTTTGCCGTCCTCTCGCTTGACTGGTTTCCCATCTACTAGCTTGGACATATTACTTTCATGTACACGAACAAAGGCTGGTTGCATCTGTAAGCCAAAGGCATCAGCAAACCCTGAAATAACGTACTGACAATCAGCAAGCTCTTTTAGGATATGTGCAACATCTGAAGCAGGGACAGCCTTGTGATACCAAAGTAAACTACAGGCATGATCGACTGCTTCTTTCAGCTCGAGCGTCTCTTCTTGAATTAGAGACATACGGAGCTGAAGCAGTTCTACATTAAGTCGGGCGTGTCGTTCCATACCCATTGCTGTGTGGAACTCTGCGACATAGGATTCTCTTGTACGATCCTTCATCACCAGTTAACCCCCTTTGTTTTTTCCATAAGCTTTATCATCTCATCTAAATACCATCTGGCTTTCATGGCATCTTCGAGGGGATTGTTCTTATTCCAAAGGCGTGATCCAAGGTACTTTAGGACTTGTGCATGAGCGACTGAAATTGACTCATACTCGCCAACTACATCCACTATGTAAGTCCATGTTTCGATTTTACCTGAAGTGTAATGGGTAGGGTGATTGACGTTGGTTAACAACTCATCTGATTGATCTCTCGGCATCAATTAGGACTCCAAAGGTTTACTTTACCATTCTCCATGTCGTACTCGCCGTGTCTTAGAATACGGGCAAGTCTAGCTTGGGAAATAGCGTCCTCTTCGGTTAGCCCTGCTTTTTCGTAGGTCTTAACGACAGCACCCCAAGTGGGGTCTTCATCAAGAATAGCAGTAGCTCTCTTCTCCCCGATCCCTTTGCATCCAGCATAGTTATCGGCTTGGTCACCAGTGAGGACTTGTTTTAGGAAAAAGTAATCAGCCTGTTCAGGCGTTACTTCGACGATCTCATCATCCACTAGGTGAAGCCCAGGGATTTGCATCAGGTCTTTATCGATGCTCCAGATGATTGGCTCTTTAAAAAGAGGCTCGTATGTTCCACAGATACCAAGGACATCATCAGCCTCAAGACGAGGATAAGTCAGTGTACGGTATCTGGTATTACAGTAGTCTTTGAGCAGAGACAGCAGCATAGGCTTGCGTGTCTTTGCTCGGTTGGCCTTATAAGTATCACAGAGTTCTTTCCTGAAATTAACCTTATCAGTAAAAGCTACGATGACATCAGCAGCCCCAGACTTTTCGGTCAAGGTTTGCATCATGTCATCGAATTTTGCTTTTGTGTCGGATTCAGACGCCCAGAGTATCCAAGTGTCTTCATCGTACTTAGTAGGGTGTTCCAGAGAAACTGCTGCTTGAAAGGCCACGATATCCCCGTCAACGAGGAGCGTGTTCTTAGCCATGCGTTCTCCTAATGTGTCTCAGCCCAGTTTGCACCGATGTTATATTCACCAGTGAGTGGTACTTTGACATTGAAGTGGTCACCAGCTCGAGCAATACAATCCACGATTAGCTTGCCGCACTCCTCTGCGATATCAGGATCACAGTCGAATTGCAGCTCATCATGAATCCATGCGACTTGCTGGCATTTATCTTGCCACCCTCTAGAGCGTAGTTCTTTGTCTACCTCTACGAGCCACTGCTTACAGACCAGACTGCCGTCCGATTGTAGGCTTGTGTTGAGGGAAGCGAATACAGCTCGTATATGGAGCTGTCTGCCGTCCAATCCTATTAGGTAACCGTTCTTTTCAGCTTCCTTTTTAACAGACTGAACAAGCTGTTTGAGTGCTGGGACTTTCTCGAAGAATGCTTTCTTAATTTGCTTTCCAGCAGATGCACCCTTACCGATAATGGAACCAATCTTAGCGTCGCCAGCACCGTAGAGAAATGCGTAGATAAACGTCTTCGCATCATTTCTAGTCGGCAAGCCAGCGGCAGTTTGGTTTGTCGTGTGGACATCCCCATCAACAACCTCCTTGGCGTAAGCACCTTTGTCGTACTGCCACATTTTATTGGCAAGCATACGAAGCTCGAGGCCAGAAACATCAGCACCGATTAGCACACGGCCTTTCGATGCAGTCCAGCAAGAGCGACACTCTTTACCATAAGGGGCGTAGACACTTGGTGTCTGAGCAGTGTTGGGAGACCTGTGCGTTGCACGGCCTGTCACTGCCCCATTAGTTATTACCTGACCATGTATACGTCCGTCCTTGATCTTCTTCAGCCAACCATTAGCCCCGTCAGATATTTGTCCGATACGTTTTTGGATCATCAGGTATTCGCTTAGTAGTTTAGCTTCAGGGTATGGCAAGCTAGACAATACTTTTTCATCTACCTTTGCCCTACCATCCTCAGTAAACTCTTTTGGCTTCCAACCGTGGATAGCCTTGAGCCTAGACTCGATGTGCATCCGAGACCCTGCGTTAAACACGACGGTCTTGGTTTTCATAAAGGATACGCCTTTGACGTAACCTCGAGCCTTGTTATTTACCTTGGGTGTAAAGAGACCAAGCTCCTCTTCCCAAGGAGGGAATGCGTCCTGTAGTTCTGCTTCGAGTTCAGCTCTACGCTTATCTAGTGTAAGCTTTAGGCTTAATGCAGCTTCCTCGTTAAAAGGAAAACCACAACGCTCCTGTTCTGCAATCACCCACTTGACCTGATGTTCAAGTTCGGTAGCCACAGGAGAAGTGCCTTTAGACTCGATGAGCTTCCACAGCCTATCAGTGACCTCCACATCCTGTTCGCAGTAATACTGCATTTCAGATGACCACTCTGACCAACCGCCATCATAATCACCTTTGTAACACTTTAACCTATGTCCCCACGCCTCAAGACGGTGCTTACCAACACAATTGCGTGGAAAGGTTTCATCTTGTGCTACTAAACGCCAATCTCGGTCACTGAGGTCGGGGTATAGCAATAGAGACATAATCAAGGTGTCACGCACCCGTGACTTACGGATTCGAAACCACGGGTACACCTTTTTTAGAGCTGGGATATCAAAGCCTATGACGTTGTGACCTACTACAAGGTCAGCCTCCATAAGCATTTTGACACCAGTTTCCACCTCAGAAGGTGCGAAACTATAGGTCTCTTCAGTATCAATATCTTTAAGACAGAGACAGTGGATGCGATTAAGCTCGTCCAGCAATCCGTTACTCTCTAGGTCGAATATCAACCGCATCCGTATCTCCTTAGCTAGCCAATGTGTATCTTACGTACTTCTGACCAGTAACAGGGTGGTACTTCACATTGCTTTTGATCTTGTAACCGCTGCCACGTAGGACAGAGATAACCTTGGTTAGTGATTGGATTGAATATTCAACAATGGCCTCACGTACTGTGATTGACCCTGCTTTTTTAAGATGACGCATAATTTTATCGTGCTGTGTCATGCCGTTCCTTTTCTTCCATCCATTGGATTCCAGAGATTGTGCTAGGTTGTTGAAGAACGTGTGGAGTACTTCCCACTCAGGATTTCTAGCCGCACATACGGCTGTGATGTCAGCCATCTCAAAGATGCTGTCGTCAGTAGATATCTCCATTCGGGGAAGCCTCCGTTGTTACCTCAATAAGTCTGCCACTCGATTCACAATATTCGAGCTGACAACACTCGCCCGTCATGCCGCTGAAGCGATTTTTCAAGACCCTGACCGTAGTGGTATTACGGTTGTCACCTTGCTGATCTCTCTCGAGACCAATCACAACATCGGATGTTTGGGCGATACTTTGGGAGCCACGGAGATGACTAAGACTAGTCGTAACTCCATTTTCGTGGCCTTTGTTCCCTTCAAGGCGGCGTAGGTGTGCCACCATGATGAGACCTACGCCTGTTTCTTCAACAAGTGAGCGTAGCTTTGTAACCATGATATCGAGGGCTTTACGGTCATCTACATCGAGACCCGCAACAGCAATCGAGATATGGTCGAACACAATAAAATCACATTTGAGACCCACAGCCATGTATCGGAGCTTTTCTATAAGCACCTCTGGGTCGGTAGAACCGAAGCTGTCGTATAAATGTAATCTGTTTGTGCTTGTGACGGCATCAAATGCCTCACGTAGTTTTCCTTCATCAGTGTCTGAGTTGACATGAAGGACTTCATTCATATGGATGCCCAGAATACCCTGCATCGTGCGACGCAAGCCTTCCTCGAGCATCATCATACCTACGGTCATCTCTTTATTCATAAGAAGGTCGTAGGCGATCTCACGGACGAATGCCGATTTACCGACGCCCGTACCCGCTGTAATTGTAGTCAGCTCCCTCAAACCTAAACCGTAGGTAGGAATATTTAATCCTGCAAATGGGTAAGGAACACGGAAGCTTTCGTTACTGCCTGAGACCTCTTCCCAGAGATCAGCAGCGTTCACAATGCCGTCTGGACGGTACTGTTTAGCACTCCAGATAGCATCAATAACCTCTGAGCCACGACCAGCGACTAACATATCGCTGGCATCTTTCAGGGGTAGGTGGGCGATATGGGCTTTGCCAGGGGATAGAAGCTTTGCACATTCGTGCGCTGCGTCCTGTCCGGCGGTGTCCATATCCATCATGAAAATAACCTTCTCGAATTTCTCCAAGAAGGATATGCTTTTACGTACAGACCGAGCTGCACCCGCTGATCCATTAGGAACGGATACAACTGGATATTTGTTGTTCTGAAGCTGTGATATCGAGAGGGCATCTAGTTCCCCCTCGCACACCACTATCATGCGTCCTGTATCACGCCAAAGCCAATCTCCGTAGAGACCGATGTTCTTGGAGTCACCAATCCAGACAAATGATTTATCTTGGTATCGAACCTTAGCTGCTATGGGTCTACGTTTTGAATCATAGTAATACGCTAGGTGTGCTGGCTTCCCAGCGTGATCACCGAGTTTATATCCCCATTTTGCACAGGTGTCCTCGGTGATACGCCTTGACGCAATAGCTCTCGTTTCGCCCGTGACCTTGAATACTTGGTTTTCACCTTGGTCTTCTGAGGTCGATAATGGGGCGACCCAAGACTTTTCGCCATCGGATTGCTCTTGCTCATGATATCCACATCCAAAACAAAAACCGTGTCCATCATCATATCTAGCTAAATTATCTTTAGAGCCACAGCTCGGACACGGTTCGTGGTTAGTAAACTGAGACTCTTCCATATCACTCCTTTAGCCAGTCCAAAGGAAGCACACTGTTGGAATATAGGTAGCCATTACGGTCTGCCCACATTCCATACGTCGTCTTCGACTGCTTGGATATTTTTTGATTGGCGTTTGAAAAGATGAACCTGATGTCTAGATCAGGATGCTGATCTTTGACCAAAAGCATTTTCTGACGGTCTGCTGTCAGGAAGCGGCCTTTGGTCTCGATAATAATACCGTTAGGCAAAACAAAGTCTGGTGTATATTTGGCCTTCTTTGCAGGACGTAGGTACGAAATTGATAAACTTTCATATTCAAACTCTACGCCTTTTTCGAGCAGCTCTTGAGCTATACGTTCCTCAAGGCCTGATCGGTAGCCATGCTCTGTTTTTGATGCCCACCCGCCACTATTAGTAGAAGTCGTCTGACTCTTTCGACGTAGTGTCGGCATCATCACTCTCTTCAGTTACAGGTGTGTTAGCGGTGTCATTGAATGTGGCTTCTTCACCTTCACCAAAGGGGTTTGCTTCACCTTGCGGCTCAACAACTTCTTCGATCAGTACGCTCATCGGCTGAAGTGACACGCCTTTTTTCTCCGCATTCCAGCAGTAAACCTCGAACTGGACTTTGATGGCTGAACCGCCACCAATCTTGTCTGTTCTGCTATCTGCATCACGGAAGAAAACTTTTGGACGACGGTTCCACAGCTCACCCTCTTTATTCATCTTATTGGCTACACGCATCTTGATGATAACGTCGCCAGTGGGTTCGCCTGTCTTCTTGTCCTCGTCCATTTTCCACATGGTATTTTCGTTTTTGCTGGGAGCTGATCCTGTCCACTCTTTGTAGACTTGGGCTAGCTCTGCCATCAGCTCTTTCGCTTCCTCAATAGGAACACGGATGTCTGCTTTATATTGGCCTAATTTATTGTACTTCGTATCAGGACGGACAAGTCGGGGGTAAAAAGCTTTTCCCGTCATGGTCATGCCTGAATACTTTCCAGATTTTTCATTCAGATATTTCATCTAAATCCTCAATTAAAAAGAAAGTTTGTGAGTAGCCCGAGATAAACTGGAGCTGCTTCTGTGTTAGGACTAATGATTGGACGATGAGATTATCTTCATCTATTTTTTCGCCAGCCTCTTTATCTTCGGCAGTGGCTTCTCTGATCTGCATCAGCATGAATTTATCATCTTCAATCATGTACCCCATAAGGGTAGGAATACAGTCCTCGTGAGTGTCATCACCCACTTCATAAAGGTTAGCTAAGGTCACATCGATATCTTCGGTTGTAGTTTTAGCTTTGCTTCTGAAATGGATTACGTTGTCAGATGTCATCGAACATCCTTTGTAAAAAATGTTCACAGGTGTAAGTGTCTGATGCTGCAAGTGCAGGGTACAGACGCTCGAAAGTCTCCTCGTTAATCCCTGCTATGTAAGGGCGGTTAACGAAGGCGTTGCGGATGATTTCCACAACAGGGTGTAGTTGATCAAACATATGAGTCATTTCCGAAGGTTTCCTTCTAGTGTGGGCGGTAAGTGGTAAGGCTCTTGCATATGTAAGTATTAAGAAAAGAAAAACTCACTGTCTAAGACCCCGTTGATATCAAGATCACCTTTGTCAGGATACAGATCATGACTGAAGGGTAGGGTTTGGTATAGGTCACTGAGCGGATCACTCTTCACATACATCTCAACAAAGCTAGGTTTAACACAGCTCTCGATGAACGTAGGCATATGGGCTGCGTGGACGCCAAAGCTGTCGTGGATCATTGCAAAGCTCTTGATGCCTTCCTGAGTTCCTCTGTTGACCGCCATGCGTAGATGGGTAGCATCGAGGGAATGCACAAAGTTTGGTGCGACTGATAAAGCCATGTCTTTAGAGTCTAGCTTTGCTGTCTCGTTATAATACGTAAGCCTAACCCTTCCGTTCATGTAAGTATCTTGGCGCATTTGTTTCTGCCCAGCTCGATATTGGACAACCTGAAACCCATCAGGGGTAACCCAAGACATCCGCTTGTCATACCCTTGGCACTCCAGCTTGTTGTGGTATTTAGTCCATTCTCGAGCAACTGATGACAGCCAATCCATAGCGACCTTACCTTTGACCACGACCTGATCGATAGCTTGCCAGATATATCTAGCCAGCATGATGACCATTTCCTTGTCCTTGCTCTTGTCCCACATACGTTGATGCCCAGCCTTGAGCTTGTCGTCGTACCCTTCTTGGGTGTACTCCATGCAGCTTGAGAACTTACCAGCGTAGGGGATGACCATTGTCTGACGCTTTGTCATCTTCCTGTCGATCCCGAACTTGACCCATAGATGTGCTTCAGGTGTACCGTCAGCTAGCATAAGCTCCTTGGTTACATCAGCCACATCTTGGTAGATGTCCTGCCTAGGTAATCCTGGAATAAGGTTTACACTACGTCCACCGACAGAGTCTCGAAGCATTGCTGAGTAGTGCTGTAGGCCACTGCAAGTCGCATCAACATGGCAAGGGAAGTGTGAGTGGAAAGGTTGACCGTTAGCGTTGGTCTCGACAAAATCTGCCCATTCCATAGCAAAGCTCAAGAACATGAATGGTTCATCAGCATCGAGCCACTCTTGGTTGTTACGCCAGTCCCTGCCACATTTGATGATCCAATCCTCGTTAGCCACGATCCAGTCAGCTCGGTCTTGAAGGGATACCTTGTCATTACCCCAAGCATTTGCCCCAGCAACTGCAAGCCATGCAGCTTGTTCCATGTCAGTGATCTCGACACCATCCGCAAACTCGAGCATTGATTTGCCAAAGTCTGCCGCCTGTGGGTTCAGGAAGGCTGGCAGCGGGTAGGCTCTACCCCTGACATCGAGGTTGTGTGGGAAGAATATCTCATGGAACGGTTGAAACTTACGTGCGATCTGTAACGTGTAGATGACTGACAGCCTCTTTGAGATGTCCTCACGGTTCCTCGAGCGGATCAGAAATACCTCGAGGTTGTGCTTCTTCTTCACCTCGTCATCAGTGTCATAACCTACAGGCTTGGGTGGTAACTCAATCTCATCGACAGTAGGGATACCACCACGGTCACCCCCAAGTTCATTGAAGACGTAATCGAGGGCATCCACCATACGACGCTTGACTCGCCAAGGTGTCTCTTGGATAGCATTGATGGCTGGCAGTGTCTTAGACCAGTCCATGTGTAGCATCCGCTCAACATCCCGTTTACCAGCACCTTTGATGATGCTGTACTTCTTAACCTTACCTCGGTTCATGTACCCGCCTTTGAACAGATTGAACTCAGCAGACCAAGGGTTCGGCTTCACGACCATCGGAAGGTAGAGCGTGAAGTCAGTGATAGAGCGTTTACAGGCTTGCTCAACGTGATCCACCAGTTCTTTGGTAGGTAGGACGTAGGTTTTAGTATGATCGGACTCTATGAGACCTGTAGCCTCCATGAAGAGGGTCATCAGGGCATAACCTATGAGCAGACACTCACGCTGCGACCATCCACGCCATTCAACCTGTTCAGCATCGAAGTACATACGGTATGTCCGAAGACGCCATGCGCTGGGATAGGTGCGCTTATCCATATCCTTGGTGATCTTATCGAGAAGGTTCTTTCGTTCCTTCACTGAACCGAAGTGGTTCAATCTCCACTCGGTATGAATAGCATCGACAGCCTTGATACAGAAAGACACTCTCTTGATGGGCTTGTTAGAGAATAAGGGGATCAGGTTGTACACCTGTTTCACATAGAGATATGAGATGACCTCTGGGTCTAACCCTGTTTCTCTGAGGTACTCAGCAGCCCTTGCTCCACGACCACCACTCTTCCTAGAAAGGAACGAGATAACAGCTTCGCTAAAGCGACGTTGTGTAGAAGACACATATCTAGAGCCTATCTTAGACTCAGACCAAGCTCCTCTAGAGTTAGACTTTAAGTTATCTTTAGTTAATCTAGAGTATGAACTATTATATATCTCTGTTTCTAATTTCTCCTGCAAGGATGTATTACTATAGTCTGTACTACCATCGAACTTAAAGTTATCTCTAATAGTCATGCTTAGAATCTCCTATAGCTTTCTAGTGTGGGCGGTAAGTTTTTACATATACAGTGTGACCCTGCTTATAAGTCTCTTGCATTTGTGTAAGTGTATGGATGAGCAAAAGCTATTGTAGAATATACAACAGCTTAGGCTTAGTTATGTATGTGTAAGGGGGACTAAAGTGATTTTAAGACTCTTGGTAAGTGGTACGGAGAGGGGGACTCGAACCCCCACGATCGTTACGATCTCTGGATTTTAAGTCCAGTGCGTCTACCAATTCCGCCATCCCCGCATGGTCACTTGGTCACCATTCGGTCACCGTGACGGTCACCGTATATCACCCCTGCTCCAGAGCATCAAGACAGACATTGAGGTCATTCGGTGCTAAATGACTGTAACGCATGGTCATAGCTATGGTTGAATGCCCCAGCCAGACCTGTACACGCCTGATGTCCACCCCTGACTGTACAAGCCTCGAGGCACAGGTATGACGCATCACGTGAGGGATGACATCAGTTCCCAGCCCAGCCATTCCTCTAGCTTTCTCGAAGACTGATCTGTAGGTATTTCTATTGATATGAGCGAAAGGTCTGTCAGTGTCCTTTGGGCAACGCTCGAGGATGCCCTTGCATCTTTTGGTGAGGGGTATGGTGCGTGGTGTGTTGCTCTTGGTCTGCCATAAGGTGACCTTACCGTCATTGTAGTCAGCCCAAGTGAACTTGAGAGCCTCACCAAACCTGAACCCTGTATCAATTAAGAATGCAGTGAAGTCTGCAAACTCGGGACGCATGAAGTTTATCTTGTCCAGGAAACGTAGCTCTTCATCCTTAGTGATGAACCGTAGACGGCCTTTACCCTCCTTGCGGCGGTATGCGGCTATATCAGGCTTATTGGAAAGCACCTTAGTCTTACTGGCCTGTGTAAGTATCTTTGACAGGGCTGCAAGCTTACGATTGATGGTAGCGTCAGCGTTCCTACGTTGTTTTAGGGCGGTAACAATGCTCTCGATGTGCTGGTCTGTGAACATAGCTATAGGAACATCATTCACAATCTCAGAGATTTCCTTGAGCTGGTTTACCACCTTCATCCCGTGGTCAGTATCGCCCCACAAAACAGGATGTACACGCCTGTAGTACTGTGTGAAGGACTCACGGGTAGGTGAGTGACCCTCAGAGCTTACAAGCTCACCTCTGGACAACGCTAGCCGAGCATTAGCTTCCCATGCTTCGGCTTCTTGTTTGGACTCAAAGCCGCCCTGACGGATTCGCTGTGTTCCATTGGTCACGGTTCCTTGCCACTTGTTCCCACGCTGTGATGCCATTCTTTTGTCTCCAACTGTTCCAAAACTTGTTTTCAAAATGTGGTGCAAAGCATTGAGCTGAGTCAGTATCAAACAGCTCAATCATGAGCTTGTAGTAAGCCCCCTGTTTCCGTAAGTTTTTAGCCAAAGAAAAATCACTCTCCCATTCAGCTTCACCCGCTGCGTATGTTAGGAAAATGTAAGCCTCTTTGTAGTTGAGGCCATACTCATTCGGATTTAAATGTTCTTTCATAAAAAGCCTTTCCTGATTTGGTTAACTTAACCACCCTGTACCGCTCGTCTAATGGGTCAGGGTATGACTCAATGAATTCCAATCCCTTTGTTTGCTTCTTTTTATCTTTCCAGTGACCCCACCATTTTATACAGCGTGACGCCGTGGCATTGGATAGGCCGAGATACTGCTCCAGATCATACTGGTGTCTACCTTCGTTTTCGGCTACCCAAATGAACGTCAGGATGTAAGTTAGCGGCATCGCTGGGTATAGATTGTAGAATTGCTCAAGAACTCCTTTTGTATAAGTTGTTTTCATTTTTTATATGCCTCGTTTCAAGTCGTGGGCTGACAGTTAAAATCCAGTGTCGAAGAACCAGTCTCGATTTCCGATCTGAAGGTACACACCATGTGAAAGTACTTCAATTGCAAAAATTGATCCGATTTTCAAGGTGAATCGTTGTTCCTCGTCCATACAATCTCCTATGAGAACAAATAGTGAACAGGCAAGTTATCCTATCCACGCTGACCATGCAATACCTCCTGTGTCTAGTTTTTGCTTTCATTATGATTATATAGGGGCAGAGGTATCACAAATCAAGGCCTTACGAAAAAGTAAATTGTTTTGATAGAAGATGCAGCGGTAACAATGATAGTGATGATAGATATTTTTTGAGATTTTAAAATTGCCGGCAGATGCGAATGCGACTCATTCTCAATATCCGGTCAAAAGAAAAGCCCCGCCGGTCATGGCAGGGCTTCGTTGTTCAGGTCTCGGGTTGTCGTCGAATTGTCCAGATGATCAGATATAAAATAATCAGGACAACCCAAGCCCCTATGTCGCTGAATAACTCTTTCATGCAATCCCCCATTGACGGGCAAGGGCTTTGCTTTGCTCGGGCAGGGCGTCATGTAATTCCTCGGATATATTAATCACAAGAACATAATCCCCAGAATTCCGACGACGATATGAAAGGGCTATATCCTGCCCCGCCGCGGCTCGGTGTTTCAGGCCTGATATTGAAACCCGTTTATCGCCTCGGGTTGCCGCTCGGTATAACCTGATTTTGCAGGGCGACCCGTCGGTATATTCCCCGATCAGCTCGACCTTATCCCCTGCGACCAGCTCGGACATATCGACCCCTAAAAGTAGGGCAAGCTTTTGAATGCTAGCGTTTGCATCGATAATATGTTTTTCCAGCATGGTCTTGGTTAGTTTAAGATGCCCGACGTTCGGGCTTAGGTTTTCAATAATCTTGTTCATGGTCGTAGGTCTCGCTTTCTTCTTGGGTGTAATAAGAATAAAAACCGCAATTCGGGCATTGCTCGATCAGGCTTTCATGCTCTTGGTGATGCTTACA
>Ga0181552_10000563_pt1 | contig 28530 bp, 20 predicted proteins | sample 011ome_18_FD_130583 | JGI IMG/M metagenome (GOLD analysis project Ga0181552, IMG submission 130583) | Coastal salt marsh microbial communities from the Groves Creek Marsh, Skidaway Island, Georgia - 011501BT metaG (megahit assembly) | ecosystem: Environmental > Aquatic > Marine > Intertidal...
CGCGTGCCGATACGGCGATGCGTGTGCGTTCGCCCACATCGCGCGCGATACTCACGCGACGTCGACGTCCCTCGACGCACCCTTGCCCGCCCGGGCGCGGCGTCAAACGCGCAAGAAGGACGCGCGCGCTAAGGTGATTGTCTTTCGACGCTTTCTCGAGCGCACATTCAATAATCTCTCCGACGCGCGCATCGTCGACATTGCCGGTGGCAAGGGCGTGCTGAGCTTTGAACTGTTGAATTACGCCGATTCTCGCGTTCGTGACGTGTGCGTGATCGATCCGCGCGTCATGAAGCTCTCGAGACAGAGCGAGCGCTGGAGCAGAGGCTTTCACGTCTCTGGACGCGGGACGACGCCCATGACGCACGACGTCCGAATTCCTTCCCATTGTCGAGTGTTTTTCAACAGAGACACGTTTTCACTCGATGATGACAGCCACGCTGAGCGCGTGCGTGCGTCGCATGCGTTGGCGCGGTCTACGAGGTGGTGCGCGAGCGGCCTCGTCGCCGACGACAACTGCGACGACTATTCAGCCAACAAGGATGCGCGCGTTCGCGTCACGCAGCGCGGCGTCGATGCGCCCAACGTCGTCATCACAGAAGATGAGGGTATGGGTGTTGAAGACACGCTCACGACGCTCCGAGAAGCGTTAACAAATGCGACGCTCGTGCTCGGGATGCACCCAGACCAAGCAACCGATGCGGCGGTTACTTTCGCTTGCGAACGCGGTTTACCGTTCGCTGTCGTGCCGTGTTGCGTGTACGCCAAAGAATTTAGTCGCAGGCGCTTGCGTGATGGCACGCAAGTGACGACGCACGAGCAGTTGTGCGCATATTTGATGGAGAAAACGAGCGCGAGTGGAGCTGAAGTCCGAATGTCGACGTTGGACATGCGCGGGAAGAATGTCGTCATATGGTCGCGCGGCGCCGAACCCATGTGTAGGGCGATAGAATAGCACATAGTTTACATTGTTGCGTTGTTGTTGATTTTACTTTTGTACAGATTATGCCGCAAATCGTTGCGAAAGCCAACGTCTGGCGCGATAGATGTCGTCGGCGCTCAATTCGTGGCCGACGTCTTCGTTCAACACGACTCTCGCGCGCATGTATTGCCCCGCCTCAAGGGACCAATCCACGGGAACGAGCGGGTCAGCGCCACCCGCGAGTATTAATGCGTGTGGGCGCGCTTCGCTTGCGCCGTCATCGACGCGATCGACTCGATTTGGGAGGTACCCGCGAACCGCGAGCACGCCGCCGACGTCTCGCAAATCCCGCGCCGCGCACGCCAACGCTAAACATGCCCCCTGTGAAAATCCTCCAAGCACGACGCGCGCAAGAGGGATTGCATGCTCAGCACATGCTTCGTCTACGATGGCGCGCACGCGTGCTATAGACGCCTCCATCCCGTCACACGTCCAAGATTCCGCCACGCGACCAGGGGCGCTCCGCAGCCGCGGCTCAAACCACGCGCGCACCTCTAAATCATCCTTTACACCCTTGTGCGCCTCGAACGCGCGCGGTGCACGCACGAGCGGCGCGTCAGGCGTGAGTATTAACGTTCTCTTCCGCGCATCGCCATCCACGACGGCGTGCGCAAACTCTGCCCACGACGCGCCGCCGTCGTCGGCAAAGCCGTGCAACCACACAAACAACGAACTCGGCGTCGTCTTCATCGACGACGCCAACGACGACGACGAGCGTAACGACGCCGACGACGACACAGTCGTCGACGGTACGGGCACAGTCCCATCGAACGCGCTCACTGCGATCGCCACGCGACGATTAATCCGACGTATCACCCGCTGCACATCCATGGCATCACCGTCACCCACATCATCGCCCCCTTTCCCCCGCGACACGCCGCTCACGCCGCGCGTGCGCCACCCCGCCGCACGCGGCGCGCCCAGAGCCACCTCCCGCGCCGCTCTCGCGCGCGACATCGCGCGATGTCGCCGCGAAGTGGCGCGATGAGCTCGCGCACGTGTCGCGGTCGTTCCCACAGAGCGCCGCGCGCGCGACCCCCCGAGCTCATCGCGATGCAGGCGAAAAAGGTACGCGATCGCGCGCGCGAATGATGATTCGACGTGCGCGTTGCGCATCGCAACGACAGAGCGCGCGCGTCTCGCGTGTCCTGGGCGCCGTACGCGAAGTTGATGATTGATGATGATGATTTTAAATGTGTCGAGCTGTCGTTCCCCTGAGAATGGACGACGCGTGCTTTCTCGCGCATTCGCCGCTCGCGCACTGACGATACGCGCGCAATGATGATACGCAATGCATACACAGGCATCGGACGCCGCGAATCAGTGGGCCGAACGTCGTCGTGAGGCGCTCGAGCGGGCGAAGAATTTAAGAGCCAAACGCGACGACGACGTCGGCGCGCGTCGGAAAACGAGCGCTGAACATGCGGAACGGGATCGATTGGCCGCGAAAGTAGCGCACGCGGCGAAAGAGGCGAATGAACGCGCGGCGAAACGCGAGGCAGAGGCGTTGGCGGCGAAGATTCGCGGGGAAGTTGAACGTGAGCTGCTTGCAGAGCGCGAGCGGGCGATGGAAGTTGAAGGCGAAGCGCCTCGCTCGGCTCCCACGTACGTCGCGGTGAAGGCTGAATCGATGCCTGTTATGGACGTGGCAATGGTAGATGTGAAGACAAAGGTAAAGAACCCAGTGGTGGCGACCGCGACGGTGGTGCCTCGAGCGGAGGTGTGCGATGAAGTCGACGCAATGGATGTCGGAGGCGCGGACATCGAAGCTGACATGGACGCGGAGGCGGCTCCGGAACCCGCGGAATCGCTCGTCGTCGAGTGGTCGCCACCGACGAACGCGAAGACGGTGGTGAAGAGTGAAGGTAAGCGTCAGCGTTCGCCGTTATCGGCGAATGGTGATATCGTGCGTGCCAGGTCGAGGTCAAATGTCACCGGGACGAAACCGCCGACGACGACGAGCTCGAGCGTTCCCAAGCGACCGCTCGTGAGCAAGCCGACTTCGACGAAGTCCACTGTCGCGCCTAGTGCGTCTCGTGCGGCAAGTAAACCCGCGGTGGCGAAGAAACCTGCCGGCGATGGCGAGAAAGTGCACCGTCAAATGTTTGACAAGCGCGAGAGTCGTCGAATGAACCGCGGTCCATTCTCCGCCGCGGTGCGTCGATGGCGCAATCGTCAGAGCAGCGCTCCGGAGGCGACAAATGAGGATGGTAACGCGCTGCCAACAACATCCACCGCGGCGCCCGGGTCTATCTACGTGTATGCGCGAAAGCGCCCGATGTTTGATCCGGAGAAGAAGCGCGGTGAGTACGACGTCGTGAGCGTCAAGCGCGGCTCTGTCGCCGTCGTACACAACTGCCAAATGCACGCCGATTTAAAGCGCATGTTCGTCAAGCACTGCGCTTACGACCTCTCGGGCGGTGTTTTCGATGATAAGGCACAAGAGCACGACGTGTACGCGCGTGCAGCGGCGCCATTGGTGGTACAATCGCTTCAAGGTGGCGTCGCGGCGTTGTTCATGTACGGCCAGACGGGATCGGGAAAGACGCACACGATGGAAAACATCGAGGCACACGCCTTCGAGGCGCTCTTCGCGGGCGATTCCGTCGCCGGCGTTGCTGGTGCGACATCTATCGATGTCTCCTACTTTGAAATTGCGGGTAAGACGTGCGTGGATTTGCTTCAACGCGGGCGCGTCGAGTTGCGCTTGAAGGAATTGTTTGAAGAGGATGGCGAGAATTTAACGACGCAAATGGAGGTTGAACTCATGGGTGCGAAAGAACCAACGGTGAAGACCGCGGCAGAGCTCAAAGCAGTGATTGATGAAGGGAAATCACGTCGTCAGACGAGCTCGACGCAGTGCAACGCAGCGTCATCGCGCTCGCACGCCGTGCTTCGTCTCACGGTGACGCTTCCGAATGGTTCAAAAGGTCGATTAACGCTCGTCGATTGCGCTGGGAGCGAACGTAAGGAGGACAACGTCAAGCACAATGAACAACAACGCAAGGAAACAGCTGAAATTAACGCCAGTTTATACGCCTTGAAAGAGTGCGTACGATTCCGCAGACTGAAATTTGCTGGCGGTAAGGGTGCGAACGCCGTGCACGTGCCGTACCGCAACAGCCCGCTCACGCGCGTCTTGGCTGAGTGTTTCGTTCGGGAAGACGCCACCATGGCGGTCATTGGCACAATGTCCCCGGCGTCAGTTGACACTGAGCACTCGCTGGCGACATTGAAGACGATTAACGCCATCGGCGGTAACGAGGACACCGAAGGGTACTCTGAAGAAAAGGAGGATGTCTCGCGCGAGCTCCGCGTGGACCCGATGACAGGCGAGGTGACTGAAAAGGCTGCCGAGCGTTTAATCGCCCCCGTGAAGTGGTCACACGAAGAAGTTCGGATATGGCTCAATACTGCTGCCCGGGGCGCGTTTAAGACTGTGAAACTTCCATCGACGCTCACCGGGAGTCAGTTTGTACGCATGACGCCGTTGGTGCTTAAAAACATGTGCGGCGGCGACGAGCAGTTGTCAATCAAGCTTCACAAAGCTATCCGTGCGGAAATCGCACGGTGTAGCGCTATGCCGCGCACGTAGTAGATTACACACACACACACATAAACTCACAACACGTAAACATACTCCTCACATGCCTTTAATCAGAATATATCACTCTAGTAGCAATCAAACTGAATGTCGTCTCTCTCGCGTCTTATTACACAAATTCACATCGCGCGCGTTACTAAACTACTAAGCGTACTGCTGCTGCCGTGTTCGAAGAGCTAGTCTTTGTACGCCTCGACGCGCGCGAGTTGAAACTCAAACGCCCCAGGCTTGTAATTCGTATTCAAGTTTTCCATCCCGTAGTCAAATTTGGACAGCATGAATTGCAACGAGACAATTCTCTTGCCGTCGAACGTTCGATACTCTGGATCACTCTTCGCCACCGCGCGCCCACGCTTGACGGGGACGAAATCACTAAATCGCACCTTCACTTCGCGCATCTCTGTCGGGCACTCAAACGTCTGATGAAACGCCACATTGAACGAATCATCAGAATCGTACGCGATGACTTTATAGCGTAGCCCGTCGCCCGCGCACGTCAACGAAAGCCCGTCGTACGCGCTCAAATCAAGTGCTCGATCAAAATCGCGGCACTTGAACGACGCAAAGCCTCCAAACTGATCCTCCGTCACCCCACGCATGACTGCCCGGCCATTTTCAAGCACCACGTCGGCGTCCGAACGCCCACCCATGACGACGTCATTCAATGATGAAAACTTTGCCGCGAATTCATCCCCACGCATGCGCGAGAAATCAAACACCACGCCATCAACATCCACGCGCGGCGCCTCCACCGTCGGTTTCGCGTTCCAAGGAATCACTTTCGCGAGCATCCCACCCGGACCGTCGAAAAACTCCATGGATTTCCTCGCCTGCGTCAGCGGTTTCGGAAGCACGGCGTCGAAGAAATCATCCACCAGATTCGCCCGCGGCGTCGTTCGCGCGCGCGTCGCGCGCTTCAAAGACGCGCGCGGTGTCGTAGCACCGAATGCGCGCGCTGGATTGGCCGCAATCATCGCCATCGCGCGTCAGCGAGTGCGGTGTGCACGCAAAACAGCATTCACTTTGCCGCGTCAGGGGAACTTAAAACGCCATTTCGTGACGCGCGACATCCACGCATGTTTCACCGCCGCGACGCCGCGCACGACGCCGTGTCGCGCGCAATATCCACCGCGCAATTATTATCTCCGCTCGATGCGTCCGCGCGACCGTGTGGGATCGCCGTGGCGTCGCCCGTGCGCGCGACGACGACGACGACGACGAATGCGCATGCGCATGGCTACGCGCGCGGACGCGGGGAGTTGCGGTCGCCGCTCGCGATGCTCGACGCGAATTCTCCGCAAGGGAAGAGCACGAAACGTACAAATGCGTCGTCGTCGATGCCTGCGCCGCGCGGTGGGTTTGAGATGCGCGTGCGTGCGGCGAGTAAGCTGCAGAGAAAGCCATCGGCGGGGGCAAAGAGTCGATTGGCGCGCAGTCGAAGCGCGAGCGAAGAAAGCTTAATGGACGATGCCAACGGCGTGACGGCGACGGTGGCGGATGCGCCTCCGGACACACCAACGCCGTCGTTTCGTGCGGTTGAGAGTTTCGATGAGATGGTGAACCGGTTGCGGTTGACATCGGTGATGGATGATTACGCGACGCGCGAGTTGGCGCTCGTGTACGAGGAATCGCTCGAGGCGCGGTCGTTACGCGCGGTTTTGGAAAATGTGAAAGATTCAGAGCTTGAGATGGCGCATGTGGAAGCCGAGCGACGGGATAAGTGGGCTAAATCGATTGAGGAGGATATTGAGCGAAAGTGGGCGTCAAAGGTGCGCGAAATGGAAAAGGAGAATGCGAAATTACGCGTCGAAGCGCACTCAAAGGATGTGGCGCTCGATGGGGCAAAGACAGAGGCGAATCGGTTGGCGAAGATCGTAGAGAATGCTCCGCGCGCGGCTGCGACCACAGCGGTTGTTTCCGTGCCAGAACCTAAAGTATTGGTGAATTCGAGCACGCAGACGACGGGTGAAATGGTGAATGACACCGAAGTGAAGACGTTGAAGCAAGAATTGACGCGCGCGAGAGCGCAGACGGCGCACGAACAACGACAAGGTGCGAAGGATTTGGACATGCTTAACGCCGAGCTCGTGGCGAAGGAGAAAATCATACAGGCTCTTCGACATGAGTTATCTGAAGCGAAGGACCGCGCGCACTTTTACGAGAGATGCGTGAGATCCGCGGATGAGCGCGCGAATAACGCCGAGGCGACGTCGCATGCGTTGCGCGAGGAGATTATTGTTTCTCAAGATGAATTTATAAGACTTAAAGAACAAATGCTGCGCAGTGCCGAAAATTTCGCTGAGGAGAAGGAGTCAATCATGGCTGCCCTCGCCGCTGCGCAAGCGCGTGCGAATGAAGTTGAACAACCACCCGTGGCGCTGCATTTGAAGACGCCTGAAGCGTGGTTCAATGGCGACGTGCCGTGTAGTTGCGGAAGCGTTCGTACGGCAAAGCGCCTGAGTGCGGCACTCGCTGATGCGACATCGCGTAACACTGAGTTGCAAACGCGCATCACCATGCTCGAGAGTAAACTCGAAATGCGTTTGGTGAGCAAGAATGTTGACGTCGAAGAAGCCGAAGAATTTGAAGAGCGCGCGCTCGCGGCGGAGCGACGTGCGTCTGTCGCGCGAGAGGCATTGACGCGCTACGTCCACGAAAGCCAAAAGTGTTCGCCGGCGCCGACGAATTATTCCACCATAGATGCTTTGACGCCGATGAAGGAACAGGTCACGGCGCCACCAATTTTGAAGGCGAGCCACGCGCCGGCGCAAGTCGAGGAAGATACGGATTCAGACGAATTCGATTCCCCTCAGAGACATCGCGGGACGTTACCGACACCAAGGTTGCGTGCCCGAGTAGCAATTCGACTCACGCACGGTCCCGCACCGAAACATTCGGTGAGCTCGTATCGTCCGTCTTCCGACGACGAGCTCCGTCGTCGCGCCAAGATAATGGGATTGAGCATGAGTCCATTTTCCCGGAACCGGCATTAAACGCCATTGTAACACACACAAACAAGCAACAATAAATGGTATTCATACAATGCGCCGCATACATTAATACTCTGTCGGCGGCGACGGACCAAAGACAAACAACACGACGGCGCCTATAGTCGCGAGCAGCGCGCCCGCAAGAAACGTATTCGGGTTTGAGCTCGCATCAAGCGCGGAATCTATGCGCGTACCCATACCGTACTTGCCACCTTCAATATTCGGATTCTCCCGGCGTTGCGGCGTCGGCGTGCGATCCTCAGCGGGTAAAGGATCGTCGTCGTCAGAAGCCCGGCGCGAGAGCGCAAAGGAGCCTCGAGGACACGACGGCGCGCGGCACGTGCGCGCCATGCGGCACGGCGACTTGGCTCGCGAATATCGCGCCATGCTCGCCGTCATCGGTGGCGCGGCCGAAGGTAAGGCGCGCATGTCGAGCTCGAGGCGAGCGCGTGAGTGAGGCGTTGTAAATATACGTGAAAAAATTACAAAATGGTACATCGCATCGATTACCCTTCGATCGAGGGCGTGTTTACTCGCGTGCTTTCATCAATTGGTTCTGTTTTCGGATCTTCGGCGGTGAATGGGTTTTCGCCATTCATTCTGCTCAACAAGCTTCCTTTACCGCTCGGTTTGCTTGGCAACTTTTCGCCTCGTCTCGCCTTTTGCAGGGGCGCGCGAGCTTTTTTCTCTGCAACTTCGAGCTTGGCGTGACGGAAGATAAAGACTGCATCAGAAACATCCTCTTCAGACGAATCGCCATCGGTGGCAACTTGTGCGCAGGTCATTTCGAATGTCTGCGCCGCGCGCACGCGCGGCGTCGCAATGGTTTCGTGAATGGGACGTTCCACATACTTGGCCGACACGTTCGCAGATACGACGTTGTTAATGTCATACGAGTCCACGTTGCGGTTATTCGACTTGCGTCCTGATCCAGCGCTGGCAGGCGTCTTCTCCACGTGTTTGTCGTGTTTATTCTTTTGAGCCGGCGTCTTCGCCTTGTCCTTGGTTGGCTGCGCCGCCGCCAACTTGGGTGCCGGCTTACTGATGAGCTCCTTTAACGTCGCCAAACGCCTATTCGCGGCTTCAATCTGCTCATACAACGCAGTTGTGGACAAATCACTGTCTGAATTCGTTTCTTTCGGTGCGATGGAATCCATGACAATTTTGGTTTTCTTAGACGCCAATGTCTTAGGGTTGGCGTCGTCAACTGACGCGTCGCGCTTTTTAGACGCGCTCAAATTCATAGCATCATGCGTAGTCGTCACCGATGGATCAATCTTAGCGGAGCCATTCGCATGGGTGACATCGTCTTCGTCGTCGCGCGCGTTCGCACTCTTCTCCTTATCGTCCAACTGCACCAACGGCGCGAACATCGGATGCCCAAGAACAACTGGCGGCGCCTTTGCGCGCTTTGTCTCGCGCGCTCGTTTCCCTCGCGCACTCATCGCGCGCAACTGCATCTTCTTAATATCCACTTCATCCAGATTATCGATTCGTGACGGCACATTCGCGACGGCGCCGGCATTCTTTGACTTTTTCACCGCCGTCGACGCATCCATCGCCTCGAGCCGCGCCGCGTACCGCTCCACGTGACGCCCAATCTCACGCATCCTCAACTCAATCCACGCGCACTGCCACTCCAACTCACGTCTCGCGCTTCGCCACGCGCCATCTAACCCAATCTTCCCACCGCGTGCGTGCGTCCCGCTCGCGCTCGTTCGACGTCCGACGCCTCGGTCGTCGGAATCCCCATCTCCGTGAGCTCCATCCCCATTCTCGCCGCCTGCACCGTCTTTCGTGCCACCACCGCTGTCGTGTCCGCTTCCACTCTCCCTTGCGCTCCCGCCGCTCGCGCGACGCGCGCCGAACCCATCATCCGTGGACTTTATGCGACGTAAACCATCGACATGGAGCGCTGAAGGCGCGCCGGCATCGTCGACGTCGAATGCGTCGCGATCGCTGTCGGTATCGGAGTATTCGCTCCAATCGTCCACGCCAGCGGCGAGGATATCGCGCCACGGCGACGCCATGGACATCGGCGCGGTGGGCGACCGCGCACGGGGGACGCGGGCGACGTGAGCTGCGTCGCGCAATGCCGTGCCCAGGTGCGTCGAGAATCACACGAGTTTTCTTCGGGACGAAACCGAGCGAACGAAACAGATTTTGTCATACGGATTCGTTTTCGTGGATGGTAAAACAAAAAATCTATTCTAACGAGAAGCGAATTTTTAAATCGGGGTTACCCTTGTTGTAGAGCTTGACTTTGCGTCGCTTGGTGTCGGCGGGCTTGACCGCGAGCGGGAGGCCGAAGAGTCCCGGGCGGATGGATTCCTTCTCCATGAAGGACCAGCAACGCGTGGACATTTTCTTTTCTTTTTGCTTGTAATGACGGAGCTCGAGGACGACGGCGGAACCTTCAGGCCATTGGTCGGGGGTGGAATTTAATGTCACGCCGCCCTGGACGCGCATGACGCCGTCGGGGGCGATTTGGACGCCGATGGGGGTGTTTTGGGACGGCTCGATGGGCGTGCCTTCGCCGTCGACCAAGGTGACGCCAAAGTGCGTGGATGACATCTTTTCAGCATCCTTGATGTTGGCCACGGATTCGATAAAGATGCGCAATCGATTGCCGCCACTGGATGACCCCGCGGCGTTGGCGTCGGTAGTGGCAGCGCGCCCGGGGTCGGGGTATGCGGACGGCGCGACGACATCAGCGGCGACGTCTTCGGCGAGAATTTCCGCCGGCGGCGACGACGGTTGAAAATAGTCCTCATTATTGTCCGGAGAACCCAGCAAATACGCACGCGTGTCCGCGTCCATGTCAGTGGGTAATTCTCCACCATTCACGCGGTGCTTCAAAAAGTGCATGAACAACGCAAAGTCTCTCACGCTGAGCTCAGACGCGCCCGGGGTGCACGAAATGTTCCAAATGATGGCTAAATCAGAGTTATCCAAGCCGGTCTTCGTCGCGAGGGAGACGATTTGCGCGCCACTGACGCCGTTTGCGTTAGTATCTGCGCGAAGCTTCTCCCACGCCGCAGTGCTGCGGGACAAATCCTCGGGCGGAATTGGCGCGAGCGTCTGCGCTTCTTCGTAACCGTCTTCGTATTCCTCCTCTGCATCGACAAACTCTTGCGCGGGTGTGGGCGGAGCTTCTTCAAACGCGCCAAATCCATCATTCTCTAACCCAACTCCTGGAGTTTGAAACGTCGCCGAGGCGCTGGGCGTGGCAAATACCGATCCCATAGGCGTAGCATCTTCCACGTCAAACGCGCCGGCACCAAACGAATCCGGCTGCTTTTGCGCAGTCGCAAATTGATCCTCCGTCGTGGACTCATGCGGATTCCAAGACAACTCTTCGCGCGCCGGCGACGTCGCGAAGTCGTCTTGCCATTGTGAAGCCTCGTTTTCAACCGACGTGAACGCTTGGTTGTCAAACGTCGTGAACTCGACGGGCGGATCTGACGGCGTCGTCGCGAACGGATCCTCCGTCGGCGTTCCAGCGTCAACGTCGCTCAGCGCCCCGAATGTATCAGCACCAGTGAACTCTATGCTGCGGGGAGATGGATTGAATGGGCTATCCGTGGCCGTATCTTCGGGCGTGAACTCATCGAAAGCACCGTCGCCAAAAGCGACTGCATTTGGCGTCGCGTCTGGAACTTCGAGCGAAAAAGCGCTCGGCTCTGTGACTTCTGGCGCGGCAAACGCATCGGCATCAAAGGCGTTTTCATCGGGTGCGGTAAACGGATCACTACCCATGTCGCCAAATACGTTAGAAGATGTAAACATTTGGTCATCTGGCGCCGCAAATGCGTCGTCAGCGCCGCCAAACGGCTCCGGCTCACCAAACGGCTCAGGTTCGCCGAACGGCTCAGGTTCGTCAAAGGTTTCATCGAATGCGTTGGTTTTGAGCTCAGCTCCAGGGGAGACTTCAAATTCAACGAATGAAGGTAGCCGTTCGTGGCTTGGAGACTTAGGAGCCGATGTAGGCATCGATGCGGCGGTGGCGGCGGTGAATTCAGTCGAAATGGCCGCCGTGCTCATGACCACTTCTCGTTCGGCGGAAAATGATGGAATGGTCTCATCTGCTTCATTCTCTGCTGCATCCAACGCAGCCTGCTCCAATCTGCTTAAAATTTCCTCATATGACGCCAGTGCCTGAGACGCGGCGTCTTCAGCTTCTTTGCGATCGAGTTCAGCCGCATCTTTAGCGGCGACCAGTGCCTGGATCTGCGCGTTCACCGCAGCTGATTTTGGAAGCGTATCTCGGAGCTGTTGAAGAGCCCGTGCGGTGGCTTCGCGCTCGCTATCGATCGCGGCTTGTGCTGCCGCCATTTCTGACTGGACTTCATCAATCTCTCGCTCGATCCGCGCAGACTCTATCGATACGTGCTCCTTGAGCTCCTCAAGCTCTTGCTGCTTACTCGCCAGGAGCACGGCGTTATCTGCTTTGTCTTGTGCAACTTCAGCCTCTTTTTCTTGAGCAATGCGCAACTTTTCCTTGAGTTCTTCATTCTCTTGCGCGATATTTGCGGACGCGATGTCCAACTCTTCGCGTTGCTCTTGTAACTTTAATTCTGCGGCGTCGAGACGTTCTTCTGCCTCCGAAAGCGCTTGCTGCGACATGAGTTCTTGATTTTGCATGCTCGTGCGAATGTCGTCAACTTCAGCTTCTATCGCATGGAGTTGATTTTCTTTTCCAGCCATGACTTCTTGATGCATGCGATCCTGCGCGATACGCGCCGCTTCATCCGCCTTGATGGCGGCTTCCGCTTCTGCAATTTTATCTTCGAGAGCAGAAATTTCCTCAGCTTGCGCCTGCGCAAGTTTTGCACGCTTTTCATGCGCCTGACGAAGAATTTCTTGCATGTCATCGTTTGCGCACTGTGTGTCTTGAAGCCGGGCTTGATGCGCCGCGGCGTCGCTCTCCATCATGGATTTGACCGCTTCGAGCTCCGCCTTGGCGAGTTCCACCTTGGCTTCGAGCTCTGACTGCTCCTTATTGCACCGTGTGATGACGTCTTCAGTCTCAGCCTTTGCGTCTACCGCGTCTTGCTTGGCCTTTTCATAGCGCGCGGTTAAGTCTTCGATGAGCTGTGGATGCGCTGCCAGTCGAGCTTCGCGCTTGGCGATGAACGACTCTGTTTCAGCGTGCAAGGCTTCAATTTGCTTGGCGATGCGTGAAGACTCTGCCTCAAGCTTTGCATCGACAGCTTGCATTTCACGCAATGCTGCGGCCTTTGCGCGTTCTGCTTTTGCCACTTCGACTGCTTTCTTCACCAAAACCTGCGATGCGTCGGCGGCGACCTTGTCTGTTTGCATTTTGAGCTCACGCGTTTCTTCTTCAATCTTGGCCAACTTGCCCTCCATCGTCTTCACCGGAAGCGCGGCGACGGCTGAGGCATTCGCCACTTGCGCTCTCAAACGCTCAAACTCAGATACAGTCGCTTGATATTGCGCTTTCTTTGCCGCAAGCGCTTCGAGGGCGTCAGTTTTGATGCGTGACTCTTGACGCGCGAGTTCGTCTCGTTGCTGTTTCGCTCGTTCAACCTGCTCGGCGGCGTTGCGTTGCATTTTATCAGCCTCCGCTACGCGAGCCTCGAGGGCGTCGCGCGCGCGTCGAACATCGGCGTCTGCATCATCAATGACCTTTTGTGCGCGCGCGATGCGCGCATCTGCCGCGGCCCGCGCGGCGTTCATAGATTCAACCTCGCGCTTGGCGCGTTGCGCCTTGGCTTCGGCGTCGCGTTCGACGCGTTCAGCTTCAAGTTCAGCCTCGCTCGGTCCCATATTCGCCGCCGAAGTCACCGCGGGTTCGCTCATTATATCCATCAGCTGCGATGTCGACGACGATGTCGCCTCGCGAGCGGCAGCTCCGAGCGCCGGCGCGCCCATGCTCGAAAAGAAGTTGTCATCCATGAGCGGCTTGGGCGCCGACGCTGGCTCGCTCGGCGCCGAAGCCGAAATCATCGACGATGGTCCGCTCGGCGTCACCATAGGCGTCACCGGCGTCTTCCCGTTCGCACGAATCAACGCGTAGACGTCGTGCATGGCGATTGCAAACATGTCTCTATCGATGGTAGACGCGCCCTTTGACGCGCGAGCGACGCATAGCTGCACCGAAAGCGTTGGCAACGCCGCTTTAGACAAAAATTTCACCGCCGCATCGACGCCGATGGCACCAGAACCACTCTTGTCCAACGTTCTAAAATGCCCATAGTACTTTTTCCTTTCAACATCCGTCATAGGCGCCGATGCGACGACGTCCACGCTCGCGCTCGCCGGCGTCCGCGGTGTCCCAGGACCAAACGACCCACCCATCGCCTTCTGCGCCGGCGTCGCATACCCACCACCATCAACACCCCCAGCGCTCTCGATCTCCTGTGCCACGAGCTCAAGGCACTCCCCGAGCTCGGCGTACGTTCTCAACGCCCCCGAACCGCTCGTGCTGCGTTTCCAGATCCTCGACAACGCGACGTCGGGTAATCCACTCGGCCGCAAGAACGCCACCGCGTCACCGCCGCGAATGACGCCATCTCGCGCACCGCCAGCGCTCATGAATGCATCGCGCAGCGCGGTTTCGGACGCGATCGTCGCGCGTAACGCATCTGGAGTCCACGAAAACGTCGGCATTTGATGGTGTCAGCACACGCAATTGATGTAGCGCTTGCGCTCGTCGCGTCGCCGCGTCGGTGCGAGTCGCGCGTGTGTTGACGTCACCCGCGCGCAATGCACTCGTACGCGTGCGTGTGTCGCGCGAGATCGCGCGTGACGGAGCGACGAATAATGACGTGCGAGTTGATTGGATTTTGGACTGATTGCGCTACAAAAGTGCACTTTTTAAGTTTGACTTTTTTTGAGAATATTCATCGATCTACGGCGCGTTTCGGACGTCATTTACGCCACGAATACGGCTTTGAAATCACCAAACGGCGACGTGGGTGTGGCTTGAGCTTTAAACACGCGGGTCAGGGCGTGGATGATTTTTCGTCGCGGTTTTGGCATGCCGAAGACGAAGACGTGGAGTACGCGGATATCGGCGTCCTCGAGCGTCCACGGGGCGTCTCCGGGCATGTGTACTGTTGACGTGACTTCTGGGACGACGACAGCAGACGTCGATGACAACGATGATGATTGTTGATGCGTGAGTTCGTCGTGAATCGCGTCGACCCAGGCGTGGAGGGTGGTACCGACGCCGTACACGCGAATGCGCGCGACGGCGAGCGTCGGCGACGTCTCGCCCACGCGCAAGACGTCGCGAATAAAATAATGCGCCTTGCATCGACGAAGCTGCTCGAGCGAGCACCGCGAATGCGTGCGCGTGCTTTGTGCTTCGTATTGCCGCCACACGTACAGCTTGTGCGGGACTTTACCCACGACAAAGCCGTGGAAGAACCATCGATGCCAAAAATCAGAATCCACTGGCCACCATTGATACCGAGCGCTCGCGAGCGCCGGCTCTCCCGCCGCGCTCGCCGCGCAATCCACCACGACGTCACCGATTAACCACAAATCTCGATATAAGCACCCATCATCGAGCGCACGCATTCGCTCGAGCGCGCGACGACGATACAATCCGGACGCGCGCAAGGCGGGAATTTCAATAAAGCGTCCCGCCGACATGTCCCGCGGCGAAATTTGCTCATTCTGCCACGTTTCAAATCGCCGCATGCCTTGCCGCTCCATGCCACACAACTCAATGCGCGAACACGACGCATCCCACGACGGGTTATCTTCCAACGCGCGCTTGAGCGTCGCGAACGCGTGCGGCGGACGTAAATCATCCGATTCCATCTCGCCGACGTATTCGCCTCGAGCGACGGCGTAGCACGCGTTCAACGCCAACCCCTGCCCACTCGGCGTCCCTTCTCGCTCGACGCGCAACACCACGAGCGTACACGACGTGCTCGCGCATTGCGCGACGTATTCCGCATCGTACGTCCGCATCGTCGACGCCGCGTGCCCCAGAACGTCGCTCGAGAACGCCTCGACGCCATCCGCCTCGCGCGCGTCAGCCTCACGCGCACCACCTTTCCCACCCTCGCGCGCGCGCCCCAGCGCGTCTCGCACCGCACACAACCACGCAAACGAATCATCTTGCGACCCGTCGTCGGCGACGACGAGCTCGAGGTCGACATCGCGCTGCGTGAGCACCGAAAGCACGCACGCACTGAGCCAAGGCGTGGCGCTGCGACACGGCATGAGCACCGATATCAACCCCGTACGCGGCGCCTGCGTCGTCGCCGGCGCCGAAGTCGACGCGGGCGATGCGTCGCGACGCGCGCTGCGCGAACCCGCATCGGCATCGGCGTCGGCGACGTCGAGTTCGAGTTCGGGACGACGACGGCGCTTCATGCGAGCAGAAAAAGCGTCAGTCAATGACGCGCGCATTCGCGCCGTCGCTCCCGTCATCGCGCGCCGCCGCGGTCGCGGTCGCGCGGTGCGGACGGCTCCGACGCGCGACGTTCGTCGTCAGTGCGCGCGCGGCGACCGCGACGCGCGCGCCGGCGACGCGCGAAGCGACAAGAACGATGACGATGCGCTCGAGTAACGGTTTCGAGCTCAGCAATCTCGCACACCGCCGACGGCGCGTCGCCACGCCGGTGCGCGCGATGCGAGACGGCGGATACGATTGCGATGGTTTGACTCGGTCGTGGATGCGCGTCACGCTCGCGAGCGCGATCGCCATCGCGGTGTGCTACGCCGATAGGAGTAACATGTCCACCGCTATCATCGCGCTCGCGAGCGACTACGAGTTGTCGAAAACCGCGCAAGGTGCGGTATTGAGCGCGTTTTTTTATGGGTACGGCGCGACACAAATCGTTGGTGGTTCTTTTGCGGATGCGTACGGGGGGAAGTGGGTGCTGCTTGCGGGATGTGTGGTGTGGAGCTGCGCGACGTTGGCGACGCCGGCGGCGGCGGATGTCGGGACGGGCGTGGCGGCGCTCGTGGGCGCGCGGGTTATTCTAGGCGCGGGTGAGGGCGTGGCGTTTCCTGCCGTGCATGCGGTGATTTCGAGGCATGTGCCCGTGGAGAAGCAGTCGACGGCGGTGGCGGTGGTGACGGCGGCGTCGTACGCGGGGGCGGCGGTGGCGTTTGCGGCGACGCCGCCAATCGTTTCGGCGTTTGGATGGCGTGCGGCTTTTTATAGCTTTGGGGGGTTAATGGTATTCTGGTTGCCGCTATGGCTACCGCTCAATTTAAGCGAGAGTAGTGCGAGGAATGAGCAGCGCGTCATGCTCGATGACGATGACGGCGAAGGCACGATAGACGTCGAAGAAACGCGACGATTGACGTCTTTAGACGAAGCGTCGACGCCATCTTCCACCGCGACGATCGCGCCGCCACCGCCGTCCTCAATGGCTATTTGGCGTGAACTAATAAAACGACAAGAAGTCAAGGCGATTTGCGTCGCACAATTTGCACAGAGTTGGGGCATGTACGGTTTGTTATCCTGGCTGCCGACGTACTTTCACGATGAGCAAGGCGTGGAATTAGCCAACCTCGCGGCGTTCACATTCGTGCCGTACATTCTTCAGGGCGGCGTCGGTCTTGCCGTAGGCGTGATCGCCGATGATTTTATCAACACCCGAAACGTACCGACGCGAAAAGTGCGCCAATGGGCGCAAGGCATCGGCATGATTGGACCGGCTTTGGCGCTCGTCGTCGCGGCGTCGCCCGTCTGCGACCACAACCCGACCGCCGCCGCCATCACCGTCGACATTGGTCTCGCCCTCAGCGCCCTCACGCTCGCCGGTGTATCCGTATCCCATCTCGATATCGCCCCAAAGCACGCAGGATTAGTATTCGCCACTGGAAATACGTGCGCCACGCTCGCCGGTATCGTCGGCGTGCCTCTCTTTGGCGTCATCCTCGACGCCACCGACCAATCCTGGCCCGTCGTCTTCGCCTCCATCGCCATCGTCTACATCGCCGGTGCGTACTACTACATCAATGCCATCGACGTCGGCGATATCGACGCCGACGTCATCCGCGCCGCACGCATGTAATACATGAAATTTTATGACTTTCGCGCGTTCGGCTCGCAAAGACTCAAAAAACATTTGAACCACCGTCGAGCTGTCAGCGAGCGCACGTCACTTTCGCGCGCGACATGTCCACGACGGCGTCGATCCCGGCGCAACGCGCGCGCGAACAACGCGAACGGTCGAGAGATGTGTGCGATGATATCACTAACGCGGTGCGTACGCGACGACGACGACGGACGGACGCGCGCGCATGGCACCGCGCTCGGGGGAACCAGTTTGAAATTGCGATTCGCGCGAGCTCACGGACGAAAGACTGACGATGGGTGTCGTGCGTTGGCGTGACGCGATATGAATAGATTGAACAATACGCCGCGGAGGGGTTTGATGCGTTAGAGACGTGTTTGGCGGAGGAGACGGAGCCGGATGAGCGCACGGCGGCGGCGTTCAAGCATGGGTTGGATGCGTTGTACGCCAAGTTGCAATTGAAGATTGGGGATAATTTCACGCGGTTTGCGAGCCATGCGAATGCGGCGTGTTTTTCGATACCTTCTGAAGTGATTGAATATGAGGCGAGCGCGGCGGATGTCGATGCGCTGCCGAGCGTGAGTGAGGAAGAGGAAGGGGCGTTGGATTCGGAGCTGCGCGCGCTTCGGGCGCGCATTTCTCGAGCGCGCGCGTTAAAAATTGCGAGCGAAAAGGAGTGCGCCTCGTTGACGAAAGAATTGGAATCGCACGGTGAAGTTGTCGGGCGAATTCAGTCCATCACCGCGGCGGTTGGTAAGGAAAATGCGCGAGTGAAAGAAGGTTTGAGCGCGACGGGGACCATAGTGCACACGGCGAAGCAGTTGACGCCGTTACTGGCGCAAGCCGAGGCGATGCAACGCGCGGGTGGGTTTATGCCCGAGCGCTCGTCGAGCATTGATCCGGTGGTCATGGCGAACAACGCAGTGAAGCAACATTTTATTCAAGGAAGCACGCTTTCGGTGTTGCGTTCAATTAATGAAAAACTCTCCCAGCAGACGCAAACGGCGAGATAAATTCAAAGCGTAAAAGAGCGTATAGCGTCGAGAACTCGCGCTTCGTACGTTCTAGCCCTCTTTGCTCGTGTAATTGTATACCCTAATTATTAGACACGATATATCGCAATCTCGACGAGGAAGAACGAGCGGCTGAAATGAATTTGTGTTGCAACTTACGAACTAGTGCGCGTTCGCCTACCACCCTTTGTTGTACCCGGGGTCGCGATACGTCCCAGGAATGCCCCCCGCGGGCAAAACCTTTTCAGTAAACTTTGTCCACTGCATCTTCAAGAAATCTAACAACTGCAACATCACGTTACGACTCTTCTTCCCACCGTTTCGTTGGTCGTACCCGCCCAAACCACCGCCGGCGGTCGGCGGCGCGCCCGGCACCGCGGCACCTCCTGGTAGCACGCTCTCATTCGCGGCGATGCTAATAAAGAACCCGAACGGTACGAACCAAACAATCATGAAGAAAAATCCCAACACGTACTCCGTAGAGTGGTACGTGGAGTGGAAATATCGCACCCAAACCCAGTGCGTCGCCCCCAACGCCGCGAGCGCGCCGACGAAATCGACGCTCGCAAAGTCTATAAACGGGAACCGCTTCAACATCCGCCCATATGCGACTTGCGACGCTCCAGATATCAACAGCGTCATAAACGGCATGCGATCAATCACCAATAGCAACGCATGCATGACCAACGTCACCTTAATCGCCCAGTCCAACACCTTTTTCGTCAACCTCGTGTACTCCTCAACCATCTCCGCCAAGTAATACAACCCTGTCACGCCGAACGCGCGCCACGTATCGCCAGAGGTCAGTACACGCACGGGTTTCATCTATCACGTCCACGCAAACCGACCACCGCGAGGACACGAGACGACGCGCACACACAAATCATCCAAAACACGCGACGACGATCATCGTTCGTCACCCTTCCCGCGACACGGTATATACCACGCAACGCACGCACCTGTGGCGAGGCACACCGCCATGAAGACCAAAAACACGTACCCGCCCACGTACACCAGGGCATTGCTCACGAGCTCCATCGCGCCGGCGACGCGTCGACGTGTCACGCGCGCCGGTGCGTCGTCGATGCGTTCTTTGGTTTTCCTGGTGCTCCCCTGATCATAATTGGTCGATGAGTCCCCTGTCCCAAAGAAGAGCAAACTTGAAAAAGTTCACCACAATTTGCCGTCAAACGTCGACGCTCTGCGGTTCGCGCGCCGCGCACCGCCACCGTTGACACCAACGCCGACGCCGCCGTCGTCGTCGTCGTCGTCACATGTCCGCGCTCGACACCGCCGCGGGCGCGAGCGGCGAAGACGCCACCGCGAGCGAGGCGCTCGATCGCGTCGTGCTGCGCTACCTGCAGCGTCGCGGGTACAAGAACGCCGCGGGCGTCCTGCGCACCGAGGCGCGCGTGCACGAGCACGCCATCAACGAAACCGTCAGTGCGGAGAGTTTCGCGAAAGGTGGGATGAGTGTGGTGCACGCCTTGGGGGCTGACGCGGCGATCAGCGATCATTTGTTGTACTACGCGGAGGCGGAGGCGGACCCGCGCGGGTTGGTGGATGGGTACGGCGCGTTGAGGGATTGGGCGCAGAATTCGTTGGATATGTACAAGGTATGTGTGTGCGTGTGTGTGTAAGCGTGTGTGTGATGGTGGTGAGGACGATTCGCGCGCGCGCGGGTTCGCGGCTCGCGTCGGCTCGCGATTGGCGAGGGTACGCGATTGACTAACTTTTGGTTATATGTGTCGCGTTGATTGCGTAGAATGAGCTCGTGCGCGTGCTTTTCCCGATGTTTGCGCATTGTTTCCTTGATTTAGTGAAAAAAGGACACTTAGATGAGGCTCGGGAGTTATACACAAAGTATCACGTCGACCACATGCGGTTGTATGGGGACGACTTGGCGGCGTTGAGCGCGTTGAGCGAGCCCGAACACGTGCTGAGCGACCCAGTGGCGCGGAAGTACTTGGATTCAAAGGCGAGTGTGACGATGACAAACTATTCGTTTGAGCTTTTAGTAAAGTTTTTACATGCGCAAAACTTGATGTCGATGTTGAGCGTGTTGAACGCGCACTTGTGCGTCAAGGTTGAACAGGGCGAGCCGAGTCCGTTTGAAGACGAGCGCGACGGCGCGGTTGTCATCACCGGCCGCACACCCGAGGCGCAACGCAAGTTCAACTCCATCAAAGGTCGTTGGGGTTTGGTAGATTCTTGCTTGGAAATTGAGCGCTTGAGACAGCACAAGAGAGAAACAAAAGAAAAGGAAAAGGCGGCGGCGGCCAAGGCGCGCGAAGAGGCTAAAAAGTCGAAAAAGCAAAAGAAGGATGACGATGCAGCCGATGGCGGAGAGGAAGGTGCAGAAGATGACATGGATGAAGATGGTGAACAAGCCACAGAGGCTGAGTATCCAGTTGCCATGCTCGAAGACCCACCAAATATTACCAAGGGCAAGGTGCCGCTTCCGACGCTCGATTACGACGCGCACGTCGCGGCGCTTGAAGACTTGCGCTTTCGTATCAAGCTCTCGCCGGAAACGTTGCCGACAGTGTGCTTCTTTACGTTCACCCACGCCCATGGGTTGCTGTGCTGCGCCGATGCAACAGCTGACGTGAAGCACATCGCTGGCGGCTTTGCGGATTCCGTCGTGCGCGTTTGGCACTTGGCAGAAACCGCCCCGGGTGAAGAACGAACTGAACCTTTAGAACGCGACAAGAAGAGCCCGCGGACGATTCCGATGACCGAGTTCATCGGTCACTCTGCGCCCGTCCATCAAGTGTCGTTTAGCCCATGCGGACAATTTTTATTGACGGCGTCGCGCGACTACCAAGTGCGCGTCTGGAGCATGGAATTGAAGATTTGTTTATGCGCGTACGAAGGACATTTTCACCCGGTTTGGGACGTGCAGTGGAGCCCATTTGCGCATTATTTCGCCACAGCGTGTCACGACCGCATCGTCCGCGTGTACGCCATGGACAAGTCGTTCCCGCGGCGCATGATGGTTGGACACCTCTCCAATGTCGACTGCGTGGCGTGGCACCCCAACGCAAACTATATCGCCTCCGGCTCCGCCGACCGCACGGTTAGAGTATGGGACGTCAATGATGGCGAGTGCGTTCGCGTCTTCGCCGGTCACAGTGCTGGTATTCGCTCCCTAGTTTTTGCCCCCGACGGTCGAACGCTCGCATCCGCCGCCGATGACGGTCGCATTCACGTGTGGGACCTCACCAAAGCCACGTGCGTGATCTCCCTCAAAGGTCATGTTGGGCCAGTTTACTCTTTAGACTACGCCGGCGGTGGTGGTTTACTCACCTCTGGTGGTGCAGATGACACCGTGCGCGTATGGGACGTGTCCACGCCACCCCCACCAGCCGAAGGTGTCGCCGAGGATGACGAAGCGTCTGGAAAAGTCATCAAGCGCGTACCGCTCAAGACATTCCCGACAAAAAACACCCCAGTATTCAAGGTCAAGTTCTCTAGACGTAACTTGTGCCTCGCCATGGGTGCGCGACGTGCAAATAAATAGAAGACAAGTGTAATTTTTAGTGGTCTTTTTTTTTATCAAACCGAAGACGGACGCGCCCAACCGACGCCACAACGCCTCGCGCGAGCGCTTTAGGATTCATCATGTCCACCACGCTCGCCCATCGCGCACCGGCACGTTGTGATGCGTTGACATCGATGCGACGCGCGTCATCGCGCCACGCGTCGACCGCACCGCGTCGCGCGTGCGGGAGAGTCAGCGCTCAGGACTCCGACGACGCCTTCAACACTTTTGTCCCGCGCCGGCGGCGTTCAAAGCGCACGTTAAGCGACGACGACGACGGTCACAGCGCACGAATGAGCGAACGACGTCGCGAAAACGACGATGATGACGATGATGGGGTCGGCATCATCGACGACGACGCGCTCGTGGCGAGCCTACGACCGGTGTACGAGAATGAGCGCGCGCTCGCCGACGCCAAGGCGGCGGCTCGCGAGAGAGACGCCGCCGCATACCGCGCACGTCAAGCCGCGCGCGACGCTCGCATCGAGGCATGTACACACGTAATTGTTGTTGAAGGTGGTGCCGATATCCGTGCCGTGCGCATCAAGGCGAATGTCAGTAAAGCGAGCGCTAAAGTCATAGCTATTCGGCATCGAGGCGCGTTCGCGCGCGCCAACACGGGCGAAATGGATGTGAAAAGCGAACGGATGGATGAAATCGAGCGGTTGAGCGTGAAATATGCCGCACCAATCGTCGTACTTTTTGATGCCGATAGCGCCGGGCGACAGTTGAGGAATGCGTTTCTAAAGAGATTTCCGCTCGCCGAGCACGCGTTTATGGGTGCGCACGCGTCATCCGCCAAAGTGGATGGGAAATGGCACGCCGTCGGTAATGTAGGCGTCGAACACGCCGAGGGCGAAGATATATTGCAAGCAATTGCGCGCGCGCGCGTGGCATGTGTTGATAGGCATGAATTCACGCGCGAATCGCTCGCGACATGGGGATTAGTCGCCGAGGACGCGAACGCCGACGTCTGGGCTCCGTTTGGTGGCGTCGTCAATCGTAGACGTTTAGTTGGCGAATACCTCGGCGTGGGCGATTGCGATGCGCGACAATTATTGCGTCAGATGAACTTGTTTTTCACCGCCGACGAGGTACGCGAGGCGCTCGATGCTCTGCCAGGTCGAGGCGAACCCATACCGCCAAAGATGACGGATGGTTTCGCGGACCGCGCACGAAGACGAGACAAAGACGACAACCAAGAGGACGACGACGACGATTACAAGGCATTCAAGTCCGCCCTGGGCTTTGACCCAATGGCGTATACACCACCAGGACAAGCTCCACCAGGATTTGAATAACAAAAAACGAGCGAGCGAGCGTCTTCTTCGTCTTCGTTTGTACTTTTTTAGTAGAAATATTACAGCGTCTCTCTCGATCGAGATCAATCAATCAATCAATCAATACCCAGTCAACTTCCCTCCTCGCCCGATGATCTCACCGACGCAAAACCACGCGTATACTTCAAACGCGAACGCCGCGCCAATCGCCACAGTCTTCACGTCCAACTCGCGCGCGTCCCGACCCATCGCGCGCACCTGCTCAAACTCCACCTTGGCGTGCTTCAACGCCCCAGGCACGCGCGCCAGGTTCGTATAGATGAACTGTCGACCGAGAACTTTCGCTGCGGCTTCATCCTTCACCACGTATTGCGCGTTCGCGCTCATCGTACGCTCGTACGCCTTGACGATCGGAGGCGCGATCGTTTCCTGCGCCTTGGTGAGCGTTTGAATCGCGTACGTCGTCGCGCGTTTCGCCGCTTGCGTCGCTGCTTGTGACATGATGACGACGACGACGACGACGGTAAGGGTGGATGGCTTCGCTCGAGCGCGATGCGTGAGACGGCGTCGTCGCGTACTGCCGATGCCGCGTCGACGCCCCGTCGGCCACGTCCACGTCAACGACGTAAACCCTATACCCTACTGTTTAGGTCTTTTTTATATACTGTTTACCCATACAAACTCTTATACCCTAGATCGGCCCTCGATTTGTGATTTCGACACCCCAAATCGGTGTCGCCAGAGTCCGACGCGAGCGACGCCGACGGAGGTTTAGGTATATACACACACAGAGAGACGCACACGCATACATCGCCGTGCGATTCATCGCGTCGTCCGCGTCGATCAATCGCGCGGCGTACGCCTTAGCACATCCGAGCGACACCGATTTCGCGAGATCCTCGTCACTGAATCGTAGCGCGCGCGCGCCGCCAATCATGGCGACGTCGACGGTGATGACGCGTTCGTGGCACCCGCGCGTGGCGGCAGCCGTCATGGCGTTCGCGTTATGCGCGTTAGCCATCACGTGTGCGTGGGCGTCAAAGGCTTTAGAAGCCATGCAGGCGTTCGGGGCGCGCGCGGGGGCGTTTGGAGGCGCGGCGTCGCTCGCGCCCGCGAGCGTGTTAAGTTTCCTGAGCGATGAACCGCGCGCGAGAGGGGTGATTAATGATGTTACATTAGCGCTCGTAGCGAAGGTGTGTGCGTGTGCGAGCGCGGCGTGTGCGGTGGCGGCGATCGTGCCGGGAAATAGTAGTTGCAGGAGCGACGGAGGCGCGCTCGAGGGCGAGGGCTCCAAGGCGTCGACTCGGGGTGATGGAACGAGAACGGAGCGCATGACGACCAAGAATTCGTCGGTGGCGGCATCGTTATCGCCTAAATCATCCACGTCGCCCGTGCAATCGCCGCGTGTGGTTAAAACTAGCGAAGATATAGCGCGCGCCAAGGAGGCGGCGAAGGAGCGCAAGCGACGCGCTCGAGAAGAGCAAGAGATTGCGGCGAAACGAGAGGAGGCAGAACGTGCGGAAATCGCGCGTTTAGTCGAATGCGAGCGAAAAAAGCGAGAAGCCGCCGAGGCGGCAGCTGAGGAGGCAGCTCTAGCGAAGCGAGCGAGAGAAGAGGAGGAGGCTCGTGTAGACGCGGCTCGACGAGCGGCGATAGAGATAGAAGATAAGAAGAGGCGCGACGAGAAGGAGGCGCGCGAACGAGACGCCGCGGCAGCCAAGGCACGAGAAGCCGAGGAGGAGGCGAATAATCAGAATAATCTTAGTATGAAGAAACAGTCGTCCGTGTCGATGACGACGATGGGTGTCAACGGCGACAAGGCTACGGGCGCGCCCCTAGCCAACGCTGGGGCTACGGCTCCGCCGAGTGCGCCACGATCGACTGGTTTGACGTTGCGTTCGATTCCGACGCCGAGAATTAACGGTGGTGGAATGCCGATGCACCAACAGCCACCCGTGGCGCCGCCACCGCTGCCCGCCGGTCCGCCGCCCTTACCCGCTGGTCCGCCGCCGCCCTACGCGAAGCTCGCGGCGTCGCGAACGCTGGCGACGGCAAACAACGTTCCCATCGCTGCGGCAGTGGACGTCGTTGCCGATCCGCCGCTTCCACCCATGGCACCTTTATTATCGCCCAAGGGTGCGCTGTCATCTCCCGACACCCCGCGCGAATCGTTCTCGCGGTGGAGCTCTTTGAGCAGTGAACGTTCACTCGGCGACAACGGTGGACAATTTTCTGCATACGGCGCGGTGCCGACGCGCCCCGTGGTGCCCCCTGGGTTCGAACAAGTCCCTCTGTCACCGACATTCAACGGAATGCGGCAACCGCGATCGTCATTCACCGACGAAGTCGACGCCGACTCGGAGTGGGCCGCCGTGGATTCTACGATTCAGTTGTTTTTGGAAAGCACGGCGAGCGACGCGCAGTCTTACCAGCCGCAATTGTCGTCTGATTTCGGCGATATATTCCGCCCGAACGCACCGGCGATGACGATGAATGCGCTTTCTCACGAGGCGAACGCTGCGCCACCCTTGCCGCCGACGCCCCACCCAGAAATGTTGTCGGGGATTTTGGCCAATATGGATGACGAATAAACTATTTTACACCTTTAGCACGTTAACGATTTGATGCTTTGAAGAAGACGACGACGATACGTACACACATACATACACACGATATAGTACGAGGACGCAGTGCGTGCACGCATTTGATGCAGCTCGAACATGATTTAATACCACACTCTGCTATTGTTTTCCGTAGCGCGTGACTTCGCGCCTCGCGCCTGTATGTTTGCTTCGACGTCTCACGTGCACGCGACGTGCGCGCCCGTCGTCGTCCGACGCACGCCCCGCTCGCGCCGAGATGGTGTCGTCGTCGACGCGCGTGGCGCACGCGAACCCGTAGGCGCATCGACGTCGACGTCGACGTCCCGGCGTCGCGACCTGCTCCTCGCGAGCTCCACAGCTCTCGCGACGCTCGCGGTGAGCACAACCGCCCCGCTCGTCGCCCCGCTCGTCGCGCGCGCGCAAGACGCCGGGGATTGGTCTTCCCCTGGCCTCGCCTCCGCGGGTCCACCCGCGCAGTACATTAAAACCCCGAGTGGGTTGGTGTTTGAGCGCATCAACGACGGCGAAGGTGAACCCGCGCGCGCCGGGGACATTGCCGTATTTGATTACGTCATGCGTCGTGCGAATGGGTATTTCATCTACGGCACTATTGATTGCGGTGTGGGGTGCGGGAACGGTGATCCCGCGGAGTACATGCTCGGGCCGAGCGGGAATTTAATCCCTGGGCTCGACGAGTTGTTAACCGGCATGAAACCCGGCGAAAAGAAGCGCGCGTTGATTAAACCCGAACTCGGATATCAATCCAATCCCAAAGGATTAGATCCACAGCCACCAGAGTTTGGGCAGCGTCGGCAGATTGAAGTACACAGCGGCGAGCCGATGATTTTTGAGGTGAAGTTGGTCAAGACGAGACGTCGATGACGCGTTTTTTGAGAGCGTTCGCGACGAGCGTCGCGCATTTTTTTTTTCACATAGTAGTACCGGTAAGTAATAAAACCATTTGTAATAAATTGCAAGAATGATAACGACGTTATGTTGTGAAATATCTAAAACGCATTGCGCTTGGCCATGTCATTCAACTCCTCCTCCGCCTTGTCCAAAATCTTCAACAAGTATTCGCGATTGTACACGGTGTGGTCGGCGTCGTACGCCTCGCCGTTTTCTCTATTCACCGCAATCTGCACCCCAATCTTCGCCTGCGCATTCCACGTATTCGCATACCCATAGAACGACTTCCCATGCTTGTATTGATACTTTGCAAACCACGCGCGGCGTTTCGTTTGAAATTCATCCAACGTCGCGTCATCCGTCGTCTCCCCGCGCATGATGGATCGGCAATATGTAATAATCTCAAGCGTCTCATCGAGAAATTCCGGCACCACCTCGGCGCGGGACTCGTTCGCGGCGACGACATTCGCCGCCATAGCGCCTAGGAACGTCACGCACGCCCGTCGCGTCGTTCGCGACAGCACAGCGCCCGCATCGACGACGAGCATCGACGCATCGACGTCGTCAGCCACATCATCATCCTCGAATGGCGCCGTCGCCCATCGCGCGATGCGCATCGCGCGACGCGCACCGCGCCCGTTCGCCCCGGTGCGCGTCGTCGTCATCGACCGCGTCGTCGTCGTCGTCATCATCGACTGCATCGTCATCCCCGCGTGCATCGCGTCAACCTGTGTCGTCGTCGTCGTCGTCGTCGATGATGATGATAGCCATCATCATCGTTATCCGTCATCGCGCCCCCACACGTGATTTCTACCCATTTTCTTTTCCTGGGCCGTTGCTTTGGTTCACGCGGCTCAAAATTTCGTACCCATACTGATCTGAGGAAAATAAAGTGCATTCGGATGCTATTTTTTTATGTTGACCGAACGCCGAGTCGGCGGGTCCCTTGCCGTGACACGGCGCAAAATACAAAATTCCACACCCTGCCCAAAGACGCAATTCATCGGTTACAAATGTTAAAAATGCAGGTAAAATACTGCTCACGTTCGCAGCAAACCTATCGAAAACCAATATCGTGATATTCTCTCTTGAAGGCTCTTTAAGAGCGTTGAGCAAAATCAAGTCACAGAGGAGATTGGTGTCCTCCTTAGACATTCCGTAATCGAGAAGAAAATTAGACATCCTGCCCGACGCGTATGCGTAAAACCCGATATTTCTCACATAAAAGCCTGTGTGCGACTCCGCTGTGGTTTCTCTTCGAACATTCGGTAGCCCTCGCGCGGTTTCACCGTCAATGTGCCACATGGAAAACAGCATCGGTTGAACTTCATTCGGCTCTCCAGCTCCATCCGCGCGCATCGCTATACTAGACGACCATCTTCTGTATTCTTCTCTTGCTTGTCGCGTTTGCGTTTTCCAAAAATCAATAGCGGAACGGCACTTCAAATCTTTGATGGCATGCAGGATGAGGATGCGCGTGCGTGAGAAGGCGAACGGGCGCGCCACGGACACCCGACACACATCGCCTCGCCTCGTCGCGATGGGCAAGAGCGCGAAACGCGCCGCCGCGCGCGCCGGGTCGCGAGGCAAAG
>Ga0181552_10000564_pt1 | contig 28513 bp, 27 predicted proteins | sample 011ome_18_FD_130583 | JGI IMG/M metagenome (GOLD analysis project Ga0181552, IMG submission 130583) | Coastal salt marsh microbial communities from the Groves Creek Marsh, Skidaway Island, Georgia - 011501BT metaG (megahit assembly) | ecosystem: Environmental > Aquatic > Marine > Intertidal...
CAATGGCTGGAAGTAACCAACAAGGAAATTATGCTCAAGGCGATGCACCCGAAAGCGAATTTCAAACTGCTCCACCTTTCGGACCTTCATCTCTCTCCGGTTGTATCCCTGGAATATTTAACAGAGGCACTTAAAAAAGGACTGGAGCAATCACCTCATGCATGTGTGATAACGGGAGATTTTGTAACCGATCAACCCAGCAAAAAAGATCTTTCCGATTACGCCAACTTGCTAAAAAAATTCGCAACCAGAATACCCACTTATGCCTGCCTGGGAAATCATGATGGGGGGAAATGGGCCCTTAAGCATGGAGGGTATGCCAGCAGTGCAAAGATTCGCAGGTTATTGGAATCTGCCAACATCAAGGTGCTGGAAAACAAACGCGAGGATGTCTACCTCAATGGCAGCACTGTAACCATCGCAGGCCTTGGAGACTTATGGGCTGGTAATTGCCGACCAGGAAATTGCCTGGAAAAAATTCCCCATTCCAAAAATAAGAAATATGGCCCTATTCTTTTACTTAATCATAACCCGGATGCAAAGGAGGGACTGGAGGGCTATGCCTGGGACCTTATGCTAAGTGGCCATACCCATGGCGGACAATTTGTGATTCCATTTAAAAATTATGCCCCGTTTGCTCCCGTTCAGGACAGGTCCAAGGTACAGGGTGCGCATAACTGGAAAGACCGGGTGATCCATATTACCAGGGGGGTGGGCAACCTGTATGGTGTGCGCATGAATTGTAGGCCAGAGGTTAGCTTACTTAAAGTTTCTGGGGTCTCAGAGCCTTTCTAGTCTTCAAGATGTTGCAGTGATCCTGCTCGACGACGAATTCCCTGAGTATTTTCCAGACCCACGCACATCCGATGCGAATGGGCTCGTGGCTCTGAGCGAAAGCTTAAGTACGGAAAGATTGGTTGCGGCGTACAGGAAAGGAATTTTTCCATGGATGAAAATGGAGGAGTCCCCCCATTTTTGGTGCTGGTTCTCCCCGGATCCGCGAATGGTGCTTTATCCTGAGGAGTTCAAGACATCACGCAGTCTGGCGAAGGCCCTTAAGGATAATCGCTTTAATGTGAGCATTAACCAGGCATTTGATGAGGTGATGAAAGCATGTGCCGAAGTGCCCAGACCAGAACAGGAAAGTACCTGGATTGAGCCGGATATGATGATTGAATACTCAAAATTACACAGCCTGGGCATTGCCCATTCGATCGAAGCAAGGCTGAAAGGTGATTTGGTAGGAGGACTCTATGGACTTGCGATTGGAGATCTTTTTTTTGGGGAATCGATGTTCCATTTAGAGCCAGAAGCTTCCAAAGCTTGCATGGCTAAATTAGTGGAATTGGCCAAAAATGAGGGCTTGCGTTTTATCGACTGTCAGGTGCCAAATCCATTTCTCCATAGCCTGGGTGCCCGGGAGATCAGGAGGGAAGTCTTTCTCGATCAAGTGGAAGAGTCCTGCAAGGAGATACCCTCCTCTGTTCAATGGGCCTGAAAACACATTAAAATAATTGCTCAGATTGCCTTGCTCATCCATCTCCTAAATGAAATTATACCCAATTTTTCGTAATGAATGCAGATAATCCAGAACATGCCAACCTGACCAAGCTTGGGGAAGGAGGCACTCAGCCCAAGCGGGAATTGGAAACTTTCCCCAATCGAAATCCAGAACGTGACTACATTGTAGAATTGGAAACCAGTGAATTTTCCTGCCTCTGCCCGAAAACAGGCCAGCCGGACTTTGCTGAAATTCTCATCCGTTATGTACCAGACCAAAAAATCGTGGAGTCCAAATCCCTGAAACTCTACCTCTGGACTTACCGGGATGAGGGAGTGTTCCACGAACATTTTGCCAATTTATTACTGGACGATCTGGTTGGGGCCTTAGATCCAAGATGGTGCCGGGTTGAGGTGTCTTTTAATCCCCGTGGAGGGATTGGAATTGTGGTGACTGCGGAGCATGGAAATCCGCCTGAAATTGCTTTGTCATGAGCGAACAAAAGGTCATTTCCATTGCTGATCTGAAGATTTCCAATGATCTGCCCTTCGTATTATTTGGAGGGATGAACGTATTGGAATCCAGGGAACTTGCTATGGAGGTAGCGGCTGCTTACCAGGAAATAGCGAGTAAACTTGAAATCCCTTATGTGTTTAAAGCTTCCTTTGATAAAGCCAACCGTTCCTCCATCTCATCATTCCGTGGACCTGGGCTCGATAAGGGATGCGAAATCCTCGCTGAGATCAAACAGACTTATGGAGTGCCGGTCATTTCGGATATCCACGAACCTCATCAGGCAATACCTGCGGCCAAAGTGATTGATGTTTTGCAGTTACCCGCATTTTTATGCAGACAAACTGATCTGGTGGTTGCCCTGGCCAAGACAGGCAAACCGGTGAATGTAAAAAAAGCTCAGTTTCTTGCAGCCCATGAAATGGGTCATATCATTAGTAAATTTGAAGAAGCAGGGAACAACCAGGTCCTACTCTGCGAACGTGGAAGTTCTTTTGGATATAACAACCTAGTGGTGGACCCCCTTAATTTTGGTATCATGAAAAACACAGGTTGTCCCGTGGTGTTTGATGTTACCCACTCTTTGCAAGTACCTGGAGGAAGGAGTGATTCAGCAGGGGGTCGCAGGCAAGCCGTCTTTGACTTAATGCTCGCTGGGATGAGCCAGAGAATTGGTGGTTTATTTTTGGAATCCCATCCCGATCCAGGAAGTGCAAAATGCGATGGCCCCTGTGCCCTACCCCTCGATAAACTGGAAGACTTTCTTTCCCAGGCAAAAGCGATGGATGATCTAGTAAAAGGCTTGCCTACCATTAAGGTAAACTAACCCTCGGCATCTTAATATTACCGAGGTGAGCGAACACATCGATCCCTGGCACACTCTAAACAGGTGGTTCCCTGATTTGGAGGAAGGGAGCTGGGAAAAGCTCCAAGAATATTGCCAGCTGCTAAGGGAATGGAATGGAAAGATTAATCTGATCTCCCGTAAAGATATGGATCGTCTAGAAATCAAACACCTTGCCCACTGCCTGACGCTTACTAAATTCCTCAGGCTCATGCCCAAAGCCCGAGTGCTTGATGTGGGGACTGGAGGAGGAATGCCGGGCATTCCCATGGCCATTTGTTACCCGCAGGCAAAGTTTACACTTATGGATTCGATTGGGAAAAAAGTGATGGTTGTTGAGGATATAATTAATAAGCTCAACCTCACCAATGCTCAGGCAAAACGTGGCAGAGTGGAAGAACTTCCCGAGAAGAAAGCATTCGATTTTATTTTGGGACGAGCGGTCACTGCTCTTCCCACCTTTTTTGGATGGGTGAGAAACAAGGTGGCGAAAGGTTCGCGCAACTCTCCAGCCAATGGCATTCTCTATCTAAAAGGCGGAGATTACTCAGAGGAGTTGAAAAATTCTGGGCTTTCGCCTGCAAAAATCTGGAACCTCGATGAATTACTTCCCGAAGCAGAACTCGGAGAGAAGTACCTAATTCACTTTAAACTCTAAACAATCACTTAATAAAATGACCTCCTTAGAAGAAAACATTGATAGCCTTGAGAAGGAGGAAAAGGATGCCCGATCCAAAAGTCATATGCGGGAAATTGAAGATAAGTGGGAAAACTTGGTTACCTCCATTGAAGGCAGAAGAGAGGAGATCAAATTCCTGTTAATGAGATACAATTGTTTCAGGCTCAGAAATTTATTAACCCTGAGAAAAAAAAGGCCCGCAATATTACTCGGTTATGTAAATGATCATCAATTTCCAAACTTTCATACACTCGAGCTGATCAAGCTGGCTGATATTGTTTCCCTCACCACTTCGGTCAAAAGTGAAGAAGATAAAATCGATCGTATTTATTACTTCCCCTCAACCGATCATTTTTCAACTATCCGAAAAAAATTTCCTCCGGGCTTTCGACCTTCCCTGTTCCTTGATATCCAGGCAGCTCACGGGCACATGCACCCACTTGGTCTTTCCTCGATGCCCTTTCCTACAGTTGCAGGCATTTGCCATCATCAACATGGACAAGCGGTTAAGACGATCTGTGAAATGTTTGATTATGTATTGCCAGTAGGTAAGGCATTTTCCAAATCCTGTTCTTACGGAAAGGCAGAGGTCATTGATTTGCCTTTTGGATTTAACTGGGCTTCATTTCATCATTCCTATGCTTGCTCAAATGAGTGGCATTCCAGAGATGTTGATCTTTCGGTAACCTTTTCCAAAAGTGAAAGTCCCGCCTATCATCAATTGCGAAACCAAGTCATCAACGAGGTAGAAAATTTTTCTCAGAAGTGGGGAGACAAGTACCGTGTCGAAATTAAATCAAATTTGGATAAGGATGCGTACCGTGACCTTCTTTCAAATAGCAAAATTTCGCTCAATGTAGTTGCTATCAATGGCCCCCATAATTACCGAACCTGCGAAATTATAAATTCGGGAGCCTTATTGCTCCAGACCTGTGTAGAAGTTGAAAACCTTACTCATCCTAGGGATGAAGTGCTCAAAGAAGGACAGGACTATGTCTTCTTTGATCTAGATAGCCTTGAGTCTAAACTTCTTCATTTTCTTGAGCATAAAGATGAATCTGAAAAGATTATCTCCAATGCCAAGCACCGTATGGAAACTGAACTTTCCTATGAAACAACCCTTGGAACATTATTATCCGAAATTCAGTCTTTCGAAAGAAAAGGAAACTCTCCTTCGGAAGTTCAGCAGGATATGTTTCTCCTTGGCAGTCTGCTTTGGCAACAACACCAAAATAACGATATGCAGCTACTGGGCTCCGCATTTATTGGAAAGTCATTGGAAGAGGAAAAAGATACAATTGTATTTTTCTCCAATCTGCTTGCGATTCTCCCAGAACTGTTAAGTTCTCTTGGATTTGAATCGCTGAAAAGCTTAGTTGCCCGCCATTCTAGGGAACTTGCAGAATCTCTCGATCCGAAGAATCTCAAGCAAATTGCGGTGCAACTCCTTTCTGTGAAAATGGATCACATTGCATTGTGGTATAATTTCATCGCCTTATCCATAGACTTTGACTGGAGCCCCAAGGGAGTTCTTCAACAACTAGTTAAACAGGCACTGGCCAATCAAAACTGGGAAGGTTACTCTAGTAATTGGTTGCTACGGGTGTGTACTAAAGCACCAGGAATGGAACCCAATGCATTCATTCAACATCGATACCAAAACCTCTTCCTTCCCTTAATGAAATGCTCCAATAAAAGAGAGGAGTGGAAAGCTTATGCTCATTTCACCTATTCCCTCTTTAGGGACTAGGTGTTTTTAAATTACGGGTTCCAAACTTTAAAAAGAGCCTCGGCAATATGAGATGGAGTTTCCGCCACGGAAATTCCAGCATCAAGCAGAGCTTCCACTTTGGCTTCCGCCGTTCCCTTACCCCCGGAAACAATAGCTCCTGCATGGCCCATACGACGACCTGGAGGAGCGGTACGGCCGGCAATAAAAGCGGCACAGGGCTTGTCCACATTTTCTTTGATAAAAGCAGCGGCTTCCTCTTCGGCTGTTCCGCCAATTTCACCAATTAAAATAATTGCCTCCGTATCAGGGTCTTCATGGAACAATTTAACTGCCTCCAGGTGACTGGTTCCATTGATCGGGTCTCCACCAATCCCGATACATGTGGATTGACCATGCCCAGCCGATGTAATCTGCCAGACAGCCTCGTAAGTTAAGGTACCGGAACGGGAAACGATCCCCACTTTTCCAGGTTTATGGATGTATCCAGGCATGATACCAATTTTACACTCACCAGGGGTGATAATACCTGGACAGTTTGGACCGATCAAGCGGGTATTGGAAGTAGCCAATCTTGCCTTTACCTCTGCCATGTCTTTCACCGGGATTCCCTCGGTTATCGCAATCACCAGTGGAATATCTGCATCGATCGCTTCGAGGATGGAATCGGCAGCAAAGGGAGGGGGGACATAAAGAGCGGCCACATTGGCTCCCTCTTTTTCCACGGCCTCCAGCACCGTATCAAAAACAGGAACAGTGTCCTGAAATTTTTGCCCTCCCTTTCCAGGGGTGACACCGGCCACCACATTGGTGCCATACTCCATACACTGGGTTGTGTGAAAGCTTCCGGCACTTCCAGTGATTCCTTGAACCACCAACCGGGTATCCTTGTTAACGAGAACGCTCATATTAAATTCTTTGGGTAAAAAGTTAAAATATTTAAGATTGGGCAGCCAGCTTGACAATTTTCTCTGCAGCCTCTGCAAGAGAGTCAGCCGGTTCCAGCGCAAGGCCACTATCGGCAAGAATTTTCTTTCCTTGCTCAACATTGGTTCCTTCTAACCGCACGACCAGGGGAACTTTCATTTCCAATTTTCGGGCAGCATTCACAATTCCAGTGGCAATGACATCGCACTTCATAATACCACCAAAGATGTTAACCAGAATGGCTTTAACGGCATCATCCGAAACTAGGATCCGAAATGCATTTTCGACCTGTTCTTCATTGGCTCCTCCACCCACATCCAAGAAATTTGCAGGTGAACCGCCGTAGTGTTTGATAATATCCATAGTGGCCATGGCAAGACCAGCCCCATTCACCATGCAGGCCACATTACCGTCCAGAGCGATGTAATTAAGATCAAACTTAGAAGCTTCCACTTCCTTGGGGTCTTCCTCGCTAAGATCTCTCAACTCAACGACATCAGGATGACGAAATAATGCGTTAGCATCAAAATTAACCTTTGCATCAAGGGCTAAGACATCACCAGTGGGAGTGAGTACCAACGGGTTTACCTCAACCTGTGAACAATCCTTGGCCCAGAAAAAAGCATATAATTTTGTGACCAGCTTAACGCATTGTTTAAAAGAATCCCCGGACAGACCAAGTGAAAAAGCAACTTGGCGGGCTTGGTAAGGACGAATGCCCAAGGCAGGATCAATTACAAGTTTGGTGATTTTTTCCGGGGTTTTCTCCGCAACCTCTTCGATATCCACTCCACCTTCAGTCGATGCAATGATTACAGGCCTAGAAGTTGCCCGATCCATCAGGATCGCAAGGTAAAATTCCTTATCAATATCTGACGCCTCGGTAAAATATACTGTTCCGACTTCTTTTCCTTCATCCCCAGTTTGTTTGGTAACCAAGACATTACCGAGCATGGATTCCGCTTTTTCTCGTGCTTCCGAAGTGGAAGAAACCACATGAACTCCTCCCTTAAATCCGTTCGTGAAGGTCCCCTTACCGCGGCCTCCTGCATGTATCTGTGCTTTTACCACAACGGCTTGACCTGCGGGAAAAGAAGAGAGGGCTTGTTCGAATTGATCCGCTGATTGAGCAACCGTACCATTCGGTACATTCACTCCTGCATCCGCGAAAAGTTGTTTTGCTTGATATTCGTGTACATTCATGAGGATGAAAAAGTCATTCAGATTGTCAGGCTTACGCTATCGTTCAAGCCTTTTCCCTATCTAGTAAATTGAAACTTTTTCTATGAGGCATTTGGGACTTGCCCGGCAGCAAAAATAAATGGAAAAAACAACCATGTATAAAGCCCTTATTCTCGCACTCCTTTTTTGTACAACAGTTATGGGAACCTGGCCCCAGTATCATGGTCCGTTATTTGATAAATCAAGTAATCATCTCCTCCCCGAACCTGCAAAATTATTGACCACCGCTCCCCTCTGGAGTGCCCCCACTCCATTAGGATTCAGTTCCTTTTCTATGGGAAAAGACTCAGCGTATACATTAGTGGCAGAAGAGGATGAGGATGGATTGTTGCGGGAAATTTGTATCTGCCTCGACCTCAAGACCGGAAAAAGACTTTGGCAAACAAAATTAGGGAGGGCCCATTACGGACATGCCGGTGGAAATGCGGGTGCTTCTGGCAACTCGGGTGGAGATGGACCACGCTCCACTCCCTCTGTAAACAATGGAAAGGTATTTGTTTATGACTCCAGCATGACCCTGCACTGTCTTTCAGCCAAAACAGGGATGCATATTTGGAAGATCGATATTGTAGATGAGTATGCAGGTGCGAATATCATGTGGAAAAATGCATCCTCTCCTCTACTGGTAAACGATTTGGTCATTATTATCGGGGGAGGGAAAGGAAAGAGTATTATCGGAATTCATCAACAATCTGGTGAGATGAAGTGGAGCACAGGAAATGAAACGGCGACCCATTCAACTCCTGTTTTTACATCCATACATGGGCAAAAACAGGTAATCTTTCTTTGCCGGTCGGGCTTAGTTTCGTTGAACCCAATCAATGGCAAACAGTTGTGGAAACAGGCATTTCCTTTCAAGGTTTCAAGTGCTTCATCCCCAGTAGTGGCGGGGAATTATATCTTTTGCTCGGCAGGATATGGAGTGGGAGCGGGATTATTTAAAATAACCAAGGAAAATAGAATTTTTGAAAGTAAAATGGTTTGGCGCAAGCAAAACGAACTTATGGTACATTGGAGCACACCACTCTATTACAATGGAAAATTGTATGGAATTTTCGGTTTTAAAAAATATGGGAAAGCCCCCTTACAATGCATCGATGTAATGAGTGGAAAAATTCAATGGAGTGAAGAGGGCTTTGGTCCTGGAAATCTAATTCGATCAGGAAACCTTCTTCTAGTACTCTCCGATGATGGCCAGTTAGTGACTGTTGATGCAAATGCAGAAGAGTACCGAGAACTGGGAAGAAGAAAATTTTTAAGTGGAAAATGCTGGAGCACTCCCTCCATGTCTAAGGATATTTTGCTTTTGCGAAGCACTGTTGAGGCCAAAGCGATTTCACTTACTCAACATTGAAAGCAGAGTATACGCCTAGTGATGTACTTGTAGGAATTTTTAAATCAAAGCACGCCTACTCTTTTCAAAAAAATCAAACAGCATTGTAGTCTTTAACCACTGTTTCTTCTCCAAGATGATTACATGAATCTCGACAAGGCGATTCACCTTGCCGCTTGGATTAGCATTTTCAAGAAAACTCACCCAATCCCACTCCGCACTTTCGCTCCAAACAAAAAGCTTCAAACCTTTTGAAAAAAAAGAATGAACATGTAAATCTACAATCTTCGTACCCGTTTGCTTTTTTATGAAATGCATGATCCTACAAAAGTTAAGCGTCTGGTGAAATGAGTTTGAGGTAATTTAAATCAAGATCAGGAGCCTAAAACTCAAATATAAAGTAGATTTTGCAAGAAGAACAAATATGCAAGATTTCATAATTTATACATTTACACTATTTATACATTTTATTCAAATGCACTTTTAAATTTAAATACAAATTCACGGCTTTATGTTTAATTCTCTTTAATATTCTTTAAATTTTATTTTTTGACAAGTATTTTTATTTTTTATTAAAGTAAGAAAGGTTGTTCTTAAAATGATTTACTCGCAAAATGAAGATTTGGTTGCCATAAATGGGAGGGTGACCAGATCAATATACGAAAAAATGCAAGAAGTGGCTAAGTCTTTGGACATCAGTCTCTCTTCCCTGATCGCAAGCTCCGTAACTGAGTACTTGCACCAAGTTACATCTGAAAAAGGAGCCCAAACGGTGGAATTGGAAATTGCCCGCTTCACCTACGCTAAAAAGAAAAATATCCAGGAGTAAAGAATCCTCAAAAGATGACAAATCATCCCCCGGATTCCCCAGAACCCAACTCCGTGGAAGTAGAGTTTTCACAAGAGTCATGGAAAACCGAATTTCACGACGAAATTAGAGAAATTCGTTTAAATGGGGAGAAAATAGCTGAGATTCATGATCTCGTGCGGGCAATGAAATCGATGAAGGAAGCCAATGACCGTGCAATCAAAGGCCTTTCTATAGCTATTGTGGTTCTTTGCCTTCTTGGATTAGGAACCCTGGGATATGGCGTAAGCTACCTTTCTCGTTTCAAAGTCAATAAACTGGACGACCTGATTGAAGCCGGCATTGATCGGTTTGACATGACGAACCATTCTTACATTCCCTTGGAAATCATTGCCAAGCTCGGTCAGTTAAGTGGAACACATCCAATTGTTTGGGACAAAAAACACGAAACTTGGTTTGTCATAAAGCCCAATCGAGCAAAACGCCCCTTGGCTAATTATATCATTTTTCCCAAAAAAGCCTTTAAAGAACTTTCCGATTTTGGATTCCGCTGGAAGGATAGCAAATGGACACTTCCGCCCAACTTTCCGGTTTTAACCCAAACGCCCTGATTCGTGTCTAGTGAAAAACATACTTTCGTGGCCATAAATGGACGAGTAAGCAAAAAGACTTTTCGTGATATGCAGGATTTATCCAAAGTCCTTGATGTCAGTATGTCCGCCCTAATAGCCAATTCAGTTGCTGAATACCTTCATCAGGTAAAGGATGAACAAGGCAACCCTTCTGTGGATATGGAAATTGCACGCTTTGCATATTCCAAGAAAAAACCAACGACGGAGGATTGATGGGGAAAAACGAAAAAATAGATCAATCCAAGAGCCAAGAAGAACTGGAACAGGGCACTCCTATGCCCTCTAATTTGGTGGAGGTGGAAACACCATCAGAAACTTGGAAAACAGAATTTGAAAACGATATCTCCGCACTGCGCATCAACGGAGAGGATGTTTCCAAAATGCATCGGGCGATGAAAGATATCCAAAAAATGCGCATGGATAGTGACAAGACCTTAAAGAAGATGATTTTTATCATTATCGCACTTGCTCTCTCCATTTTAGGGGTCGGAGTATTCGCCCTCGACTATCTTTTGCAGTTTAATGCATCCAAAATCGACACGGTTGTAGATTTAAACCTGCAAAATCTTGCCAAAAACCAAGAGGGAATGTTCAGGATTTCCCAAAAAGCACTCCCCCTTTTGGAAATGCACCCCAACAACTTTCGCTGGGATAAAAACAAGCGAGTTTGGACATTTTTTGATACCTACACGCAAGAGCGAAAAGTGTATACCGAAAATTACATGGTGTGGTCCCCATTCATTTTAGAATCCCTGGAGAAAAAGGGTGTATCATGGGATGGGTCAAAATGGATTTTCCCAAGTGGGTTTGAGGCCCAAAAATAAAACTTTTCCAATCTCCCCAGCAAATAGGACCCAGAGAAAGATAGATCGTTAAATAAACACAGTCGAAGCAAGTCCCAGGAAGGCAAAGAAGCCAACCACATCGGTTACAGTGGTTACAAAAACTCCGGAGGCAAGAGCGGGATCTGTGCCTAAGCGATCGAGTAAAACGGGAAGAATAATCCCTGAAAGGCCAGCAACGATCATGTTAATGATCATAGCTCCGGCAATAATGCCACCCAGCAAAAAGGAGGAGCCTCCATCATCACCAAAAATAAATATTGTGGCCACACCCGAAAGAATGGCAAATAGCACACCATTAAGAGTACCAACGAGGAGTTCTTTGCGAATTGCACGCATCGTGTTATAGGATGTTAATTCTTTCGTGGCTAACGCTCTTACTGTAATGGTTAGAGTTTGGGTACCTGCATTTCCACCCATAGAGGCCACAATTGGCATAAGGACAGCGAGGGCTACCATCTGATCAATCGTGGCGTCAAAAAATCCAATAACTACCGAAGCCAGCCCAGCAGTAAACAAGTTTACCAGCAACCATGTAAAGCGCTTAGCGGAAGACTGAAGAACGCCATCATCTATGGTCTCTTCCCCCACCCCGCCCAAAAGTAAAACATCTTCCTCAAACTCCTCACGGGCCACCTCCATCACATCATCCACAGTGATCATTCCAAGTAATTTGCCGTCACTGTTCACCACGCCAGCAGTGGTTAGGTCGTATTTCTCAAAAAGCAAAGCCACTTCCTCCTGCAGAGTATCGGCAGGAACCAATACCTGAGTTTCATCGGCAATTTCTCGCATAAGGGTACTTCTGGGAGATCGTAAGATGCGCGAAAGAGAGATAATTCCAACGGGACGAGCGTCTCCATCCACTACAAATAAGTCAAGAAACTCCTCAGGCAAATCATTCTCCTCTCGCAGGTAATCAATAGTCTGGCCAACGGTCCAATTGGTGCCCACCGAAACCACATCCGTTTGCATTCTCCGACCGGCACTTTCTTCTGGAAAGGCTAATCCGGTCTCAATATCTTCACGCTCCTCCAAAGGAACTGAGCTCAGAACTTCAGCCCGATCCTCCGCAGCCATATCCTCGAGAACCTGAACCGCTTCATCAGAGTCCATCTCAGTGATTGCCTCGGCAACTTTCTCTGGAGTTAGACTATCAGTGACTTCTTTACGAAGGTGGTCCTCCAATTCAAAAAGAAGATCAGGATCGAGCTTAGTTTTTAATGCTTCAATAATTCGTTTACGAAGAGGTCGATCCAATAAACCAAACGCATCAGCCAAATCGGAATGGTGGAACCCTTCAAGGTGAAGACCTAATTCTTCATCCGTGCCCGCCTCGAGTAAACGGACTAACTTATTAAATTGAGCAGTCGATTCTTTAGTGGCATCGGAGTCTATGCGGTGGATGATCTCTGGACTATCCTGTTTGTCTTGCATGGCTAGTCGAAAATTGTGCGTTAATCAGGCTTACCTAAACGAGCAAACCTCTTCTATTCATACATGACAATGAGCATCAATTTACTCAATTCAATTCTTCCATCCTCGATTCAATCTGTAAAAAAATTTAAGCTATTCCGGTAACCAAGTGAGGGCATGACAAAGAGCCAACCCCAGAGCATCGGCCTGATCGAAAGGCAATGCCTGGGGCAAACCGAGCATTTGAGCCAAAGTGTTCGACATTTGCTCCTTACTTGCACGCCCAAAGCCAACAACAGCCTGCTTTACCCGTAAAGGAGCGTACTCAAAGACTGGAACTTCTCGAACAGCAGCAGCAGATAAAGCCGCTCCGCGGGCAGCTCCCATAATTTGGGCAGTCTTGAAATTTTGTACATAGATCGTTTCCTCACAGGAAATATGTCGAGGTTGCCAAAGTGCAATTAAGTGGGCTGCCAATTCATGAATCTTACCCAGACAGGAGATCGAAGAAACCTTATTTCCAAGCTTTAGCGTTTCTGAATGTAGGAGTCGATAGGTAGTGCCTTCACACTCCAAAACAGCAAATCCGGAACCCCGTAAACTTGGGTCTATTCCAAGTATTCTTCCCTTATAAGCCTCCTTACGCATTAGCATTTTGGGATCCACCCCAGAAGCACTTTGAGTCGATTGCCCAGCCAAATGCTTGGCCCATAATTGTCGAGATGATTTGTTCAAACCTTACTTAGTAGATCATGCGCAACCCAGCCAATACAATAAAGAACCAAATCATTCGCTCAAACCAATCCTGCCGGATAAACTTTACAATCCTTGGTGCAATCACTGCTCCAAAAACTGCTGGAAAGAATAGCCAAATTGCGATACCCAGATTATCAAGATTTAAAATGCCAAGCTCATACATAAAGGGAACCTTGGCAACATTCACGATCAAAAACAACCAAGCCGAAGTACCAATAAAAGCATATTTCGGAAGCTTCATTGCCAATAAGTAAAACTGAGCAATAGGACCCGCTGCATTGGCAAGCATGGTGGCCATACCTCCAAGCAAGCCAAAAAAAGGAGCCAAAAGAGAACTAAACTTAGAAGAAGAAATTTTTGCACCCAGATTCTTTACTTCAGAAATCATTCGTAGAGCAGTCATACCCAATAGAATGGAACCAATCAGTATCTTTAAGGTACGAGCCCGTTCGAGATCTTGAAAAAATTCGAAAGCAGCCCACCCAGCAATCACTCCAATTGCAAAGAAGGGTAATAGACGACGAACATAAACCCAGTTAACATACCTCCGATAAACTAAAGTAGATGCCAGGTCTGCTGAAATAAGCACGGGAAGGAGAAGTCCAACGGAAATCGCCACCCCTGCAGGCCCCAAAGCATCTTCCAAAACTAAGGCATATAGAGCCACTGTTAGGTTGCCTGCACCAGGGATACCCCCTTTGCTTAAGCCCATAATTAATGCCCCGGCAAAAAGGATGACCCAATGAATGAGGGTTAGTTCATCCATCGCGTGCAGTTGGCACTGAAAAGAACATTCCATTCTCTACCTGAAAAGATTCCCAAATCCCTTCTTCTCTTTCAGAAGGGTAAGTGGTGCCTGTGGCAAAGGTTTGAGCATTAGGGGGCAATAATTTCCGAAAATTGGCACGTCTTTTTGGATCAAGCTCCCCAAGCACATCATCTGCCAGTAAAATTGGCATGGTTCCGAGGTTTTGCCTAAGGAAAGAAAACTCTGCAAGGCGTAAAGCAAGGACCACTCCTTTTTGCTGTCCTTCGGATGCGAAGTTTCGGGAGTCTCGATCATTCAAAAGTAAAGAGAAGTCATCGCGATGCGGCCCACGGCGGGTAGCCCCCATCAACCGGTCTTTCCCCCTCTCCTTTTCATAGATCTTTAACCATTCGTCAGAAACCATGGCCGCACAATCTGGGAGATACTTAAGTTGAGCCGACTCCTGACCCTCGGTGAGCCCCAAATAGGCTTGCTCAAACGGGTCTGATAATGATGGAAAGAAAGCAGAGCGTTCTTCATGTAAGAGAGATGCACAAGTGGCCAGAGTTTGCTCAAATGCTTGTAATTGAGAATCGCTGGCTTGTTGTTTCAGCAACGCATTTCTTTCTTTCATCGAACGATAATATCCCTGAAGTGCCGAGAAATATCGATTCGAAGTGGACGAAAGAGCAAGATCCATCCACTTCCTCCGATCGGAAGGACTCTCCCGCACCAGACGAAAATCTCTTGAGGACAAACAGACTGAAGGAAATTGCCCCAAAAAGCTTCCCAATTTTTTTACAAGCTCACCATCAACTTCCACTTTTTTTCCACCCTTCTTGGCAAAAGTGATCACAGCCTCCTGCTCACTTCCCTCATCGTTAAGAAACTTGGCATATAGTTGAGATTGTGCCCGTCCATCCAGGACCATCGATTCTGGTGCTGCTCCACGAAACGAGCGAAGAGTGGAACAAAGACCAATAGCCTCCAACAGATTTGACTTTCCTTGACCGTTCGAACCAAGGAAGAAAACTCGATCCGTTTCGAAGCTTAGGGTCAAAGAATCAATATTGCGAAAGCCCTCAAGGTTTATACCAAGCAAACGCACCTTTTATCGTCCTTTAGTTATCAAAGAGAAATCACTCCAGTATTGTCTCGGTCGATGATCAATTCCTTGTGGGCAAGCTCAATTGCATCTGCAAGTTTAAGCCAGTCATCCTCACTTGTTTCTAACCACCCGCTGGCACGGACTAACCTACGTTCCTCCTCAAGTCTTAACCCAACAGCTTTTGCCAAGCCTGAGGATTCCTCCCTTGCAGTCGAGCATGCCGACCCCGTGGAGAGTTGATATCCCATTTTATCCAATTTAGCAATCCAGCTAAGATTATCGAATTCTGGAAGAATTAAAAAGGAGGTATTCCATAATCTGGGTGCCTTCTCCCCTAGAATTCTCACTCCTTCCAGATAAAATTTAATTTTTTCTTCAAACTGATTTCTGCCCTTTTCCATGTTTTTATAGAACTCGGGACTCAGCAAGCTTTGATCAAAGGCGACTTTCATTCCTTGAATAGCAGGATAGTTTTCCGTTCCACCACGAGATTCTCTTTCCTGTCCACCTCCATGCATCCAGCTAATTGGCTCTTGAGCAAAAATCCCTCCGACTCCTTTGGGTCCACCAAATTTGTGGGCAGAAAAAGAGAAACTGGAACATATTCCCAGGCCGTCTGGTTCTAGTTTACCTATCCACTGTGTGGCATCGCAATGAAACCATGCTCCATATTTTTGACAAAGTAAGGCCACTTCTTTCCACGGTTGAATCACTCCCGTTTCATTATGAGCCGCCAACAAAGAAACAAAGGTAGGACGTATACTCTTGAGTAATTCTTCCACCTTTCCGACTTCCACCTCGCCTTGAACATTAGAGGGAATAAATTGCAGCCTGTTTCCGTATCGATAACGGCAAGCTTCCAGAACGCTTGGATGTTCAATAGCCGAAATCAACGCAGAGCCACGATCGAAATATTCAGAACTCCACCCAATCACTGTATTGTTTGCCTCCGTAGCTCCAGAGGTAAAGGTTAAACACTTAGGATCTACGCTAAGATACTCGCAGATTGCCTCCCTTGCTTGCTCAAGACGAGCCCGCACCTGGGTTCCTGCCCGATGCGGGGATGATGGATTAGACCAAGCTGATTGATAGGTATCACCCATAGTAGTGATAACCTCCTGAAATGGAGGGGTGGTCGAATTATGATCAAAATACGCCATGAAATGAACGGCGGATAAAAGAGAGTCAACGACGAGGCGGAAGCGTTAAGGTTTGTCCGACCTTTAAACTATTTTTGCTACGTAAAGAGTCTCGATTAGCAGAAAAGATCGCATTCACATAGTTCGCATTTCCGTAAATTTTTTCACTTATCCGATAAAGACTGTCCCCTTTTTTTACAACATAAGTACTTGGGGGGTTGGTCTGTTGTGGAGCAGGTGGTTGCGGTGGGCTGACTTCAACGGGTTGATTGGGCTCAGGGGCTGGATGACTTGGTACAATGGGAGAGCCCAGTCGTGCCTGTAAATCGGCCACCTCTCTGCGCAAACGATCATTTTCTTCCTTAAGCCCAAGGCTTTGCAAATAATTTCCATAGGGTTCTCCTGGTAATTTCCTGATAATCTCGCGCTCAGCAGTTGTAATAAGTTGCTCGACCATGGGGGACTCCCGGGAATTAGGTTCCAAAAGCAAATACCGACGAAAATGATAAATAGCAGCTACCGGGTCCTTGCGTTCTGATACGGTAAGAAGAAGACGACCCGCTTCCAAATGTGACTTTGGGGCTTGGGTCACCCTTCTTGTAACAGAAAGAAACTCGTCTAAGGCATCGGTTTCTCGTCCCACTTTTAAATAGGATCTTCCCCGAGTGAAGGCGGGATCATCCCGCTCTTCAATAATGCTTCCTACAGGCGAACATGATAACTGTAAAATCAGGAAGCCGATACTGAATACCCATATTATTCTCATGAAAGTAATTTATTCTCCCAAGTAGGAAAAAATCAGTCTTCTTCGGTGGGCTGCCCTTCGGTGCTCCCATAAAAAAAGCCCCTGCCAAGTGCCTAATTGCAGGCGACCATCGGCAAATGGGATCTGTTCACTGGTACGAGTAAGGGCCATTTTTACATGAGAAGGCATATCATCCGGGCCTTCATGAGTGTGCACAAAGTAAGGATAATCTTCGGGAACAAGCTCATCAATAAAGCGCTCAAGGTCCACGCGTGCCGTAGGATCAGCATTTTCCATAATAACCAAACTGCAACTGGTATGCTGAAGGAAAACACTTACCAAACCGTTGCTCATGCCACTTTGTCTTAAGCCATTTACAACAAGATCAGTGATTTCATAGGTACCTTTACCTTTGGTTGTTATTTCAGAGACTTGCTTACTTACTCCCATAATCTACTTCTTCTTTTATCTCATGATCTAAGTACTTGGCAAGGGCTGAGAGTCTTAGATAAACATGTCTATTCAACGAAAAGTTCCGTCTCTTCATTCATCCACAACTTCAGACTGTCCACTATTTGAATAAGGGAAAGATTACCCTCTTTTATTTCATGAACGGGTAAGCTTAATGTCCTCTTGGCCAGTTGGGATAAATCTGTCGGTAAACTGGCTAGCCAGGACTCACGCACAGGTAATCCCTCATCCCTTGCAAATGTAAAGTATAACTTCAAAACAACTGCTTTGGGAACAACTGATCGTGAAAAAGAGTCCAAAGCTGACCTGAGCAAGGTTAACCGGGGTACAGTTTCAAGTAAATGCGAACCATTATTCAAATAAAAGCGTGCAATTTCTGAAGCGGATAAAAATCGACCAGCATCCTGGGCGAGCTCTCGGTAAGACTTCATTATCTGGAATTCAGAGGCAAAAGGAATTGAGCTTTCTGCATTACGCGGGGAGAGCTTACATTCCAGGTCATCAAATAAATCAGGCGGTGATACTTTATCCCTTCGTTTACCGGGCAAAGAGAACAAGACATCCCTCAACCCCGACTTCTGATCAAATATCCTGATTCGAACAAAACGATCACCAGCAGGGAAAGAAGAAAGGACAATACCAGATAGCTCGGTTTGAACAATCGGCACAAGAAACCCAAAAGAATTAAGATGCAGGAGGCACAACGGCACCCCCCGAAATTAACATTTTCATGCCATCAGCAACCGAGACATCAATCCTGTGAATTTCATCTTCCCCAACCAGGAGAAGAAATCCACTCGTTGGATTGGGAGTGGTTGGCACAAATACATATGTTAGGTTACGCCCAATAGTTTCTTTTACATGGGAAGATGAATCGGAGGTAATAAACCCCAAAGCAAAACAGCCCTTCCGCGGATATTCTACGAGGCATACTTCTTTAAAAACTGCACGGTTTTCTTTTCCGAAAGTTTCTACAATTTGTTTAACAGATCGATAAACTGCATTGATGAAGGGAACTTTATCCAAAATCCTTTCGGTCAAATTTATAAAGAAACGACCTAATAAATACTTTGAAAAATACCCTAAAGCGGTAAGTAAAACCACTCCAATAACTAATCCGGCAACGGCGAGTAGAGTCTCCAGTCCGAAAAAAGAATTCTCTTCACTCAAACCGAGTTGATAAGCAAGTCTGATTGCGGGCTCCTTAAATAAGCCCAAAAGAAAATTAATCACAAATATGGTAGTGCCCAGGGGAAGGAATACCAATAGCCCTGTAAGAAAGGCGTTTCGGAACCGGCGAGACAGACTAGCTTGTGATTCGGACACGATCCTATTTTTGTTACTCACGAGTCGTACTTGGTGCGAGTCGAAAATCAGGCCAAGCATCATGTTTTTTAACAAATTCCAGGACCTTTTGCTCTTCCAACCTCATAACCTGACGGTCTACTTTTTCCAAATCATCAAATCCAATCAGATGCAACCATCCATGAACCAAGTATAAGTTGAGCTCTTCCTCAAAGTGCACCCTCCTATTCTCTGCCTCGTCTACAGCCTGGTCCACTGATACGCATATTTCTCCAACCAATCCATTTTTTTGGTCTGGGGGAAAAGTAATTACATCAGTAGGTCTGTAATCATGCAGGTACTTTCCATGAAGATCGGAATGGGTAGGTCGAGTCATGAATACTATGGATAGTTCTCCAGACAAATTGTGCTGATGTACAGAGCATACATGCTCGAAAAATTTCTCTAACTTCGAGAGATCAAATTGTAAGTCAGGGTATTGATTGGCCACTTCGATTTGCATCTGCAAATCTTTCAATGATTTACTTTCCATTCTGCGGGAATGGATTGCGGGAATCCTTTTCCTCATCCGGATATTCAATGCGGGAATGAAGCATATTCAGGGTGGTCTTTAGAAAACTCTTTTTTATTGTAGCTACTTCTTCTAAGGTAAGTGGACATTCGTCAAGTTGTCCATCCTCCAAGCGGTCCTGAAAAATTGAGTCGAGTAATTCCTCAACACTGTGATGAGTAACCTTGGGGAGAGACCGAGCGGCAGCTTCCACCGAGTCTGCAAAAAAGATAATTGCACTCTCTTTGAACCTCGGACGAGGTCCATCATAACGATAAGTAGATTCATCCGGCTCATGGAGGTCGGTTTCCCCATAGGGCAATTTGGCCTGTTTTGATTTCTGCTTTGCCTGAAAATAGAAATACTTTACCAGGGTGGTGCCATGATGCTGGCGAATAACATCCCGAATCACCTTAGGTAGTCGGTTTTCTCGTGCAATTTCTATGCCTTCCTTGACATGACTTTTAATAATGAGGGCACTCATTGCCGGGTTTTGACGATTATGGGGATTGCCAAAATCTCCTTGATTTTCAGTAAAATAATTGGGCTGAACCATTTTGCCAATGTCATGGAACAAGGCACATGCCCGGCATAAGGTGGGATTTGCTTTAACTTCAAGAGCAGCATCCTCAGCTAAATTAGCTACCATTAAGCTATGGTGATAGGTACCTGGGGCCTCTACCTGCATTCGGCGAAGCAGTGGATGGTTATAGTCGGTCAACTCAAACAAAGTGGCATCCGTGGCAACTTTGAAAATATTTTCAATGAGCGGCATTGCCCCCAGGACAAGTGCCCCCGTGAAGACAGATACCACAAATGAAGCAAATGCGTGATTAACTGGAACCATCCATCCACTACCTGAAGCAAAGCCAATGCCCAAGGCTACAGCTGCACCCGTTAAGCCCGCCATTGTGCCGGCCTTAAGTACACTTCCTCGCAATCTGACTTCCCTACAAAAATAAATACCAACCAAAGCCGTACATAAAGAGCCCACCAACATCTCGATCCCTGTTTCCTGCATCGCTACATGAAAAACACAGGTCATAATGGCGGTAAGAGTAGCCATCCTTGGCCCAACAGTTATCATTACAATCATGGGAGCAAAGGCGATTGGGAGTAAGTAAGGCAAAAGTCCTATTAGGATCGGACTGGCACCAAACAACTCGGTCTCACCCAGTTCCATGATTAAACGAGAGACACCCAAATTTGCCACGATAGAAAGTGCAACAATGGTTGATCGAGAGCCGTCTTTCCAGAAACTTGGCAAGACAAGACTCACATAGACCACTCCAAACAATAGGGTAACGAATGTCACAAAAATGCGCTTTGGAAGAAGAACACTATCTTCCAATGCCAAGTCCAGGTACTCCTGGTATTTCTCTAAATCATCTGCCGTAACCTTTACTCCCTTACGCAAAATGATTTCTCCTTCACGAACGGAAACTACGGTAGGCTCCATGTCTGCAATGGCTCTTTCCTGTGCCGAAGTTGTGGCAGACCGGTCAATGGTTCGTAAGCGTAACCCCTTAAGCAAAAAATCGCCGAGGTCGGCTGCTAAATCATTGCGTAATTCTTGGGCAGAAAAGGAAGAGTTCTCATCAGCCAATTCAATGAGATCACGAATTCTAACAACTTCTTGACTAGCCAAAGAGGATTCATTGATGCCAGTTGGTAGTAATGTAGATAAATAACTGCTTAGGACCGGATATTCAGAAGCAAAGCCAGTCCGATCACTTTCAAAAAGGGTAAGCTTTCCTCTTTTAATAAGAGACAACTCGTTAGTAAAAAGAATCATCTCGGCTTTTACACGATTGGTCGCATTCGCTTCAGCGATAAACTTTTGATCGATAGAAGGAAACTGGACCACACCATTTAAATGCAATTCCGATAGAATTTTATTTCCCAAATTAAAAAAGGAATGCCCTCCCATTTGACATACAAGTAAAATGGACCGGGATTCCCTTTCTGAAAGAAGAATTTGAAACTTAACTTTAAGCTCCTCAGTGAGAGACATTAACGAAAGTTCCCTTGTCTCTGGTGGCATCTCCAAAACAGCCCTCATGCCCTCACGCAATCTCACCATGGCTTTGGCAAAATTTTCCTCTCCAGTAAAATCTCTGTTAAATTCCCGCGGAGTGCTGCTCCTTATCCATTCTTCCGCCTCTTTTTTTCGAACCTCACTAATATAACTGAAAGCACGATCACTGTAGACATTTTCAGGAGCCACCTCTCCAAGTGTTCGTAAACCAGGAGGTTCCTGACCCACAAAACAAATTAAAACAATAGAAGTTCCAAAGAATAGGGTTTGGACTAGATTTTTACCCCACAGATTCCATATTCCCACAATTCCATGAGACGACACAGTTTTATTTTCATCATCTAAGACCGCCCTTCTTCTGCGCCCATTTTTACGAACAAGCTCTTTTTTATCCTCAATCGGCATAGTCAGTCTATTTAATTAATAATGAGATAGTGAAGGCTAGGATTCTGCTTTGGCATATGCCGAGATTATCCTGCTGACCAATGGGTGACGAACTACATCACCATGATCGAATTCATGAAAATTTAATCCATTCACATGAGCAAGTATTTCCTTGGCTTCCCGCAAACCAGATTGCTGTTTAGCTGGCAAGTCGACTTGGGTAAGATCACCAGTAACCACCATTTTACTCCCTTCCCCCAAACGAGTTAAAAACATCATCATTTGAGAGCGTGTTGTATTTTGGGCTTCATCTAACAAGGCGAAACATTTACTGAGTGTCCTACCTCTCATGTAAGCAAGAGGAGCAATTTCCACGACTCCACTTTCGACTAGCTTCCTGGCCTCAATTGGTCCAAGAACCTCATCCATAGCGTCGTATAGAGGGCGAAGGTAAGGAAGGAGCTTTTCCTCCAAATCTCCGGGAAGAAATCCGAGTGCTTCTCCAGCCTCCACGGCGGGTCGAGCAAGAACAATTCTTTCGATTTTCCCTTCCAGCAATGCATGAATTGCTGCAATCATTGCGAGAAAAGTCTTACCCGTTCCGGCAGGACCGACTCCAAAAACTAAATCGTTCTCTAAAATAAGATCCAAAAATTTACGCTGGCCAAGATTACGTGGTACGACTGATTTTTTTCTAATCTGCAATTTTAAAGGACGGCTTAGCAGGCTTCTTAACTCATCGCTCTTGCCGGATTTTACTTTTTCCAAAAATCTCAAAAAATCATACTTGCCGCTTACGAAACCCTGATCCTTCGCTAATTCAAGAAGTCTGAAAAATTCCTCGCATTGATCTATTCTGTCTTTTGCCCCCTCAAGGTGTAAAAGATTCCCCCGGGCAACAATTTTAAGACCGAGTGTCTTTTCTGCGATCAATAGATTTTCAGGGTCTTGTGCGTAGAGCTTGTGAAATTGACGCTCCGATTCAAATTCGATCGATCGATCCGGCATATCTATACCAAGGATTAGTTAAAGTAATCAAGAGTTGCTACAATCAGAATCAAGCCCAGGGGAAGGTGATTGAAAATGTTTTGGCAACGGGATCGTAAGTTAATTTCACAACCCCCTTAAAATATCTTTTCTCCCGCTATCTCCGCAAGCATTGAATATCCATCACCTTTTCCTCTTTCACATTGCCAAAATTATTTATTATCAGCATCAACTAGCGTATTTGATGTGCCGATTATGAAAGTTTTATTTGTAAGCCCTGAAGTTAACCCCATTGTTCGCACCGGCGGATTAGGCGATGTAGTGGGAAGTCTACCCCTAGCACTGCACTCACAGGGTATAGATGTTCGGGTTGTCTGCCCTCTTCATAGAGCGAGTGCAAAAATAAATGTATCTCGTCACTCAAAGTCTATAAAAATTGATCTAGGTGGAAATGTACTCCGCGGTTCATTGCTAGAATCGAATTTAGGTAGCAGCGGGGTCCCGGTATATCTTATGGATATACCCGAACTATTCGATCGCAGTGGAGTTTACTCTGATGAAAATGGTGATTTTCCAGATAATCCTCAACGGGCATTTGCCTTATGCCAAGGGGCTCTTCAAACTGGAGATATTACAGGATGGTACCCTGAGGTCATCCATGCACATGATTGGATGGCTGCACCAGTATGTGCTTACATAAATGCAAAAAATAAGAAAAAGCCCGGTCAAAAAAGAATACGATCAGTCCTTACAATTCATAATTTACAACATCAGGGGGTTTTCTCTTACGAAGATTTCCAGACATCGGGACTGCCTGATTCCTTTTGGGGAATCGATGGATTCGAACACAACGGCTCATTGAATCTTCTTAAAGGAGGAATTCAGCACGCGGATAAGATTACGACCGTCAGTCCCACCTATGCGGAGGAAATACGCTCATTGGAATATGGGTGTAACCTGGAGGCAAGTTTACAATACCGTGGAGCAGATTTGATTGGGATTTTAAATGGAATTGATGAAAAAGCATGGGACTGTCAAAGGGATGACGCACTTCCAACTGCCATTAACCCACTCAATCCTAAAGAAGGGAAAATAGTGTGTAAAAAAGCTTTGCTCGAGGAATTGACTGTAAATGGCGAAATCAAGGCTCCATTATTTGGAGTGGTATCTAGGTTATTTGACCAAAAGGGCTTGGACCTGCTGGTCACCATACTTCCCAAAATCATCGAAGAAACGAATGCTAATTTTGCAATTCTTGGCAGTGGTGACCAAATTGAAGAACAAAATATTAAGGATCTTGCGGCATCCTATCCAGGGCGGATTGGTGCCTTTATAGGATTTGATGACGGGCTCGCGAGAAGGATTTTTGGGGGCTCTGACTTTTTTGTCATGCCAAGTCGTTTTGAGCCTTGTGGCCTAGCCCAACAATATGCGATGCGATATGGGGCTCTCCCCATTGCACGAAAAACAGGAGGACTTGCAGATACAGTCCGTCCGTTAAGTCCAAAAGAAAAAAATCCAAATGGTTTTCTTTTTGCCGATCAAAGTAGTCAAGCCCTGCTTTCATGCATCCGAGATGCGCTTAGTCTTTTTTCCAAAAAACGAAAATTCACTCAACTTCGAAAAAATGCCATGTCCCAAAATTGCGGTTGGGAACTGGCAGCGAGGCAATATGTACAGACATATAAGTGGGCAATGAATGAATCTTGGTAAGAAAATAGCTAAGCTGTGCCTTAAGCTATACACATTCCCTACCACCCTACGTGCATAACTTTATCCTTTATTTCACCCTTTCCCCTTGCCCTCAATATTTGTCGATCACTAACCTTAAATTGCTGAAAATTTAAATGGTTAGTTTATGATCTCCAACGGACCCTCCAGAACCTTTACCCATGAAGCTGTTGAGGCTTGGTTTAAAAGGCTCTGTACCGCTGAATGGGAAAAATGTTTTTCTGCCGAGTTGTTAAAAAAAGCTCAAGAATTGTACCGATCCGGCTATTTAAGCACGATAGACATTCAAGAAAATCAAGCGATCTTTACAAAGAAGATTAACAGAGAGGAATCTTACTCCGTGGTCGAGTGGAGTGATCAAGGACCCCAGGTTCGGACATCTTTAGAAGATGAGGAAGTGGGGATTGCCATCGCCACGGCTGGATTATATGAGATTGAGGAACTAATCTCTGAACTTCAGGAAGACGACCCACTGCTTGGCGAAGGATGCCTAGATGAGGAACAAGGAGAGAAGAACTTCGAGGAAGCTGATCATGAAATTGAAAATGATAAGGTAGACGAGCAAGTTGAAGAAACTCATTCCACTGCATTATTTATCCGTATAGAGGTCTCATCCCAAAAAGGTTTAAGGGCAATTCCTGAGTGGAAAAACTCCAACAATTCCCGAGTACCTGTGTATTCAAAAGAAGCTACAGAGCTCGAGAACTGCGATCGACCAGCTTTGATGCGTTTTGTAACAGAAGCAGGTAGAAACGGTTTTTCATTCCAAAAGAAAAGTGGCGAGTTCCTACTTTCTGACTGGTCAAAGGTAGCCCGGTTAATTGAGGAAAATCTTAGGAAATGGGAAGATTCATTTCAGATCGAGTACGGTGGTCAAGCCCATCTCCTAAAACAAGGCCAACGCACATTGAACTGGGAAATAGAAGCCCGTAGCCAGGGTAATGAAAATATGATGCTTCGGGAAAACTTCCATATTGGGAATAGAAGACTGGGCATCCAACATATACGAAAAGTAAATAAGGCCAGGCAAGGTGCCACTTTCATACGAGGTCATGGATTAGTGAAGCTGGACCAAGCACAGGTGGAGGATTTTGAGTGGTGGCAGCGAAACCGTGGAGATGCCAAGAGGGCACATTGGCCCAGATATATGCTTTTCTCTCTATTTGCACGTAAATACTTAAAGACTAGGGCGGATGGACAGCTCGCCCATTGGCGTGATTCCATTAAAAAATTAAATACCAATGGTGTGGGAAAGAAATTTTCTTTCTTAAGGCCATATCAAAAAAAAGGAGTTGCTCATTTGCATGCCTTGCATGAATTGGGATGCCACCCATTACTTGCAGACGAAATGGGATTAGGGAAAACTATGCAAACACTCGCCCTCCTTAATTCGACAAAAGATGCCGAACTTTCAGACTTGGTCACCTGCCCCGCTTCCGTGGTTCCAGTTTGGGTTAAGGAGGCAAAACAACGCTTCCCCAGTCTTACTGTTAAAATTCTACGAAAAGATGAAACCTTTCAGGAAGAAGATAGGCCCAGTCTATGGATTGCCAGTTACACTCAATTACGCCGACATCGTAGTTTACTCGACAAAAAAGAATTTCGCTATGCCGTTTTGGATGAGGCCCAATTAATCAAAAATCCGAAAGCAAAAGTCACTCAAGCCTGTCTAACGATAAATGCAAAGCATAGGCTTGCTCTCTCTGGCACACCGATCGAAAATTCAGCACTCGATCTGTGGACCATTTTTCGTTTTCTGATGCCCGGCTTATTGGGGGCCCGAAAAGAGCTCGAACACTGCCTTTCCGAAGATTCGGCCAAAACTCTTGAATTGTTGAAAAGGCAGGTCACTCCCTTTGTTCTGAGAAGAATGAAAAATGAAGTGGCCTCAGAATTACCTCCAAAGATTGAAACTGAACTCCCCTGCCCTTTAAACGACGAACAACGGAAAGCATATAAATTACTTGCCGAAGGAGGCTTGCAAGCCCATGGCAGTAATTTAAAGGAAGCCATCCGTTCGTCCTCAATGCATGTCTTCTCCCTACTCACACGCCTGCGACAGGCCTGTTGTGATCTAGCATTGCTGCCAGGCAGAGAACATCTGCCAGCCTCGGGAACCAAGAGTGATTTACTGATTGAAAAACTCCATGATCTTTCCTGCTCGGGAGCAAAAGTACTAGTATTCAGTCAGTTTACCACCTTTCTCAAGTTGTTGAAAAAAAGGATTAAGCTCGAAATTCCTGAATTAGAAATCCTTGAGCTTACAGGTACGACCAGAGACCGCTCCAAACCAGTTGACCGATTCGAAAATTCTGCCGAACCGGCTATCATGTTAGCATCCCTTAAAGCTGCAGGATTGGGAGTCACCCTCAAATCGGCTGATTATGTCTTTCTCATGGATCCGTGGTGGAACCCTGCCGTCGAGGAGCAGGCAATTGACCGTGCCCACCGTCTTGGCAGAGAAAAACCAACCTTCATATACCGCATGGTTGCTCAAGGGACGATTGAAGAACGAGTTCGCCAACTGCAATTACAAAAGAAAGAAACCTTTCGACAGGTAATAGGGGAACTGGAAAAACCAAGCGGACTCGTCGACCATTTCACTTCTTTGGAGGAGTTGATTGAACTGAAGGAATAAAAATATTTTGAGTCTTACTCTACTGCAAATTTCTTTTCTATACTAAAATAAGCCCAGAAGATGAAGACATCGAATATAATTAAAGATGCCCTCTGAAATAAAAATTATTTTAAAATCGGGGAGTTAGGAAGATTGATTATCTTCCCCAACCTCAATTCCCTTCTTTTTATTTCTGTATCTACGTACATAGGACATTCCAGGCACCATCAATAGACCAGTGACCATCATATAGGTCGAAGGCTCAGGAACCGCAGAATATGTTAAGTAGAAGTCCCCACCATCGCGCCACACTCCCCAATTGCCCATCCAGTTATTAGCACTGTAGGAAAAATCTTCTGTACGAATATTAAAGCTATCTGTCACATCACCTGTGCCCATACCCGTTACTGTCCCGGCAGACATAAACCAAAAGCCGTTGGTTTGATCGTAATTACCTGAGGTCCATGTATTAGCAAGATTATCGGGTGCACCTTGTGTCCCATCGGTACTACTGATCGCCATGAGGTTGATATCAAAAGTTTTTCCACTCTCAAAATTGAGCGAAGTAATTGAGAGAAAGTCCCAATCCTCCCCTTCTGTACCTCCACTCGGGTCAAAATCCTTAATTTGCCAATCAAAAACACCGCCATCATTCCAATTAAGGGTATTAACCGTCAAAGTATCTATTGAGGTACTTTCATTGGCATCAAAATTAACCTGCTTTTTAGATGGCGAAAGAGAGGAAGAAATTCCCCGACCCGGTGAGATATAATCAATATCAGTCGATACAACAGCTCCCAAATTTACAGTTCCAATTGTACCACCTCCACCAATCATGCTTTTTCCAGTACCGCCTTCGACGGTTACTCCCAATGTCTCATTTTTGGCAACCTCGAGCTTTCCTTTATTGATAGTAATTTTGTTGTCGGAGTCTAAATTGCTACCATCGGTAGAGCCATTCCCTACAACCAAAGTACCATCTTCCACAATGACATCACCAGAAAAGGTGCTGGTGCTATCACCTGAAATTCGTAAACGAGCAGAACCATCCTTGACTAAATCATTCGTTCCCGTGATAGCCCCACTAAATATTTGCTCTTTGCTCTGCTGATCTGCACTTCCAACCGTAATTTTGTTAACTGTGCCATTAGTCCCTGAAAGTGTAATCGCGCCACTATACTCCTTTGGAGTAGTAGAGTTTGCCAAGCCAATCTCAACAATTTCGTTACCCCCAACCCCAGTGTTGTCTAATTCCAATACCGGTGTGCCACCACTCACGGTACCAATGGACTCAACAATTTGAGTATCCGCAGAGCTGGGGTTAAGTTTTAATGTTCCATCATAAATGATAAGATCGGCCGTTGAACCTTCTATCTTAAATTCACCAGTAAGTTCCTGCTCTCCTTCTCCACTTTTAATAACTTTGGCATTAGCACTTCCGCCCCCGTCCTGCTTTACAACATTTCCA
>Ga0181552_10000565_pt1 | contig 28481 bp, 47 predicted proteins | sample 011ome_18_FD_130583 | JGI IMG/M metagenome (GOLD analysis project Ga0181552, IMG submission 130583) | Coastal salt marsh microbial communities from the Groves Creek Marsh, Skidaway Island, Georgia - 011501BT metaG (megahit assembly) | ecosystem: Environmental > Aquatic > Marine > Intertidal...
GACAGGATCCCTGGCACGGGTCCTCAGGGGCACGGAGCACTCCATATTATTTATGGGAAAGTCGTGGGACCTTCCTGCGTACCCCTTGGTGAAGTAGCTGGTGGACTGGGGTCGGAGCATGTCCTCGACCATGATAACATTTGCCGGAGCGCCCCTCCCGGCCATGTAGGGGGACGTCCCGAAGAGGGGCGTGCTGGCCCTTCCGGAACCCGCGTAGTTGAGATTCGTAAGGGTTGGCGCTGCCACAAAATTTGACGTGGCGCATTCCTTGGGGAGGGATTCCCAATCGAGCATGATAGACGCTGTATTCAGGTTCTGTGCCATATTATTAGTATAGTATATTTTAAAGTTAAGCTTTGACGGATCCACCTCCGCCGGCCCTATGCTGATGGCGCTCGGGCATCCTGGACTGACCGAACATGGACTTGTCGTTGGGGAAGCACGCCTCCCTCTCCGAACGGCACACCTTATCGATGACAGGTCCGTAGGCAGCCTTGGCGAAGGCCTCCTGGTCGTTGGGGATGGTCGTGGAAGGCATGCTGTAAAAGGCCCGCCTGGATTGGTCCCTGCTCGAATAGACGTCGGCCTGATCCCTGGGAACTCCCGTGCCCATTATCTTATTTATGGTGTTCTTTACGGTGGGGTAATAGGCAGCCGACGCCCTCTTCGGATTGTCGACGTAGTCCGTCATGAGAACGTTTCCCATGGGATTGTCCTTGGTGGGTGCGGTGAAGGTTCCCCCTTCCGGCGCATAGGCTGTTCCGTCGGAGACGAAATTCGCCGGGCGCATGCCCTCCTTTACATTTCCCATCAGGAACATGCTGGCCATGACCAGGATGACAGTCATGCCGAGGTAGATCACCCTTACGTCCCTGTTAAGGAGAAACAAAACAGTCATGGTGTATAAAATGAAGCGCGTGGCAGCATTCAAGCGTTCCACGCGATTCTGCTTGGCCAGGGGCCAGAAAATGAGAATCTTATTCCTGGCGAATAGGTGCAGCGGGTTTCTAAACCATGGTTGTTCCATACTTATAATATACTAACTAATTTTTCTTCTTGCGATTGATCCGCTTCTTGGGTGTTGGAGGAGTCGGCGAAGAGGGTGCATTTCCGAGGTCGTCCTGATTCAATAAATTTCCGAGATTTCCCAGGAGCGGACCGAGGGCCCCCATGATCTTATTCTGGTCCAGACCTCCCCTTCCGTCACCAAATTGTTCCTCGGCCTTTTTGGTAATATCCTGCATGAACTGAGGATTGATGAGATTTCCCAGGAGTCCCGATAAGGGGTTATCGCTTCCAGATTCCTCCTGTGTATTCAAAAGAGAATTCATCATATTTTCCATGGTCGCCTGAGATACGGGGTCGCTCATCTGCGCGATCTCCTCTTCGCTCACGCTATTACCAAGGACGTAGAGTCCCTGAACGTACTGCCAGATGGCTGCCCGACTATTATCGGAGAGCTCGGACTTCCACATGCTCTCAAGGTCCAGCGTCTTGAGGATTCCGTAGTTCCTACTGAGCTCTTCGTAGATGGCCTCGTCGCGATTGCGGATAAGTTCCTCGTGGGGACGGACATTCTTCATGAAGGTAGTCAGACAGAGGGAGGGATCCTTCTTGATCATCAGGCTGACCGTACTGCGATAGGTCTTGGCGATGGTATTTTCCGGAAACGTATTCACCAACTCGTCCACGAATTGAAGGAGGAGATCATTGAATGCATTAACACTGTTTGACATTTACTATTCTTTCTCTATATTTTCTTTAATTAAATACCGCGGTTATAGTCCGGGAAGGGAGTCTGATAGATCTCTTCGGGCTGGGATGTTCCCAGGAATACCACCATGCCGGTCAAAAGGGCATTGAGAATGGCGGGCTTTATCATGGATGCATTTCTGGGCGGAGGCTCCCTATTCAGGATGGTGACTCCATATATGTAGAGCATGGTCACGATTGCCCCAAAGAGGGCCGCGTAAAAGGGATTCTTAAGGACGTCGCCCAACATATAATTTACCTAGACTTTAGTATTTTCAGCGCCTCGCACCTGGATTGATAAAGTCATCTTCGTCGGAAGGGGGAAGGTTCAAAGGTGCCGAGGTAGAGGAAGGGATCGGTGGAGGATCCCGCCTGCCAATAGTGTCCCTAAAATTGATCTTCTTGGTACTTTCATCCTCTTCCATTCTCTCTCCCAATTCCGGTGCCATCTCTTCACTGCCCATATCCATCCCCATCGGTTCCTCCGGTTCAATAGGTCCCTCGTTTTCATCATCCTCTTGGGTCGGTTCCTCGCCACCCAGACCCTCGCCCACTCCCGGAAAAATGTTTTCGTCGTCAGAGACGTTATTGATCTCGGCAGTGTGGATATCCTCACTCTCCTGCTTCATGATGTCCATGGGATTCTTGTGGAGGTAGGTCTTAAGAATCTGATTGATGGGGAGCATCTCCTTAACGGTCTCCTCGACCACGCCATCGACGAGTTCCACCAGGTCCTTGCGTCGCTCGTGCCGACTGGATTTTTCAAAGACGTAGGGATTCTCGTAGATTCGCTTGGCGATATTGGTGTAGACGCCCAAAAGGAAGACGTCGTTGGTCGGAATTTTGAGACTGACCTTGCGCGAATCCCTGGATAGGCGTACCGACGAAATGATCTTGACCGTGGCGACGAAGACGGCGGCGATCATCTCGTCCAGGCACCCTCCGCACCTATCGACGGCCTTCCCCACCTCGGCATCGATCTGGTAGTTGTTCCACTTTGGAATCCCCGCGATCCTTTCCTGGAAGTTCTTGAGGACCATCTTCCCTCCCGACTCTATCACCGACTCGGCGTAGAGATTTTCCATGGTGTCCAGCCCCAGGGGGAGGATAGTCGTCGTAAGCTGGTTGAGCAGTTCCTTTTTTGCCTCAACGAGAACGTGGAGATTTGAACCGTCCATAATTAGTGTTCGATGTTATTTTAAAGAGCGATAATTGTCCGCAGTCTTTTTCAGGTTCATTAGACTTTCCAGGGTATTTTCAGTGGAGGTCTTTGGTGCTACCTTTTTGGCGACCTTCTTGGTGGACTTTTCCTTGGAGGGAATCTTCCACGAAACGAATATCTCGCCATTCTGATAAAGTTGCGTGGTAAATCCTCCATTTTTGAGTTGCCTTTCCACCCACCTCGCTGCCGCGTCGATGTCGTAGGCTGGGTATCCCATAGTGAATCCCGATACCTTCACCCAGGTTTCGTGCTTCCCAATCTCACCCATCTGCTTTATTTTGGAGCTCGCCCTTTCGTAGAGTTCAATATAAAGTTTCTTTTTCATTTCCCTTTTCCTGTAATCGTGTTTCAACACGTCGGCCACAGTCAAGGGCATATCTATTTAACGCTTGAGCTTTTCTTTTACGGAATTTTCCACGGTGTCGAGGAGACTCTTGGTGGGCGCGATGCTGTTGGCGATGGTGTCGTATTTGAGCCAGTCTCCCGCCTTGAGATCGTCCTTGAAGGGTTTGATGACCGATTCGTCGTCGTACTGCTGGGTGGTAATTCCCTTGATCTCCATATCCTTTTCGTCGCCCATGGCGATGGCGTCCAGCTGAATTCCGTAGTAGCGCTTTGTTTCGAGGAGGATCATCCTAACCCGGTAGGTCAGGGGAACGCCCAGGGGAATCATGGCGACGCTCTCATTCTTCTTCAAATTGTCTAGGTAGCTGACCATAGCAGCCCTCTTCTCGCCATCCTCGTCGTCAACGGTCGGTAATTCCAGGCGCGATTCCAGGTACTTGATGTAGGCCTTATATACGTCGGGCCTCTCCTTCTTGACCTTTTCCATGGATGCAGCGGACGAGTACATTTCGATGAACACGGTTTCGATGGGACAGCACGAAAGGCCACGCTTTTCCCTGAGCATCTTGACCACCCCCTTGGCGATGTTTAACACCACCTCGGGAGGCACGGCTACCTCGTCGACCTTTTCGCCGGCGATGTCCATGGTTCCCTCGGTGATTATCTCACTGACGGCCGGATTGAATCCAGCGAAGCCGAGATCCCATTTTAGGCCCTCCCTGTTCGAGAGGAGGAAATATCCTGCGAGTGTAATTATGATTACAACTATGATGATTAGAATTCGCATCTTATTAGGTGTTGCGAAATTATATCTATGAATATTTTCCTGTCTTCCCGCAAGGGCGATGTTTGCCATTTTTATTTACAGTCCGAGATGTCTTCACTGCGGTGAAATATTCAAACTCCTTGAAAATAATCCGATCGCCAATCACATCCAGCTTCACAACGTCCACGAGAAGCCCATCCCAGAAGAGCACAAGAAGATGCTTACCCACGTGCCGGCCGTCATCCTCAAAGATGGGCGACTCCTCATCGGGAACGAGGTACGTCAGTGGGCCCTTTCCATGATCCCCAGCGACGTGGAGTCCTATTCGAGGAAGTCCTTCGCAGCCTTTGACGGAAATCCTAATAACATTCCCACCCTATTTTCCCTAGACTCCTACGGGACGTCCCTGGCAGCTCCCATGACGCCGGACCTCGAGGAAAAAATCAATAAAAAGACAAATGTTTAAAAGATTAACGCACTCTGATAGTAAATGTATTTCAAAACGATTCAAGCAACTGCCTTTAAGAATATATTCGAGGTTCTCAAGGATATTCTTAATGACGTCAATGTTTCCTTCAGTAAAAGGGGCATCCACATGGTCACCCTGGATAATGCCCACGTCGCCATGGTCGATCTCTTCCTGGATTCATCCCAATTCGAGGAATACGAGTGTCAAGACGAGATCATCGTGGGAATCAATACCACCAACGTGTTCAGGGTACTCAAGGCCGTCAGTCCCAGCGACGTCCTTATCATGAAGATAAATGAGGAGCACGTGCTGGACATCGCCATCGAGAACGAGAAGAAGCGGAGCAACTTCAAATTGAAGCTTCTGGACATCAACGACGAGATTCTGGACGTTCCCGAACTTCCCCTGGTCACGATGACCCCCTTCCCGGCCCTGGACTTCCAGAGGTTGTGTAGGGATATTTCCCATATCGGCGACCTCATCAGCGTGGAGCGTTCATTCAAGAAGATCAGTTTCCGATGCAGGGGAGACTTTGCCGAACAATACACGGAGTTCGATATCGATTCGGATACTAGGGATTTTGGTTCCATGGTGGATACGTTTTCTCTCAAATATTTGAGCCTATTCACCAAGGCTACCTGTATGTGTTCTCACATCAAGCTACTACATCACGGTCAGGACCTCCCCATCATCCTGGAATACAAGGTCACTTCCCTAGGGGAACTCCGCTTTTACCTTGCACCAGTGACTCACGACTGAGGAGGTCATTCTTCTTGATGACGATCGGTTCTTCGCCACCCATTAGCGTATAGATTCTCCACTCGTCTGGCGTATCTTCCTCGCTTTCAAAGAGATCTCTCATTCGGATCCCCTTGCAATCGTGGAAATCATTCAATGGACCCGCATAACGTAGGAGCCTATGCATGTCCCACCACGTCTTCTTTCCCTTGACGGCCAGCACCTTTTGAATGATGATGGGCGAACGAATTTCGGCACCTCCCTCGGTCCCTACGATATTCTCGGCGTCATCGAGACTCCTGCTAACGATGGAATAGGGAACGTTATTATAGATGTATTCCTGCTCGAAGCGAACATTCACCACGCAGTCAATATTCTTCTTGACAAGCTTGCGGAAGTTGTAGCAACAATAAGTGTGCTTTCCGGATGTGTCCATGGGGAGCCACTGATTATCCATTTCCATCCTCCATGCAGCGCTGGGGAATAGGCAATTCCGTGAGGTATCCACGTCGTAGATCATTTTGAGGGGCATTGTCTTCCTGGGTGAGCTGACAATATCGTTGATCCAGTTATAAAAACGGAGTAGGTATAGTTTAATCATTTTAAATAATAAGGGACACACTCTTTTAATACCATGAGCCTGCTCGAGCGTTACAATCTAAAAATAAAGGAATACGAGAATTCGCAGGATGAATTAGTTAACTACATAAATAAAGCTGCACCCTATATAAAACGCTACGAAGAGGAAACGTGCCGTAGGGACATCTATATAGAATACATGAGGGTCGTGGAAGAGAACATAGACGTCTCTCACATGGATGACATCGACGAAATAAAGTTCGAGATAGATATTTGCGACGAGTGTGGCTCGGATAAGGTATTCGAAAATCAAAAGGAGAGCGACATCGTGTGCACCGAGTGTGGATTCACCAAGTACTACATGGCGACCACCCTATCCTTCCAGGACGAGCAGGACACCAATAAGAAGGTCCAGTACAGTTATAAGCGCCAGAATCACTTCAACGAGTGGATAAACCAGTTTCAGGGGAAGGAGACCGCCACCATTCCCGACGAGCTGATCACGAGTCTCCGTTACGAGCTGAAAAAGCAGAGGGTCAAGGACACCAAGGAGATCACCAACGCCAGGGTGAGGAAGATCCTCAGGGACCTTAGACACAATAAATATTACGAGCACATTCCCTACATATGCAATATCCTTTCGGGATTGAAGCCTCCCAACATGCCACCGGCTTTGGAGGAGAAACTTAGGCTCATGTTTGTGAAAATTCAGGAGCCCTTCGACGTGGTTTGTCCACCGGAGAGGAAGAACTTTCTATCCTACCCCTACGTTCTCTATAAATTCTGTGAACTCCTCGGCGAGGACGATTACCTTCCCTATTTTCCACTATTGAAGTCCAAGGATAAGATAAAACAACAGGACGACATATGGAAGAGGATGTGCACTATACTAAAATGGGAGTTCATAAGCAGTTCATGATTAATTTTCACCAAGTATAACAAGTATAAGGATGTCTATTAACGGAGGAGGTTTTAGGGACATTCCCAAGCCGGTGCCACACTCTCCACTGGTAAATGAGGTCCGACCTGTCAACGACGCTCTCGGTGGAATCTACACACCCCCCATGGAGAAAACATGTCCTGTCTGCAACGAGATCGTGGCCGTGGGATGGGGCTCTCCCCACTTTTGCCTTAACAGGGACGATCCCAGGGTGAAGCCCAACTACCCCCAGCGGATCTACCACAATGCACCTTGGGAGACTGACGTCTCGAAGACCATCGTTACCATGGGACCTCCCTACGGAGACACCTTCGCCATCGCCGGCGCCATGACGGCCGCCCTCCTGACCGGTCTGTTCTTTTACAGGCGCTGAACCTTATCTTTTTTGATAACAGGGTTAGTTTCCCTTATTTTTTCGATTTCATTGAAAACTTTATTCAGGAGTCCAAAACAGTTGTGAGACTCCAGCTGAATACACCCCGTGCACAAGGATTTCCTATAGCACGAACTGCAAGGAATACATACCTTGTTTCTTTTTAAACACTGCTCGCACTTCATTTAAAGAAATAAAGATATTCTTTTTTAAATGGATGTTAAAGAGTATCGGTCTTTCGTGGGAAACCTAATACGAATACATGACCGAATAAATGAACCAAAGCCCTCTATCCCTAGGGTAATCACGATGACCATCATGTCCGGGAGGGAGGGTGCCAGGATTGCCAGGGAGACCTTTGTGGAGCGCTTCGAAGACGGGATGAATGGTTGGTATTTGAAGTTGAATGGTTTCAGGAATGCCGTCACCCTGAGCAAGGTAACTCAGGAGGGGAATAATCGTTCCCTCAAGGTTTTCGTCAATGGAAAACTTCACCTTACTGGAACGTCGACGCCTATGGAGGGCGAAAGGCTCATGAAGGAAGTGATCGAGCTAGTAGATCATGTATTTCCGGAGCACGCGACACTTCCGCTAATTCCCACGGAAATACAACTCATCAACGCGAGCTTCTACGTTCCCCACGGTATCTACAATCCCGATCTTAGGACGCTTTTCAAAGAAAATTATGCGGGTTCTATCTCCGTGGTTCCTCAGCGAAAGAAATATTCCGGACTTCTCTGTTATATGTTCAACACCACCGTCAGCATATTCAAGACTGGGAGCGTGGTGATCAAGGGTGCCAAAAGTTTGAGGGACATAGTCAAGACCTACAATCTCCTATGCAAGGTGCTTTACACTCCGGAATTGAAAAGGGAAGCCCCGACCAAAAATATCAAAAAATATTCACCACAAGAGGATGCACTGATAAAAGTCATTAGAGAATATTATCTCCTTAATTAATAATAAATAATGTCGCAACGTTTGGGCATGGCCGACGGAAGGGCATTCACCATCCACACATCCAGCGGACTCCTCAATGACGAGATCATGAAGCAGAATGGAATCGCCTACCCCCTCAATTACGATTACCGCCGGCTCATCGCCAAGAAGGGGCCGACACTCCTCAACCCCCTTTTGTCCAAGCAGAGGGTCGGACCCGTCCCGGCTAACAGCATTAATCGATGCTTCAGTGCCGACGTACCGCTGATGAAGGTCCCTAAAACAAATTAGTTTAAAGATTTGAATATAAACATCTATAAAATGAATAATAATCAACATTTTATGGAAGCTTGTAAGGCAATGCAGAGGGAGGGAACCCTCACCAATGAACGCATGCTCCTGGCCCTATTAATGTTTCTTCCCAAGGAACAGGCCGAAAGGGCGTTGGAAATGGCCAGGAAGAAGAAGAAACCTAATTGAGGAAGGTGAAACGACCCTTGGTATTGCCCTTTTTGATCTTTGACTTTGACCTCGTGGCAAGAAGGCGCTTTGAAGGCAATGGAATTTTGGATGGATTGGGACCCATTGAATCGGTGGTTATCTTAACGGGTTTATTCATGGACTTCTTCTGAGCCAGTACCTTCCTTGCCAGTCTGGCGATGGCCTTCCTAGCCCGTTCTTCAATCTCCCATGACCAATAAGGCTTTGGCATTTAGTATTGGCTATTAATTTTTTTAGTTGGCATAAAGAAGTCCACCCATTCCGTTTTGGATCTTGAGAATGTTATAATTCACGGCCCAAACCGGAGAGGCGAAGGTTCCGCCACTGAGGATAAGACGCGAACTGTCCAGACGCGAGAAATTGCACGAACCCGTGGGCTGGAGCTTGGAGGCATCCAGACAGAAGGGAATCATCATGGTGACGCTCTCGAAACCGTCGGACTTGTTTCCGCTGCTATCCACACCCGAAACGGTATGGTAATAGGAAGAGACCTGTCGGTAGTGAGGCACCGGATTCTTGGCCTCACCGACATCCACGCCATTCATCTGGAGGAGGACGGTGTTGTTGGTACCTGCATCGACCGAAGTGGTCGCAATGAACTTCACGGGATGATTGAAGGTCAGATCCATGCGCTTATCGTTGGAAGCGGGGATGCGCTGAACCTGATGGATCAGATACTCCGAGGTGCTGCTCGCCAACATGCCACGCTCGTCCGAGTCGAGGTATACGAAGCGAGACCACGAGGACGGCTTAGTGGTTGCCTTGGATACGGCATTGTTCCCGAAGGAGACGCTGGATGAAGTACCGCCCTGGAAACTGAATAGGTCGCCGGTGATCTGGTCCGCGTTGGGGAATACAGTCCCCTGCTTGGTGACGGTAACTCCGGCGAGGGCGAGGGAAGTAATAAGATCGTCGGCCGCCAACTGCGCCGCGGCGAAGGAACCGTCTGCGAGGTAGGCAGCGTGGGCCGCAGCGGGATTAGCCGGAGGGGCGCCTCCATTGACGTTGGCGATTACGGTATTGACGGCTGCGGTGTAGATAGCAAGCTTGGCGGCCACGTCGGCAGCGTAGGGAGAAATGTTGGATCCCCAGTAGATCCGCATCTCCACGTCGTGATACTGGAGGGCGACCAGAGGAAGGGCCGACTGGTAATTCTCACAGAACCAGAACTTGAGGGGGTAGAAATAGGAAGACGCGAGATTGCCACTGGGCTGAGGACCGAGGGTGCTCCGCGAAAGGCTGGGCGCCATGACGTCCGAATAGACCTTGGTGGAAAAATCATAGTCCTGGGAATCGATCAACTGACCGCCGATGTAGAGCTCGACCTTGTCCACGACGGTGGACCAGTCCATGGGGAGGGGGGTTCCCTCGCCGTTGGTCATCACGAAATAGGTGTAGGATAGGAGATCGCCCTTGCGCTCGAAGCGAACGGACGAGAGACTGTTATTGGCAGGAGAGTTCTGAATAACCTGCCGCTCGATGACACTGGAAAAATTTGTGTGCCTCTTGAACGAGGAACGGAAAAAACTAATCTCGGGGTTCCCAACGATATGAGAATCTTGAGCGCCAATTGCCACCAATTGCGTAATTCCACCAGACATTTCAGTTATTAATATGATACAATATTTTATTGTTTTGAATACGCTGTAAAATATACCTTCCCTGGGAATTCTTGAACCACACTTGGACCTCCTCACTCACACCATATTCCATGATTGGCTTGAGGTCGTCACACTCGACCTGATAGGGTCTCCCGTATCGCCACGGAACCTTGAACTGATGACCATCGACCTTTATGTAATATCTTCCTGAATCCGATTCATATAAAGATCTCGTTATGATTCCAGCGTGGGGACTAGATATCATACCTCTCCAAACACTTGCGATAAATTTTAAGAGTCTTTCCCTTCAATACACATTCCCTAGGAATAATCCTGATAGCAGACTTAAGCCTTATACCATTTTTGCCATTGGGGGCGACACATCCCTTGCTCCTTTCATTTTCCTTGGTCGTGCAACTGGCCTTGAACTCCTTGTAGATGGCCTTGACCTCCGGAAAGGTAGGACGGTCCTTCTTATCGAGTTTAAGATTGACGGCGTCGTGGATGTCGTAAAGCCACTTGGTGAGCGTCGCCCTGGACTCGAAGCGCTTCATCTTGAGACCGAGGGGACCGGAGGACTTGCAGTAGGATGCGTAACTATCCCTGCAATACTTGCAAGGAAGCACGTACATCATGCTCTTGAAGAAATTGAAGAATTGGGCTCGGGTCTCCGCGTCGGGTTTGTCGGGGTAGGAAAATGTGATCGAGTGAAGAAATACCCATGCGGTGGGGCCCCAGACGGCCGTCTGGAAACCTTGGCGCTCCTTCATGTCTATTAAATATAAATAACATATTAATGGAAGGGATGGAACCTATCCAGCACATATTCAGATCCCTAGATGGATGGGTCAAGTACTTCGACGACGAAGACTTCGACTGGGACGAGGCCATTGCCGAGGCCGAGGGGGTCATCGCAAGGTCGAAGAATTTCAATGTAATATTCTATGAAAAAAGGGTAGGAACCAAACAGGTTTATCACGATATGATTCTTCCCAAATAAAATCCAATGCAATTATAAAGTATGGAAAAGGCCATGGCGTCGCTGATGGATCTCAATAGGAAAAATACAAGGGTAAAGAATATGAGGTATTCCTTGATGAATAATATCGGAAAATTTAAGCGCATGGAATCCCTTAGGGCAAGGACATTTAAGCGTCTGGATACCGAGGTGAATCTCAGCAATAACGAATCCGATAGACTCGTGGAGATTCTGAGGATCGCGGAAAAGGAAATGCGAAAAATTCAAAAGAATATAGTATCCAAGGCAGAAACGATTAAGAAGGCGGAAAAGAGGATTAGACTCTTGAAAACCAAGGCCATCGTGAATATGGCCAAGGCGAAGACGACCCAAGCGAAAAAGAAGACGATGATTAACAGGATTAAAAATTTATTCAAGAAGTAATGCGATTTTAATTATTAATTCATTTTCCTTTTAATCCTTAGATGGGGTGCACAGCTACTACCATTAAAGGAACACCTTGTAGGAAGAATGCCGTCGATGGCAAGAATTTCTGTCATGTCCACCTGGATCCTAAGGAGTGTAGCATATGTCTAACGTCCATACTATCGAGGACGTCCAGAAATAGCAGGACCCTCCCTTGCGGACATAACTTTCATATCAAATGCATAAATCGCTGGAAGAGTACGGGGAATAGCACCTGTCCGGTGTGCAGGAAGGAATTCGACGTACCTCAATATAAGGTCACGCTCATCATAGAGTCGAGACAAACCAGGGAGAGGGCGGTCAGTGCCAGCATGCGAAATGAACAGAGCGTGGGAATGCAGGCGGTGGAACGCTTCGACCTTCCGGAGAATAACATCGACTACATATCGGAAATTGAAATTGTTGCCATGGATAGGGATGACCTCTTAGAAATTATCGAAGTCGATCTTGGATTAGATCCAACCGATATAAATATTCCACTTTAATTATAGTAATATGAAGGTCGCCAAGAAGGTTGCCAAAAAGGCACCGACTAAGAAGGTCGCCAAGAAGGTATCGGTCAAAAAGGTCGCCAAGAAGACTTCCATGCCCACCAGTGGATACGAACCCACCTACGATCACGAGAAATGGACAAATGATTATAATGTAATGGCCACGCACAACTGCTACTCCTACCTCCTCGACGACCTCCATAAGTACCCCATGGCCGGAAAACCGCAGCCGGGACTGATGAGCAATGAGGGATACGCATCCAAGATAACGTGTGCAGAAGTTAGGAAGAGGGTCATAGCGGACAATCCCAGATGCGTAATAACGTGGGCATCCAGTCTCGAATTCAAGAAATGTCCCAAGGAATACTATAAGGGATTCCTCTGCGTGAATTCAAATGGTGAGGACTATCATTTTTACAGACAGGACGATGACGGCACCTGGTCCCACAAACCCGGTTCCACGGAGCCAACAAAGGTGGATGCCTCGGGAAAGAAGATCCTAAATCCCAAAAAGTCCAACCGAAATTATGGTTTCAAGGGCGGGGTGAATTACAATATCCCATGTTCCTTCTTCTGCATCAAGAACACAAAGGCCATCAGGAGCACCGGAAACTTTAACTCTCCGGGAAGGAATGCCCTCCGAAATCCCAAGATGTAAAAAAATCACTATTAGTATTAATGTATCCTTTGAATGGAGAAAGGACCGACGGTCTATCAAGTCGCGCAATCAGGACGGGTATTCTATCTTCGTTGAAGACGACTAAGACACCCCTGAATACGCGATTCTTCTCGCAGGGAAATATCAATGCAGTTCAGCGCAAGCTCCAAAGGACCTTCAAGGCGGAGACTGGCATTTCCATCGACAAACAGGACAATACCGACGTCCTCGCCTTCATGCGATACATCTTCATCAATAACTCCACGAATCCTTACGGGAACGTGGAGTCTCAGATCGACTCCATGAACGCCAAGGTGGTTCAGAAGATGCTTCCGCAGGTAAGGGAAGGCGTGTCGGCCTACCTGTTATACCTTCGCGACGCTGCCACCCTTTCTCAGCCCAACGATCTCCCCGAGAGCATGACCAATAAGGGCAAGTGTAAGAGAGAAAACAATGTGGGATTTTAAAGGACTGCCCCTATTATTAGTTATATGTCCACCGCGTGGAGAAATTACATAGAAAGTAGACGAATTGAAAGAAGTGGAGGCATCATTCGGATCTCTTCCAATTCGTTTAATCCTATCAAGCCCAACGTGAATAACAATAGAAAAGTATGTAGGGCGATATGTAAATCAAATAGACAATGTAGGTATAATCCCATTCAAAATGAAATTTACTGCAAACGTCATTTAAAGATTTATGATCTTACTAAAGTAGATAATGAGGATACTCGTGGATGTTCAGTTTGATAATGAAGTCATGTTGGGTATAATGACAGAAGAGGGTCCCAGGGGCGCACTGGTCATGTGCATGGAGGAGTCGGGGAAAGAACACTTCACCCTGAGGAACCCCGTATGGATTTCCATGGAAAATATCATCAACAGCTATGACTCCAAAACGACCCTAGACATGCTGGGATACAAGAAATGTGCAGATAATCTCTATATCTTTGAGGAAGATACTATCGAGGATAGGACCTATTCGCCACCGCTCGTCGAAGAGAGCTCCGTATCGGAATCCCTGTGCTCGGACGACTCTTTAAACTAATAGGCCTGAGATGCTACGGCGCCACCCGGAGGGGTGTTAGATGTTCGAGGAAGGGTTCGTTGAACTCGAATATTTTAGGATTTGCCGTCACATTCTGTAAGACCCACGCAAAGATAAAGCCACACACTTACTATTATCCCTGGGCATTCAGGTTCAACGACTTCTGCATTCATCCCAGGGACCTATGGCTCATGTCGAGGATATATCTATTCGCAGTGACCTTCCCCAAGATGCTCGAACACGGATACGATGGCTGGGCGAAAAAGATAAAGGATATTTTCGAAAAGGTGAGGAACGATAGACGCATGATAGCTGAGTGTCCAGTGTGTCTGGAAGATGTCAGCACCATAAGCATGGCATGCGGGCACAGGGTGTGCATCAACTGCATTCACAAGATATGCATAATGGACAGTAATTATTGTTTTAAATGCCCTATGTGCGCGACTTTTATCATTTAAAAAACGCTAATTACTAAAAATGAGTGTCCATTACATTCAAATCGAGGGAAAGACCAACTTCTCCACCATGTTATTCAATAGGACCTATGCCAATGTCGCCAGGGTGGACGTTTGCTACGCCGAGCTCAGCGGAGAGGAAAATAAGCCCATCGTGGTGGACATTCAGGAATTGAGGACGCCCTTTTGCGAAGACGGGAGGGACATCAATGAGGAGCGGACCATCCCAGTATCTCAGGGTTCCTTCTTCACCCTTCCCGGAAGGGAGTCTCTAAGAATTTTCAAGGAGAATACGGACTACGCCTACGGAATAAACTACTCGCCTCCCATCAGCTTCAATCGACTGACCACGAGGATTCTAGATATAAACGGAAAACCAACCACCGAAGCGAGGCATGTTTTGGTTTTACGCATTACAAGTGTGATAGAGAGGGAAGTCCCTCCCACTCCGGTGTTCCGCCAGCCACCCACCCGTCAGCAGACCCAGCGACAGAGGCCCATCTACCTGGTTCAAAATTAATCACCCAGAGATGAACCGAACATTCCGATGAACTTGGGAGTATCCTCTTCATAGTCTTCCATATCCTTATTCTCGGGCTCGGGAAGAGGCAAAATGGCGTCGGGAATTCGCATGGACCTGCACTTTACCCTGAGGATAAAGGAGTTCTCATTTAGACCGTTGAAATTTAATATATCCCCATTTGAATTTCTCCATTTAATTGTCATCCTGGAAATCTGAGACATTGGAGGATCGAAATCGATCCCGTAGGAAAAATCTACGGTCTCCTTGAAGACCTTGGTCTCACCAGGATTTGTATCTAGATTAATGGGTCCGAAGGAATTAGTGGACCCACTTGAATTAAAGTTATTTGATACGACCTTCTGTCCCTGATGGAGGAAGGTGGTCTTAAATTCCTCGACGTCGAGATACAGAAAATTGTCGGTGGTTATATCCACGATAGAGTCGGACTTGATATACTCGTAACTTGCGTAGCGCTGGTGTTCAGAGTATAAGGGGAAGGTCGCCGGAGCCGTGGTACTCACCGAAGTGGACGATACCTTCGTGGTGGTGTCGTTGAAACCGAGAAGCCTATGGATCCTATCCGAAGGTTTTAGAGTGAAGGAACCGCGGGAGTCCGTCTTATCACGATAGAATAGGTATTTACCTTCTCCAGTGAGATAGGATACATTTATCCCAATAGGAACCTGAATGGTCTGCTGAAGTTCGGACCTGAGCTGACCTGCGCTGTAAAAACCCGGAGAGATGGAAAAGGTGCTACCCTCCACATTTATGATATCCTCTCCGTCGGGTATGTTTTGAAGAACATTGGGAATGGTCGCCTGGACGAGCTCCACCCTGGTTACGTAATGCAGAGGATTGGCCAGATGAAGGGTGTAACTATTTCCTGATGGATATAGTGTAGTATCTCTGAGATTAGAATTCATCACGACATAGTGTGTTTCCATCTTTACTTAATATAGTAATTATAATTTAACAAAGGCATTTACCGTGGGTCCATCGATGTTGGAATATGAATATAGTATTAAACCAACCAATGAAATAATTACGTCCCTGGATAATCCCCCGAAAAATAAGTCAGATTCTTCACTCGATGCCAACTGAGGAAACTGACTCATGCCATAATAGAGCAAGGTCAGCAATATAATGATAGTGAGTGAAGTCTCTAATGAAAGCCATTTAATTGTATTAAGCATTTTGTAAAAGTTTGAACATTTTTCTTCCTTCTTCACGGGGATCGTGGATATCTTCCTACTAAATAGTTTAATAAAGGGTAAAAGAAAAGTAAACAAAATCCCAATAACTGTAAATATAAACTTATTGATTTTGGTCGTGAATGAAGCAATGAGTATAACGAAAAGAGAAATCCATGCATGTCCATTGGGAATATCTTTTACGCCGTAAAACTCAAGAATCTCGAATAAATAGTAGATGCATCCCAGTCCACCCAGGATGACCGGAAAGTTCAAATCCATTTGGGGGACCAGTATTCCGGAATCGGGCCATAGCACGAGGATGGAAAGAATTAATATCGCGGTTCCAAGTAGGCCGACCACCACGGGAAACGTCTTATAACTGGACCATTTTCCATCCACTTCTTCCAATTTTCCATCCGCTTTTAATCCAATGAATGTTATAAAAAATAGTACAAAGGAAAATAGGACGTAGACTAGCCAGTATTTCGAACTCAACATGGGCGCAATAAGTAACATAAGCATCCCGATCGGAAAATATCCAGTTATTAAATTGTATTCGGTCATGGCCTCACTCTGATATTCCTCGCGAAAAAATATTTATTAATTACAAGATGTTAGAGGCAAGAATATCTCTTGGTATTATTTTATCATCATTGATTTATTCATTTCTAAGATTGCTGATAACACATCCCAAGACCATCCTTTACATGGATCAAATCGCTTTGACATTGAATCTAATAATGCTTAATATGGTGATAGTATTAATATCTGCTAATAGATTTGAAGTGGTATTTCTTATGATTCCCGTGACAATGTTGATCTTATCTATTGGATATTTGCGACTGATTAGCATAACATCTAGAAATAAACCCCTCGCCGAAGGAGTAGATAGGGTAGTCTACTATGTAGCCATTCAATTCTGGATTGATATTTTCAATTATTTCAAGAGTATCTACTTGTCCATGGCAAATGCATTTATAGAGTTTTATTCCATAGCACTTTCCGTGATTATCGAGACGTGGGAACAGATCGTCGAAATGTTCATGATGTTCTTCGGGGCAATTCAGAAGGGATGGAATGGTATGTATGATCTCATATATTCTGTGGTGACACTTAACGGGTCAATATCCGAAGATATTGCTCCTCCAATCTTAATATCAAAAATATAATGACTTCTAATAAAAATGGTAATATACACTTACTTATTGTTGATTCCACTAGCGTTGGCTACTGCCGTTGGCATCGTATTAATTCCCCTACAAGGGGCACTAAAATTTCCATTGGTACTCTTGACGTTTTCGTTCCTACTGTATTCTATATGGTTCGATCTAACCAAACAGAAAAGGACAAAACCCTACCTTGTTATCGCATGGGATTGGATAGCCAGCATCTTCGTGAAAATTCAGGATATCGTTAGAAAAATAATAGAAATCCTTTTATGGCCGGTAAAAAATCTGGTGGTGGCACCAGTTGCACGCACTGCCACGTGGTTGGTAGACATGGTATTCTGGGTCAAGGATACCGCCATCGATTATATCAAAAAAATAATAGAATTTACTATGAAAATTATATTATTTCAATATCAAGAATTATTGAATTTATTCATCAAAGGGTCTTTGGGTCACTTTGGCTTCCCTCAACTTAAAACAATCAAATTTCCAATGAATTATTTTGTTATGAATATGTAATAAGGCTCCATGGGAGTGGTGACCTTTGTAGTATCGTTTTTCATTTTCATTATAAATATGTTTACAAATTTTTTCAGATTTATCATAAATTTAAAAACCACTCCCTTTGAAGCATTAAAAATATACTTTATGGACACCGTCGATAATTTCAAAGAAATGGCAAGTAATTCTCTCGATGTCGTCGATGAATTCATGAACTGGCTGGCGTCCACCCTTGGGGCGTCTTTCACAAAGGCCGCGCAGATGGTATTTTCCGTAATAAATAACATCTTCACTAAGGCATTAACACTATTACAAAAAGTGGCGTCCTATCCGATTGAACTCGTAAAATGGATCATGCTGAAATCGGTTCTCTATATATTGCAGTGGGTATTCGGCCTTCTATCCCTGGCTACTTTATACGTGGCGGACATGGCGTACGACTTCCTCAATCTGGTTCTCAAGGCCATTCCCAACACAATCGTCAACGGTATATTCTCGGTCATTCCATCGTGGATTCCTGGGGTATCTCGATTAAAAAATGCAATAAAGAATCTAATTAACGGAATGTTCAAGATTAAAGGAAAGACAAAGTCCAAACCACCATCCTCCATGAAAAAGGACCTGGATAAGTTCGCCAAGAAGAAGGCCGATGAGGCGCTCAATACTTTCAAAAAATTAATTGGATGGGGAAATAGCAGTAAGAAGAAGGCCGCCGACAAAAAGAAGGCCGAAGCCAAAAAGAAGGCCGAAGCCAAAAAGAAGGCCGAAGCCAAAAAGAAGGCCGAAGCCAAAAAGAAGGCCGAGGAAAAAAAGAAGGCCGAAGAAAAAAGGAAGGCCGAGGAAAAAAGGAGGGCCGAACAAAAAAATAATTCCGGAAACTCTAATAATTTACAATTTAAATTACCAACTCCGAAAAAAAAGGGTTCCAGATTAAAATTTGATTTATTTGATTAATTAGGGGTTCCATGCCAGAAACTTTGGCAGTGCCAATACACCCAAAGCCAAGATCATCAGGTCGATCGTATAGACCTTGTTCTTGATTTCGGGACACCAGTTCTTGTACTTGACGATCTGCTCGCTATCCTTGGGCTTAGCCCACCAGTAGAATACGGCCAGGTAGGTCGGACCGAGATTTCTTTTGCACTGGTACCAGTGATCGTACCACGCGATCGCGATGTAGGTGAAATATAGAATACCCAAAAGGACCCACTTATTTTTAGGCGGTAGGACCCAGTACCCTCCCGCCAATATAAGCGTTATCCAGATGCACTTCCAGTTTGCCACGGGCTGTGTATTATCGCATTCTTCCTCTGCCATTTACTATATTATGGATTTTATATCTATGTTCCTTGTAGAAGATGGAAAGGCACGAAACTTGGTCCACGACACACGAGGTCATCTTAAAGCGCTACGGAGAAATATGTTCTGTCTATAATCATCTCCATAGCAGGTGCCATAGGTACTACAAGGCGAGACACATGAGTTTCACCCTCCCCGTCATCATCCTAGGGACGCTGAGCGGTACGGCAAACATGGCGATGGGGTCATTTAGAGAGAATGCCACCGCAATGACCATCGTACCCGTCGTGATAGGTTCCTTCAATCTTTTTTCGGCAATCCTGACCACGATCTCTCAGTTTTTGAAGCTGTCGGAACTTTCGGAGGGACACAAGTCGGCATCCATATCCTACGGGAAATTGTCTAGGCAGATACGTCTGGAACTGAGCCTGGACAGAAATGAGCGATCTCAGACCGGGGGCGAGATGGTCAAGATAACCGACCTGACATTGACGCGCCTCCTCGAACAGGGTCCTAATATTTCAAAGAGGATCCTCACGCAATTCGAGAATCAGATCAAGAACACACCCTTCACGCTGACCCTTCCGGAGATTATCAAAATGACGCCCATCACGCTCAATACGACAGACATTAGGAGGGTCACGATATTCGATTCTATTTCAAATATTGTGGGCTCCGGTTCAAATTTATCGGAGATCGTGGAAGATATTCAGGAAGAACCGCTTAGCCCATGACCTTGAGGGACACGTAGCCCGCAGCCATCTGGGTGGCGACTAGGGCGAGAAGCTCGGCGGCGGGGAAGCCATCCTTGAGGAAGAACATCGCGCTCACGGCGGGGTTCATGTGTCCGCCGGTGGCGAAGATGGCGACGGCCAGGGCACTCCCAATTGTCAGGGGGGCAATGGGCTTGCCGGCGGTGTGGAGAATCGTCATGAAGAACAAGAGACATCCCGCGAATTCGAGGAGGAGGCGCTGGATCATTTTATATAATACTAGTATATAAAAAAATGAGATCGTTCTTGGTGGTTATGACCGAGGCGATCGTGATTTCACTGGTCCTTCTCGCAATTCATTCTATCTTTATGATGTTCATGGAAAATTCTATTATCGCATTTTTCCTTTCTGGGGCCCTAACACATTTCCTCTTTGAATATAGCCCCTTCGGAAATCTCAATGAAAAATGGTGCAATAAAGTATTTTAAAGAATTCAATTTATATATAATCACCAATACAATGAATACATTAGTAGTTCAAAAGATGCATGCAGATGCTATTATTCCCACCAAGGGAACGACTTTATCTACTGGATATGATCTCTTTTCGTGCATAGACTGCGTGGTTCACGAGGGGAAGCGATTCGTCGTCCCCACGGGGATTCGCATCAAGATTCCCGAGGGATGCTACGGGAGGATCGCCAGTCGCTCGGGAAATACGGTCAAGCATGGCGTGGAGGTGGGAGCCGGAGTAATCGACCGCGACTACGAGGGAGAGATCAGGGTCGTGCTATTCAATCACGGGAACAGACCCTTCCACATAAGACAGGGATATCGGGTAGCCCAGATTATCATGGAAAAGTATGAAGATGTCCAAATCCAGGAAGATCCCGAACTCTACCCCCAGATTCCCATTCAGGCTTGAGTTTAAAGAAATAACAACATATTAGACAAATGACAGAATTTCCCATACTTTACGCTAAGGACGCGAGGGGAAAACTTCGCATTTGGCAAATAGAGATCGTTGAAGGTATGATCAAACGGACCACCGGATTAGTCGATGGGAAGTTGACCATTACCGAACGCCCTCCGGATGCCAAACGCAAGACTCCCATTGAGGAGCAGGTGGCCCAGCTTTGGAGGAAGCAGGTGAAGCTTGGCTATCAAGAAGAAAATGAATTAGATGGCAAGATCAGTCTGAAACCCATGCTACTTCACACCTATGAAAATAAAAAAATTAAAGGAGATGTCTGCGTACAACCCAAATTGGACGGAATTAGGATGCTGGCGGGATTTTCGGGAGGACGCCTCGTCATGATGACCAGAACCGGGAAGGAAATCACCCACCTAACTCACATAGAGAGGGACCTGGATGGAAAACTTACGGAGGGAGAATTCCTCGATGGCGAATTGTTCACCGACAAATTGAACTTTGATCAGATTGCGGGAGCGGTCTCGGGCGTCGCCAATCCAGACGCTGTCAAACTGGAATTCCACTGCTTCGATTACTTTATCCTACATAAACTTTCAATGCCCTTTACGGAACGATATCATTACCTAAGCAACGTGAAGGGATTTGGTGAGTCCATCAAGCTGGTTCCCAATAAGATGATAGACCCCAAGGACATAGATGCCTTTCACGACGATGCGGTCAAAGAGGGCCACGAGGGGGTGGTCATAAGGATCCCGGACAGTCCCTATCTTTTGGATAGAAGGTCGTCGCAGTGTCTAAAATATAAGAAAATGAGGAAGGAGGAATTCGAGATCGTGGGGGTCGAGGAGGCCGAGGGGAGGGACCGAGGTACGCCCATTTGGATATGCGAGACCGAGAAGGGCGATACATTCAAGGCACGTCCCAAGGGGTCCATGGAGTCTCGGAAGACCATGTGGAAGAATAGAGGGAAGGTCATCGGAGAGATGCTGACTGTGCAGTTCCAGGAATACACCAAGGAAGGAGTTCCGCGATTTCCGGTGGGACTGACAATAAGGAATTATGAATAATTAGAGAAATGCCGATTAGATTAGATAAATATGTCAGAAGTCCGTATTGAAAAATATGGTTTCGTACGTCTTGTCGATACAATGCCCAGGGAAGATCTTGATAGGTCGATCGTTCAAGCTGCCCGAGTTTCGTATGGAGAAGGCACCACCAGCGTCAATAGCGATCGAGGACTGATACGCTACCTATTGCGACACGCCCACACGACTCCCTTCGAGATGGTGGAGTTTAAATTTCACATTAAGATGCCCATATTCCTGGCGAGACAGCACATGCGTCACCGTACAGCCAGCATCAACGAGATTTCCGGACGTTATTCACAGCTTCCGGACGAATTTCACACTCCCTCGGAATTTAGGAGTCAGTCCAGCGTGAATCGTCAGGGGTCCGAGGGGGTACTAACCAGTCGGGAAGCCATGGTGCTCATGAGAGATCAAAAGTCTTCGTGCGAATATGCCTTTGACATCTATAATAAACTTCTCGATGAGGGAGTCGCCAGGGAGACAGCCAGGGAGCATCTTCCACTTTCTACCTATACGGAATTCTATTGGAAGATAAATCTTCACAACCTCCTTCACTACCTGCGTCTCAGGATGGACAGTCACGCCCAGCCGGAGATTCAGTTGTATGCCAATGCAATGTACGATCTGATAAAGCCACTGGTTCCCGCGGTCGTGGAAGCCTTCGAGGACTATATTTTGGGGTCAGTGACCCTGAGCAGGATGGACGTGGAGAAGATAGGAAATCAAATGAAATATGGAACCCACGAACCCTACCCTTCTAAGTCCGAGGAGAATGACCTTCTCAAAAAGATGGACATCATCGGTCTTAGATCTTTGTGACATTTCCACACAACATACACGTGATGAAGATGGTCATGGGCTCGTCGGCCGAACGGGTCTGTTTCTCCACGTAGGTGGTCTTGTATGATTTGCACTTCTTGCACTTGAACATCCCATCTGGCATGTCCTCGGCCCTGGGAGGCAGAGGATCTTCTGGCTTGGGTTCCTTGTACCAAATATCCCAAATCTCATAATCAGGAATTTTGGATATTTTCAATTCGCCCTTTTTCAGTCTATCAAGAAAGAGGGAACGATCGTTGTTCTTGATGGCGTAGATGAGATTCCTTATCCTCGCCGTGTAATACTTGGAAAAGGAAGGATTCTTCCAATTGGCCCTGGAAGAATACTCCAAGGGTGATGGATTCGTCTTGACCGCCGAGGGAATCTTGATGGTGAAGTCGGAAAACTTCTCGGAGATGGAAGAGGTTATGGCATTGGCCCTGATGGCGTCGTCCCCCGAGGCAAACTCCTTCTTGAAAATGTCCCTCCTGGTGGGATCGACCTTGCTGAGGTAGTTCTCCCTCTCCATATTCACCAGCGACGCCAGCACCTCGGTCTTTACGCCGGCGATTCGCTCCAAAAGGCGCTCTCCCTTGCGAATCCTCTCTCGCATCTTCAAGAGGATGGCGTCCTCCGAGGGCGGTCCTTGGGGAGGGAGGGGCTTTCCCGGACTGAGGTAGATATTGACCTCGTGAATCCTTGGAGGGTTCAACATCGCGTTGTAGGCATTGTACTCCTTGTACATGTCATCGATGTCGTTGCGAACCCGCGAATAGTCTTCCTTGAGTTTATCGAGCAGATTCCTCTTCCTCGCCAGGACGAGGGGCGAGTGGCGGGTGAATACCTCCTCGGCCCTTGATGCACTCTCCCCCTGGCGATACTTCATTCTATTGCGAATGTCCAGAAACCCCTCTTGGAGATTGAGGAGGGGTGTAGATTTCTTGACCAGGTTTTTGTCGAACTGGTAGGGAAGCTTGGCCACGTATTCCTTCCACTGCTTTGACGAAGGCTTGATTATGGATTTAAGATGGTAAGTGTTGGAACAGTAATTGTTGATGTTCATCTTCCTGATCGCCCAGTTCTTGGCTCCCTTGGAAAGGCGGTCTGCGAGAGCGTTATTCACATTATCGTTCTTGGAAACAGCCACGGAATTCAGGGCATCTACTAAAAGGGAAACGGCCTTAGTCTCTATGTCGCTCATTTTTGTATCCCAGTGCAGTGCAATAATCGGTCCTGAATGATTATTTCAACTTTTTGACTTTGAGGCTCTGGGACTGTTTATTCCTTTTTACTTCGTTTGGGTCGTTCTTCAATGTTTTCTTCCCTCCACTGGAATAGGTCTTCTGGTGAAGATTCCAGAACTGCTGTGAACCCACTCTGAAATTCTTGTGTATCTTGGCCTTGTACCAGAATACGCAGTCTTCTATCCGATTGGACTTGCTGGTGTTGTCCAGAACCAGCACCTCGTAATTTTCCGTGCACGCATTCATGACCTGATTGAACATATCGAAGTTGGGGAAGATGCCGAAGAAGGATTTGTATAGCTTTTCCCTATTCTGGATGACATTCTCCCTGGCGACGAATACGTAGTCCACGTTGGCCCTTAGGTCGGGACTGAGATCCATGCAGTACTGCATCGTGAGCATGAAGAATATCTTCCAGTGCCGTCCGTTCATGAAGCACTGTCGGATGCACGTGTCTTTGAGAAATTTCTTATCGTACATGCAGTCGTCCATGAGAATGAATGCACCCACTTCCCTGGACGTAAATTCCTTCTTCCCCGGAGGAGGCTTCATATTGACCATCTTCCTCTGTCGTTCTATGACCCTCTCGATGATGTCCTTGTCATATTCTCCATAGATGAATAGATCCGGGATGAATTGCTGATACCAGTGATTTCCCTCCTCGGTGGCAGACATAACCACGCCGGCTGGGAGCTGGCGCTTGTGGTATAGGATGTCCGTCACCAGGGTGGATTTCCCGGTTCCTCTCTTTCCTATGAAGACGCATACCTTGTCGTCCGCCATTGATGCGGGGTTAAATTTTTTCAACTGAACATTCATTGTTCCTATTACTTCCACGGATTTTCTTCATTCTTTTTTTAACACATCTTAGTAGGATGCAATTAGCCACAACTGGATTTCAAGATACAATTCTTACCGGGAACCCAGATATATCTTATTATCAAAAGGTTTTTACGTCAAGGGCCATCTATAAATCGGAAGTTCTCCGTCTGGCCTTCGATACCGGATGTGATTTTGGACAGACGACCCTGTGCACGCTGGGAGGAGACACCTGTGACATCATAACGGGTTTCTATATAAAATTCAGCTACACCGACGAAGTCGAACTCCCGCAGGATACCGGACACGCCTATATCGATAACGTTAGCCTGCTGGTGGGAGGACAGACCATCATTAGTCTGAGTGGAGAGTACCTGGCGATCACGTCGGACCTCAAAGATTCACAAAGAACCAGGAAGAACTACGAGAACATTCTTAGGAGGAATGCCACGCCGAGGAGCTACGGAACGGCGGTGACGGCTAACACGGCCTACGTGGATATTCCATTCTTCGGGAAGGGATACAGGGATTCCTTCCCCCTCGTCGCCCTCAAACGACATCCAGTGCAGATAAAACTAACCATGAGCAATTCGTCGGAATTCGTCACCCCGCCGGTCACGCCACAGCTGGACCTTATCGTGCAGGCCATCTACCTCGATGGAAACCATAAGAAGATGTTCACCGATAGACCCCTCAACTACATCGTCCACCAGGTACAGGTTGCTCCTCTGGTACTGGGTAACCTCAATCAACTTCGCTTCGCCACTAAATTTGATAACCCCATCAAGGAATTTCTACTAGTGGTCCAGAACGACACGGGAACCTTTGGACCCTTTGATTACTCGTCAAGGAATTCCGATCTCTACTCTAGCTTCTCCAACGACCAGGTGGAACAATGGAAGATGTTTCTAAATGGACAAATGCTATTTGATCTGAATAAAATCAATATGAGGACAATTGAACCTTATAAACACTATACACAGACACCTTCCTATAAGACGAATGTGTATAATATCGGCCAAGGGGATGGACCCTATCCCTCTGGAACCATCAACATGAGCAGGGTGGCCAGTCAGGTATTCGAACTAAAATTGACCCCGGCAAACTTCACCAGGAAGGCGAGGCTCTACGCGACCACCCTCAATGTGTTCCGATGCATGGGAGGACTGGGAGGACTCATGTTCATTTAAAATCCAATAATCTTCCTCCGGACGGCAGCCTCGCGCTTCTTCCGGGAAATCAGGATGCGGAGAACGCCATCGATGTAGGTCTTCTCGATATCCTCAACTTCCAGCGAATAGGCATCCGGAACCACGAAGGTGGCCCTATCCACCACGACCACCTCCCGCTTCCCGTCGTCGATCTCGATTCTGATATTGTCCTTTCCCACTCCCGGAAGGTGCACGACGATCTCGAAACGCCCGTCGTCTATTACCTTGGCATGCTTGTAGATGAAACGGTCCGTCAGCTTCTCAATGAAGTTCTTCTCTACCAGGGGGATCTCGTTGAGAACCCGGTTGGTGTTCTCGATGAAGTCGTGGAAGTCGCCGTGTCGGAGGAGGGGAATAAAGTTCATTTAGTATGTTATAAGACCGTTTTCTTTAATTCATTATGTACCAATCGTGGGGATCGATCGAACGCGTGTCGGCAATTAGGATCTGCGCGATGGTGTCGTGGAGGGGTTCCTTATTGACCATGGGGAGCACGGTGAAGGGCGTCTTCGAATACATGAAGGTCATGTGAGGGAGGTGGTCCAGTTTCATCTCGTAGCCAACGATGTCGCAGAACCATCCGCATGCGTTAAGGGGATCTCTTTGGTACTGACTTGGAATCATTGTCAAAGGTCCAAAATTCTTTACGTCATAACACTGTCCCCTATTGGTCAATGAAGGGATTTTGACGTGATTCGTGCTCAGAGTCACGTGCGGTACGTGCCTGATACCCCACCCCCTTTGAAATACTCTGTAACTTAAGGGAACTAGCCAGACTGAGTAGCCATAGCCACTCATCTTATTAACGCAATGTAAAAATATTTCTCTAATATTATAATGAAAGACTATGCAAATAGTTTTAAAAATCTAAGAAATACCGAAAAAAATCAAATTTCTTCGCTGATGAATGCGTGCAGTACTCTAACATCAAGAATTTCCACGATTCGTAAAGATATACGTCAGTTAGCAAAATATAGTAATAGTGGAGTCATATCCGAAGCCGAGGGGAAAAGGAGAATCATGCCACTCCTGAAGGAAATCAATAAAAAGACTACACTAATAAAAAATATTAGCAGAAAACGTGCTAGGATAATTAAGAGGGTCAAGACCGTGGAAAAAAACAGAATTATACGAATGGCACAAAAATTTCGTTAAAACAATATAAATTATATCATTCTAAGGAAATGGGATTCCCACTGCTCTCGCCGCGAATCGAACGCGGATCGCATCTTTACTAGAGATGAATAATAGCCATTATACCACGAGAGCCATCTCTTCAGGCTGAATTGAACAGCCATCACTTGGACTACAATCAAGGGCCCTACCTTTAGACGATGAAGAGCATCTCCCCCGCTGAGACTCGAACTCAGATTTATCGGTTAACAGCCGATCACATAAACCACTCATGTTCCAGGGGAATATGTAAGCAAACGCTTACAATTATGACGTACAGTAAATTTTTAAATTTCTAACGCGCCTTGATGAGAAAGTGCCTGGCGATCCACACGAACATGGCGACCAGAAGACCGCTGACGAAGAGGCCCACCATTGACCGCGACCCATCGCTATTCATAAACTGGGGGATCTGACTGGCCAGCTTGGCCTGAACGTCGGGGTAGAAGATAACCGATACGATAAGGACCAGAAGGACCGCCTCGTACTGCTCGTTGGTTATCCCCAAGGGGTTGCCACCGCGCCTATGGCGACGACGACGGCGATCCGGAATAGATTCGTCGTCCGAGTCCGTTTCGGAGTCCGAGTCTACGTCGCGTCGCTTCTTCTTGACGACCTGCTGCTGAGACTGATAGACCCCGGCGCCACTATCCACCGGTGCCATGTGTTCGTTCTCCATCCCTCCCGAGTAATCCAGTTCTTCGATGGGTGTCGAGAAGCTCATGCTCGACATCATTGGTCCTGTTCCTTGTTCTTTGATTTCATTATTTTTCTGCTCGATAATGTTCCTCTGACCATTATACCCAGAGTCTCGGTCTGAATTCCTTTCCTGGCGAGGAACCTTGGGCTCCTCCACGGCTGGATTATATTTAAGGGGAGTTCCACCGCCGCCATCATTATTGAAATCGTAAACGTCCATTTTATAGTAATATAACAAACCTTTTATAAGGATTTCACGCCCCCGTATATTTCACTCCCCTGACAAGTTTCATGAGGATAACTATAAGGATTGCTATCGTTATGAGATGGATGATTGCGGTGCAGGTTAAATAATAAACTAAATGTAATCTTAGTGGTCTCCACAGTTTCATATTGACGCTTGGATTATTTAAGAACATATCGACCACTTGATTAGTCAAATCATCTTCCACGTTATCCTTGGCCATGCACAAGTTTATTAAATCAAGGAAAGAGAATTTATTGGGCAAGGCGGCGCCCTGTCAGATCAATGTCGTCAGCGGGTGGTCCTCCTCGATGATTTCCAAGGAGTTGGGTTCCAGTGCCATCTACATAGGGACGGATACCCTTCGCTCCATGAATTCCACCTCGTCCTTCTTCGATTTCATAAGGCACGGAAAGATAGACGTCGTCCTGGACGAATGCGCCATGCTCAAAAATGAACTCCCGGGATGGAAGTGGATCAAGGAAAATCACGTCTCCATGAATGGAATAAGGATATTCGTCCCTTGTTCGCA
>Ga0181552_10000568_pt1 | contig 28461 bp, 24 predicted proteins | sample 011ome_18_FD_130583 | JGI IMG/M metagenome (GOLD analysis project Ga0181552, IMG submission 130583) | Coastal salt marsh microbial communities from the Groves Creek Marsh, Skidaway Island, Georgia - 011501BT metaG (megahit assembly) | ecosystem: Environmental > Aquatic > Marine > Intertidal...
ACGACCTGTGCCGTACAAACGCTGTAGTGAGTTCATCACTTGGATACTGCGGTTAGATTCTGTGAAAGATTCCGTGACAAAGTCACTTGAAGGAAGGATTGCTAATGAATCCTTAGTGATTGCAGTAGACGTGTGGTTCAACAACGTATCTGCTTGGTCTCCTAGCAACTCTCTGATCTTGTCAATGGACATCATAATTTTAAAGTGTTTGTGAGCGGCTAAAATAATGTGTTTTTTCAATCCTTCACAACAAACCTTTAGAAAGGATATCCGATGCCTAAATTGAGGTTAAAATCGCGTAATTCAAGGTCGGTAATCACCCAAGTCGACCGGCCTACAGCCCCCGGATGGTGTAGCTTAAGGCCTAGATCGGCACGTACGATGAGAAACTCTAGGTCATAGCGCAATCCAAACCCAGTATTCATGCCCATTTGAGAAAGGAACGTCGCAGGGCGGAAAACACCTGCGTCAATAGCGTCTAATTGCACCTGACTAAGGGTGCCAGTGTAGGTTTTATTGTAGAGCCAAACGTTCCCTGCATCTAAGAAAACGGCACCCTTTATTGCTTCTTGAATGGTAAACCTGTATTCGGCACTGCTCAATAATTTGATGGGCGCGGCTGAGAAAAAGCCTTCGGTCTGTAAGGTGGTCTCTGATGTTGCGCCAGGGCCAAAGTGGTAGGCAGTCCAACCCCGGAGGTCGTTGGAGCCCCCCATAAAAAATGATTTTTCGAAGGGTACGAAATTTCCTGAAGTACCCCAAGCTTCGCTTAGGCCGAAAAATCCTCTGAAGGCCCATTCCCGCTCGCGTACTAACGGGTGGTAGTAACGAAAATCTACCGAGCCCTTCATGTAGGGAGCTACGGGGATACCTGCAATCTTATTGATTCCTAGGTTTGAGAAAAGGTGTCCACCGGTTTCGGCTTCGAAAGCGAAGAAGTAGCGGTCTTTGCCGTGCTGCCAAGAGTCGTTAAACGAATAGCTGCTTCCCGAAAATACCAGGTCTTGAAAGCCTAAGAATAAGAAAGGCGTGTTGGTGGTGTTGATGTCAATCTGAACTAAAGAGAGGTTGTAGGGGGTTACTCGGTGGAAGGCTTTGCCTACACGCCACGAATATTCTATCCCTGAGGTGATGTTGAGTCTATTGAACTCGTTGGCTCTAAACTGGTACGAGGTTCGTGCACTTAAGGTAGTTTTCGGCGACCACTTTCGGCTTTGAGTTGGCAGCCAACTCGACGGCAAAAGCAGGCCAGGAAAGTCAAGGGATAGGCCGAGGTTTAACTCCCTAGCGTCAATGAGCCAACTGCTGTTGGAGCTGTTGCGTTGGTCGGTCAGTGAGCCCCCTAAAGAAAGGCGCAGTAGCTCGCCGCCTTTGAATACGTTTCTGTTGTCCCAACTGAGGTTTCCGCTAAGACCGAGCGAACCGTTGTTTCCAAGTCCTTCCAATGCTGCTGTCACTGCACGCTTCGGAAGCGGTACTAGATTTATAGCCGCGCGTAGCCCGCTATCACTTGGAGTGATGTCCATTTGTACATTTTGAAACAGCCCTAACGAACTCAGATTTCTGTAGGTACTTCGGATGTCGGAGTTGCTATAGAATTGGCCGGATTCTAGGAAGATTTGTCGGTCGAGAAATTCGGGACGGAATTTCAATGATGTTTGGAGCACATCGATGCCGTGTGTGGTTCGCGTGCTGTCGACAATTGCCTGTTGCTTTTGATAGCTGTAGGTTGGTTTGACGACGACCGAAGCAATGCGTTTACGCTCGAGCTGATCGCCGTATATGTAAGGATCTACCACACAGGTTACCGCGCTTAATGCCGGTCCCGCTGCGGTATCAATCTCAAAGTAAATCCAACCCAGTTTTGAGGTGTAGTACCCTTGATCTTTCAAATAATTGTTGATGGCCAACCGCTCGATTTCCAGCTTTTCTGCATCAATAGGGCTGCCTGTGGAGTAGGTGGGTTCAAAAAACTGCAGGGTACTGTCGATCCGTCTGCTGGTGGAAGTGATAAAATAGGAATGCGCTAAGAAAGCTGGGCCAGTTTGGACCTCGTAATGCGCTGTAGCTCGTTTGCCTTTGATGCTTTCATAGGTCGTGACCTTGGCACCGTAATACCCGAGGTTAAAGTAATGCAAGCCGAGCTGAGATGCGGTGTTAAAGCGCGCAATACTGTCGTAAACCATTGGGGCTTCACCGATATTTTTAAGCCAATTCCCCAGCGAATTATCGCCGATTTTATCGCCTAACTGGTACATGCTTAAAAACAAACGGATGTTTCCAATGCCTTTGTTAGGGCGCTGGCGCATGATGTCGTAATCCTCGTCGCTTTGGGTGGGTTTTCCGTTGATGCGAATGTCGTTTGCTACAAGTATAGGCGTATCCTTAGAGACCGGGCGCAGACCGGAACAGCTGCCGAGCGTTAATAAGGCTAGAGCCACGGTCAGGTGGCGCAAGGAAATAGCGTGTATTTTAGCAGGAAATTTGATCACAAGTGCTTACTAAAAACTCAGAAAAGCTCATTCGTAGTTTAGCTCAACGCAAGAACCGTAAAAAAACGGGACTCTTTACTGCTGAGGGAATGAAGTTAGTACGAGATTTTGTTTCCGCAGGCATACCGGCCGACATTGTTTACCATGTTGATGAATTGGGCGAAGATTTTCGCGACGTACGTTGCGTTCAGATTTCTGAAGCGGAAATGAAGCGCATCACTTTCTTGGAGACACCATCTCCCATTTTAGCGCTATTTGAGCAGCCAAATTTTGGGGTGGAAGATTTTCAGCAAGCCAATTTTATTTTGCTCCTAGACCGCGTTCAAGACCCAGGCAATGTGGGTACGCTGTTGCGTACAGCTCTATGGTACGGGGTGGATTGTGTTGCCACCACGGTGGGAACGGTAGATCCTTTTTCGCCTAAAGTCGTGCAGAGTTCCATGAGTGCTCATGCCTTTAGTCGTATCGTGCAGCTCGAAGAGGAGCAATGGGCGGCATGGGCTAGTGAGAACGGCTTTAGCTGGGTCATCGCAGATATGCACGGTGAAGATTCTAGAAATTTCAATTGGCCCGAGAAAACCATATTGGTGTTGGGCAATGAAGGGCAAGGGCCTTCCGCATTCTTGAAGGAGCAAGGTCCGGCCATTACCTTGGCTGGTGATGCATCAAGGATGGAGAGTCTGAATGTTGCGGTCAGTGGGGCTACGCTGCTTTACGCGCACGCTTGTTCAATCGGCTCTTAAACCTCAGGTTTAGGAGAACCCCTCCAATTACTAACGCGATCCCCAGGTACATCTGGGCGTTCGGAATAAAATCGAACAACACTACATCCCAAGTCAGTGCGAAGATGACCCCTATGTATTTCAGTGGTGCGACCGTATTCACTTCGGAGAGTTGGTAGCTCTTGGTCATGTAGAGTTGAGCGAATTGGGTCATCAGACCTATGCCTAAGAGTAGGAGCCAATCCATGCCAACGGGAGTGACCCAGTTGAAAAAGCTGAAAGCAATCATGATGGGTAGTGCGACGAGCGGAAAGTACATCACTACTACGAGCGGCTCTTCGTCTTTGAGTTTTCGGATGCTGTTGTAGGCCAGTCCAGAGAACATGCTGGAGAAAATACCCAGGGCCATCAAGGCCGGTGGAATCTGAGCGCTTGATCCTTTAACGACAACAATCCCTGCGAAGGAAACGACAAAGAAGAGCCATTGTACCCAGCGCGTTCGCTCACCTAGAAGTATTCCAGCGATGAAGGCTGTGAAAAATGGACTGAGGTATTGAATGGTTACCGCGGCACTGAGCGGCATCTTTTGAATGGTATAAAAGAAGACCGTGAGGGCGGTTGTGCCTGCGATTCCTCGGATCAAAAGCCACTTTTTATTGTTGCCCCAAGGATTGACTTTCTTGCCACGAAGCAACAGGTAACTGATGACGAACGTGATCAAAGAACGAAACAGTACCAATTCTGTCGCGGGCAGGTGTGGTAAGAATTTCACCATGAGGTTGACGGCTGCAAAACACCCGACAGAGATGAGCATGTAGCCGACGCCTTTATTCACTATTCGAAGGAGAAATTAATGAGGATGGCACGGTTGCGGATCCCGTCAAAGGCTTCCACAGGCAAGGTGCCGTCTTGAACTAACAAATTCGTCATTCCCCAGGCGGCGCGGATTTGAGGAGAGAATTTGAAGTATTCGAAGTAGAAATCGGCTCCTACGCCAATCTCGTAATCTGCGCCGTGGCGCTGAAGTTTAAACAGGTTGTCGTCCACCACTTTCGCCTTTGAGGCAAGGTCGTTCGTGTAGCGAATACCGCCCATTAGGAACAAACGGTAGTTATCTATACGTACCGATTTGAATTTAAGGTGGAGCGGGAATTGGACGTAGGAACTCTCAATTTGACGTGTGGCGATCACGCGCTCGTCGGTAAACGGGTTGATTAGGTCGAAATGCAATCGACGCACCGTGGCGGCAAAGCCCGGGGTAAAACGCAAATCAAAGTGTTCGCTCAACCTCAAATTTGAGATGATGTTGATGTTGTAGCCTGGAAGGGCCTCGCTCTCGACGCCAAAGATATCTGGGTTCTGGCTGAGATCCTTGAGGTCCATGTTGAAGTTGTAGTAGTTCAACCCCATGTGGAATCCAAAGTGTAAAGGATTCAAATCGTACAGCGGCTGGTTGCGTAAACGCGAAAATTGCGCACTCGCGAGCAGCGGTAGAGCAAATAAAATGGCGGCAATACGAATTCTCATCAGCTAAATAACGCCTGTGGGCTTATTTTCTTGCTTGGTAAATGGAGGCTATACCAAAAGTTACTGGTTGTGTTCTGGTTGGCTTTAAGCCTGCTTTCTCTAATTCGGTTTCGAAGGCCTTACCGTACGGGAAAGCTTCCACACTCTCAGGGAGGTAGGTATACGCTCTTGCATCTTTACTGACCAATTTCCCTACGGTAGGAAGGATGGCTTTGAAATAGAACCAGTAGATCTGTTTGAATGGGAAATACTGCGGTTGGCTAAATTCAAGCACGACCAATTGACCGCCCGGCTTCAACACACGTGCCATGTCTTTCAATCCGTTGTGTAAATTCTGGAAGTTGCGTACTCCGAAAGCCACTGTGATGGCATCAAAGGTGTTATCTGGGTAGGGCAGGTTTTCACTATCACCCAGTTCAAGAACTATCTTTTTAGCGAGCCCTTTCTTCGCTATTTTTTCGCGACCCACGCTGAGCATTCCTTCGCTAATATCAGCACCGGTGATGTCGGCACCTGTACCTTTAGCTAGGGCAATGGCAAGGTCTGCGGTACCTGTGGCAACGTCGAGCACGACCGAAGGAGAATCGGCCTTGATCATACGAACGACCTTACGGCGCCAACCCTTATCTATGTTTAAGGATAAGAGGTGATTCAAAAGATCGTAACGCTTTGAAATGTTGTTGAACATTTCTGCTACTTGTTCCTTCTTTTCAGCTTCGCTGTCGTGGTAGGGTTTGATGTTTTCTGCTCCCGCCATTTGGTAAAATTTTCGGTGGCAAAGGTAGGTCATAAGCCGTAACTTCGCCGGTATGAGTGAAAGAACTACGGAATTGGACCCAAAGGCAGATAAAAAGCGCAAACCGCTTAAGATGAGCGACCTTCGTCAGCTCACGAAAATATTCGCCTACGTTGGTCCAAACAAGGGACTGTGGGCTTTGGGATTCGTGTTCCTTATTGTAACCATGATTACCTCCTTGATGTTCCCAAAACTTTTGGGAGGGTTGATGTCGTCTACTCCGGATAACCTCGGGGACAATATGCTCATGATGATGGGGCTCTTGCTCGTACAGAGTGTGGCGAGTTTTTTTCGTGTGGTCATTTTTGTGATGGTTACCGAACGAGCGCTTGCCGCCATTCGAGAAGACCTCTACAGCCGATTGATTCATTTGCCGATGAGTTTCTTTTCCGCCAAGCGCGTGGGAGAATTGAACTCGCGTGTGGCTTCCGATACCTCCCAGATTGGGGAGACCTTAACGACCACATTAGCTGAATTTCTACGTGGTATCTCCATGGTGGTTGGTGGTATTGCCATCCTAGCATTTACCTCGATCAAGCTGACCCTATTCATAGTTGCAGTCATTCCACCACTGATCATCGTGACCATCATTTTTGGCCGATTCATCAGAAAATACGCCAAGAAGGTCCAGGATGAAGTGGCCGCTTCAAACACCATCGTTGAAGAAACCTTTGCAGGTATTCAGACCGTGAAGGCCTTCGCCAACGAAACTTGGGAGCGCAGTCGCTACGCCAAGCGGATCAGCGCCGTGGTTGGATTAGCAGTAAAGGGCGGTTATTACCGCGGTGCTTTTGCCAGCTTCATCACCTTTGGCCTCTTTGGCGCCATTGCTTTGATCATTTGGTTCGGCGCGGACATGGTTCATGAAGGTCAGCTGGCGGCAGAAAAGCTCAATGAATTCATTTTATATGCCCTATTCATTGGTGGGTCCATAGGTGGATTGGCTTCTGTATATGCACAATTACAAAAAGCCATCGGTGCTACGGAAACCATCTTTGGATTGATGGAGGAGGAGCCTGAAATGGATGCAGATGCTGTTCCTGCGGCTCATGCTGAGGTGGCCGATATAGCTTTCAAAGGCGTACACTTTAGCTACCCATCGCGCAGTGATGTTCCAGTGTTGAAATCTGTGTCCTTTGATCTTCAGCCGGGTAAAACTCTTGCTCTTGTTGGGCGCAGCGGTTCTGGTAAGAGTACCATTGCCTCGCTATTAATGCGCTTCTACACGGTCGATACAGGTGAAGTGACTGTTGGGAATACCGCACTTTCCGACATCGATCTAAAGGCATGGCGCGGCGCGTTGGCCTTCGTCCCTCAGGATGTGTTGCTCTTTGGCGGAAGCATACGTGAGAACATTGCCTACGGCGATACGCAGGCAAGCGAAGAACAAATTATCGAAGCAGCGAAGCAGGCCAATGCTTGGGAGTTCATAAGTGGATTCCCTGAAGGTCTTGAAACTACTGTCGGGGAGCGTGGTGTCCAGCTAAGTGGCGGGCAGCGCCAACGTATTGCCATCGCGAGAGCACTGCTCAAAGATCCTCAATTGCTCATCCTCGATGAGGCAACGAGCGCCTTAGATAGCGAGAGCGAGCAGCTCGTTCAGGAGGCCTTGGATCGCTTGATGAAAGGCCGTACTTCAGTGGTTATTGCCCACCGACTATCGACCATTCGAAACGCGGATCACATTCTGGTATTGAACCAGGGGGAGGTTGCGGAACGCGGCACCCACGATGCGCTCATTGATAAAGGCGGTATCTATTCAGAATTGGTCAAGCTTCAAAACGTAGGAAAGGGCGATAATTCTTTAGCAGAGAATCCTTCAGAGAAGGTTTAGATTTCGGGGTCCAATTCGTAATTTTAAACCAATGAAGAAATTCCTCGAACATCCTGTGCTCAAAATTTTGCTCAATCAATACGTCCTTACGGGCCTATTGTTTGCCGTATGGATGGTGTTCCTGGATGCGAACAATTACTTTATCCATTCGGAATTGGACCAGCAGATCGAATCCTTGGAAGCGGATATCGAGTTTTATGAAACTTCTTTAGAACACGACCGTGAGCTTCTTCAGCAACTGAATACAAATCCTGAAGCCTTTGAAACCTACGCCCGAGAGAATTTCGGGATGCACAAAGAAGGCGAAACTGTAACCATCATAGAAACTGACGACTCATCTGATGAGTGAAACCACTAAAAGAACCTATCCACACGGAACCGTAGTAGAACCGCTTTACACTTCAGGACCACAAAACAATCCCGGCTTTCGAGCCCAACCTTGGTGGACTATGGTGCAAGAGCACCTAGTGGAAAGAGAATTTGCAGCCAACGATTGGGCACTAGAGCGTCTCAACCACGGTGCATCCGGCTTACTCTTCTACCTCACCGACGAGCATTACTTGCCGCGCATTTTAAAAGATATACAGTTAGAGTACATCAACCTTGGTCTAGTCATCGAGGGCAGTGGTCCAGCCGTGATGGAAGCCTTGTTGCACCACGCGCACAACGAGATTATCCCTGCGAGTAAACTCCGCGGATTTATCAATATCGACCCTGTGGAAATTGCCGCGCGCACCGGCGTTTGGCACGAGGAGAAGATGTACGAACTGGGCGAGCTTACCCGCCTAGCACCTAAGGGCATGAAATTCATGTGTGCCAATGCCAATTTCTATGGCGCATGCGGTGCTTCGGCTGCTACACAGCTAGGCTTGGCCGCCGCCCACCTCGATTTTTACCTCTCCACCTTCGGGGAAGTGGGCCTCGAGCAGTACTGGGCAGCACTCACCGCAGGTACCTTCATGTTCGAAGAAATCGCGAAGCACCGCGCCCTACGAATGTTGTGGAAGCAGTTGTTGGGAGATTATGATTTGCCCGAGGTTCATTTAGAAATCTATTCAGAGACTTCGACCACCCATCAGAGTGGGTATGATATGCATACGAACCTGTTGCGCGCTACCTCCGCGGCCTTTGGCGCTATTGCCGGGGTTGCAGATGCTGTGCAGATTCGCCCGTACAATAGCGTTGCCACCTGGGCAGGTGCTGAAGGGGAGCGCTTGGCCTTGAATCAGCATTTTATGTTGGCCTATGAGAGCGGTATGGACCGGGTGATGGATCCTGCTGCAGGTTCTTATTTCATTGAAAACAAGACGGCAGAGTTGGTTGCTGAAGCCACAGACATTTTGAAAGAAGTGCGTGCGCTTGGCGGTTTAGTTGAGGCCTTGAAAAAGGGTTGGGTACAAGACCGCATTGAAGCGGAAGTAAGTGCTGCAATGCCTGAAGAGGTCTTGGGGGTGAATCTGTATCCTTTGGATGGCGAAGCGCTGCCTGAAGGAATGCAGGCTTCGAAAAGAGGGACAAGAGTCGCCCATCAGGAGAAACATAAGGACAAAGAGATTGAGCCGCTACGCGCTGTGCGCTGGGCGGCTGAATTGGAAACAGAACGTCAAAATAGTAAATAACGGAGCATGTCGAACACTTGGAATACACCTGAGCAGATCGAAGTCAAAGCTTCGTACGGACCGGAAGATTTAAAGGACGCCACTCATGTAGGCACTTTACCTGGAGAACCGCCGTATGTACGTGGTCCCTACGCTACCATGTATGTGGGGCGCCCGTGGACCATCCGTCAATATGCTGGTTTCTCAACGGCCACGGAATCCAATGCCTTTTACCGCAGGAATTTAGCAGCGGGACAAAAGGGATTGTCTGTCGCCTTTGATTTGGCCACGCACCGCGGTTACGACAGCGATCACGAGCGCGTGATGGGCGATGTCGGAAAGGCCGGTGTAGCCATAGATTCTGTGGAGGACATGAAGGTGCTCTTTGACGGTATTCCGTTGGATAAGATGTCCGTTTCCATGACGATGAACGGCGCCGTATTACCAGTGATGGCCTTTTACATTGTGGCAGCACTAGAACAAGGCGTCGCACTAGAGCAGCTCAGCGGGACCATTCAAAACGACATCCTCAAAGAATTTATGGTCCGCAATACCTACATCTATCCGCCTAAGGAAAGCATGCGCATCATTTCGGATATCTTCGCCTACACGAGCGAAAACATGCCGAAGTTCAACAGCATATCCATCTCAGGCTACCACATGCAAGAAGCTGGTGCTACAGCCGATATTGAGATGGCTTACACGCTTTGTGACGGTTTAGAATATGTAAAGACTGGAATGGCAGCGGGATTGGACATCGATGCCTTTGCACCGCGCTTGAGCTTCTTTTGGGGCATAGGCATGAATCCCTTCATGGAGATTGCTAAAATGCGTGCTGCCCGATTCCTTTGGGCCAAACACATGAAAGCTTTGGGGGCCAAGCATCCCAAGTCCATGGCCCTAAGAACGCACAGCCAGACTTCTGGATGGTCACTTACGGAACAAGACCCATTCAACAATGTGACGCGTACGGCTATTGAAGCTATGGCAGCAACTATGGGTGGTACACAGAGCTTGCACACGAACTCTTTGGACGAGGCCATCGCATTGCCTACAGATTTCTCGGCAAGGATTGCCCGCAATACGCAGTTGCACCTTCAAAAGGAAACAGACATCACCTTTACGGCAGATCCGTGGGGCGGTTCCTACTATGTTGAGAAGCTTACAGCCGATTTGATTACACGTGCTGAATCTTTAATGAGCGAGGTGGACGAGCTGGGCGGCATGACCAAAGCTATAGAAACCGGTATTCCAAAATTGCGCATTGAAGAGGCAGCAGCGAAAAAGCAAGCACGAATCGACGGAGCTACAGATATCATTGTAGGGGTAAATGCCTTTAAAACGGCCGACCGTGCGAATATAGATATCCTCGAAGTCAAGGGGGATGAAGTTCGCGAGCAGCAGTTGGAAGGGTTGAAAGCTTTGAAATCTGAAAGAGACGAGCAGGCCGTTGCAAAAGCACTAGCGGCCATAGAAGCCGCTGCTGAAAGTGACGATAATTTATTAGCTCTAGCAGTGGAGGCTGCGAAGGTTCGAGCAACCCTAGGAGAGATTTCAGCGGCACTTGAAAATAAATGGGGCCGTTACAAGGCGACTACAAAGACCATTAGTGGCGTATATTCGAAGGAGATGGTACAAAACGAAGATTTTGAAAAGGCGCGTGAAGCTTCTGATGCTTTTGCAAAGAAGGAGGGACGTAGACCACGAATCATGGTTGCCAAAATGGGGCAAGACGGTCACGATCGAGGTGCTAAAGTGGTGGCTACCTCATTCGCCGACTTAGGTTTCGACGTGGATATGGGACCGTTGTTTCAAACTCCGAAGGAGGCTGCGAAGCAGGCGGTGGAGAACGACGTGCATATCCTTGGCGTCAGCTCCCTTGCGGCGGGACATAAAACGCTGGTACCCGCGGTGATGGAAGCACTCAAAGAATTAGGTCGTGAAGATATCATAGTCATCGTTGGCGGAGTTATTCCTGCGCAAGATTATGAGTTCTTGTACAACCAAGGCGTTGCTGGCATCTTTGGGCCAGGTACTCCTATTGCGAAAGCGGCCGGGGCCATCCTAGAGCTCATGCTGGAAGAATAAAAAAGCCCCGCTAATAGCGAGGCTTTTTGGTTTAGGCGGGCCAGTTTAGGCGTTGCTTTTATCTCGAGGCACGCTTTCTATCGTGCTCGTTCAATAAGATTTTTCTCAAACGAATGCTCTCTGGAGTTACCTCTACGTATTCGTCTGGACCGATGTATTCCATGGCTTCCTCCAAAGAGAATTTAATCGGCGTCGCTAGGGCGGTGTTGTCGTCCTTACCGGCAGCACGCATGTTGTTGAGCTGTTTGCTCACACAAGGATTTACGACGAGGTCGCCCGGCTTGTTTTGTTCACCGATGACTTGGCCACCGTAGATTTCATCACCCGGTTCGATGAAGAACTTACCGCGGTCTTGGAGCTTGTCTAGCGAGTATGCAGAAGCTTTACCGGCTTCTTTAGCAATCAATACCCCTGAGATACGACGCTCCATATCTCCTTTGTACGGTTGGTACTCTTTGAGGCGGTGTGCCATGATGGCTTCCCCTGAGGTTGCAGTCAGCACATTATTTCTAAGGCCCATGATACCGCGTGAAGGGATCTCAAACTCAAGGCGAGTAAGATCACTCTTAGGCTCCATTACGAGAAGTTCACCTTTTCTTTTAGTCACCAATTCAATGACCTTACCAGCAGTTTCCTCAGGTACATCAACAGTCAACTCTTCAATTGGCTCTTGCTTTACACCGTCAATTTCTTTGAAGATCACCTGCGGCATACCCAACTGTAATTCGTAGCCCTCGCGACGCATAGTTTCAATCAGAATCCCTAGGTGAAGGATACCACGACCGTGCACAATGAATTGGTCCGCTGAACCCGTCTCCTCAACACGCAACGCAAGATTTTTCTCAATCTCCTGCATCAGGCGCTCACGAATCTTCTGAGAAGTTACGTGCTTTCCTTCCTTACCAAAGAACGGCGAGTTGTTGATCGAGAACAACATGCTCATGGTTGGCTTGTCAATTTCCATGTGCGGAAGCGACTCTGGATTCTCAGCATCGGCGATGGTATCACCAATCTCAAACCCTTCAATACCGTTAACCGCTACGATCTCACCAGCGCTGGCTTCTTTGATCTTCGTCTTTCCGAGACCTTCGAAGGCCATCAACTCCTTAATGCGTGCTTTCTTAACACTGCCGTCGCGCAAGCAAAGGGCAACTGGCATATTTTCTTTCACTTGACCGCGAGTCACACGACCAATAGCGATACGACCAGTGAATGAGCTAAAGTCAAGAGAGGTGATCTGCATTTGCAGGCTACCTTCAGATACCTCAGGAGCTGGGATAGTTTCCACAATGGTATCTAGAAGGTAGGTGATGTCGTCGGTTGGATTTTCCCAATCCGGTCCCATCCATTTTTCCTTACCCGATCCATACACTGTAGTGAAGTCCAACTGCTCTTCTGTCGCATCGAGGTTAAAGAACAATTCAAATACCTGATCGTGTACCAAATCTGGCGTACAGTTTGGCTTATCTACTTTATTAATGACTACGATAGGCACCTTGCCAAGCGCAAGTGCTTTCTGCAATACGAAACGCGTCTGGGGCATAGGACCCTCAAAGGCATCAACCAAAAGAATCACACCGTCCGCCATGTTCAAGACACGCTCAACTTCACCACCGAAGTCGCTGTGACCCGGGGTATCGATGATGTTGATTTTGGTATCCTTCCAACGAATGCTCACATTCTTCGATAAAATGGTAATTCCGCGCTCGCGCTCAAGATCATTGTTATCGAGCAGAAGGTCGTCTACTTGCTGGTTGTCACGGAACAGTTTCGCCGTGTGTAACATGTTATCTACCAGGGTAGTCTTACCGTGATCGACGTGTGCAATAATTGCAATATTTCTCAAATTCATGAGGGTTGTGATTTTCGCTGCAAAAGTAGGCTCTTTTATCCCCGTAGACTAACTTATTAAGGAGCAGTTTTATTAACCTAAACCCCTTCATTATGAAACGCACTCCTTTTTTGGGGCCAATTTTATGGCGCCCAACAATCGTTACAGCTGTTTTTCTCGTTCAAAATGTATCGTTAAAAGCTGAAAAACAGATATTTACATCTCGAAGTGTTGAAAACTCTACGTTGTCCACAACTGTACAGCGGGAACTAGAAAGTATCGATACTTCTGATTTTAGCTGGGTCGAAAATGATCGATTCTACCCTTCTTCTCGGTCTGTAGACTCAATTTCCTTTGGGTTGGCGTTGCAAAATCTTCCTGCTTTATCTTCAGTTGCGCCGCTTTCAATACAGGCCGACACCGTTCATTTCGAATGGAAAACCACGGGCAAATCTTCGGGTGTATACCAGGCCAGTCTTTTTATTGACAGCGCATTTAAGAGTACCTATATGGCGTGTTGTGATCAGCCTTTTACAGGTACCTCATTAGCCCCACAACTGACCTTGCTCAAAGCAGGTATGCCTTTGGTAGTAAACCACATGCCAAAAAGCTCGCATTATCCCATCTACCTAGTGGGGGAAGGAACTTTGAAATCAACTGGGGCTCAAGGTTGGTTCTTCTTCCCACCGAATCTTTATGCGAGTAATAAACCACTTACTTTGGTGGGAAGAGGTCCACACAAGGTTTACTGGCTCGGTGCAGACCATCCAGATATTTGTCCTGGCCAGCAGTTTTATTTCGAAGAAGAGCTGCTTGGAACGGCCCGTGAAGGATTCACTGATACCATATCTATAGATGCTCACTTCGATATTTTAGGCAGGCCATCATCTAATATGGAAGCAGTAGAGCTGCGCAAAACAGGTAGAAAATGGCGGAAAGTAATTAAGGTCAAGTAATGGGTTTTTACTAAGTTGCACCCCTAACACTTTTGCTATGTATAGTACTCCTTGGATGAGTGACATTGTTGTTGGTACGATGCGTTGGGGCATTTGGGATGCGAACTTCAAGACATCGGATTATCAGCGAATGATCGAGAAAAGCTTAGAATTAGGCTTTACCACCTTTGACCATGCAGACATCTACGGAGATCACACAACGGAAATCGAGTTTGGCGAAGTATTAAAAAGTAATACTGAACTCCGAGAGCAAATGGAAATTGTCACTAAATGCGGCATACTACGCGTTTGTGATAATAAGCCACAGCATTACATCAAGGCCTACGACAGTTCTAAAGAGCACATATTGCAGAGCGCAGAGGACAGCCTTCGTAACCTGAATACTGATTATATTGATGTTTTGCTCCTTCACCGTCCAGATTTCTTGATGAATCCAGACGAGATTGGTGAGGCCTTTGAGCTCTTGTACCGCAGTGGAAAGGTACGCAGCTTTGGCGTGAGTAATTTCACGAAAAGCCAGGTTGAAATGCTCAGTGAAAGTGTCCCCGTAGGAACCCATCAACTCGAAATTTCTGTAAAAGCACTTCAGGCCTTTTCAGATGGAACCCTCGACCAATGCACAAAAGACGGTATTGTCCCTATGGCTTGGTCGCCGCTTGGTGGCGGAGATTTACCTGTAGCTTTGGTTGAAGAATTGAAGAAGTGGGCCACTGAATTTGGAACAACACCACAAGTCATCGCATTGGCTTGGCTCATGCAGCATCCTGCTGGAATATTACCTGTCATAGGAACCACGAAAGAAGACCACCTCGTAAAAAGTAAAGAAGCCTTGAGCATCAAGCTAGACCGCCAGCAATGGTATAGCATTTACCAAGCTTCTACAGGAGTCAGAATACCATAACTATGGAAACACAGGAAAATCTCGCGTTAAGTGCCGCGAATTATGAGAATCAAGTAGGACTGAAGTTCCAGCTCTACAACAGTCTCTTTCTCACTTTGCCTTTGGACGGCATACGTAATACGGGGATGTTCATTCCCATCCTCAACGAGTATTGCTTGAACCGATTAGCGGAAGGTCATAGCCCAAAGGACATCATAGAGCAGTTCTTTGACGAGTTCAAAGAGGGTGAAGATTTACAAAGCAGACACAACTTCTTGTTCAAAGTCCTGCAATATGTGGAGCGTCAAGTAGTATTGGTAGATGCCCTCGAGGATGCTGCCTACGGGAAGCTGAATAACTTGAGTGGCAAAGGGTCTTTAAGTGAACTGATGATGCGCACCGAGCGCTCTGGTAACTTGGATGAACTGAAGAATAGATTGCAAGAGTTTTCAATTCGTCCTGTTCTTACCGCACACCCTACGCAGTTTTACCCAGGTCGAGTTCTTGCCATAATTACCGACTTGACAGAGGCTATCCAGAAAAACGATTTGTCGTCCATTCGCATGTACCTCAAACAGCTTGGTAAGACACCGTTTTTCCAAAAGAAAAAGCCAACTCCTTATGATGAGGCCATCAATCTCATTTGGTACTTACAAAATGTATTTTACAAGAGTGCCGGAGATATTACCGCTGAAATGCGTCGAAGTCTCCCAGATTGGGACGGTACACTGAATCTAATCAACCTTGGTTTTTGGCCGGGTGGCGACCGTGATGGTAATCCTTATGTAAGTATCGATATCACAAAGAAAGTAGCCGATCGCTTGAGAAGTGTTTTACTGCAATGTTACTACCAAGATCTCAGAAGCCTTCGTCGTAGAATATCCTTCGACGGCGTCTATGAAGACCTGATGACTATTGAAAAACAAGTGCTTCGTTGCATTCGACACCAAGAGGATTGGGACTTTATTTCATTTAGGGAAGCCTTGCGCGGTGTGCGTTCAGATTTAATCCAAAAACACGACAGCATCTTCGTAGAATTGGTCGAAGAATTGTTGGACCGTGTTGCGTTGTTCGGATCGCATTTTGCAAGTATTGATATTCGCCAAGACAGTCGTGAAATCAAACGTGCATTCGATGCATTGCTCGATCAATTAGGTCTGCAAGAGCCGGGAACTCCCGAAGAGCTTTTCAAGATGAATGCAACTTGGGACGGAACGCTTACAGGGGATGACCGTATTGACGATACGTTACAAAGCTTTAAAACCATTCGTGCAATACAAGCATCTAATGGTCCAAAAGGTGCCCACAGGTACATCATTTCAAATTGTAGGGGTGCTATGGATGTGGCACGCGTATTCGCCTTAGCCCGTTGGACTGCCTTTGGTACTGAGAAGATAACCGTGGATGTAGTTCCTCTTTTTGAAACTATTGACGATTTGGTAGGTGCGGGAGCATCGATGAATACCTTGTATTCGGATGAAAATTACCGCACCCATTTGCAGCGTAGAGGAAACAAGCAGACCATTATGCTTGGATTCTCCGACGGTACGAAAGACGGTGGTTATATGTCTGCCAACTGGAACATCTACCGCGCGAAGGAGAATCTTACCCGTGTATCTAAACAAAACGATATAGATGTACTCTTCTTTGACGGGCGTGGGGGACCACCTGCACGTGGAGGGGGTAATACCCACAATTTCTATGCTTCGTTAGGCAAGAACATTGCTTCCTCTGAAATCCAACTGACGGTTCAAGGGCAGACGATTTCAAGTAACTTTGGCACACCAGAAAGTGCCCAGTTTAATATGGAGCAGTTGATAACTGCAGGTTTGGAAAACCTATTGTTGGAGGACGATACCAAACTGCTGCAACCGGCTGAACGTCAACTTTTAGAACAGCTGAGTGATATCAGTTTGAAGAGTTACACTGGGCTCAAAGAAAATCCACTATTCACTGAATTCCTTGAGGAAATGAGCCCTTTGAAGTTTTACGGAATGGCCAACATTGGCTCTCGTCCTTCAAAGCGTGGTAAAGCCAAGAAATTGGAATTAGATGACCTTCGTGCCATTCCATTTGTAGGTGCTTGGTCGCAACTGAAGATGAATATTCCTGGGTTTTACGGCTTGGGTCAAGCTATTGAGCAAATGGCATCTGAAGGAAAGTTGCACGAAGTTGAGGCGCTTTACAAGAAGTCTAAGTTCTTTAGAACACTCGTTGAGAACTCTATGCAAAGTATGTGTAAGACCTTCTTCCCGCTTACTTCCTACATGGCGGATGATCCTAAATTTGGTGCGTTTTGGTCTTCCATGAACGAAGAATTCGAACGCACGCAGGAGTGGGTGTTAAAGATCAGTGGGCAGCCAGAGTTGTTGTCAAATAACCCAGGTATTAAAGCCTCCATCGCTTTGCGTGAAAACATCGTGTTATCGCTTCTGGTCATTCAGCAATATGCGCTTATCACTCTAAGAGATTGTGATTGTACTGATCAAGAAAAAGCGATACTCGAAAAGCTTGTAGTACGATCCTTGTATGGAAACATCAATGCTTCGCGCAATAGTGCTTAAGCATCAAAATTCAAAAACAAAAGGCGCCCCAGCAGGGCGCCTTTTTTGTTATTGAGTTCGCAGGTCATATCGCCATCCTGCATAAAGTTGGCGTCCCATGATAGGCCCCCAAACGATGGAAGCGTCGAATCTGTCCTCAAAAGGCAAATCTCCTCCCAATACGGGGTCTGATTGACGCACGTTCAGGGCATTTTGCAGACCAACGTAAACCTGGCCAAATCTTCTATCTTCTTTGCTTATTTGGAAGCCAAGCATCGTGAATGAAGGACTTATTTTGGCATAACCAACATCGGGTAGGCGTTGTGAGCTGTTATAGGTAGCATTGATTTCTATTCCAATACCGTTGCGGCCCGAATAGCTGGTTCCAACGTAAATGAGATGCGGGACATTTAGAATGACATCCTCTAATCCATTGCCATTGGTTACACCGCTTAAATCGCGCTGTTTCGCTTCTTGGTAGCGATAAGCTGCCTTTACCATAGTTCGGTGAATCAGCTCGTACTGCGCACCTATTTGATAGGAGAGTGCATAAGGCCGATTCACAGTGTTCTGGACTAAGGACACAATGGCTGAATCTGCGCTATAGTCAAAGTCAAAGATTACCTTGGAATCAAACGTGTTCAGATATACATCGGCATACCACTGAAGCTCCTTGTAAAAAACATCCTGAGTCCAGGTGACGCCTGCACCTAAAGTGGTGCTTTTTTCGATTGGCATGTCGAGGCCTTCGGGGGTTTCGAGATTCGTAAAGTTGAATCCACGACTGTTTGCCATATACCCCATGTATTCTGCTCCTAGTGTAGCAATACGGTAGGATCTACTCGCTTGCGTTCGCAGCGCCCAAGGTCCAATGTTGTATTTAATATGGAGGCGAGGAACGTAGAAAAATTTGGCGTTATTACCGGTGTATAAACCGTCCACACGCTGGCCTAAAATCATGCTTAACCCTTTGCCGTCGGGTGAGGTGACAAAACTATACTCGCTATAGGCACCCGCGACCATTGCGCTGCAGCTACCGTCTCTATTCCAGAGTTGTTGTTCTATAGCAAAGGCATTCAAGTCTAGTCCACCTTTCAAGGTATGTCTTGTATCCCAAATATTATCCTGAAAAATGAGGTTTCCGTACAAGCGTTGCTCTTTGCCGGTAAACGGCAAGTTGCCAAAGTAACTGTCGAGATCTTGGTATGTAGCCGAGAATTGTGTCCCGATACTACGGTTGATACCACCGTTGAGAAAATAACCGCGTTTGGCCCACAGCTCATAGCGCTCAGTTTGTAATTCATGCGACCAAATTGGAACCAGCGTTGGGTATCCATAGAGGGTGCTACCTCCGATGTTTTTGATAGCACTTGCTTTTACCCCAAATTGGGCTTCACTGTTTTTGCCGTTGTGCTTCCAGGCATTCTGAACAAATACGTGTTGCGATAATGGTGCATCTAAATAGCCGTCATTGTTGTTGTCCCAGCGAAAGAGTTGTTGACGGCCATGAACCATTACATTCGAGGAAAGCTTCTTTCCTTGCTTCCATGAATAAATCGCGTTTTGCTCAAACCTACCCGGTCCAGCGAAGAGATTGAAATGTGCCTTTTGCTTCGTGAAGCTTGGTCTCAATTCATAGTTGATCTGGCCACTCATTGCTCCCGCACCATTGACCACACTACCCGGTCCTTTGGTCAACTGAATACTCTGGATCCAGGCACCAGGAATGAGTGCCAATCCTAAAACAGAGGAAAATCCACCCATAGTCTGAAGATTACCCCGAGTATAAAGCGCGTAGGGGCCTTCTAGGCCTAATAATTTGATTTGACGAGTACCCGTAACTGCATCGGTAAATGATGCAGAGATTGATGCGTTGGTCTCAAAACTTTCGCTGAGGTCACAACAAGCGGCTTTTCTCAACTCTACCTCAGAGATGAGTTCTTGACTGAGAATAGATTTGCTCGAAATACTTACTCCAGGATCTCTGTCCACGGATACCTCGTCAAGGGTCTCAAATAGCTGAATACTCGAAGTATCAGCTTGCCCCCATAGGAAAATAGGGAATAGCCCTGAAAGGACTATCCTTGAAAATAATGACTTCACAACTCGCCTATTTTTTCTCCTCGGTGCAAAGTGCGTCGCCTAGGCCGTGTGATGCTCGCTGACCGGGATCGCGAAAGCGGCAACAACCGTGAATGTTCGCGTATTGCTCGTCTGAGGCAAGAGCGCCTTGAACATCGTGACCAGCCGCATTAATTGAGGCGATAATTTCCTCTTTACTGATTTTGTCGTTTCTAAAGACGAGGTCAAGTTGGTGAGTTTCTTTGTCCCAATTTACTTTCTTCACTCCTGGCAAGTAAGCGGCGTTTTCAATACGCTCTTTACACATGCCGCAGAGGCCGTCAACCTCGATTGAAGTTTCAGTGATTTTAGACTGTGCAGCTGAGTTGAAGGTTAATGCTACCACTGCAAGTAACGTTAAGAAGTATTTTTTCATTGTGATATTCTTTGTAGTTAAAAATGATCTTTGGGTGAATCAATGGTTAACCGTACACAATGATTTGCTGGTGTTTTAAATACAGCGGTGGTCCGTTATTCTGAATTGGACCACTCGTTGAAAATGAATCGATGCCCAATTCTTTGGATGCATCGTAATCTTTTTGAAAGTCTTCAATGAATATGACCATGCTGAATACCTGAGTATCGAAGTGGCTTTCATCTAGTTCTATGTGGCTGCTAATACAGCAATCTTCTTCATCTCTCGAATTTGGCGATTGAGGTTCTTGCGCATGGCACGATTTAACATCACTATGGCAACACGAAGGTGTGCTATGGTGGTCTTCATGTGCGACGCTTAAGTGCACCTTTTGCTCGTGCCCGCAAAAGTGCAAAAGGGCAGGTGCCCCTGTACTCACTAGGGCATAAAACAATGTAAATATGAGAGTTGCAATGCGACGCATGTGACAAAATTAACCAATACCTTTGAGACACAATAGTCGTACCATGAAGAAAGTGATGATGTTAGGCTCTGGAGAGCTCGGGAAAGAAGTTGTAATTGCCTTGCAAAGACTCGGATGTACGGTCATAGCTTGTGATGCTTATGAGGGCGCCCCAGCCATGCAAGTTGCCGACGAGTTTGAAGTTTTTTCAATGCTTGATGGCGCTGCACTGGAAAAAGCCGTGCGTAAGCATTCTCCCGACATTATTGTTCCTGAAGTGGAGAGCATTCGTACAGATAAGTTGTACGAATTCGAAGGAGAGGGTATCCAAGTAACACCTTCAGCAAAAGCAGCTAATTTCACAATGAACCGAAAACTTATCCGTGATTTAGCTGCGAAGGATTTAGGTCTTCGTACGGCACCTTATGCCTATGCTACTAATATTGAGGAATTTGAGGCAGCGGTGGATAAAATTGGACTTCCATGTGTAGTTAAGCCGCTGATGTCTAGCTCGGGTAAAGGGCAAAGCGTGGTGAAGGATGCTAGTGAGCTAGAGGCTGCGTTTACCTACGCCATTGAGGGAAGTCGCGGAGATCTTAAAGAGATTATCGTAGAGGGTTTTATTGATTTTTATACCGAAATCACACTGCTGACAGTAACACAGAAAGAAGGAGAGACGTTGTTTTGTGCACCTATTGGCCACCGTCAAGAACGTGGCGATTACCAAGAAAGCTGGCAGCCATGTGCCATGGATTCAGGGCAGCTTGAGGAAGCTCAGAATATGGCGAGAAAAGTTACTCAGGCCCTTGGCGGAGCAGGTATTTGGGGTATTGAATTTTTCCTGGGTCATGATGCTGTTTACTTCTCCGAATTGAGTCCGCGCCCGCACGATACAGGAATGGTCACACTCGCTGGTACACAGAATTTCAATGAATTTGAATTACACGCACGCGCACTTCTGGGCTTGAATATTCCAGCCATAGAACTCAGATATCCTGGTGTAAGTGCTGTAGTGCTCGCGGAAAAAGAGGGTGTTCCTGTGTATTCTGGAATGGAATTGGCCGCAGCACAGCCTCAATCAGATTTTAAGATTTTTGGAAAGCCAACTACCCGACCGTACCGCAGAATGGCGGTTGCTTTAGCTTACGACAGAACTGGACAAGAAAAAATGGATTCTATGCGCGAGCGCGCTGCGAACATTGCTGCTATGATTAAAGTGCATTAACTTTCTCGCGGATACTTTCAATAAACTCGTGTGCAGTGGCTTGTTCCAAAGCATCAATCGTTTGACCCTCTAGTTTGTGGTAACGGAGTCCTCTGCGGAATGCCTCTACGATGGATGGGTTCGAACTCTTCATATAGTTGATAGACCCATAGGAGAACATTACTTCACTGTGGTTGGGGCCAATCTCTAGTAATGCGCCGTCGCTCAGCGTGAGGTAGTTACACAGCACCATTTGGTAGGCCTTTCCTTCTTTGGTTTGTTCACTCAAGATATTTTTGAGCAGCTTATCGAGTACCGCGTGCAACTCTTCTTTGAGTTGGTTTTTTACGCGATCTGACATTCTTGAATTGTTGCTGACGTAACGAATTTGACCAATGAGATTTTCGAATGCGCCTGCTACCCAGAATTCAGTGCTTTTAATGCATTCGCTGAGTTTTGTGAGTTCCTGTCCTTTGTGAATCAAGGCTTGTGGAATAGCAAGCGGATCAAACCGTTCCTGACGACGCATGTTTTCCATCACCCACAAGTAATAGCGAAAGGCACTCAATCCGGGCTGATCCATATACCGGTACAAGGGCACTTCTTTGGCTGTGAAGTACAACTGAGCATTTGGTTGTGTTAAGGCCAATTCTAAATTCTTCCGCGTATTTTCCAAATAGAAATCGATATCTCCATAATCCTTGATAGGAGGAAGGGTTGTACATACTACAACTTGACTGTTATCTTCAGGTCTAGAGCGCAGTGCATCAATACTGATGGAAAAATGATTGGCTAAGCGTATGAGTTCGTCGGTCGTTAGGGGGGTAGTACCAGTACGCTTACGATATAAAGATGCACGCGAACAACCTAAAACATCCATCAGTTCTTGCGTTATTTTACGCTTACCTTTGGTTGCCCCGAAAATGGTTTCGAACAATTGGGTTTGAAATTGGTTCGGTGAATACATCAATGTTTCGTTGTTTGATAAAGTTAATGAATCCTTAGCCCCCTTTGACAGCAACCTCCTTAGAATCCAAAGTTTTAGTTAAAATACCGGCCAAGCTACTAGTCTTTGAGAACGGTATGGTTCTTCCTCTTACCACTCCAGAGTTGAGAAGAAGCTCCGGTAAATACTTAACCCGAAGAGGCTTGTGGTTGGCAAATGGACTCATTCGAAAAGGTGTTTTACGAGTACTTGGGAGCCCTTGGCTACCTGGCTTTTGGGTCATTTCGCCCGAGGAGGCGCAAGCTGGATTGTACGCTTTTCAGAAGAACTCTCGACAGTGTCCTTTGTTTCTTTCCATTACCAATGCCCCCGTAAAAGCAACTGGTTGGCACTCATATGAAGGTGATCCATTCATGGTTCTCTATGTTCAATGGAACAATTGGGAAGAATATGTGGCGGCGATGAAGAAGAAATATAGAGCTAGAGTTCGCAAAACTTTAAAAGTTAATGCTGCTTTAGAGGTTGTGTCTTTGCCACTTACCGAATCTAATCTCGAACATTGTGCTCAATTATTGGAAGAAACCCTTAAGGATAAAGTAGTAGCTCTGCCTGGAGATTTAACTCGATTGCTGGGTATGTTCCAAGATTGCTTCGAGTCCAATTTCAAGATTTATGGATTCAAAAAAGAGGGAAGTCTAGTCGGATTCATTTCTTGTGTTCGTGATGGGGATGTACTCAGGGCCATGCATTTTGGCGCTACGGATGAAGCACCAGAAGATTTCTACAGTTTTGCGATGTTCACATTAATTAAGGATGGCATTGAGTCCAAGGTTAACAAAATAGACTTGGGTCGGACTGCGACAGAGATTAAAAGTACCTATGGCGCTGTGGCAGAACAGAATTACTTTTCCTTTTACAGTTCGGGCTGGCTGTTTAAACTCGCGTTAAAACTCGCTGATCATTATTATGTTCCTAAACCATATACGTTACGCAGTCCTTTTGGAGATGTCTCTAAATAGACTATATTTTAGGCAATAACAAAACACTAGCACATCATGAATGAAACTTACCGCAAGGTTTTCGAAAACAACAGAAAATGGATCGAAAGCCATACTTCAAAACAACCAGATTTTTTTGAGCATTTAGCGAAAGGGCAAAGTCCAGAATTTCTTTTCATCAGCTGTGCTGATTCTAGGGTGCCAGTGAACAACATTATGGGGCTAGACCCCGGGGAAGTTTTTGTGCATCGAAATGTTGCCAATCTTGTGGTGAATACTGATATGAATATCCACAGTGTAATCCTTTATGCTATCATGCATTTAAAGGTGAAGCATGTTGTAGTCTGTGGCCATTATAATTGCGGTGGCGTTGCTGCTGCAATGGGGAATCAGAGCTTAGGATTAATAGACGGCTGGTTACGAGAAATCCGGGATGTTTACAGGCTTCATGCAACGGAGCTTGACGCAATAAAGGATGAAGGTGCACGTTACAATCGCCTTATCGAATTAAATGTGTTTGAGCAGTGTAATAACATTCTCAAGACTGAGTACTTTCAAAAAAGTCATGCGGATGGCGGTGCTCCATCTGTCCATGGCTGGGTTTTTGACATTTCAAAAGGTGAATTAATCGATCTTGATTACGATTATAAGGGGCAGATGGATAGAATGAAGTCCATCTACAGCATCAATGGATAAAATTGAAATATTTTCAAATAATTGGGGCGCCTTTACTGTAGCAAGTAGAGGCGCTTCTTTGTTGTCATTACGAATAGGAGGGAGGGAGCTGCTTCACGATTTTGGTAATCAATGGCAGGATTGGGCTTCTGGGGCAGTTATGTTTCCCTTTCCGGTTCGTATGTCCTCAGGAACAGTGATGAAATTCGAGGGAGCGGAATATCATTGGCCCATCAACGATGAGAAACATCGCGCTGCGCTGCACGGTTTAACTCCATGGGAGGAATTTGAATTGGCCCAAATAGCCAATGGTATACAAGCGAGTTGGACGTATGACGGTGCGAAAGACTTTTATCCGTTTCCTTGTAAACTAACAATTACCTACATCCTCAGTCAGGAAGGCCTAAGTCTTTCTTGTCGGGTTCAAAATTTAGGAACAACGAGTTTGCCTTATCACATGGGTTGGCATCCGTATTTCAAGACCAATGCCCCAGCTTTGAATCCAGTACCGGCCCATCGATTGAAGAAGAATGAAGTGAGCCATCCGGGGGAGAAAATTCCTTTTGAAGGGTTCGATTGGACCGAAGAAGTGGACGGTGCTTTTTTCATGGAATCCGTTCAGCTTGAGTCGATCAAGATTGACCCCCTTTCGCCTATTACGCAGGTGTTCCGTCCGGCTGGCGCTCCCTTTGTGGCTATTGAGCCAATCACCGGTCTAGGTCATTCGGATTTTCCTTGGCGCACTGTAGCACCAGGAGGAGTTGATGAGGTGATGACGACTATTCTCGTAGGGAAGTAAGAGTACCTTCTTTTAGTCCTTCAAATTCCAATTTATTAAAGGGGGCTTTAGGGAAAAAGGTGGCAGTCATCGCCGTTAGACCACCGTCGGCCAAGAGCTCTAGGCTCATCACGTCCATGTACATTTCGTAAGCATCTCCATTGGTTTTTCGTGGGCCACGCATCACATTTTTAAAAGACGCTTCAAAATCCACAAGGCCACATTTCGACCGATCGATAAAGATGGAATCGACTGTGGTCCATATATCCAGGGTATCACCTGCTGCAGAAGTCATTCGCAGCGACCATTGCGGCTCGGTAGAGAAATTAATTCCAAAAGTATTGGCTCCACGAAGACCCATTGTAGGTTCGAGATTAGCCCTAAAACCATTGCCTCCATCCAAGCGGAACTGTTGTTTGATGCGGAATTGGCCATCAAGCTCTACAAGAGACAGTTCTCTGGGAAGCGTCATGCTGCTGCGCCACTTGTAGGTAGGTACCACCTGCGCATAGTCCCAATTACTCATCCAGCCCATAAAGAGTTTCTTGCCGCGATTTGTTGGGGCGTTCCACCAGTTTACACCTGCGTAATTGTCGCGTCCCCAATCCATGTAGCGCTGGTCGTCGTGCTCAGCGATGAATTCCTTTCCGTCCCAATGCCCAACGAAGTATTGCGTTCCTGATCCGCCGTTTGGTGCACCACTGCCTATGCTTACCAGGAGGATGTCCTTACGGATGCCTTTTTCAGTAGTGAGCGAAAAGAGCTCCGGGCATTCCCATACGCCACCGTGGTTGCCGTATTCGCCAGAAAAACGGCTCAGCGGGGTCCAATCCAATAAGTTTTGACTCCCGTAAAATGCAATTTCTTGCCCCACTGTCAGGGCGCATATCCACTGCTTTCCGTCCCACATCATCTTAGGGTCGCGGAAGTCTTTTAATTCTGGGTTTGGAAGAACCGGGTTGCCCTCGTAAAATTCATAGGTCATCCCGCCGTCGAGGCTGTAGCTAATTCCTTGAGTCTGTACATCGCCTGGACGCTTGTGGAACGTATACATTGCAATGATTGGTGGCTGTGCGCTATCCATTCCCAAGCCGCTCACGTTAAAGGTGTCAATAACAGCGGACCCGCTAAAAATGTAGCCCAGGGCCGTATCGGGATAAATGGCGATTGGATGCTCGGTCCAATGCACCAAATCTTTCGTGCTCGCGTGTCCCCAATGCATAGGGCCCCACTGATTGCCTTCTGGATAATATTGGAAATACAGGTGGTAGGTCCCGTCTTTGTAAAACATCCCGTTCGGATCATTCATCCAGTGGGCTTCGGGCGAAAAGTGATACAGCGGGCGATATACCTCAGAAGTATCTGCGCCGGAAATTTGATTTGGGTCCAATTCCGTCGGCGCACAGGCCGTGAAATACAAAAGGGTGGCTAGAATGAAATATCTCATGATGCGCTTATAAAGGCTTTTAATTCGGTTTTACTAATAACGGGATTGGCTCCTTCTTTACTCGCAACCATCGCGCCAAGAGCCGCGGCGTAATCTAGTGTTAGTTGCGGTTCTAATAAGTGGGAAATACCAAAGAGCATGGCGGCTAGAAAGCTATCTCCAGCACCTACGGTGTCTTTTACCGTTACTGGAAAGATCTTGCTCTGAAGTGTACCAAGGCTATTTACCCAAAGCGCGCCTTGGCCTCCTCGGGTCACTATGAGTTCTTGGGTGCCAAAGCGTTTGTTCAGGGCTTCAAAACCCTTTTCTGGGTTGGCGTCTAATTGCAACCACTCCGCAAGTAGCGCATATTCTTCCTCGTTGACCTTGACGATTTCTGTGCCCTCAAGTAATTCTAGGATTCGTACTTGGTCGATATATGGTTTTCTAAGATTTAGGTCAAAGACACGCATGCTAGCCTTCGCCCTGAGCGCTTTCAAGGATTCGTAGCTCTGATTGTTTCGTGTAGCTAAAGACCCGTGCAAGAGTAGGTCGCCCGGCTCCCAACAAATCGCAGGCGTACTAATAAAATCCCAAGCGCTTGGTTCGTCTATGGTGTAGCGCACCTCAGAAGGATTGGAAGTGTCCACCGTGACCGTTCCGGTAGGGTGCTCATTGGTGGTGATGAATGCTGTATTCACATCGCGCTCTTGTAGAATGTCGAGCAGCGTCCCTCCGCGCTCATCATTGCCAATAGCGGAAATGACGGCACTTTCTAGTCCCAAATTCTGCGCATGAATAGCGACGTTCATAGGTGCCCCACCCGGCTTTGCGCCAGAAGGGAAGAGGTCCCACAATACTTCCCCAAAGCAGTAGAGTTTAGGCATCCTTGGAGGTTAATTGGTCTTGTAATTCTTCCAGGCTGACCCCTTTGGTTTCGGGCATCATGAAGTGGGTGAAAAGTAGCTGAAGTACCATAAAGGCAGCGAAGAAAGCGAATACCGTCCAGCCTGGGAAAGCTTCGATCACTACCTCGCCGAGCATGGTTATAAGCGCTGCGAACACCCAGTGGGTTCCTGTACCCCAAGCTTGACCTGCCGCACGCACGCTGTTGGGGAAGATTTCGGAGATGAATACCCAAATCACGGCACCTTGACCTACGGCGTGAGACGCTATGAAAGTGAGGATGAAGAAAAGGTTGAACCCTGCTGCAGCTTCGGTTTTGAACCCATAGGCGACCATTGCTAGAGAGATAATGTAGCCCACTGAACCGATGTACATGAGGGATTTACGCCCCATTCGATCAATCAAATAGAGGCCGACAAACGTGAAGATGAGATTGGTTCCGCCGATAGCGATGGAGGAGAGGAGGGAGTCCGAGGAGGCGAATCCTGCATTCTCTAAAATTACAGGTGCGTAGTATAGGATGAAATTGATCCCGCTTAATTGGTTGAAGAAGGCCAGCAAGAAAGCGAGAATAAGACTCTTTTTGTATTTGCCACTGAAAACGCCTTGGCGACTGGTTTCCACGGAGGTGTGTTTTTTTATAGCGTCCAATTCCGCTTGCGCTTTGTCCACATCACCATGAATAAGTTGCAGCGTAGCGAGTGCTTCGGCTTCGTCGTTTTGTTGAACCACAAGCCAGCGAGGAGAATTGGGCACCCCAAAAATCAATAGGCAATACAAAGCGGCAGGAATGGCTTCTACACCCAGCATCCAGCGCCAGTCGTTATTGCCGCCAACGCCGTCGAGGAGGTAATTCGAGATGAAGGCGATGAGGATGCCGAAGACAATGTTGAACTGGTACAAGGCTACCAAACGGCCCCGAGATTTTGCAGAACTGATTTCACTGATGTAGGTGGGGGCAGCTACGGTTGAGGCACCGACGCCAACTCCGCCAAGGAATCGGAAAAAGGAGAAAATGTAGGGATCAGTCGCTAAGCCTGAGCCCAAGGCACTTACTAGGTAGAGTACACCCACCCATATGAGGGTTTTCTTACGGCCGTATTTTTTGGTGGGAATACCACCGGCCAAAGAGCCTAACACGGTACCCCAAAGGGCCATCGACATGATGAATACGCCGTGGAACCACGCTGAGGTTTGCCAAAGTTCTTTGATGGGTGCATTTGCACCGGAGATTACAACGGTATCAAAGCCAAACAAGAAGCCGGCTAAGGCCACTGTCAGGGACCAATTCCAAGTTTTGTTCATTTCAGAGTGAGTTAACG
>Ga0181552_10000570_pt1 | contig 28408 bp, 26 predicted proteins | sample 011ome_18_FD_130583 | JGI IMG/M metagenome (GOLD analysis project Ga0181552, IMG submission 130583) | Coastal salt marsh microbial communities from the Groves Creek Marsh, Skidaway Island, Georgia - 011501BT metaG (megahit assembly) | ecosystem: Environmental > Aquatic > Marine > Intertidal...
AACACATGATGTATGCTATTTTTGAGCGATTTTGCTTATTTAACCATCTTCTAATCATTTGAATAATTTAGGTTGTTATTAATACTGGGCTAGGCCCTGGATGCCTCATCTCTGCATTAAAACCTTATGACTAATAAGATTCCTTGACTGTTATTAGTCATAATAATCATATACTTATGATTGTTTTTTTGAGTGTTTTATGTCTTGCAAATCCCTTTCAAAAGTATAGAAATGAACGAGGTTTTAGATTAAAAGACAGCGCATTCTGTAATCTAAAAATCACTCACCAGCGCTATCAAAAGTCCATAAGAATAAAAATTAAACGTTTACATCGTGCAAAGTTATGATAATCTGAACTCCTGGATGAGACCTTAGGTGCCATAACACTAAAAATAAGCCTAAGAATCAACAGCACTAACGCCGTGCACATCGTCCCAGACAAGCTTGCCAAGCAGGTAATAAAAAAACGATAAATTGTCGAAAGTAGGATGTGTCAATCGGGCGAATTCAAGACCCGCCGCAAGGCGGGTTTTTTATTTATAAATCATATAAATCATTTATTTACATCAACATGTTAATAAATATATGAACATTACGCCAACCATCATCAAACTCTTAAGTGTGACATTGTTATTGTCAGCGCCCCACCTGCTATCAGCCAAAGATGCCTCAGGTCAACACAATACCATGGGCCTCGGTAATAACACTTGTAATGCATTCGTGCACGAATATGACGCTCATGGCGCCTACTATCTCAGCTGGTTAGCCGGCTATATGACCGCCTATAATGTCTACGAAGAGGATACTTACTCGATATTAGGTGACAGCAAAGATGTTGCTCAGTTACAAACGTGGCTACTGGACTATTGTAAACTTAATAGCGAACAGACATTTGAGCACGCTGTAGTGAATTTGATGCGAAATTTAAAATATTTTCGCTTACGCACAAAGAATTAGAGAGTTTCCATGTTGTGCCTGCAACAAAATTGATATAGTTACAGTTCAGTAGCTGGAATCATACAATTATGGAAAACCAAGATCTTAGAAAAGCAGGCCTGAAAGTCACACTTCCAAGAATGAAAATTCTAGAAATACTTGAGACTTCAACTGAACCGCATCTGAGCGCAGAGGATATCTACCGCATTCTGATGGATTCAGACGAAGATATTGGCCTAGCAACGGTTTACCGTGTATTAACTCAATTCGAATCAGCAGGTTTAGTTATCCGCCATCATTTTGAAGGTGGACAGGGAATGTTTGAATTGGATAGAGGCAAGCACCATGACCATCTGATTTGTATTAAGTGCGGCAAGATTGTCGAATTTGTCAATTCGGAAATCGAAGCAAAACAACATCAGATTGCTGAAGAAGCCGGATTTGAAATCACTGATCATTCATTGACCATTTATGGCAAATGTACCAAGATTGATTGCCAAGGTAACTAATCCAATCAGCTTCTAATGCCGATGCCCTTGTTTAATAAGTAACTGGTCAAGGCATACAATAAAATAACAGAACTAATGATGATAGTCATTGATGTTGCAATATTAATATCATGCACATTCAGCATTGCGGCTCTAAATGCATCCACCATATAGAGCACTGGGTTGAAGAGAGATGCCTGGCGCCAAAATTCTGGCAACATATCAATACTATAAAAAATACCACCCAAGTAGGTCAGAGGTGTTAACACAAAAGTGGGTATCAAAGATATATCATCAAAGCTGTTAGCAAAGACAGCATTAATTAAACCCGCCAGAGAAAACAATATCGATGTCAGCAATGTAACGGTAACGAATAACCATGGTTGAGCTATCTGGATATCTGTAAAGATAGATGCAGTGACAGTAACAGCGATGCCCACGAGCAGACTTCTAACAATCCCCCCACCGATAAATCCCCAGATAATAATGTAATTTGGCATTGGAGAAACCAACATTTCCTCAATGTGTTTCTGAAACTTAGTGCTATAAAAAGAGGCCACCACATTAGAATAAGCGTTAGTAATCACTGACATTATGATCATGCCTGGCACAATATAATCTATATACGAATATCCTTTAACATTGGCTAATTGAGCGCCTATTAGCTGACCAAATATCAAGAAATATAAGCCGATAGTGATCACAGAAGGCAGCAAAGTCTGTATCCAGATTCGACAAAACCTCAGAATTTCCTTGGTAAGGAGCGTCTTAAATGCGATAAATTGCTCATGTAATGTCATTGTTGCGTCTTTACTATATCGATAAATAATTCTTCTAGGCGATTGGATTTATTTCTCATGCTGAGTACTTGAATATTTTTTTGAGCCAACTCTTCAAAGATACTATTCAAAGATACCTCCGGATTCAATGTGACTTCTAAAGTTCTCGCATCGCGCAATTGAGTCGTTGCCTGAGTGAGCTGTGGAGTCATATCCATAGCATTTGCCAGATAGAGAATAAAAGTTTCTTTTTTTAATTGATCAAGTAAATCGCGCATAGGGGCATCAATAATAATATTACCATGATTGATAATGCCGACGTTTTTACATAGAGTTTCAGCTTCTTCCAGATAATGTGTAGTGAGAATAATTGTCTTACCGCTCGCATTGAGATCTTGCAAAAGATCCCACATTGAACGACGAATCTCGATATCGACACCCGCAGTGGGTTCATCAAGAATCAATAGCTGTGGATCATGAACTAGAGCACGTGCAATCATTAAGCGTCTTTTCATTCCTCCTGAGAGTTCTCTCGCTGTAGTCTTACGCTTCTCCCACAATCCTAATCGTTGTAAGTTGTACTGTGTTTTTTCACGTGCCGTTATACGGTCAATGCCATAATAACCTGCCTGATGAGCTACAATTTCTTCAACCGGGTCAAAATTATTAAAATTAAATTCTTGAGGAACCAACCCAATCATTCTTTTGGCTTGGTTAAATTCTTTATCAATATCTTTACCCAGAATTTTCACGCATCCAGAAGTCTTATTTACCAAGGAGCAGATAATCCCAATAGTGGTGGATTTGCCAGCACCATTGGGGCCGAGTAGGGCGTAGAAATCGCCTTGTTCAACAGTAAAACTAATACCATCTAATGCGAGCTGACCACTTGCATAACGTTTGACCAGATTTTGGATTTCAAGAGCGGCAGGTTTCATAGCATTGTTTATAATTTTATAAAAATCATAGGCGATGATTTGTTACAATCAACGCAGGCTAACAAATAATAAATACATAAATGGATTTCTTTAATACTGAGCTCACTCCTGATTCGATTCTCATAGAGTGTGTCACTCAAACGGAATACGAGAAGCTGCTCTCACAATCTGATAGTTTCAGAGGGCAGTGGTTAGCCAGTATCAACTGCAATATTAGTACAGGTCAGCATCAACTGATACCTAATTCTAAAGGAAAGCTAAATTCTGTTCTATTTATAGTAGATGAACAGAAGTCTATGTGGGACATGGCACACTTAAGTCATACCTTGCCTGCGGGTAATTACCATTTATCAGACCAGCTAGATGATGAAACTCATACAAAATTCGCTCTTGGATGGGCATTAGGGGCATACCAATACACTCGCTATAAAAAATCACAAAGTCGCGCGAATCTATATTTATCACCGAAACTCAACAGCAAGCGCATTCAAGCTAATATTGAAACGACATTTTTAACCCGTGAGTTAATCAATGCTCCCGCCAATGAAATGTTACCCAGCAATCTTGCGGTGGTCACTGAAAAACTAGCCAATCAATATCATGCAAAGTTTGAGCAGATATGTGGACAAGCATTAATCGAACAAAATTATCCTTTAATCCATGCTGTTGGCCGTGCTAGCACAGACCAGCCTCGTTATTTGAAGTTACGCTGGGGCAATCCTGAACATCCGCGGCTAGCTATCATTGGTAAAGGAGTGTGTTTCGATAGTGGTGGCCTAGATATTAAACCGTCATCAGGTATGCGCTGGATGAAAAAAGACATGGGAGGCGCTGCCCATGCTCTAGGTTGCGCCCAATATATTATGATGACGGATCTGCCCGTTTATTTGGAACTAGCCATTCCTGCAGTAGAAAATGCCATTGCTGGTAATGCTTTTAGGCCAGGTGATGTCATTATTTCACGTTCAGGCAAATCAGTTGAAATCGATAATACCGATGCTGAGGGTCGTTTAGTTATGGCAGATGCCATCACTGACTTATGTAGCAGCACACCCGATTGTTTGATCGATTTTTCCACACTCACTGGGGCTGCACGCGTTGCACTTGGTACCGAGGTTGGAGTTTATTTTAGCAATAATGATGAACTTGCTGAACAGTTACAAACTGCTGCTAAGAATATAGAAGATGATATTTGGCGCTTACCAATTCATAGAGGCTATAAACACACCCTCAAAAGCGCTATTGCCGACTTAGTTAATTGCGCAGCCAGCGGCTATGGTGGTGCAATTACAGCAGCATTATTTTTGCAAGAATTTTTAAGTGAAGATTGTGATTGGCTGCACTTTGATATTATGGCTTACAACATGCGGTCTCGCCCAGGACGACCAAAAGGTGGAGAAGCAATGGGGTTACGAGCCGTTTGTGAATTACTAGAGCATAAGTATCGCAAAAGCACATAATCATTGCCCTGAAAACAAGTTGTCCACTATGACAGAAAGCTCACTTAAATTATCTGTCGCTCCAATGATGGAGTGGACGGACAGACATTATCGCTATCTAGTTAGACTTATGACTCGTCATACCCGTCTTTATACCGAAATGGTCACCACAGGCGCGCTAGTCCATGGTGATCGTGAGCGCTTCTTGAAACATCATCAAGCTGAACATCCTCTAGCATTACAACTAGGCGGCAGTGATCCTCAAGCAATGCAACAATCAGCGTACTGGGGGGAGCAGGCGGGTTATGATGAAATTAATATCAATGTCGGTTGTCCGAGTGACCGCGTGCAATCTGGCCGTTTTGGTGTGTGCTTGATGCGTGAACCACAACAAGTAGCTCATTGTGTTGAGGCAATGCGATCGACGTGTTCAATACCAATCACAGTCAAATGTAGAATTGGCGTAGATGAAGATGATAGCTACGAATTTCTTACACACTTTATCGATAATGTATCGGCGGCTGGGTGTACCACTTTTATTATTCACGCGCGCAAGGCATGGCTGAAAGGTTTAAGCCCAAAACAAAATCGTGAAATCCCGGAGTTAGACTATGCGCGTGTCTACCAAGTTAAAACTGATTACCCACATCTGAAGATTATTATTAATGGTGGTATTCAAACATTGTCTGAAATGCAAACACATTTGCAGCAAGTGGATGGAGTGATGGTAGGGCGACAAGCATATAAACACCCACAATTTTTATTGCATGTGGATAAACAATTATTTTCTGATGATAGTGGCGCTGATATTACTATGCATAGCGTCATCAACGCCTATATCAATTATGTTGACGACAATCTTATAGCTGGGGTGCCACTTAATAGTATGACTAAACACATACTCAATTGTTTTCAGGGTGTGCCTGGCGCTAAATGCTGGCGGCGTTATTTAAGTGAGAACAGTCACAAAGATAATGCTGGCACTGAAGTCATCATGGACGCACTCAAGCGACTTACTTGAAATATTTTACTTCTGGAGCTTAGAGGTTTGATATACAGTTACTTTCAACTGCTACTCGATACAACAACACGTTGATGTAAACAACGTGCCCAGTGTGGTAGAGAGGAGGGGTTAAGTGCCTCCCAATCTTGCGCTTGATCAATGTCAATCACTGTCGACAAACAACTTACAGTGGTATTCAATTGATCAATGTTACACAGAGTTTGCTCTAACACTCTTGAGCTTCCCCATGTAATGCATTTAAATACATCGTGAGGAATTTTATGTTTGGCACCAACTAATAAGTAGCCACCATCATTGCTTGGTCCTAGTACTATCGCTGTCTTATTGAGTAATGTAAAAGCTTCAGTGATATAGTCAACGTTAAGATCAAAGCTATCGCAACCAATCAAACACACACGTTGCGCAGTTTTTAATTCAGTTTGTATGGCGTGATGCATGCGCTCAGCTAGATTGTTACCGATTTGTTGCTTGCTGTTATGCACACCGTGGCCCAAAGAGTAAACTACCACACGATACCCACGTGAGCGTCGCACTTGATCTAATGTGTTTTTATATAATTGTCTATGTAAATATAAACATTCTCGGTGAGAGAAAACTCCCTGCATACGAGTTTTAACCCGGGTAATACGTGGGGCTTTAGTGAAAATAATTAGAGTGTTTGGTGATCTCACGAAGGACGATGATCGTTTTAATTGAATGTTAGAACCTATTTAATAGTCATATTGAACATTTAAGTTAATTTTATGAATAGTATTTTTTATACAAACCTTGAGCGGAACATCCAAAATAAAACTGCAACCTAAACCACCACATTTTGATAATAGTTTTTATAACTCCATGACGCTGCCAATAACGAGCTGATGTCAGTACCGCCTCTGAAATACGTCGAGGAGGAGAGACTTTACGTAGCTGTGATGATAAGTAAATATCTTCCATCAATGGATACTCTGATAGAGCACATTGAGTCAAAAGTGCTCTTTTGGCAAATATACATTGATCGCCGGTGGCAATTGAGGTCAATTGGGATCGCCAGTTTATAGCTCGTTCAATCACTCTATACCTCCACTGTGGGCTGTCTATCTTAATATCAAAACATCCCCAACTATGGTGCTCCAGCGCACCTAAAATTAACTGTATACCTGAATTGGCTAACACTGTATCACTGTGATGAATACACACATTAGCTTGATTCGTATATTGGATACCCATGGCGATCTGTGCGCCGCGACTGCACTTAATCTCGGATTCACACACCGTCAAATCATTTGATTCCAACAACTCAACACTGTCATCACAGCTACCACCATCCACAAATACTAATTCAGTCTCATGAGACAGTTGTTTGAAATAATCTAAACGTTGCTTCAGCGTGACAATTTCATTGAGCACGGGAACGATAACAGAAAGTTGCTGTGGGGCTGTATGCGTTGACATAAGTGAATCATTTTACTTTGAGCACTGATATCGAATTATAACAGAGGGTGATATGAGCCACTCTTTAATGTTCTGTGTAAGAGAAGATAACTACATCATAGGATGCTTTGTATAATTTAACATAATATACATTATGCGCAGTCAATTGAGTCTACCTACAGATTATAAGAACATATTGTGCAGACTGCTAACACCATCAATCTCTTAGAATATTCTCCCTTTCAACTCCTCTGAGTTCATTTGCTATAACATTCACTGTTAATTTCAGCAGGCTAAAAGGTCTAATTTTCGCGTAATTGGCCCATGCTAGGAGTCTGTTGGATGACTCTTCACCAATCATTAACGGCAAATATTGAGGAGAACTGAATATTTACACAAATTAGGCAGCTATTATTCGCTAGTCGATTGTTGGCTATACGCCCTATCAACCCTTCAGACCAGAGAAACTATTTGTACGATATAAGATTTGGGTTGCGATGGAAGGCAATACAGAAGCTGATTGGATGGCGTCCCCAAGGGGATTCGAACCCCTGTTGTCGCCGTGAAAGGGCGATGTCCTAGGCCTCTAGACGATGGGGACATTGTTACAATTTAGACGTTGTTGATTGATTGAGATACTCGCTTAGAGCTTAGCCTAACAACGATCTATTTAAGCTATTTTTTGATCAATCGTGATGGTAAATCATCGCTGAGGTGGCGAACATTACGTTAAAAACAGCACTCCTGTCAAGTCAGTTGACCGGCAATCAAAGTATCTATTATCGGCTCCCCTTCAACTCAAAAAGAATCGGCACTTCATATTCATAAATACCAACTAAATTATGCAATGCTTTGGGAATTTCTGGCATTGGAGAGGCTCTCTTAAGCATTTTGACAACCGCATCATTGAGGCTGGTATGGCGACTGGGTTCAGTAATTTCATATTTAAGCAAATGCCCTTGATGATCGATAGAAAACTTTACTCTCACTAAGCCTTCATAGTGGCGCTTTTTCGCAATTAACGGATAACGCTTATATTTTTGCAACCATGCACTTAATTGCAATTTATATTCAATCGCTAAATCATCAATAATTTGGTTATCAGGAGAACTAGCCATCTGAGGCGCCGAAATCGTTTTTGCTGTTACTGCTGGCGTATTTTTAATTGGCTCTACATAAGGCTTTTTATCAGCTGGCTTCTTAATGATTAGTGGAGGATCTGGCTGAATTATCTCTAGTGGTGTCTCTATAAACTTTTTAAGAGGCTCAGCATCTTCTACTTTTTTCTGCTCCTCTAGTGATTCAATCGGCTCAGGTTCATCAACCTCAGAATCATCAGACAGTGGCTCCATGTCTTGGGTGGAATTGATTTTGATCTGTACATATTTACTTTTATTATCTCGTGCAATCACCATAGGTGGTTGCAACCAAAAGCTGTTAAGGATAATGGCAAGTATAATTAAACTGATTAAGACAAAACTTACTCTAAATAGCATCACTTAGTGTTCTATGGTCTAGTTCAATAAACATAATGTAACTAGATCATTATAAAGGGGCGAATGGGTGCTTATTTGAGGAAATTGCAATCAATTACTCATAAGTACACAAATAGGCGCTGGCTCGTAATACTTCTATATCAAATTGACTATCAGCGGGTACTTTGAATTGTTGCCCAGAGTATATCTCTTGGTACTGAGTTTGATTTGGCAACTTAATTCTTACCTCACCGTCAATAATTGTCATGGTTTCATTATGTATCGTATTAAAAGTGTAACTGCCTTCACTCATTACTCCAACGGTTGTCGCCAGTGTTGCGCCTTGATAGGCGATAGAAACGACTTGATCATCAAAATAGGTATTTGTCTTTAACATGTTGATAGTTCTTTAGGTGCAATCAAAATATACAAGTAAGCTATAAGTGATATGGTTAATTATTATGAGTAACATTTCACCTTTAATCCCACAAAGATTCCCCTGTTTCAGGGTGATACATCTGATGCCAGATTTTTTTACGATTCTCTATTAACTCATCAATACCTGGCTCGTCATTCATTGCGCGTTTTAAGGCCAACTTAGTCGCTTCATAATTAGTGCGATAAAGATCTTTTTTATCAGGATTCGAAAGACACTCCGGCGCAATCCACAGCAGGATTATCATACATAGATCATTAACCTCATCACGCGGAATCACATCTTCAATTACACTATCGAGAATAGCATCTGCGACTGCAGATTGAACTACTCCACCAAATAGATTGATCATCTTTGTATCTTTTAATGTCACTTTCGGCACAATCAACGCCGCAGGCTTAACTTGTTGATTGCACGCGCGTACAGCGAACATACGTGTATGCCCCTCTGTTTGTCCCATTAGAGTAGCAAAAGCGGTTCCTACCGGGCCATTCACACGACCCAGTACTATCTCGGGCATGGCATCAGTGCCTTGATCATGACTGGCATAAACGGTGGCCTCACCAGTCTTAAAAATGAGTGGATCTTTCATAATTATGGTCCCTATAATTAACTGTCTAATATCAAATTATGGAATGGACTTACTCTAAAAACAATCACAAAGTGCGCTTTTTTATCACAAGTATAGGCTTGATAATGCTGTCCATATTGGTTATCACTTTAATGTTGGACGCTGCTCCTTGATGAGGTCATAAGCCGCCTGAATTTCCTTTGCACGCTCTGTGGCAACTTTAATCATATCCTCTGGCATACCCTGCCCCATAAGTTTATCAGGGTGATGTTGGCTCATTAGTTTGCGATATGCACGCTTAACCTCCTGATCAGAACTTGCTGTAGATACACCCAGTGCCTTATAGGCTTCCTCTGTATTAGATTGTGAGGCTGGACGACCTTGAGCAAATTGTGCCTGATTAAGGATCATCTCTAGTAATTGTCTAAATTGCGCAGATGGATAGCTCAAATGCAAAGCTATTTGCTCAAGCGTTTTCTCCTCTGCTTGATCAAGTTGTTGATCAGCCAAGGCCATAACTATCAGGTAAGTAAGTAAAGTTTGGCGCAAATGCAGTGTTTGACCACAATGCAACATGAATTCTTTGCAAACCTCGGCTACCAATACATCATCAGCGATTGTGCCACGTTTAAATTGAGTAATAGCTTGTTGACGGTGCTCCTGCGTCATTCCCATTTGGCGCATGAAATCCTCAACATGATTAATCTCGTGTTGAGAGACATGACCATCCGATTTAGCCAACTTGCCCATCAATATGAAGCAGGTTGCTAAGAAAACTTCCTGTCGTTTCGCATTAGCTAGAGGATTGATACCACCTATGCCATAAGACTTAGCACGATCAATACTTCCTCCGATGAAAAAACCTAATAAAGCTCCTAGCAAGCCGAGCCAGAAAAACCCCAGAAGTGTGAGAATGAGTTTAAACATAATTTTAGAATGACTCAGCGACTATGACACATTGACTATCAATATATGATGATGTGCTAACCATAAGTAAGTAGCAATCTCAACACATCACCATTCGCATGTAATTTGATTTGGTGGAGCTAGGCGGGATCGAACCGCCGACCTCTTGCGTGCCACGCAAGCGCTCTCCCAGCTGAGCTATAGCCCCAAATCTGATAGAACTGACATTATGCCTTTGACGGCAGTCACTCTCAAGTAAAATGCAACACTGACTAAGCAATAACAAAACTGACACCAATTGGTGCAAAATAATTATCCAAAACGGAATTTTGATTCATGCTTTGGAGTGAATCTATGAAATCGAGTTAGAGTGTTTTTCGTCATTAAACACATAATGATTATGCTTAAATTAATTAGTTAACGTTTGTGACTTTATTGATACTTTGCTACTTTAGGTTTTACCTGCATCAGAAACTTTATCTATGTTGATACAATTATTGATTGGCATATTGACCATCATTTTCGCAAGCATGATTCATGCTGGTGTTTTCTGGTATGCGTTAAGAGAAGGCAGCTTACTAGTTAAATGGGCAGAGCATAAAAATAATCGCTGGATGTCAATTCTTACTCTGAGCAGTTCGATTCTTTGGGTGGTGTTCGCACACATACTGATTACTATTTTATGGTGTTGTGTATACATGACCATCGATATGTTTGCTGATCTTGAAACTACCTTATATTTTGTGTTGGTTACGTTCACCACTCTAGGTTTTGGAGATATCCTAGCGCCAGTTGAATGGCAGTTACTATCAGGTATTACCGCGAGCAATGGTCTGCTTGCATTTGGCGCAAGTACGGCTTTTCAAGTACAGTATTTTATTAAACTGCGCAGTATTGCCAGCTTAGACAGTCCTAATACTTGAGAATATTTTTCATGCCAATCGATTGGCATAAAGTGTTGACGATCGCACTTCTTTTTTTCACGCTTTCAAAAGACCACTCACTGATCTAATCTATTTTGTTTAATAAACTCTATGGCAGATTGCAGCCTTTTGATAACCAATGGCTGACCAATCAATTCAAGCGTGATGTCTATCGAGGGTGAATTTGTACTGCCTGTGACTGCAATTCGTATTGGTGGTGCAACCTTACCTAACTTAAGCCCACTACTCTCTATGTATTGATCGATCACTGATTGTATATGTTCAGCCTTCCAGTCATTGAGCTGCTGAAATCCTGTACTAATCTCAGTGAGTAAGTCAGCCGTACCAGAATTAAAATGCTTCTTCACTGACTTGTCATCATAAGCGGGTAATTCATCTAAGAAAAAATACTCACTTTGTTCTATCAATTCATTGATAGTCTTAAAGCGATCTTTTTGTATATGCGCCACCATGGTTAATTTTTGTGTGTTTACGTGAGCAATATTTTTGCGAGTAAATGCCTGTGATAACCAAGCGGACACACTATCATCATCACTGTGTTTTATGTAATGTTGATTCAACCATTGCAATTTATCTAGATCGAAAGCCGCTGCAGATTTGTTCACATTCTCCATAGAAAATAATGAAATCATTTCATCGATAGAAAAAATCTCCTGGTCTTTGTGTGACCAGCCAAGACGCACTAAATAATTTAATAAGGCCTCTGGCAAGTAGCCCTCTTCTGCATAAGCAGACACACTCACGGCACCATGACGTTTCGACATGCGCTTACCATCATTGCCAAGAATCATTGGCAAATGTGCATAATTGGGCATTTCACCGCCGATTGCCTGCAATAAGTTGATCTGACGAGGTGTATTGTTGATATGATCATCACCACGAATCACGTGACTGATCTGCATATCTAAATCATCAACAACAACAGTCAAGTTGTATGTGGGTGTCCCATCTGATCGTGCAATGATTAGATCATCCAATTCACGATTATTAATGACCACCTGCCCTAGCACTTGGTCATTAATGACCACATCTCCATCGAGTGGATTTTTAAAGCGTATGACTGGTTCTATCCCACTTGGAATTGGACCTGAATAATCTCGATAACGACCATCATAACGGGGCTTTTGTTTGTTTTTTTGTTGCTCTGCTCTTAAAGCATCTAATTCATCTTTAGTGCAATAACAACGATAGGCTTTGTCCTCATCCAGTAATTGCGCTATCACCTCTTGATATCGATCAAAACGTTGCGTTTGATAATAAGGCCCCTCATCATAGTCCATACCTAGCCATTCCATACCACGCAAAATAGCATCGACTGATTCTTGAGTGGAGCGTTCACGATCCGTATCTTCTATACGCAATACAAACTTACCGCCATGATGACGCGCATACAGCCAAGAAAATAAAGCAGTTCTAGCGCCACCAATATGGAGGTAGCCTGTAGGACTTGGGGCGAAGCGTGTTTTAATATTCATAAATAAACTAGACTTGAGCAAGAATTTAAACTAATTAAGGTTTGGACATACACTAAAGCACTGATTATAACGCTTATGCCATCAACACTATAATAATTTGTAGGCATACGGCCGCGTAGATCCCTGCCATAAGATCATCTACAACAATCCCAAAGCCACCTTCAACAGATTTATCCATAATACGTATTGGCCATGGTTTAGTTATATCGAATATTCGAAACAGAATAAATCCAATAACCACCCATTGCCACGCAAAGGGGGCGAACATCATGGTGAGTAAATAGCCGCATACTTCATCAATAACAATGCCTGAATGATCATGCACACCCAATAACTTTGCAGAATGTCCTGCGATGATTACACTCACAACAATTAGTAGTAATAAACACACCGCATAGATAGGCAAACTGAATTGTGTCATCCATAAATACAAAGGCACCGTCGCGAGCGTTCCAATCGTGCCCGGAGCCAGAGGTGACAACCCACACCCGAAACCAAATGCAAGCAAATGCACTGGATGACTGAATATTTGTTTGGGATTAGCATTAAATTTCATATGCAGTTACTGTTCTTACATTGAATCGATTATTTAAAATGGTCATAGCCGGTTTGATTGGGTGTTGGTAACACTTGTCCCTGATGAGTCATCACCACACCAGTGGCCTCGGTTACTCGACCAATATGCTTTATCTGGCATTTTAATCGCTCTGCCATTGCCATGATGGTGGCATGCTGTTCTGAGGGTGCACTAAATAACAACTCATAATCATCACCCTGTGTGATCGCATCAATTTTAGGCAGTTGTGAAGTACACACAACATTATCTAAATTCAAATCAGCTCCTACCTGACTCTGATCACAGATGATTTCAAGTTCATGTAAGAGACCATCAGAGATATCGATACACGCATGGGCGACACCGCGTAAAGCAATGCCAAGAGACACGCGTGCTTGCGGATAATATAAAGATTGCATTTCATCTTCGGACAATTGTGAGTGATCATATCCTTGGGCGGCCAAGTGAGTTAATGCAGCACCTGCTGCCCCTATACAGCCACTCACATAAAGATTGTCCCCAACCTGTGCGGTATTGCGACACAAGGCCTGATTATTGGGGACTTCGCCTATGATTTGTACACTCACCGTCAAACATTCACCACGTGTGAGATCGCCTCCCACTAACATCGTTTGATATTGCTGTGCACATTCGAATAAACCCTGAGAAAATGCTTCACACCAGCCTTCATCATAATTAGGCAACGTCAAATTCAAAGTGGCCCATCTCGGTTCAGCACCCATCGCGGCAAGGTCACTGATATTCACCGCCATTAATTTATAACCAATCGCATGGGCAGGTGTTTGTGAAACAAAATGTTGACCGTCAACCATAGTATCTGTAGATACAACGAATTGATGATCAGGACGAGATTGAAGGACCGCAGCATCATCTCCTATTCCTCTGACAATGGATGCATCTTCAAAATGTTTATGGAAGTACTTTTCGATAATGTGCTTTTCATTCAAAATGATAGTCTCATATGAATATTCATATCCCTGCGGGCTAGTCTAAAAGATATGCATTCAACAATGTTCATTTTATAAACGTTATTACAAAACCTCTGTCACACCTTTGATTCATTCTTGGCTTGGTATCTATGCCAATATCGAATGTGTCGAATGACTAAGCAAAATCTGATTCTTGTGCTTATGATGATTCTTCAGAGGTATCGTCTTCTGTTGTCTCACTTGTTTCTATTATTTCGGTTGAATCATCTGAATCAGTTGCTTCTGGTTTGTGTTTGTATTCAAGTGCTAGTTCTGCTGCGGTTAAACGATTGATGGTTTTAATTAATTTATCCAGCACAGCATTCACCAGCTTATAACCCTCACTGGAACCAAATTTTTTACAGAGTTGCACGGCTTCAGCCACTAACACCTTGTTCGGCACATCCAAACTATGTGTGAGTTCAAATACGGCTATTCTAAGCGCAGCCAGTTCAACAGGATCTATGCTATCTATCGGATAATCTGAAGCATTCTCAATGAGCATGTCTAAGTAATCACTAAACTTAGTGACACCCAAAACCATTTCACGAAAATAATGTTCATCACATTTAGGCCAGAAATCATCATCTTCAAACTGACGACAGAGTGACATAAGATCATCATCATTTAATTGGTTTTGATATAAAGCTTGTAGTGCTAATCTTCTAGAACATTGACGCCTATGATTCAATGAACGATTTTCACTGCGCTGTGGGGTTGCGGCTTTACTCAAGGGTTTTCCTTAATCTGATCTATCGTCGTGGTCATTTCTAATGCGCACAAGGCGCAATCCACTCCTTTATTATCACCCTGTAAATCAGAACGCTGTTGCGCTTGTTCAACAGTGTCTGTTGTTAACACACCAAACACCACGGGCACGCCACTGTTAAGACTCACATCCATTACACCACGAGCACATTCGCCTGCCACATAATCAAAATGTGGTGTATCACCACGAATAACACAACCTAATGTAATGATCGCTGCGTATTGATTAGTATCTGTCAAGTGTTGAGCAATGAGAGGTAATTCGAAAGCCCCCGGCACTTTTAACACATTAATATTTTCTTCATTCACACCATACTCTTTGAAGGTTGCTAATGCGCCAGTCAGCAAGTTGTCGACGATCTCATGATTGAAGCGAGCCGCGATGATGGCAAAGCGAGTATCTGCTTGAAGTTTAATCTCGCCTGTTTCGCTAGCGGATATTTTCATAATGAGTGCTTCCTGTTCTTTTCTATAATCTGTCTATAATTTTATAAATCGTCTACAAAACTGTTGCGAAGCTTTGCATAGTTACTCTTTGCCTACCACATATTCAACTATCTCAAGTCCGAAACCACCCAAGCCATGAAACTTTTGTGGTGCACTTAAAAGTCGCATTTGATGCACCCCTAGGTCAAATAAAATCTGTCCACCAATACCTAATGTCCAGCGATCAATGGGATGATGACTTTGCTCATGATGGTGTTGATCATCCATATGATTGAGTTGATTTAACAAACTTTCTCGATCATTAGCGACTCGTAACACCACTACCACACCGGATCCCTCCTGACTAATGCGCTCCATCGCATCACTTAATGGCCAACCGCAGCCGGCAGCATTTCCCATCAAAGTATCACACAACGTGTTTTCAATATGCACACGTGTGAGAACGGGTTGTGTAGGATCAATATCGCCCTTAACCAAAGCGAAATGTATTTCTTTACTGATAGAGTCCTCATAAGTAAATAGATTAAACTCACCATACTCGGTTTGAAATGACTGCGATGATTTCCGATGTACTGTGCGCTCATGTTGAATACGATAACTAATCAGATCTTCAATCGTGCCTATCCTTAGATTATGTTCTTGCGCAAATGTTTCTAATTGTGGTCGTCTCATCATACGACCATCTTCATCCATAATTTCAACGATGACTGCAGCAGGTTCTAATTGTGCAAGACGAGCATAATCACATCCGGCTTCTGTGTGTCCTGCACGAGTTAGCACACCACCCGGTTGTGACATCAAAGGGAAAATATGTCCGGGTTGATTAATGCTACTTGCATCTGCATCAGGTGCTACGGCTGTGCGCACAGTGTGGGCACGATCATAAGCAGAGATGCCCGTAGTCACACCCTCAGAGGCTTCGATCGACACAGTGAAATTAGTGGTCTGATGTGCATCTGTCATGTCCACCATCAGTGGCAACGCCAGTTGCTTGCAACGTTCCTTGGTTAAGGTCAAACAAATTAAGCCACGACCGTACTTAGCCATAAAATTGATATCCTCAGGCTTAACCATAGAAGCCGCCATCAATAAATCGCCTTCGTTCTCTCGATCTTCATCATCGACAATGACGACCATCTTGCCAGCCGCAATATCCTCGAGAATTTCTTCTGTAGTATTAAATTTCATTTATATATTTGATGATTTTTCAAACTCATGCATACGTTCTACATAACGTGCCAACAAGTCGATCTCTAAGTTAACATGAGTACCAACTTGATAGTCGAGTATAGCGGTATTCTTCCAAGTGTGAGGAATAATATTAACTTCAAATATTAGATGTTCAACCTGATTCACAGTGAGACTGATCCCATCAACAGATATGGAGCCTTTACGTGCAATATACTTGGCAATAGTGTTAGGTGCTTGAATGGCAATCAATATGGATTCATCCGTTCGATGCAGCTTAACCACATCGCCAACACCATCAACATGACCGGTCACCAAATGGCCACCTAACGGCTGAGCAAGTGTCAGCGCTTTTTCTAAATTAAGGGATTGTTGAAGCTGCAATGACCCAAAGGTTGTGCAGCTTAGTGTCTCAGCAGACACATCCACAGTAAACGTTGTTTCGCTGAGTGCAGTCACGGTTAAACACACGCCATTAACCGCAATGCTATCACCCAGCTCAACACCTACCAGGAAATCCGGTTGAGTTTGTATTGTAAACACACTGGATTCACGCTGCGGTGTCAGTGCGGCCAGTTTAGCCACGGATTGAATTAGGCCTGTAAACATAATATTTAATGGTAGTATGTTAATAATCGATGAGGGCGCTTATTCTAACATCGACACCAACATTGCGAATGTCTGTTGTAGTTAAGCGCACAGCTTGATCTAAATTCTCTAATCCTCCGAGATTGAATAGACCGCGACTGCCCTCACCTAGATAACAAGGCGCTAAATAGTGAACAACTTGATCTGCGCATTGATTTTGCACTAAATCTCCCATGAGTGAAGCACCGGCTTCAACCATCACGCTATTGATCTCACGCACTGCTAGTGCTTGCAATAACTGTTGTAGATCAAAGTGATGATCATTCACGGCTAATTTAAGCGTTTCACAGTGCTCCAGTTTATCAAATCTGTGTGTGTCATTATCTGCGGCAGTGACTATTAAGGTTTTACCGGGTTGAGATAGCATACTGGCCGTCAATGGCATCTCTAAATTGACGTCTAGCACAACCCGAAGTGGTTGCATAAGTTCTGCTATATCAACATCGCGCGCAGTTAAACTAGGATCATCAGCTAACACTGTGCCAATGCCAGTCATAATTGCATCATAGCGAGCACGCATCATATGCACGTCTTGACGAGCAGGTGCAGACGTTATCCACTGCGACTCCCCATTGGCAAGCGCATTACGACCATCGAGACTGCTAGCAATTTTCAATGTCACCCAAGGAAGGCCCTGCTGCATACGTTTAATGAAGCCTCTATTAAGTGTTGCTGCTAATTCAGGAAGTACATTTTCAGTTACCTCTATACCCGCCTGACGCAAAGCCTCACAGCCCTTCCCGGCCACTAACGGATTAGGGTCTTGCATAGCGATGACCACTCGACTCACTTGCGCGTCGATGAGCGCCTGTACACATGGCCCAGTTTTACCCTGATGACAACAAGGCTCCAAGGTCACAAAGACCGTGCTCCCTTTGGCACGTTGTCCGGCTTGCTGCAGCGCATTAATTTCAGCATGAGCATGTCCCGCGCGTCGATGGTATCCACTGGCAATATATTCGTTATCAGCGTCAGTAATAACGCATCCAACATTTGGATTAGGACGTGTGCTGTATTGACCTTGTCGAGCTAACTGAATAGCTTGCGACATGCGCTCAATGTCACAACGAGTCGTCATAGTTATTTATCTTTAATCAGTGATAGCTGACTTTCGCGCATTTCAGGCGATGGATCTTTTTCGACATTATCGATGATCTCACGAAACTCACGCACATCAGTGAATGAACGATAGACAGATGCAAAGCGAACGTAAGCGACCTGATCCACATCACGTAACTCAGTCATGACCCATTCACCCAATTGGTTTGCTGGAATTTCTCGATGACCGAAAGTCAGACTGAGATGTCTGATATGATCAATAATTTGTTCGACTTGATCGGGAGAGACGGCTCGCTTCTCGATAGCATGTTCTATACCGTTGCGTAATTTTTCGATGGAAAATACTTCACGCCGTCCATCACGTTTAACAATGCGGGGTAAATCTAATTCTGCGGTTTCAAAGGTAGTATAACGCTCTTTACATTCTACACATTCCCTTCGACGACGAACTTGACTCCCATCTCCCGAAAGACGAGAGTCAACAACTCGCGTATCAGTTGCACCACAAAATGGACAGCGCATCTGGTTTTACCTATTTGAATATTGCCAATTCAAATAACTTACTTGTAGACAGGGAAACGACTACACAACTCAACAACTTCTGCTTTAACACGATTTTGGATATCTTCATTTTCGACATCATCCATCACATCACACATCCAGTTAACAAGTTGCACACATTCCGCTTCTTTAAAACCACGTGTAGTAATCGCTGGTGAACCGACACGAATACCACTAGTCACGAATGGCGATTGTGGATCGTTAGGCACACTGTTTTTGTTCACAGTGATATTTGAATTACCTAACGCCGCATCAGCCGCTTTGCCTGTAATACCTTTCTTGATCAAATCGACTAGGAATAAGTGATCATCTGTACCTCCCGATACAATATCGTATCCACGTGCCATGAATTGATCTGCCATGGCGCTAGCGTTCTTGACCACTTGTTGCATGTAAGTTTTGAATTCAGGTTGAAGCGCTTCTTTAAAAGCGACCGCCTTAGCAGCAATTACGTGCATTAAAGGACCACCCTGCATACCTGGGAATACTGCTGAGTTTAATTTCTTAGTGATCTCATCGTTTGCACGCGCAACGATAATGCCACTGCGAGGGCCACGTAATGATTTATGTGTAGTTGAAGTCACAACGTCTGCGAATGGAACGGGGTTTGGATAACAACCCGCGGCTACTAGACCTGATACGTGTGCCATGTCGACCAACAAGTAAGCACCGACCATATCTGCAATCTCGCGGAAACGAGCCCAATCCATGATGCGTGAATAAGCAGAGAAACCTGCAATAATCATTTTTGGTTTGTGCTCTTTAGCTAATGCTTCAACTTCATCATAGTCCACCTCACCTGTCTCTGGATTTAAACCATACTGAACCGCATTGTATTGCTTACCAGAAAAGTTAACGTGTGAGCCGTGTGTTAGGTGTCCACCGTGGGCAAGTGAAAAACCAAGAATAGTGTCATGTGGCTCTAATAATGCAAGAAATACTGCGGCATTCGCTTGCGAACCTGAATGAGGCTGGACGTTTGCGTAATCTGCACCGTAGAGTTCTTTCAATCGGTCTATAGCAAGTTGCTCGACAGTATCGACATGCTCACAACCACCATAATAACGCTTCGCAGGATAACCCTCTGCGTATTTGTTAGTAAGAACCGAGCCTTGAGCTTCTAGAACACGAGGACTGGCATAGTTCTCAGAGGCGATTAATTCAATATGTTCTTCCTGACGAGTGATCTCACTCTTCATCGCATCCGATAATTCTTTATCAAACTCCTCGATGCTCATATCACTGCTATACATTCTCAATACTCCTGTTAAAAAGAATCTTTAATCTAAAATCTGTAAGGGCGGCATTATACCCCAAAATATTGGGGAGCCACTAATCCAGAATAACTATATAAGGCGGCACAATGGGCTATTTGCTGGTGATTTGTTGACCAATTGTACACATTTAAGCCAGATCGCGTTAAAACCTCAGTTTTTCGCATGATCTGCTGGACGAATTAGTTAAATTTTGGAATCATCACAACGTAATAACACGGCGCTCAAGCGTCACCACCTCCAGAATAATCATCGCTTAATGTGATCACAATCGAGACATCATGGCCCAATACGTATTTACAATGAATGGCGTAGGCAAAGTGGTACCGCCTAAAAAAGAAATTCTCAAAGATATTTACTTAAACTTTTTCCCAGGCGCCAAGATTGGAGTATTGGGATATAACGGTGCGGGCAAGTCCACTCTGTTACGGATAATGGCTGGTATTGATAAAGATTATATTGGTGAAGCTCGACCACAAAACAATCTTAAAATCGGTTACTTAGCCCAAGAACCGCAACTAGACAATAATCTGAACGTGCGTGGTAACGTTGAACTAGGTATCGCACCACTAAAACAAGCATTGGATGAATTCAATGCGATTAGTATGAAATTTGCCGAACCCATGTCCGATGATGAGATGACCGCAGCCCTTGAACAACAAGCCAAGCTTCAAGATCAAATTGAAGCGGCCGATGGGTGGAATGTAGAGCGCACCTTAGACGTGGCAGCTGATGCACTGCGTCTACCCCCTTGGGAGGCCAATATTGAACATTTATCTGGGGGCGAGCGTCGACGTGTGGCACTGTGTCAGTTGTTATTATCTAAACCAGAAATGTTAATCTTAGACGAGCCAACTAACCACCTAGATGCCGATTCCGTGGCTTGGTTGGAACAATTCCTAAAAGATTACTCCGGCACGGTGGTGGCGGTAACACACGACCGCTATTTCCTCGATAATGTCGCTGGTTGGATTCTTGAATTAGACCGTGGCCACGGCATTCCATGGGAAGGCAATTATTCCACTTGGCTGGATCAAAAAGAAAAACGTTTAGCTCAAGAAGAAAAACAACAAGCTGCTCGCCAAAAAACTATATCGGCGGAACTCGAATGGGTACGCAGCAATCCCAAAGCCCGTCAAGCCAAAAGCAAAGCACGTCTTAAACGCTTTGAAGAATTGAGTTCGCAAGAATATCAATCGCGCGCCGAAACCAACGAAATCTTCATCCCGGTGGGTGAAAGATTAGGGGATCAAGTCATCGAAGCCAAAAATCTCACCAAGCGCTTTGAAGACCGAGTACTATTTGAAAATGTCTCTTTCACTATACCTCGAGGAGCCATCGTTGGCATCGTTGGGGGTAACGGCGTCGGTAAAACCACTCTATTCAAAATGATCATCGGAGAAGAAAGTATCGATGATGGTGAGTTAGTCATCGGAGAATCCGTGCAATTGTCTTATGTCGATCAGTTGCGTGACGATCTACAGGGCGACAAGACGGTGTGGGAAGAAGTCTCCGATGGACTCGATAATATTACCGTCGGGAGTTATAGCTTACCCTCGCGCGGTTATGTCAGTCGCTTCAACTTCAAAGGTGGCGATCAACAAAAGTTAGTCAAACAACTTTCTGGTGGTGAGCGCAATCGTTTGCAGTTAGCTAAATTATTGCGCACCGGTGGCAACGTCCTACTACTTGATGAGCCGACCAACGATCTCGATGTGGAGACATTACGCGCGCTCGAAGAAGGCTTATTAAACTTCCCTGGCAACAGTATCGTAATCTCCCATGACCGCTGGTTCTTAGATCGTATTGCAACACACATTCTTGCTTTTGAAGGTGAAGGCGAACTGGTTTGGTTTGAAGGTAATTTTTCTGAATACGAAACAGACCGCAAGCAACGTCTTGGCGAAGATGCAGCACAACCCAAACGCGTGCGCCATAAAAAGCTCGATAGTTAAGCGATTATTCAGTAGTAAGATGCACTAACAAGTTAATACCAGCGTGATAAATCCATCTGTGAGTACATCGATGCCACTTGCTCACCATAGCCATTGAACATCTCAGTGGGTGTCTTGCGCAAATGACCAATTTTACGTTCACGTGCCTGACTCCAGCGCGGATGATCAACCTCAGGATTCACATTAGCATAAAAGCCATATTCTCTAGGTGCAGAGAGATTCCAACTGGTGGCTGGCTGCTGCTCAGTCAAGCGGATCGCCACGATAGATTTGATACTCTTAAACCCATACTTCCAAGGCACCACTAAACGCACAGGCGCACCATTTTGATTCGGCAACACCTTACCATATAAACCCACACTCAATAACGTTAAGGGATGCATGGCTTCATCTATACGCAATCCTTCCCGATAGGGCCAGTCTAAAATTTGGCGTTTTTGTCCAGGCAAATTATCAGCATCCATCAAGGTGACAAATTCAACATATTTAGCACGGCTATTGGGTTGAAAACGTTTCAGTACCGATCCCAGCTCAATGCCGATCCATGGAATCACCATTGACCATGCTTCCACACAGCGCAGACGATAAATACGTTCTTCCAAATCAAAGCCAGACAGTAAATCTTCAATGCCTAGCACTCCAGGCTTATCACACTCACCCCCGACTTCTATTGTCCATGGGCGGGTCTTGAGCAAATGCGCATTTTTCACAGGATCGCTTTTGCCAGTGCCGAGCTCATAGAAATTATTATATGAAGTGACTTTACCCTCATCCGTGAGTTGCTCGCGCAGATGATCATCCTGTGATGGCCGGAATTTAAGCATATCAGGCGGCTCATGCTCCTGAGCCGACAATAGTGACGGCACTAATTGGCTCCCTATGGCACCACCGAGTGCCAATCCAGATATCTTCAAAAAATCACGTCGACGCTGATAATGCGTATAGTCGGTCACTTCAGATTCTTTGATAGTAGCAATAACCGGGGCAGATTTTTTTATTAGCATAAGATTTAGGACTTAGAAAATTGTATAATGTTCACACTCAGTACAATCATCCATCCAGCGCCACACGTGCATTTCTGAACATCCTCATCCAAGGACCATCTTCCTGCCAATCTTTCGGATGCCAAGAATGCTGCACAGTTCTGAATAATCGCTCCGGATGAGGCATCATGATGGTCACGCGACCATCCTCACTGCATACACCCGCAATGCCCATCGGTGACCCGTTTGGATTGAGAGGATAATATTCAGTATTAAGTCCTTGCGAGTCGACATAATGCATTACCGATAGCCGCTGTTTAGCGATCTGGGATAATTGCTCAGAATGAGCCTCAACGCGACCCTCACCATGGGCCACCACAATCGGTAAAACCGAATCTTGCATACCCTGCATAAATAACGACGGAGATTCCGCAATACGCACATTGACCAAACGTGCCTCAAACTGCTCAGAGAGATTTCGCTCAAAGGTTGGCCAATGTTGTGCGCCAGGAATCATAGTTTTAAGTTGAGACAACATCTGACACCCGTTACAAACACCCAACGTTAAGCTGTCTGAACGATTAAAAAACTTATTAAATTGTTCCGCTAACTGATTGTTATAAATAATATTACCGGCCCAGCCACTGCCCGCACCCAAGACGTCGCCATAAGAAAAACCGCCACAGGCAACCACCGCTTGAAAGTGTGAGAGTTGATGACGCTGAGCCAATAAATCGCTCATATGAACATCAATGGCATCAAAACCAGCGCGATCAAAGGCCGCCGCCATTTCGATATGCCCATTGACGCCTTGTTCACGCAAAATCGCCACTTTTGGTCGTATTCCGGTGGCAATCATGGGCGCGGCAATATTTTCGTTGTGATCAAAGCTCAAATTCACCTGCAACCCTTGATAAGTTGAATCAGCAATCAAGGCTTTCTCCTGCAGCGCACACTCAGGACGATCGCGCAACACCTGTATACTGTGGCTAACATTTGTCCACAACTCCTCAAGTTTTACAAGAGATTCATTGATTATCACATTGTTTTTAAATGTAATTTGTATGTCTTTTTCTGTACAGGTTTTGCCTAGTAAAACTATGCATTCCTCCAGTCCGCAACTCTTTGACAACGCTTGAACAGCCTCAATATGCGCTTTTTTGACCTGGATAACCGCGCCCAGCTCTTCCGAGAACAAACTAGCTATCGGGTCACCACCAAGCGCATCAATAGCAATCGAACAACCACAGCGAGCAGCAAAAGCCATTTCACATAGCGTTGCCCACAAACCACCGTCACTGCGATCGTGGTAAGCCATCACCTGCCCTGCTGCCCGTAATTGCGTGAGTAAATCAGTAAAACGGCGTAAATCTTCCACATCGTCTAATTTTGGAATTCGCGTGTCATGGGCGTTATACACCTCAGACAAGCAGGAACCGCCCAATCTATGGGCTTTTTTACTCAAATCGATCAATATCAAGCAACTTTCATCATCTGCTGCACTCAGCTCAGGCGTCCATGTTTGACGTATATCCCTCACTGGACTGAATGCTGTGACGATTAATGAGACTGGTGACACCACGCGCTTAGCTTGTTGCTGATGTTGCCAATCCGTTTGCATGGATAAGGAGTCTTTGCCAACAGGAATAGCAATATTTAACGCACGACAAAGCTTTGAAAGCTCTTCAACAGTCTCATATAAAACATTGTCTTCATTAGAATAATTAGCTGCAGCCATCCAATTCGCTGAAAGTCGTATATGGCTAATATCACGCACATCAGCCGCATACAAATTGGTAATAGCCTCACCTAGCGCCATCCCTGCAGACGCCGGCCCTGAAGTCACTGCCAGTGGCGTGCGTTCACCTATGGCCATCGCTTCACCCGTGTAGGCGTTAAATCCACTAGCGGTCACGGCCACATCGGCCACAGGCACCTGATAAGGACCTACCATCTGATCTCTCGCCACTAAACCGGTCACAGAACGATCACCGATAGTAATCAAAAACTTCTTGCAGGCTACCGTGGGATGCTGAAGCACCTTTAATGCCGCCTCTAAGGGATCTATTCCGCCAAAATCGTAGTGTTTTTCACTCGTTGAGCGACGCTGAGTGTTACGTTCAACCTTCGGCGGCTTACCCAATAACACGTCCATGGGCATATTAATCGGGTCCATCTCCGACTGATCATCAGTCACCACTAATTGCGGTGCATCGGTAGCACTGCCCACAATCGCATAACAACAGCGTTCACGTTCGCAAATGTTGATAAATTCGTCGATTTGGTCGCTATTAATCGCTAAAACGTAGCGTTCTTGCGCCTCATTACACCATATTTCCATCGGTGACATGCTCATTTCCGCATTGGGAATGGCGCGTATGTCAATGCGTCCACCTTGCCCGCAATCATGCAAGATTTCCGGTAGTGCATTGGAAACTCCGCCTGCCCCGACATCATGGATGGAAAGTATCGGGTTCAAGTCTTTCATGCCCCAACAGCGATTAATCACTTCCTGACAACGCCGTTCCATTTCGGGGTTTTCTCGCTGAACGGAAGCAAAATCTAACTCGGCATCACTGGCACCTGAGGCCATGGAAGAAGCCGCACCTCCGCCCAAACCAATCAACATCGCGGGGCCACCCAATACAACCAGCGGTGTGCCTTCAGGAATGCGCTGTTTATCGACGCCTTGTGTGCGTATATTGCCCATGCCACCGGCGATCATGATGGGTTTGTGATAACCACGCACCTCACCCTCAATGGCTTGCTGATAGGCGCGAAAATAGCCGGTCAGATTGGGACGACCAAATTCATTGTTATAGGCGGCTGCCCCCAACGGTCCATCAATCATGATATCCAGTGCGGAAACAATCCGTTCTGGCTTGCCGTAGGGCTGTTCCCACTCATGCACGAGACCGGGGAGCTCCAAATTCGACACACTAAAGCCACATAAACCCGCTTTGGGGTAGCCTCCTCGCCCTGTGGCGCCTTCATCACGGATTTCTCCTCCTGAGCCGGTCGCAGCCCCCGGGAAGGGTGAAATAGCCGTGGGATGATTATGCGTTTCGACTTTCATGAGGATATGAATAGCTTCCTCATTATATTGATAGCGATAATCCCTTGATGGATAAAAGCGTGCCCCCGAGTGCCCAGTAATCACCGCCGCATTGTCTTTATAAGCGGATAACACATTCTCTGGTGCATGCTCATAAGTGGTTTTGATCATACCAAACAGCGTATCAGCCTTGTTTTCGCCATCAATCGTCCAACGTGCATTGAAAATTTTATGGCGACAATGCTCAGAATTCGCCTGCGCAAACATCATCAGTTCAATATCGGTAGGACAACGCCCTAGTTGAGTATAATTTTCCACCAAATACTCGACCTCATCTTCCGATAAAGCCAATCCCAACTGCGTATTATAGATCTGAATATCCGTCGCTAACGTGTCTATAGACGGTAATTGATTTAAACGCCGTGGCTGTTGACTGGCGAATAGTTGCTGCGCTTGATCGAAACTGCTCATAACCGTCTTAGTCATGCGGTCATGACACAATGCCATTATGTTTGTCACTTGATCTGCTGATGCCGTCGCCATGCCGGCAATCCGATACAACACGCCATGTTCTATGCGACCGGTTTTGCCCAATCCGCACTGATTAGCAATATCAGTCGCTTTGCTCGACCAAGGAGAAATACTGCCTATGCGTGGACAAACAATAAATTGTTCTGCAAGGTCATAAGATACTCCCAGAGCCTCCTGCACACTTAACAAGTCACGCAATATTCCGATTTGCTCAGAAGTTAATACACCTGAGTGTTCCACAAAGTAAATATGATCCGCTTCAATGGAAGTAATATTCGACGTGATCGCCTGAATAGACTGAAGTTGTTGCTTTAAACGAAAATCACTAGCAGCCGCGCTACCACGAAAAATTAGCATAATGAGAAACTCGTTCAGTCAAGCAGTTAATAAGGAAGGTATCGGGGAATTATAAAAAAGCACGAGACAAAACACGAACACTAAATAACAAAAACACCTCAATATTGAGAATAAGTCGACACAATGAACTAAATAGTCATTCTGATTGTCGAAAAAGCACACAATCATAGATAGTCAATACTTAAAAATACGTTACAATGACTCAATCTTTGGGGGCGACCTGGTTTCGACGTGGGTTACCAATCCCTAGGTGCATGCCGAGGATGTAGTTCTCCTCGTTAAATAACACTGCAAAAAAATAGTCGCAAACGACGACAACTACGCTTTAGCTGCTTAAAAACCAGTTGTAAAGCCGTCCGCCCTGATGAGCTTGCGCGTTAGGAACTCGGGCGTCATCTTAGCAAGATCGTGACAAAACCTGTCTGTAGTGGCGTCATTAAACTAAAACACAGAATCGCAACACACTGCCCTGCCCGTCGGACCTTGTGTTGTTAAATTAAAGACGGCTCTAAGCATGTAGTACCGAAGGTGCAGGATTTGCGGACGCGAGTTCGATTCTCGCCGCCTCCACCAATATAGGGTCTGATACGATCCGATAACGTCCTATAAGGATAATATATTCAACTACTTATAGGACGTTATTAATTTTTAACATCCACTAGCGTTTGCTGAAATTTTCACAATTTAGTAGTACTAGTTAGTAGTAGCAGAGTTTTCAGCGAGTTCGGTACTACTATTAAGGCTAGGAGCACCCGACCCTCCACTCAAGAAGTCATACACACCTATAGATTAAATGATTAAACAATGTCTTCGCATCTCCTAATTCATTAAAAATCTTATAAAACCACTTTATTGGGTTTCTTGCTAGCTTGCCTGGGTATTTTAAACATCTCATTAGCACAAAGCCTTGACACAAGACCAACGCTTCAAGAGCTTTTACTGATCAAAGAGCAACTCACCAAGCAGAGCATGGCTGGCGACCATAAAGAACCGCTGACAAGTTACTGGAGGTCATCAACAAAAAAACTCTTAAAAGTTCATTCAATTAAGGTTTAATCTAATATTTATGAACTTTTTAAATTGATATTTTCATTAATGAAATTAATACCATAAGCTGAACTTCGCTCACCATGCCAGTCATCTTATAATTACATAGATATCATCTTTAACTCTAATCGATGTCAGTATGCTTCTGCGAACTTTAAATTAGCAT
>Ga0181552_10000572_pt1 | contig 28332 bp, 26 predicted proteins | sample 011ome_18_FD_130583 | JGI IMG/M metagenome (GOLD analysis project Ga0181552, IMG submission 130583) | Coastal salt marsh microbial communities from the Groves Creek Marsh, Skidaway Island, Georgia - 011501BT metaG (megahit assembly) | ecosystem: Environmental > Aquatic > Marine > Intertidal...
CTTCATATATTTGAATATGGAAAAAATTAAAGATCATCATTTCTTAAACATACTCCCACAAAGACTCAATAGAAAGTTGTTTGAAAGAACCAACACATTCCTTTTAAGGATAATTTTATCTTCAATCTTTAGAAAGCTTATATTAGATTTTAATGGTCAACCTAAAATTTTTGAAAAGTCCTTAGTGGGATCCCTAGATGAGCTTCCAGATAATTTCTGTATAGATCTGGCCATATACCTAAAAATAAACAAAAATTTTATAAATTTGCCCGTAATTCAAAATGAAAGAAATGCTGGAGAGTCAACTTGGTCAGGATCAATCAACAAGAGAATATTAATCTTCTGCCAATACATATTGTGGGCTTTAAAAAATAAATGAATTTTTTCTATTTAGATAAAAAAATAGAAGACCCAGGTCTGAAAAAATTCTCTGGGCAATCAAAATTTTCTAAGCTATCAATACAAAAATCTTCTTTAACCAAAATAATCAAGAGCTCTTTAGATTCGAGGTTTATCTTCAAAGAAATTAATTCAATTCAAGAAATTAAAACAGATAATATTGAACTAATTATTTGGAGTTCAAATATGATCTATTTAGAGGAAGAATTGCAAAAACTTTTTCTTCAAAAGCTAATAAAATCCTATTTTTCAATATTGTATGGCTCACAACAAGACTTTATTTTTAAAGGCTATATTGGTGAATTAAATACAATATTAAAACCTGATAATGAATTGGTTTCGTTCAAGGAGGTAGTTAAACTTGAATCTGAAGAAAATATTTTAACAATAAATACAATATGGGACTTGAAGAAGTTTGCTATGCATAAGCCTCATACAAGACATTTTAATAAGATTGAAGTTGAAGATAGGTGCGTCATTAAAGAATCTAAAAATAAAGAAAAAATAATTTCAGAGTTCTCTTTTTTGAATAATATCCCAAAAGAAATTAAAAAGTATTACGTCTCAGTTAGTGATCTAAAAGTAAAGGAAAGCGTTGCTCAGTATTCAATGAGTAAAATAGATGGCATGGACTTATCCATGCAATTTATCAATAAAGGTTTTTCAAATGTTGAGATCAGCAATATTTTAAATGAGCTAAAAATCTACTTTGAGGTAATTTTAAAATTTAAGGGCTCGCCCAAAGAAACTTTGTTCAATTTTCTAGTTCAGAAAAATAATTCTAGATTATTAGAGCTTAAAACTTGGAATGGCTTCAAAAATTTAGATACTTTTATAAGTAACCACACACCTTTTCTAAACATTAATAAATTGTTTGATGTAGCTTACAAGTATTTAAATAATAACAAACCTGAGCTTAACAAAAGTCAGTCCGCTCTTTCTCATGGAGATTTATGCTTTTCAAATATTATTAAAGATAATGAGCAATTACGGCTACTCTTCATAGATCCAAGAGGTGGTGAAATTAGCGATTGCTATAGATCTCCGTATTATGATTTGGCAAAGCTATGTCATTCATTGCTAGGGGGCTATGATCATATTATTAACAATGTTGCCGAAATAGTATTTGATGAACATATGTATGCAAGAGTTCGGTTTCACAACAATCTTGTGCAGCACGAAGAATCCTTCAAAGTATTTGTAGAATCTTTAGGGTTTAATTACAAGTTGGTAAGAATTATTGAAATCTCTCTGTTTCTTAGCATGCTTCCTCTTCATGTGGATTCAACAAAAAAAATTAATTTGCTCGCCTTGAGAGCTAGCGAGTTAATTTTAGATATAGAAAATTATTAATCTTCTAAATATGCTTGAAAATACCATTCAAAAATTACGCACAATTATATTAACTTGTTTTTTATTTTTAATGAGTGCAAAAGGATGGGTAGAACATAGATTTGATTTAAATATATCTATTGAGATTTACATACTTACTTTCACTTTGGTCTTTTTATTCAGGGACGAATTGTCTAAATATTTATTAAATTGTTTTCGAAAAAATATCTTTGAAATTGATTTTCTTATCATAGTATTTTTACTGCTGCACTTTGTAGCAACTCAAGAAATAACCGTTGTGGGTGTTAGCTTTGGTTTTTTGTATATTTTCTGTAGCTCATTATCTAGAGCAAGCGAAAAGACCTGCAAGATTTTTGTGCATAGCTTATTTATTTCAGCTATTTTGTGCTCTGTAGGAGTATTAATAGGTCTCATAGAAGGGATTATTGGCAACTCAAGTGTTTTTGTAACTATTCAGCCCCCAAATTATCCAAGTCCAATACTTAATATATTTAACAGCCTTTTCATGACAAATTGGATCTACCAGATCTCTGGTTTTCAATTCAGCATTAACTACACAGCGTATGTTTTGATTGGAGGTCTTGCCTCCATTCACTTTATTGAAATCAATAAACACTTTAAAAATTTTTTTATCGGAATATTTATATTTTCATTAATTCTCTGCCAGGCAAAAATTGGTTATTTATTTTTGACATTTGCAGGAATAAAATTGATCTCAAAATCACCATATAAATTCTTAGTTATAACTTCATTTTTATATTTGTTGTTAACACACATTACCATCAATCATTCCGACAATATTCTGGAGATTACTCATTACTTTAGGACCCTGGTTTATTCGATAGGAAGTTATGACTTCTATATAAGTTTTTTTACTTGGCTTAAAATTTCTTCAATTGAATATCTAGCTTCAGTAAACTGGTTTTTTGGAAAATATAATGAATTCATAAACATTATATTAGCTGAGCCACATTCATTCTGGATATCTTTGATTTTAGTTGCAGGGCCAATGACAACAATACTAATTTTAATAAAATTCATAAAAGTAGAAAAAAGCTATAGAGAGGCTCTAGATAAAGGATCGCCTTTATTTTTTGCATCATTTTATACTTTCATTATAGAGACAATTGTTTGGGATGCATTTGATTCACCTGTTTTTTGGATTGTTATTATAATTTTTCCAATTATGGTTATAAAAAATTATCCGATCAAAAAAATTATTTAAAAAAATGGCCTCCAAAGTAGATTGTTAGATTATTACAATTTTTAATGAAAGATTTATATGAATAAAAAAATACTAGCAATTTGCCAAAGTCAGCATCAACTAGATAAAGCACTATATATCCAAAAAATATTTACCCATAATATTGATATTGCATGTATAAACTACAACCCAAATCATTTATGCACCGATTCGCTGAAGCAGATTAAAGTATATTCTTCTTTTAAAAAAGTGACTCAAAAAATAAATAATTTTGAGAGGTTCCTATTTTTTTCAATGGTTCCCTCCGCGCAGATATTTAATTTCATAAAGATGATTAAAGAATCAAAAAAGACAATCATTGCTGTTCAGGAAACACATCAACTAGGTATGAATTTTGGAGTGATTAACAACTTAATATTTTCAGCAGATATAATCTTTGCAGCGTCTGATCTGGAAAAAGAATATCTTAAAAAATTACACCCAAAATCTGATATTTATTCAATAGGTTGGCTGTTTCAAAATAAATATCATCAGTTTGTTAATTCTTTATATGCGCAGAAGGTTTTAGCTAAAAATAATCCCTATGCTCTGATTGTTTTTGGTGCTCCAGAATATATTACAACATCTAGCGAAGAGTCTTTCCTAGCAAGGAAAGGTATTCTTGAATTTGTTAAGAAAAAATATATTGATTTAAATCTTGTTATTAAACTGCACCCTCTTGAAGATAAAAGATTATTTAAAAAATATGCTCAACAAAATTGTATTTATAATTTTACCTTTGCTACACAAAATCAAAATATTTGGGAGCTGGGTCAAAATTCTTCAGTTATTATTGCCTCAGATAAAACTCAAGCTTTTATAGACCTAGCAATTGAAGATCAGGAATTTGTCTTATATCAATTAGGCAAGGAAAACTTTATTTCGAGATATTTTTATGAGTTTACGGATGCTGAAGAATTAAATGAAATCATTTTTTATTCTCTACCAAAAAAAAATAATCATATAAGATTATTTAAAAATATATACTGCAAATCAGCTCTCAATGCTGAAAGCAATTTTCTTTCAATACTTAATAACACCAAAGAGATTGCAAATAAAATAACTGATTTAGAAGTGGCTGCATGGTCGTATATCTATGATTCTAAAAAAAATTTTAGATCATCTTTAGAGAAATCAGAATGTCCCATAACTAGATATCTGAAAGAATTTTTTAGCCCCTATGGTAACGTTAATTTAAAACAGCTTAAAGAGCAATTCCAATCTGTATCAGAAAGAACAGCAATAATTTTATTAATAATGAGGGAAATAATTAAAAGAAATGATATAGATAAAAAGATAATTATTGATTTTACTGAATCATTTTTTAGTACTCATATCATTCAATATTTTGCCATTGATTCAATTCGCTTTGAATTATATTTACGAAAAGAAAATATTGAATGTTACATACCTCAAGACTCTGGTGTATTATTAAAAAAGACTAAATTATTGCTAGCAAGAAAATCAAAGATTGTAAAAAAATTTCTTCCCTTAAGATTATATTTAAAAAATTCAGATTCTATGATCTTGAAAAGGTTTGTCTATTATCTTGAAGATGCTGTGCTGTTTGCTTTCAACTATTTAAAAAATTAAAAGCTGAAAATGCTCAAATGTTTAATTGATCTTTGATATCCTTTCTAATGTAGTTTTTTTCCACAGCATAATCCAGCTCTTTTTCGGTAATATAATTATTAGAGATACAATATTCTAATTCCTTAAAAAAGAATTCAGTTACTGCCTTTTCAGGGTGGTCTATTCCCATCGTTAAATCTCTTCCAAATAATTTGTATATAGGGGCTCTAGGTAAAAACTTGAATAATGGAGGTATGGAAGAATTTAACTTCATTCCAACCCTCCATGGCTGGGTAAGCTTCTCAGTGGTATGTAATAAAATTGTACTACTAGCAATCGTATCAAATTCATTCCAACAGGTTTCCAACTCACCAATTGATTCTGTTTCAAGTTTTAGACTAATAAGGTCATCATAATCGATTAAACCTTGATGCAGTTCGTCTATATAGTTTTCTAAAGACCAGTGACGGAGTTTATCGCATGCAAGCAACATAACACTTGAGGCCCATGTGTTCTTCTTTAAGCCTTTTCTAGCAAATAGTGCATACTTTGTAAAATCTAATGCTCGTAAACCTTCAATGCCATGATTAATTAAAAAAATATCGGGATCTATAACTAATGCCCTCCCTTCAAAATTCATCAATGCTGGGATATGAAATCTCAGAAGAGTAAACGATTGCATATCGTTCTTATCAAAATTAATCATTCGACCTTTCCTGAGATAAGGTTTTTCGAAGAAGCGATCAAAGCCATTAATCTCAGACTCATGAACAATTTCAATATCATTTGATGTAAATTGAGATCTTTTTATGATCGAGTTTTTAGCAACTTTGGCGCTTATCAATTGGTTTTCATTGCTGCATATAAAAATTTTCATTATCGAACCTCATTATTTTGAATGATTAATATAACAAAACCTATAAAATTTTTTTCATTAACAATTCTTCTAAGAGGGAGATCCTATCATTGCCAAAAAACATATTGTCGTTGTAAAAAAAAGTTGGCGAGCCAAATCCCCCTCTTCTTATTAATTCATCAGTATTTTCTATCAATAGATCTTTGGCTTCTTGAGATCTTATAAATCTTTGAAATTCTTTGAAATCTAAGTTTGTTTTATTTGCAATATCCAATAATAAATCTTCCTTGCTGATATCCCTACCGTCACCCCAGTAAGCTTGAAATATATTATTTGCAAACTCAACTAATTTATTTTCATTATTAGCATACAAGCAGCCACGCATTGCCTTAACAGAATTTATTGGAAATATTTCAGGAAAGCTAATACTAATTCCCCTTACCCTAGACCATAAATGCAAATCATCAAGTGAATATTTATACTTTAAAAGGTTAGGTTTTTTTCTAAACTCATATACGTCTTTATTAACTGAATTAAAAACCCCGCCCACAAGTATTGGCTTCCATATTATTTCTAAGCTATGCCTTTGAGATAATGGTAAAATTTCTCTAAATGCTAAATATGTCCACGGGCTTGCACAGTCAAAATAAAATTCTATATAGTTAGCTTTATTCATTAATAAATATTGTAAATTAATTATCTTGTATAAACAGAAAAAAGCTTTGAGCTTAATAGCAATGGTGTTTCTTGCTATTAGCGTTGAGACAAAAATCAACATACCTGCATCAGTTGAAAAACTAGAGCTGTGCCAGGAAATATATCAAAAGACAAAAAATGAACATTTCTTTAATAATAAAGACTTAAGTTTAATTAATTCTGAAATATTTTATGCATTGTTGCATAAGCTTGATTCTCAAAAAATATACTTCACAGAGAATGAAATCAACTTATATAAAAGAAAATTTTCTAAATTTGAAAATTCTATTGGCTATCAAAAAAAATATTCAAAATCTTCTTCTTGCTCAATAGATTTGAAGTCGAATTTTGCATTTATAAATTTATACTTTAACCGATTAATTGAGGCAACCAATTATCAACTTAAAGAAGTTACCAAACACGATTTTGATTTTACCAAAGATGAATTCATTATCATTGATGATGATAAGAAAGAATGGCAGAAGAGCAAATTAGGGCTTCAAAAAATTTGGAGAAGGCTAGCAAAAAATGATGTATTGACGTCCATGCTCGCTGAAAAGAAAATAGAAGAAGCAACAGAGATAATTGAAAAAAGATACAAAAATAGACTTCGAAGAATTTCTCAGAGAAATGAGGAGGATGTCTTTTCAATTGCGATGAATAATTTGATGTCTTATTTTGATCCGCATTCTTCATACTTCTCTCCAAAATCAGCTGAGGATTTTGAAATGACTATGAGTTTAAAGCTCGAAGGAATTGGAGCATTGCTCACAACTGAAGATGATTATCCCACCATTGTCAGTATTGTGCCTGGAGGTCCTGCTGAAAAAACCGGAAAAATTAAACCAGATGACAAAATAGTTAAGATATCTCAGATTGAAGAATTAGATTCAACTCCAACCGATGTTGTAGGATGGAGAATAGATGAAGTTGTTCAATTAATTCGAGGTAAGGCAGGTACTAAAGTTGAGTTGGAGCTAATTCCCGGTAAAACAGAAGATCTCAGCGAAAGGAAATTTGTAACAATTACTCGTGAAGAAGTAAAGTTGGAGGAGCAAGCAGCTAAATCCAGAGTAATCAGTATGAAAAAAAATATGCAAACAGTAAAAATTGGCATAATCGACTTACCCACTTTTTATATAGATTTCAATGCATGGCGAAATAGAGATCCAAATTTTAGAAGCAGCTCAAAAGATGTGGAAAGCATTCTTAAAAAATTTAATGATCAAGAGGTCGATGCTGTCTTGATTGATCTTCGTGGTAATTCTGGTGGCTCACTTTTTGAAGCAAATAAATTAACCGGATTGTTTGTTTCTTCTGGAGCAACGCTACAAGTAAAAGAAAGCGATGGCACTATTAGGCCTTGGGGTGATGCTAGAGCAAAGCAAATTTGGAAAAAACCATTGGCAGTAATGGTCGACAGATATTCTGCTTCTGCATCAGAAATTTTTGCTGGCGCTATTCAAGATTATCAAAGAGGAATAATCATTGGGCAAAAAACATTTGGAAAAGGCACCGTCCAAAAATTAGATAATTTGAGCTCTGGACAAATAAAAATTACGGAATCTAAGTTCTATAGAATTACTGGAGCTGGGATGCAAAGTAAGGGAATACATCCAGACATAAACTTACCAAGTACCTGGGATATAGAAGAAATTGGTGAAAGTTCATATGATACAGCCCTTCCATGGGATGAAATTAAACCAATTCGTTTCCAGAAATTCTCCATGGGCACTTCTTTGATCACTCAGTTAAATGATAAACATTTGATGAGAACCAGTAATAGTCCTAACTTGCAATATATCCTAGATGTAAGGAAAAGATATGAAATCCAAAAAAACAAGAAGGCTATTTCTCTTAACTTAGCAAATAGAAGAGTTGAAAAAGAAGAGAGGCAATTATGGGCTTTAGAAATTGAAAATAAACGACGCGCCTCACTTAATTTAGAAATTTTTGATACTTACAAGGCTATGAAAGATTTTAATGATACCAAGGAGACTGAAAACAATAATAAAGATTTAACAATAGATATTGATAATGATTTTCTTTTAGATGAGGGTGTTCAAATTCTTTTAGACTATATATTGATTAATCAAAATACCTATTTATCTCAGGCTGTATAAAATATGAAAATTGTTTCCTTTAATATTAATAGTATTCGAGCTCGCCCCCATCAACTAATACACCTTAGAGATACAATTGATCCAGATATAATTGGAATTCAAGAGACCAAAGTAGATGATCCAGAATTTCCAATCGAGGAAATTAAAGAGATTGGATACCACCCAGAATTTTGGGGTCAAAAGGGTCATTATGGAGTTGCTATTCTAAGCAAGAAAAAGCCTTCAGATGTTCAAAAAGGTTTTTCTGGAGATACTAAAGAAGATCAAAAAAGATTTATTCAAGCTACATTTAAATGGAAAAGAAAAAAAATAACTATCATGAATGGGTACTTTCCTCAGGGAGAGAATAGATTGCATGAAATTAAATTCCCAAAAAAAATTAAGTTTTATGATGATTTAGAAAAACATATCAAAAAACTAAAGAAAGTTGAAGAGCATTTAATTGTAATGGGAGATTTTAATGTAGCTCCAACTTCTTTGGACGTAGGTATAGGCGAGGCAAATGTTAAAAGATGGTTGAGAGATGGTAAAACTGCATTCTTGCCTGAAGAGGTTGAGATGTGGAATAAAATTAAAGATCTTGGCTTTATTGATTCTTGGAGAGAGCAAAACCCACAAGAAAACTCAATATATTCTTGGTTTGACTATCGATCTAGAATGTTTGATGACAATCCAAAAAGAGGTTTAAGAATAGATCATATTTTAATATCAAATAATCTCTTACCAGATTTGATAGACACTGGTATTGATTATTCTGCAAGATCTATGGAAAAGCCATCGGATCACTGCCCTGTTTGGATAAAATTAAAATAACCGTGTATTTAGTTTACTCTGCATGTATTTTTTAGCGGTATAAGCTATCTTCTTTCCTTGAAAAATTTTTTAAGTAACACTTCAGATTCTTTCTGAAGCAAACCATATTCATACTGTACAAGAAAATTTAAATGAGGTTTTGTAAAAAAATTGTCTATGGAAATAATTGCACCAGTTTTGGGTTCTGGAGTTGCAAAAAATACCATCTTAATTCTCGCGTCTACTATTGCTTTTGCACACATATGGCAAGGTTCTAGAGTTGAATATAAAATTGAATCGTTAAGTCTATAATTTCCTATTTTTTTTGAAGCATCTCTTATAGCATTCATCTCAGCATGCGAGCATACCCACGAATCTCTAATTACTGTATTTGAACCTACACCAATTAGTTTTTTCTTATTAGTGATTATAACTCCGACAGGAACTTCATTAGATTTATATGCTATTTTTGCCTGATCTAATGCTAATTTCATCATTTGAGTATGATGGTCGTTCGGCATTTTAAGATGATATTAAGTTCATTGTAGAAAGAATAGTCTTATTAACAACTATAGAATCAAATTTTTCTTCACAGTACTTTCTTGAATTTCTTCCAAAAGTTTCTCTAGTTGAAGATGTTAGCATTTTTTTAAATCCATCAGCAGCAGCTATGGGATTTTGAACATCCACCAAAAAACCATTATAACCATCAATAACTGTCTCCTTACAACCCGATACATTTGTAGTTACAATGGGCCTACCCATAGACATGGCCTCCAAAACGCTCCTAGGAGTGCCCTCATTATAAGAAAGCAATACATAGACACTACTTTGAGAAATAGTATGTTGAGGATCATGCGAGGTACCAAGATATTCAATCCCATATTCCTCTTTCCAGGTGCTTATAATTTCTTCTTCGCAAATTGAATCAGAGTGATCATCGGGAAAACCAGCAAGTAAAAATCTAGCTTTAGGATTTTTTAATTTAATGATCTTGGCTGCTTGAGCATACTCAATCAAACCCTTTGACTTAATAAGTCTAGACATACAAAGAAAAATTGGATCTTTGGGCAATTCAGTTACAGAAAAAAGATCTAAATTTACTCCAGAACCATTAATGAGAATACAAGATTTTTTTTTAACTAATTTATGCCTAATAAAAAGATTTTGATTATCAATATTTTGAAAAAAGACATTTTTGTTCATCCATAGGGTCACTCGAAAGCTAATTAAACCAAATGATCTCTTAACTTTATCAATGTATGAAAAGTTATCGAAAATATGCCCTGTGCCAGTAATCATAGAGAATATATTTGGGACCTTAGAGATAAATGCACATAAGGAACCTATCACGACAGATTTATGAGTAAAACTAAAAACATGTGATGGGGAGATGCTACGTATTTTTCTGATAATATCAATTATGCTAACTAAGCTACTGAAAGGATTTAATGACTTTCTGTCAAATGAAATTGGTATAAGACTCACGTTCATCTCTACAAGTTTTCTGTTAAACTCATGACTGACCTCACCCGTCATTACATATACTTTAAATCCTAGCTTTTGAAATTCTTTAACTAGCTCGGAGCGAAATCTTACAAGCGAATCAGCATTACCACAAATGAATATAATTTTTTTTTTCACAATCAATCTAAAAGATTCATCATTGGCCCTTGATGTTCAAAAGACTCTAATAAGAATTTCAATTTTGGAAAAACAGACTTGTTGCCAATACTAATCCACTGAATTTGTCTAAGGTATTTTATTAAATTTCTTAGGTCTTTTGTTTGAGCAAACTTATCAAATGTTACCCAAAATTCTTTGCCAGTAAGGTAGTCATAAGGGTGCAGATAAACCAATGGGTAATATCCATTATCATATGAATGATTCATTGTGTCCTTTAGCATTTTTTTAGAAAAAAAACGTAAAAAAGTTCCGCCAGATTTCATTTGAAATTTGTCCAGAAAATATTTTTTTGTGAATACAGGTACTTCTAAAAAATCATTGCAGTTTAAAGGAATTTCATTTTTATAATTACTAAATTTATTTTGAGATGGATGAATCACATAACTAGAATCATATTTGAAATGTTTTTTTAGAACATCAAAAATATCTCTTCTTTCCAGGGGAATGGAGAAAACAGGAGCTCTAAATCCTAATGGCTCATAACCTACAGCCTTATAAATAGATTCCTTGGCCTCAATAAGATTTTTTTCAATTTCATTGTTGGATTGCTTAAACATTAAGTCATGATAGTTATAGTGAGAAGCAATTTCATGACCATCATTTGAGATTTGCTTAAGTAGATCAGGTGCAAGCCTAGCAACAGTTCCAGTAGTAAAAAAAGTAACTTTGGGATTAGAGAGGTTCTTTTCAAGAAAGTTATTTATCACATCATATGCTAAATGTAATGCTGGTATATTTGATAAGGGTTCTATACCAAGAGATCTAGTAAGATCGTAAGTAAAATCTTCAAAATCAATAGAAAAATAAAAAGGCTTTTTATTCAGTTTCTTGCTTCCTAATAACAACAAAATAATTTCTATTTGTCTTTGTGATGGTTGAATTCTTGAGGCAGCCCGCTTCCTCTAAATAGTTGGAAATAGATTCTTCGTTATAAAGATACAAAGGGCAGTTCCTTCTTGCATATCTTACTTTTCGTTGCCAAGCTAACAAGCCTCGGTCATCTGGAAATGAAATATATATTTCTTTATTAACCTCAGAAAGTAATTTTTTAATTACAGAGGTTGGGTCGCTAACGTAATCAAAAAAACCCATAACGCATGCCGCATCAAACTTTTCCTCAAAATTATACTCTGAGTAGTCTGCTAAAATTGCCTTATAATCATGTTGCTTGACGCCCATTTTTTCAACTCTAGTATTTGTTATGTCAAGCATTCCTTGGGCTATATCTAGCGCCGTAACCTTTTTGCCCATTTGAAGAAATTTAACAACGAAGTGGCCTGGACCACAGCCTATATCTAAAATTGTTTTAATAGATTCATCTTGTGCATGTATTAAGGTTGAATTAAATCTATCTCTTATATCTTGCCTAAAAAGCTTATCCATAAGCTTATTAAATAAAGATCTTGGGTTGGCGTCTTCTTCATAAATGCTTGAAAAATCTTTTGCATAGCCGTGAAAGAAATTTTCAACATTTTTTGAGTGTGCTTTATCTTGTTGTGTTGTCATTTGGTTTTTTATTTATTTTAAGAGTTTAAAAAAAAGATGATTATAAACCATAAATAATGAAGCAGTATATAAAATAAGAAGGCTAACTTAAAAAGTTATTTTTTAGAACACCAAGTGAAATAAGATCTATTCTTTTATTTTCGTGCAGTAAATTTTCTTTAAAGGTGCCCTCTATCTTCATTTTATTTTTTAATAGCGCTTTTATTGATCCAATATTATTTTCATAGGCTGATGCGCTGATTTTGTGAAGACCAAGCTCAGTAAAGCCAAATAATAAAATTGCATTAATGGCTTTTGAAGCAATACCTTGACCCCAATACTCACGACATCCTATGACATAAGAAATTTCAGCAGTTGAATGCTTTTCATTAATAGGTCCAAGTTTAATATTTCCAATGTGACGATCTTTAAAAAATATACCAAAAAAATATATTAATGAATTGTTATAACAAGAATGTACATAGTTTTTTGTTGATTCCATCGTATGATTTAAGCCTGCTTGCTCTGTAAATGCCATAATCTCATATTCATTCAACCAAGATACATAGCTTTGAGTTACAAGGTTTTCAGTAAGAATTTGGAGATAAATTTCTGAATTAACTTTAAGATTCAAACTTTTATTTTTTTGATTAAACTTTTTTTTAGGCATTATATTTTATCAGGATAAGTAAAAATTTTGAGAAATCCATAGATTCTACCTGGGATCTTAACCAAATCTATTATGAGACTTACAGCCCCAATAAAAATAAAATTTATGGGCAAGAGGAAGCTGATTTTTTCTTTACGTTTCAAGGGCATAATCAATGATCTAAAGAATATATAGCCTAGACCCATGATACTCCAAAGAATTGTATTTAAATGAGGTATAAAATAGGGGCTTCTATCCCAAGCACCTCCAGTAAAAATATAATTCCAGCGATAAGCTAAATAAAGAAAAAAGACCAGAAATAAAAAAAAGTAAGCAGATTTTTGAGCAATTAAAATATTTACCTTTGCATTTTCCATAGAATATAAATACCATTTTTTAATCACTTCTATAAGAGATGTTGGCAATCCAGTATATGTTAAATTAACACTCTTTGGCTTCTTAATATTATATCCAAGGTTTTTCATTCTATTAAGCCAATCAATGTCTTCTCCGGCCCTAGTAAAGGGGTTAAATCCGCCAGCTTCCATGAAAATTTTTTTATGTGTGATGGTGCCAGGAAGAGAATAATGAGGAATATTTCCAAAAGTTGCTGCCTTAACAACTCTGGCAAAGAAGGAATATTCTACAGATTGAAACTTCCCTAGAACTATAGTGTTGTCACCTTCATCTAATTGCAAGAGTCCATCTGATAGCCAATTTTTTGTTGGGAGAGTTTTGGAGTCAAGAAAACAGATTCTTTCGCCTTCTGCATTTCTAATACCAATATTTCTAGCTTTTCCAGGAAAGTAATTTTTGCCTTGTATTATCCTGATCTTAATTAATGATGCGCTAATAATGCTCTCTAGAGTCTGGAGTATATCGCTAGTGCTTGAGTCAATAATTATAATTTCGCAATTCTTGTATTGACTATCATTTAAATTATGAAGCAGTGCTGTTAAGTTTGGTAAATCATCTTTATGTGGAATAATAATCGATATCTTGATGCTAGATTCATTTTGCATTTTGGGACCAATACTTAATTAAAGTAAAGCTTATCACTTTAGCAAACTTACTCTATGATCTGAGCCCAATTAGAAAAAGGCTCTCTCTCTGATTGTAATTGATTAATGGGAGCATTTTTATCACCATAACCTATTGCCATACCACAAAAAATTCCAAGGTCATTTGGTATATCAAAAAATTTCTTGATACATTCCTCTTTCATTGACCAGGCTTCCTGTGCACAAGTGTCAAGACCTTTTTCTGCAGCTAACAGCATAAATGTTTGAAGGAACATCCCACAGTCAGACCATTGAGGTGCGCCCATTTCTTTGTCAAGAAAACAGAATAAAGCAGCTGGTGCACCAAAGAATTTAAAATTTTCCATAACTTGTCGAAACCTTGCTTCCTTATTGTCTCTTGCAATACCTAATAATTCATACATCTGTTCCCCTACCTTGAAGCGGGATGTTCTATATGGTTCCTTTAGATTTAATGGATATATATCATATGCAGGAGTAATCTCCCCCTCCCATTTTTGATGAAAGTTTAAAAAACGCCTCATTCCAGCTTTATTTAAAACAAATATTCTCCATGGTTGCAAATTACCACCTGAGGGAGATTTTGATGCATCAATTAAAAGGCTTTTTATCAACTCACTAGAGACTGGTTTCTCTAGAAATGCTCTCACTGATTTTCTTTTTATTACAATATCTTTAACGCTTAAGCTCATCTATCTCAATTACCTTAAAGTAACCTCACAATGATAAACCTAATTTGATGCAATAGAGGCCAATCATTGGTAAGTAGTTTTATATATGAGGCCTCAATTAAACTTTTTTTTGCTAGCTGATTGAATATACTCATCAGCTAAAATTTTTAGATCTTCTACTGAAAGAAAATTATCATTAGTTTCTGAGGAATAGCTAAAGTTATGGGGCACAGTCTCTGCATTCATATTCTGTATGTAATGCTCATAAATTGAGGTATTGCCTTGAGGGAGAATAACAAAATAATCTTTGAACCTAAGAGTATTCGGACTATCAGAGATACTAATCATTTCTTCGTGTAGTTTTTCACCCGGTCTAATCCCAATCTCTTCAATTTTGCAATTTGGAGCAATAGCTTCTGCCATATCATTAACACGATATGATGGAATTGCTGGGACGAGAATCTCTCCTCCAAAATTATTCATCAATGACCATAATACCATTAATACGCCATCTTCAAGGGAAATATTAAATCTTGTCATGGAGTTATCTGTAATAGTTATTTTATTGGTTCTTTTTTGATGAAAAAATAATGGAACAATTGAGCCCCTAGAACCAAATACATTACCATATCTGACAACTGAAAATTTAGTCTTTCTGGAACCTCGAATATTATTGGCAGCAATAACTAGTTTATCTGCACATAATTTAGTGGCACCATATAAATTTGTTGGAGATGATGCTTTATCTGTTGACAGCGCAATAAAGTTTTCAACATTATGATCTAGTGCAACATCGAGTAAATTTTGTGTTCCAATAATATTAGTTTGGATAAATTCAAAAGGGTTATATTCCGCAACAGAAACATGCTTTAATGCAGCAGCATGCACAACCATATCAACTCCTTCCATAGCTCTATATAGTCTATTTTTATCTCTGATATCGCCAATAAAATACCGCAGCTGAGGATATTCAGTGTCAGAGAATAATTGTTGCATCTCATGTTGTTTTAATTCATCCCTAGAAAAGATTATTAATTTTTTAATATCAGGAAAATTTTTTAAACAATGAGAGACAAATGCATTGCCAAAGGATCCAGTTCCACCAGATAAAAATATTGATTTGCCGTTAAGCATTAGAATTGCTCCTTAATTAAATTTTTAGTCTTATGATAAACCATAAATGCAATCTGAGTTTTTATTCTTTTCTAGATTCTGATGTTTATGATAATTTAAATTATTTTTAATGGAAGGATAGAAATTTAAAAAATTATATTATATAAAAAACAGCCGCTCATGTGAAACTTAAATTGCATTCATATTAGAGGTAAAATACCTGATTTCCGATGATATATGCGGCCATCAAATGCTTATCAAAATTTTTACTATTTAAGTTAGCCGTGATGGACATCAATAAAGTTTTCTTTTTCACAAAATACAATAGGGCGAGGCCAAATAAAATCGCTTTTGACTACAATGCAATCGTCCTCATGAGGAATAGAAATTATAATGACTGAAAATTTACTTGCTTGATATCTTTTTTTATTTACTGCTACTTCTATTTTTCGATCCAGTGGATTGATAAATATTAATGATATCTTCACATTTGAGTAGTTAGGTTTTTGTATGTGATATGTATAATTTCCCTTTCTACTTGAAATAGCTGGTTTGATGTGCTTAATAAAATCAGCACTTTTAACGTTTGATTGAACTTTAATTGCCGTTAAATTGCCATGCATCATTGAGAAGGAAGCATTTTTTCCATAGCCAACGTAACATCTGTTTGTTACCTGTACGTCAAATTTTAAAGGTTCTGTTGGTGTATTTAAAGCAGCAAATGTGCCCATGCCTTCCATGCCAAGGAGGTCTGCTGTTATTTTTATTACTGCTAAACCATGCTTAAATTCAAAAGTCTCTTGAAGTAGAAAATCACCTTTACTGTCATAGAAAATTAAAGTGAGTTCTGATTTTGAATCGTAATATTTTTTTAAAATATCTGATGCTCTAAAAATTGTTGAGAAGCCATTATCAGTTCGCCAAAAAAATAGATCTGACGATAAAAATGAGGACTGATTACCAAATAAAAAAACGGGAGGTCTTATGCCTGTTCTTTCTCTTAAAAATAGACCAATTTTACTATTTGCTAAGAGCTTGAGAAATTTGTTCAAAAGAATTCCTCCTGAGTTTGTTAACAAGTTTAAATCTATTTGCTCCTAGGATTGATTCATGAGGAGGATGTGTATGCTCAAAAGAAAGTGAGCCGTCATCATATTCAATAACCCAACTCGGGACACCCGAAAAATCTTGGGCAAATAAAAAGCAGCCATTTAATTCATTTTTATAATGAGTTAGATCAATATATGTTGAAGTGTTTAACTTAATTTTGTAACTTTGTAAAACTTTATTTTTTGGAGTACTAAATAACCAAAGAATCCTTTCTTCTGAAAGGGGATTTATATGAATGTTGCGTATAAAAATACCCACCGAAGCAGCCATATCTGATGTTAAAAGCCCACAGTCTGTATAAAAAGTTCCCAATTTTTTTACCATTCTAAAGGGGTATTCGGTTTGATAAGAGGAAAAGCCGCCTGAACTATTTTCAATCATTAAATTTGCTCGAAAAGCTGGGTTAGTATCACTAAAGTTTTCTATATTAAGTAACTGATTTTTTTCTTCAAACCTTAATGCTTCTTGCTTTTTACCTAAAAAAAAGATTGCGTCATTAGAAGGGCCTGGGTCTTCTAGAATCCAGAATTGTTCGTCTTCTATAAGGTTAGTTGGTTTGGAAATATTCCACTTATGTCCAACTATATTAGCTTGAAAAATCCTAAGATCTGGATCAAATCTTCCTGAGTTTTGAAATTTTGGTATAGCTAATTTGGAACTATACCTACGATTTACAGCAAAAAAGAAAAAGTTCATTTGTGTTGAATTATAAGGGAAAAACTACTTAAATAATTGAATCTTAAAAAAGATGCCATGATTTAATTAATGTTTATCAAATAAAGAAATTAGCTTACGAGTTAATATTTTATGTCCTTCCGGACCTACATGACAAAAATCAATATAGCAATTTGCACATTGATCATAAGCACTTGATAAATTTACAAAACGTATATTACGTTCCTTAGCAATTTCTATAATTAATGGATAGACAGCATGATACTGAGCTGCAAGATTTATATTATTTGGGCTATCTATCTCCAAATATGCAATATTCGGAATCCCAATAAAAGCAACTGGCTGAAGGACTGCAGTAAAGCTTCCCCCTCTACTTCTTACTAAATCTGATGCAATTTGCCATGTATTTACAAGGGATTCAGCAATCTCAAACGATCTGGTGCTGTCAGTTGAGCAGATATATTGATCTTTGAAATATGAAGCTTCCGTTGAATTATAAAATATCTTATTAAGCATGCTGCTCAAAAAATCTTGTAACTGACTAAATAACCTTGAAAATCCATATTTCGAAGCCCCGTTCAAAAAAAGAATTTCTTGTATTTGAGCTTCTCTTCCTGTTCCAAGCGATGAAATTTCATGCCTGCAACGCTGCAATACATCATTTACTCCATCATAGAATATAACATTGGTATCTGATAGATCTTGAATATTGTTTCTTATAAGATAATTGCTTAAATAGGCAACAGACTGTCTTGCAATGTATCCTGACTCACCAAAATTTGTAACATCATGCCCAGTGTACTTGGCAAATAAAGAGGGATATGTGAAGTCATCACTTACCCCAGTTCCCCAGGTTGTTGAGCCCCCAAAAAACCAGTATTTACTTGAGTTTTGATTGTAAGTTTTATTAGTATTTCGGATACCATTGTTGATATTTATAGTTTTACCTTGAAAGTCATCACGCCTCCATGTAATGAAATCATAATATGTTGAAGAAAGTTGACTATATTCAGCAAAATGATCATTGACCCAATCGTGCTCTAAGTATAAATCAAGGCTTGAACGCTTATCTGTCTCAGCGTCAAAATTTAATGCTTCAATACTTTTGGAAAGATAAAACAAAATTGGTGGAGTCAGCAAGAGAAAGCCTAACAAGCTGAAAGTTATAGCAATATTTATTGAAACTACTTTAATCCAACTCATATCGCTCCTCATAATTCTCTAGAAGGGTCTTATCTTGGTTTTCTTTAATTAAGAGATAACTCCCGATTGAGAGGACGTCTAAACCGGTGCCCATAAAACACTTAAAGGCATCAGTTGGTGAGCAGATAATTGGTTCCCCGCGAACATTAAATGAAGTGTTTACAATAAGTGGGCAACCTGTTTTCTCTTTAAACCTATGTATGAGAGCATGATAAAGAGGGTTTGTTTCTTTATGAACGGTCTGAATTCGTGCAGAAAAGTCAACATGAGTAATTGCTGGTACAGATGATCTAGAGATATATAACTTATCCATACCAAATAGTGCTTCCTCTTCATCAGTTATTTCAAAGCGCTTATCTTTTTGCACATCTGCCACCAATAGCATATAAGGACTATTAGTTTCATGTTCAAACCAATCACCTACATTTTCATATAAAACACTTGGTGCAAATGGACGAAAGCTTTCACGATATTTAACTTTGAGGTTTAATTGCTTCTGCATAATAGGAGATCTTGGATCAGCAATAATGCTTCTTCCTCCAAGCGCACGCGGCCCAAACTCCATGCGTCCTTGCATCCAACCAACAGCTTTCTCTTGAGCCAATGCAGTTGAAACTTCTTCAATCAATTGACTCTCAGTAAGTTTTATAAATTTTGCTCCGCATGAATCTAGCTCTGCTTCAATCTCATCATCACTATATTCTGGTCCTAGGAAAGCACCCTTCATTGCGTCGCCCTTAAAAGGAATATTACGCTTGCCTTTATAATGAAGATGCCAAACTGAAAGAGCCGCACCTAAAGAGCCACCCGCATCTCCTGCTGCAGGCTGAATCCAAATATTATCAAAAATATTTGCACGCACTAGAATTCCATTCGCAACACAGTTAAGAGCAACGCCGCCAGCAAGGCATAAATTACGCTCACCCGTCTCTTTGGCTATTCCTTTCGCAAGACCAAGAACAACTTCCTCTGTCACTTTCTGAACTGATGCGGCTAAATCCATATCGCGTTGAGTTAAGCTGGCCTCGGGTTTCCTTGGAGGACCGCCAAATAAATTTTCAAACTTCTTATTTGTCATTGTCAGCCCAGTTGCATAATTAAAATAACTCATGTCTAGTTGAAAACTTCCATCCTCAGCAATAGCAATCAATTTATTGCGAATTATTTCAGCATATTTTGGCTTACCGTATGGCGCTAATCCCATAACTTTGTATTCACCAGAATTAACTTTAAAACCTGTATAATAAGTGAATGCTGAATACAGCATCCCTAATGAGTGAGGGAAGTGAATCTCTTTAAGCACCTTTAGATCAATCCCATTACCGACAGCAAAGGAGGTTGTTGTCCACTCTCCAACACCATCAAGAGTCAATACCGCTGCGCTTTCAAACGGAGAAGGATAAAAAGCACTAGCAGCATGCGATAAATGATGCTCAGAAAATAAAAGTTTCTCATGCCAAGCAACCTCTTCATCTAATGTTAGTTTGAGCTCCTTAATAAGAGCAGATTTTTGAAATAACTTGTCCTTAATCCAGCTTGGCATAGCCATTCTAAAACTTTTAAACCCCTTTGGTGCAAAAGCTAAATATGTCTCTAACAACCTTTCAAATTTTAAAAATGGTTTCTCATAAAAAACAATATTATCAATTTTTTTTGGAGAAATTTTAGCTTCATTTAAACAATAATGAATAGCATTTTTTGGGAAGCTTGGATCATGTTTTTTACGTGTAAAGCGTTCTTCTTGGGCGGCAGCAATAATTTCACCATCTTTCAATAAACATGCAGCACTATCATGATAGAAAGCCGAGATACCCAGTATGTACATATATCTATAAGCTACTAGAATATAGTGTAGATGAATGGAGCTATAACTGAGCCTTGCGCAAGAATAAGCAAGCCTCCCAATATCAGCATAACTATGATTAGAGGTGCAAGCCACAATTTTTTTCGAAACTGAAGAAAAGTCCAAAGTTCTTTTAAAAAATTCATTATCTCAATATTGTTTTAAAATTGGTTTTTAAAAGAGTCTGGATTAATTGATACAGAGCGATTGATCCAGTAGCTATCTTTCATTCTAAAATGCAATTTAAGCTCATCTCTTTTAAATAAACGCATTGTAAATGCAGTGGGGACAAATAAAAGAAAATAAATAATTCCAAGTATGATAGGGTTAATTATGCTCCCCAAAAACAAACCTAAACGCATCCATAATCGATTAAATGGGAATAACAAATCTGCTTTCAGCAAACTAATAATAGAAAATACAACCGCAACTAATAGAAGTATGTATGTTGCATTTATACTCTCATTAAACCAGCAATAACATCCACCAGCCAAGGATAAGCCTGCAAAGAAGAAGCCAAACCTTTTATTGGATGGAAGCTCCAAGGTATCTATATTCATTGTACGAAAGTATTTATCAAAAAATAAGTAACATTATCATTAAATTGTACCTATAGGCATGAAGTTGTTCAATTTAAAGATTGTATGTCGCAATACCTACTCTATTAGAATAGACGATCTCATTGGAATTAAGCATCTTCCTAAAATTGCATTAATTAATATTTAAATACTCTTTATTCTTGAATAGTGCGCACCTTCTAGCATCTGAAAACTCTAATAATGCAAAATTATTTTGTAATAAGTAGTTTGTTACTTCAATAAAAGTACTTTCTTTGCTTGAGCCTCGCTCAAAACCCAAATCAGCAGAGATAAATTCTATATATTTCAGCTTTTGACCTGCCCCAAGAAGCACCTCTGGCTCTGCGCCTTCAGCCTCTAACTTTAATAACTTAACTTTTGATGAGATGATGCTCTCCAAAGTAATCGCTTCAACAGAAACCTTGCTAAAGTATTTGTTAGGTTTAATCAAGGAAGAGTCAGCTTCGTCTGAATTGATATATAAATCAATAACCGTATCCTCAAACCATAATGCTTGATTAACTGCGTGATGAGGAAAAATATTTTTTTTTAAACATCTAAATTCTTCTATTGAGGGCTCGAAAGCTAAATAATTAATATCTAGATCTCTAAATTGAAACCAAAAAAATAAATCTCCGACGTTTGCGCCACAATCTACTATCAAGTCATTCTTTACAAAAGCTATTTTATCTAGAAAGTAGGTTTTTCCAATGCTTTCTGCTCTATGCTCCAGGCCACGAGCATAAGCTTGAGCTGCTTGATACTCATTAGCGAAAGTTAATAATATTTTAGATCGATTACTTTTCTCTTTTAGAAAATAGCGCACGCTTGCTGCATCAAACTCTATTCTATTTGAAATTTTTAATGCCCATGCTTTAAAATTAAAAAGAAATACAAAAGCTCTTCCTTTAGAGCCGAATAGAATAATATTATATACATTAATAATATATCTGATAAAAGATTTCATATTTCTATACTTTTTTTAATTTAAGTAAACTTCTCTAGTTTAATGGCATCTGATCAGTAAAGCGCTATTTAAAGAGAATTTTTCTGATGAATAGTAACACCCAAAAAATTTTTAGTTGCCTGAATATTAATTATAGTAAATTCGCGCTAGTATTTAACATACGATTTAAATCAAGAATAGAGCGCCTGTTTTTATTTTTTTAAACTATTTTCTGAATGATTTTAAGCACATTTCGAAGCGAAGTTAACCCTATTTGCTATTATTAAAAAATAAATAGAAAAATTAAATCCAATTTCTTGGATCGATTAACTCATTATCATTAATAGCAAATCGGTTAAATAACGAATCATTTAATCCTCTTCTTTTAATAAACAATTCTTCAAGCTCTTTTTTTGATGTTACGCCCACCACATATCCATCCAAAAAATCTATTGAATTTATAAATGCTAAACAAGCTTGTGGAGGTGATATCTCTTGCACTTTACAAAACTTAAACCAATCCTCAAAATTTCTAGACCACCTGTCAAAATACGGAATTGATTTATATTTCTCTGTTACCAATAAACCTTGCATATAAATTGATCTAGCATAAGTAGATACCCCTTGTGAATTTAATTTTTTTAGAAAGTGCGAAGATAGAAATACCTGATTAAAAGGTGAAAGCGGAAATTGAACTAAATCAATAGAAATCAGACTCATTAATTGCTCAAGTTCCTCAGGAGAGTATACAGAAGCTCCAAAATTTTTTATTACACCTGTACTTTTTAAAGATTCAATAAGCTGCACAACGTTATCATTAAAATTATGTATAAAGCTTTTCACGTCATGAATAAGTAGGTTTTCTATAGAGGACGCTTTTAAATTGTGCATGCTTTTTTGAATGGAGTCAGATGCTAACAGACTATAATCTTTTTTAGATACATTTTGAATCAAGGGTATCTTGGTGGTTACATTAAATAAATATGAATGAGTGCCTATAATTTTTTCAGCGTTTGCATAATTTGGCGCTGTATCTATGTCTCTTCCCCCCAAATTATAAAAGTTACTTAGCAATTTGTGCATATCTACACTTTCTTCGCTATTGGTAACCCCATATCCAGAAATTGATTGAGCAGTTCCAAGAATTATTTTCTTACCCATTGGTTAAGTTTATTGAAAATATATTAAATTAAGAATGTTTAGTTAATATGATTTAAAAATAAATTTTTCATAGGCTCAATAATTGAATCATCTAAACTATACGGTGAGTAATTAGGTAATTCGAGGGACAATCTAAGCTTATTAAGAACAAAATTTACAAAAGCTTGATTTTCATCTAATGATTTTGTTTTATTTGCAATGGCTAAATCCACATTTTTTCTAAAGTTGCTAAGATTTGTGCATGGAATTGAGTTAGGGAAATTAGCATAGTCTGCATCACCAAATACAAGAACATTTTTAGCGTGGCATATTGCTTCAAAGCCAGCAGTGCCTGCGATAGTAACTACAGCAATAGATTTTTGTATTAACTCATGAGGGTTTGTATGAGAGGGCACGAACACAACATTTGGCAATGATGCAATTTGATCATAAAAACCAAGTTCATGACGCCCTTCAGCAACCTTATGCTCCTTTACATACAAATACACATCACTGGGTAATACTCTAGATATGAGTTTTAAAAGCTCAATCTGATTATAACACCACCTACCCCACATGAGGGTGGAGTTTTCTGGGTGAAGGTGCAATGGATAGAACAAAAATTTATTTTTGCTTATTTGTTCAAAGTTTTGAATATGAGTATTGAGTTCTTTAATACTTTTATATCTATTAATAGCATTGAGAATAGATTGCATGATTGGAATGTAGAGTTGAAGATATTTATTTCGTGATTTTATATTCATCACTATAAGATTGGCGAAAGTTTGCGCTCTCTTAAAAATCGATTTATTGGCCACCATATTTGGATCAGAGGCATATGATGGAACTTTATGATGGCTTACCTTCTCTTTTAGAAGTCTTAGCGCATCACTATATTGAAAATTTGTAAAAGGTGGCACAAGATTAAATTTCTCAGCATTTTCTGCACTACCATTTAGCTCTGAGGTTAGATAATAAAAATCCTCTACTCGAGTATTACAAAAATAGTAAAAAGGGATTTGCATGCTTTTTGAGGTCATAAAAGCGGCATAACCGATACTATCTGACATTGCATAGCCAAATATCCTATCGATCTTCTTTTCTATAAGAAGCTTTCTAAAACCCTGTCGAAACTTCTGAAGAAGCGCTCTGACATCTATATTTTGTTTATGATGCCGATCAGCAAGAGTAGCCTCATTTAAATTAAAACCATATATTGAGTCATCGTCATCACTATCATTAAATGTACAGCTATCAATAACTTGTTCGTATGAGATGAAATCAAACTCTGAGGTAGTTTCAGAGCTATCTAAGAGAAAAAATATTGGATTTATTTCAGGATTTTCATCGACGCAACGCCTTGCAATTTCATAAAACTGATTGGGAGAATGTGAGGGATAAAATAATATATTTTTTTTCATTAGGGTATTTAGTTCATTCGCTTGAATCCTTCAGATCCATCGGAGAAAGACATTTCATTATATAAGGTATTATGCGGAAATACAGTGCTTACTATTTTTAGCGCTTCATCTATAGCTTCAATGTATGAACTAACTATCTCAGGCGTATGTGCGATAGAAATATAAATAGTATTTGTGGCTAAAAAACCTTTTTTGAGCATAAACTCAGTTATAAAACTTTTGTAATGATTATGATGCATGCTCTTAAAAGTAAAACTTGGCATAGAATCTAAACCACCAATATCAAGATCAAGATTGTATTTATCAGAAAGGTTGGCCCAAATTTTCTTAATTCCCCTGCCAATAGATGGAATCACTTCAAATGTTTTATCTCTTTCCATAATCTCAAGTGTTTTTAAAGATGCTGCAAAGCCAGATCTTTCAGACCAAAATGTGCTTGAAATAAAAGAATCATTTGCTTTAATCATAAATTCTTTTTTTCCAACTACTGCACAAATTGGATGGCCATTTCCAATAGCCTTCCCAAACATTGCTATGTCAGGAAATACATTATACTTCTGATGTATGCCTCCAAAACTTTCTCTAAAGCCAGATGTGCACTCATCAAAAATTAATATTACACCATGGCTTGTGCATAGCTCTCTGACTTGTGTTAAGAAATTTTCATTTGGTTCAATATTTCGCCTAACTTCCATTTTGATGATGCCAACCTCTTCATTCACAATCAAATTCTCAACAGCATCAATATCATTATATTCAAAGGTATGTATGTACTCTCCAAGCTCTCTAATAACTCCATCAGCTTTAATACCAGTCATCAGATGGTTATTAAGGGAATTTTTTTCTGATAAACTAGCTGAAACATACCAGTCATGCCAACCATGATAACCGCAAACTCCCACCACATGATTTTTTGCTGCTGCACGCGCTATCCTAATTGCAACTGCATTAGCTTCACCTCCAGATTTTGTAAATTTTGCCATGTCAGCCCATGGATTTATTGCAATTAACCTCTCAGCTAAATCAACCTCTTCAGGCGCATTTAATGTTGAAACTATTCCCTTCTCGATAGAGTCAATAACCGCTGCGGTTACCTCGTCATTAGCATATCCAAGAACGCATGGGCCAACACCCATTAAAGACATATCAAAAAAATGCTCATCATTTACGGTCCAAATCTCACATCCCTTTGATTTTTGGTAGTAAGCTGGCCATCCGTCATCGCCAAGAAAATTATCAGGTTTTTTGGAAAAGAAGTTATTTCCTCCCGGAATTATTTTTTGTGCTGTTTTCCATTTATATTTTTTAGCCATAAAATTAAATCCTTATTGGTATTCCAGCTGTCTTTATATGAGATCTAGCTTGGATTGGGTTCTGGTCTCTTAGGCAAAAGTATGTTCCAGCAGCTACAGCATCTGCCCCACCTAACTGAAACCCTTCTATGAAATCATCTGCTGTACCAACTCCTCCTGATATAATTATTGGAATATCTAAAGTTTCACTAATTTCTCTGCAGGCTTTGTAATTAAGCCCGATGCCAAAACCATCTCTTTGCACATCACATAAATGTAATTCTCCAACCCCAGAATCTTGAAGCTTTTTACAAAAATCATTTAAATTGATTTCTGTTGGAGCTCTCAATTTCCAGTTAAAAATTACAGGATTATCATTAACATTACAAAAATCAACAGAGCCAACTACACACTGAGCACCAAAACTTTTAGAGGCATTTTCAATAAAACCAATATTATTTAAAAGAGCAGAATTTACTGAAACCTTATCACATCCTGCATGCAGTAATTTTTCGAAATGGTCTAGCTTTGAAACCCCTCCTCCCACACAAATTGGCATAAAGATTTCTTGGCTTAATTTATCTAGCATTTTAATAAAAAGCTCGTTCTCATCTAAATTTTTACTAGATATGTCAAGAAAAATTAATTCATCGGCATAATTTGCTTCATAAATTTTTGCCTGAGAAATTGGGTCTCCCACTGCAATTTTTTTTTCATATCCCTTAGTTGTCACAAGAATTGCTATTTCTTCTTCTTCCATTTTTTTTGTATCTATCAACAACTTTGGAATTAAGCGTTTTTTAAGCATATGATGAGCCTATTTAACTTAGAAAATTCTTTAAAAAATTCAAGCCATTCACTTGGCTTTTTTCAGGATGAAATTGACATGCAAGGATATTGTCATGGCTCACAGATGAGACAAATGTTTGAGAGTGAGTTGTGTATGAAAGAGTAAACTCAGATTTTGATAATGCAAACGAATGGTCAAAATAAAAATCATATTCTTGACTCGTATTAAATTTTCCATAGGGTTTAGAAAAGTCCACAGAATTCCAGCCAACATGGGGCACTTTTATCATTTCGTTTCTTTGAATTCTTTTTATTTTTCCCGAAAGCCAACCTAGACCTTGGCTTGAGCCGCCCTCCTCACTTGATTCGAACATCATCTGCATGCCAACACATATTCCTAATATGGGTTTTTTACACAGTAATACATTTTCTTCTAAACTACCAAGTAACCCTGATTCTTGTAAATTATTGAAACAATAACTAAAACTACCTACACCAGGAAGGACAATATGAGTTGTGTGATTAAAATCATCTGGGGTATTAATAAAAAAAGGGTTAGCATCAAGATGAAAGAGTGCATTATGTAGCGACCTAACGTTACCGCAATTATAATTAATAATGCCTACCTTCAATTTTAGCTCAAGAGGTGATTTCTTTCCACTTAATTAATTGTAATTCTGTTTCCTCTCTTGGCATGCCAGAATATCTCTCCCAGTTATCAAAATCATGAGTTTTCTTTCCTGGTGTTATTTTTGATCTGTCAAATTGCCATGGAGAAATTTTATGGCTAGATGCAATTTCATAAAACTCATCTTCATTTAAACCAACGTATTCAAGGAAAATATCGAGGCTAGGAGGTCTTTTGCCTTCATAGTCTTTAATATTTTGCATTGCTTTATCACGAGGTATTTTATCATGTCTCAAGTCAATTGAAGAAAGATGAGAGGGTCTCGTGTAGCCTCTTTTAATATACTTGATATAATCACGAACTCCTTGCATATAACATTCAATTTTTTCAAAGCCATATTCAGGAGGCACATTCTCAACTTCATCGCCGGTCCACCCAAGTTCATCCATTATAATGCGTGACTGCTCTTTAACATTCCATTTGATGTATGACCCAAGGCATACAGATCTATAACCTAGCGCCTTAAGATCATTGAGTGGTGGATAAGTAAATGCTTGTAGATCACGCTTTTTCACAGCACCATCTAGGCGAATATACATGTCTTCTGCAGTTATTCCTAGGTTTCTGAATCGATTGAAACCAGTTTCATCAACTGCTTCAATTTCATCATCATATGAATAATAAGCAGTATATTCTGCAGATGGCTCACCCCAAAATATTAAGGGTATTTTTTTCTCAAGAGCTATCCACATGGGATAAGCATAAATCCCAGTATGGCAATGCCAGCAAAAATCACCTTTCTCTATAAAGGACTGCAGCATTAATTTTCTTACAGTTTTCCAATTACTTCTGTATGAGAGAACATCAACGCCAAGCTCCTTTGAAACTTTTTTAACATTGTCTTGAAGGTTTTGTCTCATGAAGCCATGATCATACTGAACTACCAATGGATTTAAACCATACTCTTTAACAAGGTAATAAAGGGTCCACGTACTATCTTTTCCACCGCTAAAGGGAACTAAGCAATCA
>Ga0181552_10000576_pt1 | contig 28266 bp, 24 predicted proteins | sample 011ome_18_FD_130583 | JGI IMG/M metagenome (GOLD analysis project Ga0181552, IMG submission 130583) | Coastal salt marsh microbial communities from the Groves Creek Marsh, Skidaway Island, Georgia - 011501BT metaG (megahit assembly) | ecosystem: Environmental > Aquatic > Marine > Intertidal...
AATTACTGGGGCTGGGATGCAAAGCAAAGGCATACATCCCGATATTACATTACCAAGCACATGGGATATTGAAGAAATTGGTGAAAGTTCATATGATGCGGCTCTTCCATGGGATGAAATTAAACCAGTGCGTTTCAAGAAATTTTCTATGGGGCCAACTTTAATTTCTAAATTAAATGATGAGCATTCAATAAGAGTCGGCCAAAGTCCTAACTTGCAATACATCCTTGATATTAGAAAAAGATATGAGATCCAAAAAAACAAGAAATCGATCTCTTTGAACCTAACCAATAGAAGAGTTGAAAAAGAAGAAAGGCAGTTATGGGCTTTAGATATAGAGAACAAAAGACGCGCTTCTCTTAATTTAGAAACTTTTAATTCTTACAAGGCTATGCAGGATTACAATGATGCCAAAGAAGCTGAAGACGATGAGAGTGATTCTGGGATAGACGTTGAAAATGACTATCTTCTAAATGAAGGTATGCAAATACTTTCAGACTACACAATATTTAATCAAAACATTTACCTATCTAAAGCTGCATAAATATGAAAATTGTCTCTTTTAATATAAATAGCATAAGAGCTCGTCCTCACCAACTGATTCATCTAAGAGATACCATCGATCCTGATGTTATTGGAATACAGGAAACTAAAGTAAATGACCCTGAGTTTCCGATTGATGAAATTAAAAAAATTGGGTACCACCCAGAATTTTGGGGGCAAAAAGGTCACTATGGGGTGGCAATTCTAAGCAAGAAAAAGCCTGAAAATGTACAAAAAGGTTTTGTAGGTGATTCAGAGGATGACCAAAAAAGGTTTATACAAGCTACTTTTAAATGGAAAAGAAAAAAAATTACTATCATGAATGGGTATTTTCCTCAGGGAGAAAATAGATCGCATGAAACCAAATTTCCAAAAAAAATTAAATTTTACAATGATTTAGAAAATCACATCAAAAAACTTAAAAAAGTTGAAGAGAATTTGATTGTAATGGGGGATTTTAATGTTGCTCCTACAGAATTAGATATTGGGATAGGGGAAAAAAATGTAAAGAGATGGTTACGCGATGGAAAAACAGCATTTCTTCCAGAAGAAATAGAAATGTGGAATAAGATTAAAGACTTGGGTTTTGTAGATTCATGGAGAAAACAAAATCCTGATGAGGGATCAATATATTCATGGTTTGATTACCGGTCAAGGATGTTTGATGATAGCCCTAAAAGAGGTTTAAGGATTGACCATATATTGATTTCAGAAAATCTTGAATCTGAAATTCTTAGTACTGGCATTGATTATTCAGCCAGAGCAATGGAGAAGCCTTCAGACCATTGCCCAGTATGGATCAATTTAAAGAATTGATCCTGAAGAGTGTACCTCTGCAGCATTCAAAGAGAGGCTATCTTCTCTTAGATTCAAAGAAAGATCTTAGGAGATTTGCTGATTCGTCTGCTAAATAATCATAGCTGTAGCTTACTTTATGATTAAGATGACTTGAATCTAAAAAGTTATCGACTGAAACTACTGCGCCTGTTTTGGGTTCTAGCGCTCCAAAAAACAAATTTTCTATCCGAGCATCAACGATTGCTTTGGCGCACATATGACAAGGCTCCAAAGTCACGTAAATGTCGCAATTTTTAAGTCTGTAGTTATTTATGGTCTTGCTTGCGTCATTAATTGCATTAATTTCCGCATGCGAAGAAATTGATTGGCTGGCTATAACTTGGTTATGTCCTCTGCCAATAATTCTATTATCTTTCACTACAATAGCTCCTATTGGGACCTCGTCTTTGTCTCTAGCATTAATCGCTTCATTTAATGCTATTGACATAAATTCTTTTATAATTTCTTTCATTAAACGCCTTTAAATGATTTATAAGAATTTTGCCCATTGTTGCAAAGGCCTCCTCTTAGATTGGAGTTGGTTTATTGGGGCATTACGATCTTGATAGCCTATAGCAACGCCGCAAAATAAAATATCTTGCTCTTCCGCACCAACAAACTCACACACACTATCATTTTTAATCGACCATGCTTCTTGTGCGCATGTGTCAATGCCTCTTTCTTGAGCTAATAGCATAAATGTTTGCAGAAACATTCCTAGATCTGACCATTGCGGAGGACCCATTTGTTTATCTACAAAACAAAATAAGGCTGCAGGTGCTCCAAAAAATTTAAAATTCTCCATTACCTGATTTAACCTTCCCTCTTTATCATCTCTGTCTATTCCAAGCAAACTATACATCTCCTCTCCCAGCTCATATCTTGAAGTTCTATAAGGCTCTTTTAAGCCAGAAGGATATATATCATAGCTTGGGATTTCAGGTTTATTCCAAGATCTCTGAAAATCTAAAAAATCTTTCATACTGTTATTATTTATTACTGTGATCTTCCAAGGCTGAAGATTGCCGCCGCTGGGAGACCTTGAAGCTAAGGATAGCAATTCTCCAATAATTTGATTATCAATTGGCCTATCTAAAAATGCCCTAATAGATGATCGCTTAAGAACAGCTTCTGATATATTCATATTGTCTCCATGATTTATTATTAAAGTTTGAACATTTTCCAAATGGCCCCTAATAAATATCCTGGTGCTTTAGCTATATCTAAGATCGTCCCCAGCAACCCGATGCTAATCCACCGCAATGGAAAAATATTTTTTATAGGAACACCATGCTTTAAAGGGAAGTAAATGCCTCTATAACATATCGCCAAACAGGCTATTAGTGAAAGGTAAATTTTAGTTATATGCGGGATGTATAAACTTGAAGTTTCAACAAAGCCTGCAAAAACATAGTTCCATCTTAATACAACTAAAATGGACAGTATAAAAATAACCGTCCTCATAGCTCTTGCGAGTAGTGATATTTTTGGCTTCATAAAAAAAGACCTATTGAAAATCAACAGCATCATAGTCAAAAATGTTAAAGATAATATATATATTTTTGTAATATTGGGAAGATATAAAGGATGAGCATCCCAACCTGGAAGCAATGAATTCCACCTTGGGACTAATAGGGTTATGAAAATTAAAAAAATAGCTAAGAATAAAGATCTAGCATTAATCTGAATATCTACTAATGCGCCATACATTTGATAAATAAAAAATTTCTTACAAGCTTTATATAAGTTCCGTGGCAATGATGAGTAGATAAGAGAAGCCTCATCAGAGGAAATAAAATGAATATTGCCTTTAGAAATATTATCTTTCCATTGAAGATCTTCTCCAGATCTGATGCTCGAATTAAATCCACCACATTCGGTAAATATTTTTTTTGATACTAGCGTACCAGGAACTGTAATAATTGGATTATGCCCATAAGTTGAGTCAATAAGGATAGACTGAAATCTGGTCAGGGCTTGATATCTAGTTTGGCCGAAAATTAAGTATGAATTTTTTGATATTGCTTTTTCTAAAGTGATTTTCAGCCAATGAAAATTTGGCACAGTTTTTGAATCTAAGAAGGCTATCCATTTACAGGAAGCAAGAGATACACCAAGATTTCTTGCGGCACCAGGAAACAATTTTTCCTGGGATCGCTCATAGATAATTTTTGTTTCTTCAGCATTTAATTTATTCTCAATAAAATCTTGAATAGATCTATCCTTCGACGAATCGATAATAATAATTTCTTTTGGAAGCTTTGACTGATTTAGCGCATTAGCAAGCGATAACTTAAATTCTTTCAAATTATAGTATGCTGGCAAAACCACACTTATTTCTTGGTCCATCTTAATAAATAATATTTAATTTCAGATACAATAATATCTAATTTACTGAAGAAGGATATAGAAATTGAATCTTATTAAAATTTAATTATGGGAACAAGATTTAAGATATTTCTGACAGGACTTGTGTCTGTGATTTTTCTACTATTGATAACTTACTATGCGCCAAGTTCAAAAATTACCATAAAAATAGAGAATGCTACGCCAAATCTAGTTAAACGTATTGTCCGCGATACACTATTTTTTATTCCAGATACAAAGAAAAAGATAGTTAGGCTTGAAAAGCAAAATCAAGACTACCAAATGGTTATCAGGAACATATCTAATAACTTGTCTCAACAAACTATAAATTTTGCGATTAATTCAAATCAGAATATTGAACTTAAGAGATCTTTAAATATTTTAGAGGAAGGCTTGGAGCTTGTTACATACGAATTGCCTATTGCCAACTATCTTGATAATGACAAGGCTGTTGGTTACATTAGCCAAAATGATAAACATTTATTCATCATTTCAGGAACTGGAAACTCATTTTCTATTGAAAAACAACATTTAGAAAATGAAAATCTGTATTTGAATGTTATACAAAATAATATTAACGAAATAATAAATGATAAGCTTTTTTATGATACTCAAAAATTATTACATCCCTTTTCTAATGTAATTAGTGTAAAAGATATATTAATTACTAGCGGAAACTTGCTTTTATCTTTCACTAATGAGATTTCACCAGGTTGTTACAATACATCTATCTTAAAAAGTAAGTTATCTACTAAAGACCTTAACTTTAATAGTTTTTTTATCCCAAGCACTTGTGTTGCGCCATCAAGCCTAGAGGATGCAATAATGTCAGGCGGGAGAATGGAAGCATATTCAGAAAATTCAATTCTTTATACTGTAGGTGACTACAGGCAATGGCCGGAAGCTCAAAACTTGAATTCAATATTAGGAAAGATTTTAAAACTCAATATTGAAAATTCTGATTATGAAATCTTTTCACTCGGCCATAGAAACCCTCAAGGATTGATGTTTGATAAAGAGACTTCTACTATTTATTCAACTGAACATGGGCCTATAGGAGGCGATGAAATTAATGTTATTAAAAAAGGTCAGAATTATGGCTGGCCAATTGCTTCATATGGAGATATGTATACAAATATGGGATACACGGAAGAAGAAAAAGTAAAAGCTCCAATGATCAAAACCCATAAAGAATATAGTTCTCATCAAATTAATGGTTTTGAAGAGCCGCTATATACTGCTTCTAGGTATAGAGATGATTATAAAAAACTATTTAACGAGGGTTTTAATCTGCATAGCGGCTTATCCGAAATAGAAAAAATACCATCTGGATCAGCCTTTAGAATGCTTGGAGATTTTGTTGTTACCTCTATGCAGCAAAAAAAAATGTATTTTTTTACGCTATCCTCTGAAAAAGAAAAAATCTTAAATGCTCAAAGGATTAATTTCCCAGACAGGGTGAGAGATATTATTTACCTAGAAGATAAAGATGTTTTCGCATTGATACTTGAAGAGAATCCATCCTTAGGTATATTAAGAATTATAAACTAATCCTTTTTCTTGGATTCATTCTGCATTAAGCGTTTTATAAATTCGTTCCTCATCAGCAAAGAATCAAGAGTATCAAAATCTACAAGACATCCATTTTCAAAAACCATAATTTTATTAAAGAGATGAAGCAAATGTGCTTGATGCGAAACACAAATAATTGTTTTAGAAGCAGAAAGCGCAGAATGAATTATGTCTGATGACAAATCTTTGTCCATCGAAGATGTTGCCTCATCCAAAACCATAATTTCTTTATCTTGTACAAAGGCTCTTGCAAAACCAATGCATTGCTTTTCACCGCCTGAAATTTTCTGAGAAGTCTCAGAAACAAGAGTGTCTAAACCATTATCAAGATTATCAATAAAGTTTGAAATTTTTGATTGAGCAAGGATTTCTGACTCAGACACATCAAATACATTTTCTCCGCCATAAAGAAGAATATTTTCTCTCAAAGTACCCTCAACTAAAAATGTCTTTTGAGGAACATATGAAAAATTTTTTCTATATTGATTTGTATTTGTAAAATTTGAAAGTGTTGAATCAAGAAAAATTTCTCCAGAGCTTGGCGGCAAGATGCCAAGAAGAATATCAAGAAAGGTAGATTTTCCTGATCCACTAGGACCAACTATTGCAATTCTGTCTCCTATGTCTATAGAAACAGAAAAATCTCTTAAAGTGCTGACTCTCTTCTTATACTCAAAATTTATATTTTTAAATGAAAGATTTTTTTGTATTTGAAAACTAGATGAGGAGGTATAAATATTTCTAGTTTTCTGGGGATTAAATTGTTGAAAGTAGTGAACTAGATTGTCTAAATTTTTTTTTCGAGATAGTATTTGCTGAGTGTAATAAAATATATTTTGAATCGCTGGAAGCATTTTGATTGCCGCAACCCCAAAAATTGAAATTGTTGAATAAAAACTCTCGGGCACTGTTGCTGTATTACTATAGAAAGCAACACCTAAAACTATAAAAATTAAAATTAGCGAGTCAATTAAAAACCGAGGGATATTTACCAAAAAAAACTTTTTACCCATGGAGCTAGCTATTTTGAGATTGATGTCTCTAAGAGTTTTTTTTTGCTTTGATTGACTATTATAAAAAATAATTTCTTTTATGTGGCCAAACATATTAGTTAATGACTTAACTAAACTTTGATTAAACTCTACAGTCTGCTCTCCATATTTTAACAAATAAGGTCTCAAAACAAGATGAATCAAAATATACAATACTATCAAGGTCAACAGAATTGAAGCTGTAATAGCTAGATCAACATATAGCAACCAGCAAATTAATAGAATCGATAAATAAACCCTGCTTAATAAATACATTAAGTCAATTAAAGTGAATCCAATTTGCACAGTATCATTTAAGACATTTGAGATACGTTGCGAGCTATTCTGGCCTATATTCTCCATCCAACTTAAAGACAAAGTCTTTGAAATGAAATTTGATTTTAAATTGCTAGTAATTAACTGCGTTTGAAGGCTTACATATCTCATAGTGTGGAGATAAATAAATATTGAAAAAATAACATAAAAAATGACTAATAATAGTAAGTGATTGAACGAAAGGTTGATAGGTGAATGCAGGGTAAAAAAACTTACAAAGGAGTTGATTTGCACTGCAGTTTGATCAGGATCATTAAGACCCGAAACTAGTAAGGTAATTATCAGTACAGCTGCGACCTCTAGAACAACGATTACAAAAAGAAGAGAAGAGAGAAAAATAACTTTCCTTGAATCCTCTTTGCTTAGAAGAACTTTTAAAGATTTATATAAATGAATCATTTTAGAGCACTTATTCTATAATTTTATCTGCATAAATCATGTTTCCAAAATTCAAAATTATTTCCATTGATAATTACCATATAACTTTATGATCATATTTATAATTACAAATAGGGGAAGAGTTAAAGATCTTGGCAAAGTTTTATAAATTTTATTTATCAAGCTAAATATAGGTTTGATGAATATTGATTTAGAAGAAATCAAATTAAGTGTTTTGTTTAACTCATTTGACTGAGCTTCGCTAAGAGCTGACCACATTTTTTTATGTCCTAAAAAATTATTTAAAATAAGGGTTTCAATTAAAAAAATTTGAAAAAACCTCTCATTTGCATAAATATTTAAAAAGTCATGCAAAAGTTGATCGTTCGGATTATACATTGAGGATAGATTTTTTAAAATTATTGGATACAAATAAAGCCTGTTTGCATAAGTGGTCTCAACTCTTGGCAGGGTAACCAGCTCATTAAATTCAAAAATTATCTTATATAAATCTTTAAATTTTTTATTACTAAAATTCACTCTTAGAAAAGATTTTAAATTAACTTTTTTTCTAAAATAATATTTTGCAAGCATTACTTCTAATTGTCTTATTGGCGCATTTCCAATCTTTTTATCTTCAAGAATTCTACTTGTAAATAGTTTTATTGCTATTTGTTCATTTTTAAAATACTTTCGAGCGATATCTTTTGAGGTAATATCAGATGAGTTAACTTCAAAAAGCCTAATACCCTGCTGATCAAAAATTATTTTGCTAGAAAAAGCCTTAGTTAGAAAGTTGTCTTCAGCTAAAGCATACATAATAAAATCTTTCTGCATGCACAAAAAATCAATAGCTACTTGGGAATATGCAGATGTAATAATTTTTTGAGCATTAAAGATATTTATATTGCTACTCTTTGACCAAATTTTTAAATTCAACTTTCTAGATTTTATTAACTTGGTTAAGTTAGTTGGGTCCTCCATAGGATGAGGTTTCAATACTAGATTGGCACTTGGAACTATAGATTCAATTGCATTTAATAACTGGAAACGAATATTTAAATTTTCATGAGCATTTGCAGCGATTTTCGATGGTGCACCTAAAAGCATTAAACTAGAATCGGAAAACTCTAATTTACTATTCTTTTTATTAGAGCCAAGCCAGTTAAAAAAATTTGATTGAAACATCCAGCCATGCGAGGCAATAGAGTCTTTTGGGGCTATGTTTAATGCTGTTAATCCCAGTTTATCTTCATCTGAAGCCGAAAACAAAAAATCTGGAGTAAAGTTTATGCCTAAGTGGAATCCTCTATGAGTTGGAATAGAGTGAGTTTCCTGTATTAAAAATAACTCTCTATCAAGCTCATCTATACATTCAATCAATTGAGCTGACTTATGTGATGCATACAAAGAAAAAAAGATGATCTTTGAGAAAAAATGGATATTTTCTTTTAATTGATCTAAGTCATCTAATATGTAGGAATCTGGAGCAATATTCTGTATAAACTCATCATCTTCATTACGCCGAATGAATACTAGAGCAACTTCTTCATCAATTTTTTGCTGAATATAAGATGCTTTTTGAAGCTGATGTATACTCTGAGCTACTAGTACAATTAATAGTTTATCTCTTCTAAAAGTATTAATATGGAATTGGCTCATTTAAGTTTTTAGAAAGTAGAAAAAATTATTTAAATATAGCTCAGTTATACATGACAAAAAGTAAAATTGGAATTCTAACTGCCTTGGCTGTGTTCCTAACATACCTTATTTTAGGATCAGGGCTTCATGGAGATGACCTATCAACAATAGCCCAATTCTCTAACTGGACATTTTTTGAATGGATTACGCCTAATCCAGTTAGACAAGAAATATTCTTACTATCATACCCCTCATACATTTTATTTTTTTGGGCCTACTGGCTATTTGGAAGTAATTTTGAGTACTTATACGATTTGCTCAAAATAATAATGCACCTGTTTTTTTTGTGGTGTTCATATAATTTTTTTAAAGACTATCTTTCAAAAGATAGGGCCTTGATTGCAGCTTTAATTTTTATTCTAAATCCAGTTCATGATGCAACAACTTATTGGTATATGTGTTTACCATATCTCTTTTCAACCTCTTTGATATTGCTTGCTCATAAAATAGTTAGATTAAATTTTCTTAAAACTGGTTTTTTGATATGCCTTTTGGGAGCATTTAGCTTCTATTCTTCCCCTCCTTACGTTATAGGATTATCAATACTTTTCTTATTTGATCGCAGCTTTAAGAAATTTTTTATATTTTTGATTCCAGGCTTAATTTATTGCACCTTTTACATAGGAATAGGGAGCTTGACTGAGGGAGTTGAAAGAAGAGTAAATTCTAGCCTGGAAATAATCAATGTAATGCAAAATTTTCTATTACAACCCATAACAATGTTTGATTCTCTTTTTGGTCCAAGCTTTATCTTAAAAATAATTAGTTCCATTCAATCAATTTCAGTTTCAGGAGTCATGATTTCATTATTAGCGGCTCTATACATAGCAAATTTATTTAAAAAATTGTCTGCTCCGGCCACAATGAATAAGCAACTTCTATTATCAGTTTGTTTAATATTAGTTCTATCCTTTGCCATGTATGCATTTACAGGCCTTTATAATCACTCACCCTTTAACCTTGGAAATAGATCAACGTTATATGGCTCACTATTATTTGCGATAATACTTGCCACTTATATTCCTTCAAAAAAAATTGGCGCTTTGATTTTGGTCTCTTTGTTTATCTTGCCTTCTGTTGGACTGTCGCAGCATTGGAAAGAATGGAACCAAACTCAAAAAGTAATCCTTAATCAAATAGAAAAGAATATTTCTTTAAGTTCAGTTGAGACAGATAGTATGATATTTATAAAGAATAACTTATACAGCAAGTTAGGATCATACAGTCACATTGAATTCTTAATTATGCCATGGACGCTTAAAGCCTTGAGCCCTAACCAAAGCAAAATGATTGCATTAACTAATTATCTTGAAATTAAAGATGAGAATACATTGATAGATAAAAAATGGGGTCATGAAATTAATTTATCAAAAATAATTTATATTTATGACTCGGATACAGCAATTATTTTAAGAGTGTCGCATGACGAGCTTTTATCTGAACTCAGTCAACAACCAAAGATTATTAGGCACTGGATTCAATTTCTTGAGGGCACAAAAATGCACAATTTTCTAGTTTCAATGTACCCGAGAATAGAATATATTTTTTAAGCCTTGGGAGTAAAAACAAATCTATTATTAAGATAATAAAAAAATAATGTATACCCAATCATCCCGGTGAAATGAATTGCCTCATTAGAAAGGCTTGTATAAGTGCTATTACATAAAACTATAAAATAATTAAGAAGATAAGCTAGTACAAAACATAACAGATACCTTGCTTTATTTTGGCTGATCAGTTCAGGCTTGAATACATAAGTTCTATATAAGATGTAGCTCAAAGGAATAATGACGAGATATGCCAACAAATTAGAAACAAAAATATTAAATTCAAAAAAGTTATTAAATACTAAAAATAAAAAAATACATAGAATTGTATTTATTGCTCCTACAAAAACAAATTTAATTAGCTTCGTCATGAAATAACTTCTTGATTTTTAAATATCTCATTAGTTTTTTTTCATTAGTTAAATTTAACTTTTCAATCATTTTAATGAATTCAATTGATGAGCGTAGCTGTTTAGCTGAAGATGGAGCAATGATATAACTAGAGATGTTTGGATTATATGCAGCAAAATAGATACTCAATTCAGATAATGTTTTAATTTCTATTAAAGGCTCTATTTTATATTTTATAGAACTTATTTTTTTTAAAATATTTTTATTAATAAAATTATTAAAAGCTTCATGATCTAATTCTCGCTTTACTGAACCCAGATTTATTCCATATGCGATAAATGAAGCTTTAGGAAAATGCTTCAAATAATTTTCTCTAGTTTTGGAGCTTAATAAATTCTCTTTTATTTGAAAAATCGGTTTTTGATCAAAAAAATCTAATGCCTCTTTATATAACTTGGGGTACTCAATACCTGAGAACCCAATATTTAAGTTGTTGCTTCTATTAAAACTATAAACGCTTTCCAGTGTATCTGAGATTGCGGGAATGTCTTTACGTGACGCACCTCTTTTATCCCAATGTATCCCAATAGTTGAAAGATTGGTTGAGAATAAATCTAAATTTTTTTTAATTTCTTGTTTTAAAAATTTTGGTGTAAGGTCTATTTCATTGGTTCTATGATTGGTTTTTGAGCCAATCTTAAGGTAAATTTTTAAATCATTACATTGATTAACTGAACACCAATTTGAGAGCCAAATTATAGCCTGCTTGAAGTTTTTATCCTGACCATTGATTGGGTAGTTAGTTGCAATATCAATATTTCTAAATCCTGAATCATAAAAGGTGTCTAGAATCTTATAAACCTCTGATTCACCAACCCACTCTCCCCACATAGCTGATCCAAGAAATGGAGCATCATCATGATTCATTTTAAAGATTTTAACCTATGTTTTAGACTCAAAATTTCTCTTAGGTATTTTAAACTAAGCCTAATGATTTTAACTTTTGTGGTTTCACTATCCGTCCAGCGAATGGGGATTTCTAAAATACGAAAGTTTTGCATGTCAGCAAGAATAAGAAACTCCGTTGCAAAAAACCAACCATCACTTTGAAAGAATGTATTTTTAAAAAATGAATCTAATTTTTTAGTTGAATAGAATTTAAATCCACACATCCCATCAGTAAATTTTGAGTTAAAAGCAATGTAAATAATTCGATTAAAGCACTTGCTTGCTAATGTTCTAATCAAACTTCTTTTTGAAACTCGAGAATTTTTTAATAGCCTGGAACCATTGACGATATCAGCATAACCATCCTCTAGTATGCTTAATGATTCTCTAATATGAGATAAATCCGTAGCTAAATCCAAGTCCATGTAACCAAGAAAGTCTCCTGGATATTTTGCCCATGATGTCTTGAGGGCAAGACCAACACCTTGTTCATTTAAAGAAACTAAATGAATGTTTGAGTTTTTTGTAGCAAGCTCCCTTGCTATAGCCTCAGTTGAATCAACAGAACCGTTATTTGCTATAACGACTGAAACTGAATAGGCTTGAAGGTTGATTGAGATGAAATCTAATAATAAATTAATTTGTCTTTTTAGAGTTTTCTCTTCATTCAAGACAGGGATAGTGATAACTAATGATTTCTTACTCATTTTTTATAGTTCTTCATCTATTTTTTCTAAAGCATCATATATATTATCAATTTTGCTTCCAAGGATATAAAAGACATTCTTTAAATTCCTATCTCTTTCAAACAAGATTGGTCTACCGTCATCAAGCTCATTCTTTTCAAGGAGAGTTTTAATTTCAAATTGAGAATTAATATATAGTTCTTCTCTAATAGATGGAATCCATTTCTGTGCAGCTCTGAACATTCTGCTGAAATGTGAATCTTTCTGGTAATCACTTAGTAATGCATAAGGATCAAGATTCTTCTGATCTCCCCATGAAAAATGAGGAGTATACCTAACATGTGATAGAGAGAGAATATTTTTCTTTTCAGTTGGTAGAATTGAAAAAAATGGTCCGTCCATTATTGTTATACCAATGCTTGATAGATCGTTTGGAGATTGCAAAAAAGTTAATTCGACAACTTCATGCTTGAGTTTGTTTTTGGGGCCAAAGATATCACCAGAAATCTGATTTAAACCGCTATACGTGCAATTAAATATAAAACTTGATCGTATTTTTTTCTTTTTTGAAAGCTCATTCTCAATCACAATCTCGTATTCATGATTGCACTTAATTATTGAGGTTACTTTATTGCTAAGCATAAGATTAATTTTCAATTGATCTATCTTCAATTGATATAGATCCTTTAAGATAGTTGGGCTAAAGCAACACTCCTCAACTTGGTAAATACCCTCAAAATAATTAACATTAAATAACATCCTTTGCTTACTCGAAGCAGGAGTTATTGTCGCTCCTATAGGTTGTACAAATTTTTCAAATTGCGCTGAGGTTAACTTGCTATTACTTCTTGGGATTGCATACAAACTTTTAAAGTTATGAAGAATTGCTGGGCTCCAATCTTGAATAAATTTTTTATAGTTAACTCTACTTCGATTGGCGGTATTGAAGCTTCTTGGATAATGATAACCATTGTGAACTCTATATTGATTATTTGATGACGCTCTATTAAAAAGAGCAGGCTCTTTCTCAACAATACAAATATTTTTAAAATTATGCTTTGTTGATAAATGGCAAGCTACTGCGCAACCATAAAAACCTCCGCCAATAATTACAGCATCATATGAATCTATAGAATTTAACAAGATGCTCTAATCAGATTGCTCGATATTAAGTGTGTCTTTCTTATCAGAGATTTTGCTTCCAAATTCCTTAGAGATAAAATACTCTGGCCCTTCATTTGAAAGCCTGCTCATATGCAAAATGTATTCTCCAAGAATCAACAATACACATGATATAAGAAAAAAAGATGCAGAAAGCTGCAAGGAAAGACTTGCCCAGCCATCAGCTATATCATTGTTTGTTAAGGAAGTAATCAAAACATAGATAGAGTAAAGCACGCTTGATATCGCCCCTATCATTGAGAGAGTTGTTACTATTCTTATAGGTACCTTTGTTGATGAAACCAATAAATTAAAGCCATCGTCTATTCCAGCAAAGATAGTTTTTTTATCATAATAATTATTACTAGCAGAATTATAATCTATTCGTTTTACAGCGATATTCGAGTTTGAATCAATATATCGAAATTTTATTAATGGTTGTTTAAATTGGCCAATGTGATTAATGAGCCTTCTGCTTAAAACCTTATAAGTGGTTGTCTGTCTCTCTATAGAAGAACCATTGATAACCTTGTAAATAATATGAAATATATGACTAAGGATTCTGTATGGTAAAGATGATTTTCTAGCATTCAAATCATTGCCATAGACAATATCATAACCTTCGGATGATTTGCTATATAGTTTTTCTATTTGATCAATATCATCACTAGCTGGGTTAAATATACATACAAAATCGCCAAGTGAATTTTCAAGGCCCGCCCATGCAGATGTTTGAAAGTTTGGTGTACTGGAAAGACACATAACTGTTAAATTTTTAATAGACTCACTTTTGCTAATCTCTAAAAGCATATCCATTCTTTGTTCGGATAAGTTACTTTCAACCACTATTATTTCAAATTGATTTGCAATTTTTTGGAGCTTTGCGACTAACGAATGAAGTATAAGTTTAAGATCACAATTAGCCTTTGGATCTACCAAGACTAATGAAAGAAAAGCATGATTCATATCAGTAAATTCATTCTATAGATAACAATTTTAATCATTAATTGTAAGTTAGATATGTTTATTATCAATTCTTTATATTACACCTTGTAAGAAATGCATGTCCAAAAGGGCATTTCTTCAGAAAAAGTCACATCTTGAAATCCAGAAATTTTAAGCATATTTTCAATCTGCTGGCGTGAAAATCTTTGTTCAAGCCTTGTACCAAATCTATCAAGTGCATCATTTCGTAATTGATAAAATGGTTTCCTTCTATAATCAGAGAGTAAGAAGTTTTTTACATCGAATCCAATTAAGTCGAATAATAAAGCGACTCTGCTTAGAGGAAGATAAATAAATGCTGCGATTAAAAAGCAGGTAATTTTTTTAATAAATTTGGGCGAAATAGAGATTATATTTCTAAATAAATCTGATATTCTCCATGCAAACTTATACCACTGAGGTTTATTTTCAAGATCATAGTATAAATATAATAAAAAAGGAGCTCCCTTTTTTAATAAACGCGAGCAATCATTTAGAGCTTTCTGAGTATCTGGAATATGATGCAGCACTCCCAAGCAATAACCAAAATCCTGAGTTTGTTCATTAAGTGAGCAACTATCAGTCGTTTCATTATAAAAAGAAACGTTTTCAAATTCTTGTAAATTTACTTTAGCAACATCCATAGCTTTGCTAGGCTCGATACAATTCAGTTTATGTACCTTTGGTGCAACAAATTGAGCCCACCTACCAGAACCACAGCCCATATCAAAGCCCTCAGCTTTTTCAGAAATTTTGCTCCAAGGAAAAATAGAAAAATATTGAAAAAAATTTTTTTCTACTTCTGCGAGATCAATCTTTTTATTTTCGTATGAAAAATCAACCCATTCTTCTCCAAAATCTTCAATAACTTTATTGTCCTTATTCATATTGATTTACTACTATTTAAAATTAGAATTGTATATTTTTTAATTTTAATGCATTACTTGAAATAATTTAAAAGATCTAAATAGAAAAAAAATTTTAACCTTTCAAATAAAGAGAAAATAAAGCTTTAAATGATTGGTTTTTGTCCTCTAGCCTCAACCCCATTACCACCATATAGACATTCAATATTTTCAACTCCCAAATCTTTCAATATCTTCTTGATTTGATTTACTGTTTTTCTGTGCTTATACCAATCTGTTAATGTATCGTGAGTATCTAATAATGACCACTCTAAATGCTGTTCTTTAGTAAGCTGAGGATAAAATGCAAAATAAGTGATAATGGGAGAAAGTCTATTTAATAGCCAGTTCAATCTAGGGTGAATATTCCATAGAAACAAATGAATTGGAAAAAGGATATTTACCATGGCCCTGACGAAATTCAAGCATTTCTTAGGAGATTTTTTACTATAACGCTTCAAAAAAAAGCGAAATATTGGAGCAGGATGCAAATAATATGACAAAAGATACTTGTAATGATCTATCACCAAAAATCCACCAGGCTTTACCTGCTCATAAAGTTTACCAATCGTTTCTTCAGGATTAGGAGTATGCTGGATCACTCCAAGACAAAGGACTATATCAAAGGATTCCTTTTCAAAAGGAAGATTATTTATATCTGCTTGAAATACTTCGTGTGAATCGGAAATAGGAAAATTCTTAATATGAGCATCTACTGCGCAGGAAGCATCAACTGACCAAACATTAGCATTATGCTTAAGAAGTACCTCGGTAAATCTTCCAGCACCACAACCAGCCTCGAGGATTTTTTTTCCTGAAAGCTTACCTTTTAAATTTGGGCCAAGAGCATTGATGAGCCTATCCTCTGTTATTGTTGTTCCAGTTTCACTGTCTAGCTGAGTCACAATAAAATTATTCCATTGTTCACCAAATGAGGCAGCATATATGTCATCTTCAACAAAACGAGGGATTCCATTTTTTACAAGATACTTGTTACCTTTATCTGATACTAGGAAATCACCAAATTGTTTTAAAGGAGTTTTAGATATCGGACAAATTAGTTTAATGCTCACCTAGATAATCTCCAAATTGTTAATCACACTTTAAATATTTGCTTAATTGCCAAGTAGATTATCATTTTCTATGTTGTTTACAACTATCTTGAGGTATTTAGCTATTTAATTTCCATGTCATCTTTATCTAAATACATAAGCATAATTAACTTTAGTTAAGATTATGTATTTTTTAAAATTTTAAGTTCAGCTTCATTCTTTAAATCTTTTACTAAATCAAAGCGATGGGGTCCGCCAATTGATTCATGAGGTGGATGTGTATGTTCCATTGATATATTTCCATCAGTATATTCGACCACATAAATTGGAATGCCGATAAATTTTTTTGCATATAAAAAACAACCAGTTAAGTCGGTTTTATATTGAGTAAGGTCTATGTATCTAGTCTCATTGAGACAAACTGCGAAGACATCAAGCACTTTATTTTTTATATTACTATATAAATAAATAGGGACTTCAATTTTTAAAGGTTCAACAAATATATTTCTGATAAATACCCCCTGCAGTTCTGCATAAATCTGTTGTTAATAAGCCACAATCAGACATCATGGAAGTCAATTTTGTTACCATTTTGTATGGATATTCAAATTGATATGATGAAAATCCACCTAGATTATTTTTCAGCTTTAGGTTTGCTCTGAAATCTGGAGTTGTATCTGTAAAATTATCGATATCAATAAGCTTGTTTTCTTTGGAAGATGTAGTTATTGTACTAATTTTAAAACTACATCAATTAACATTTATAAGTAATGCAAGATATCAATGATTTTCTTTCAATTGAGCAATTTGCTCAGCAATCTATTTCAATTGTTTTAATAAACTTACTTTTGTGTATGACACTTGTTAGCTTTGTAGGATGGTTTTATAAAAAGTTCTCAAGAAGCTTAGGTGGTAAAACTCATGTAGGTGCAATACTCCCATTGATTGGTTTAACTGTTTTTATGGTTATCACAGTAGTTAAAAGCTCTCTTGCTTTATCACTTGGATTAGTTGGTGCTTTGTCAATAGTCAGGTTTAGAACACCAATAAAAGAGCCTGAAGAACTTGGTTACTTATTTTTAACAATTGCTATTGGCCTTGGGTTTGGGGCAGGATTCTCAATGCATACGGTTATAATTACTTTTGCAATTTTAGCTTATTTGTACTTTGCAGGAACGACAAGGGGAAATTCAAAAATAGATGGTGAATACACTCTTCTAATAAAACTATCTAAAGATAAGTTCAGCGAAGTTTCTGAAACTATTAGTAGCAATGTTACTGCCTACAAGTTAATAAGAACTGAGAATAATAAAAATAAAATCAATGCATATTTCAATATTTCTGTTAATGAAGAGTTTAATTTGCAGGAACTGATTAATGATCTTGAAAGCAATGATAATGATATTGAATTTAATATGGTTGAGTCTGGAGTTAATTGGTAATTTTTCTTCATAAATGCTAAAAAAAAGCAATTTTAAGGCAAGAAGAAAAAATTTATATATTTTTCTCACTCTTTCATTGATTTCAACAGCATGGATTATATCTTCGTTAGACCTTAGAAGAATTTATGAAAGTATTTATGAAAGTGAAAGGCAGGAGATTCAGAGTTTTGCCCCATCATTTTCATCTATTTCACAGCTTTCTGATGAAGGTGAAATCACAATCGATCCATCATTAGTAACTGCTGTATCTAATCTTTTAAAATCTTTATTTGATAGGGTTATAGGAAAAGATAATTCTAATATCAAAGAGATAAAGTTATTTATTAAATTTAAAAATTTTGAAAAAATTCTAAAAGACCGTGAGACTGCCCTTCTAAAATCTATAAATACAGATCCTAGGAATGTACCATGTAAAGTATCGGATGGAATAAAAATATACAAATGCAAAGTAAGGCTTAAAGGTGACCTTGCAGATCATTGGGCATCAGCAAAAAGAATGAGCCTAAGAGTTGATGTAAAAGGTGGTTTCATTCACGGCATGAAAGAATTTTCAATACAGAAACCAAGAACAAGGCAGTTTCCTTATGATGCTGTCTTCCATGATATAAATAGACAGCTTGGGAGACTTTCTGGTAATACTAGTGAATTTTATAGTATCAACATAAATGGTGAGAGTTGGGGAGTTATGAATGCAGAGCCAATAATTGATGAAAAATATATCGAAATTAATGAAGCCAAGCGTTTAGGGATTTTCCGCATTTCTAATCAAAAAAATTGGGCTCATTTAAAAATTGATGGCAGCTATCCACATTACTTTATTTCAGATCCTACAATAAATATAAGCATTAGAGGAAATGATAAGGTGGTTTTAAAAGATCATGTATTGAATGAAATATATAGTCATATCTTTTTCTCTTTATCAACTAATGATGGCATGATCTTTGATAGGCAAGCTATGGTGGGAGACCTAGTTTACGCCCTTGTTTGGGGTAATTTACATACATTGTCTAATTATAATATTTGGTATGTATGGAATACATATGAAAAAAAGCTTGAACCAGTATTAACAGATCAAGGACCTTGGCAAAATACCGAAAAATATTTTGATAGTCTAATAAGCTTGCCTTTCGAATATAAGATTATGTTTAAAAATAATACTTTTAGAAAAGAAGAGCTTGTTGATGAGTTATTAAAACTCGATAATTTTTTCAAAAAAAATAACCCAATTGATAACGTTAATAATTTAAAGAAAAAATTTTTTCCAAATGATCAAAGGTTTACCAAAACACCAATTTTCGAAAATCTATCTTTTTTAAACAACAACATTTCAGAAATTGTAAATAAAATTAACCTGCTTGCATCATTGGATTTTGAAAACACTAAAATGAACAAAATTACTCCAGAGCAACTTGAACAAATTGATAAGGTTAGCGAAATTTTTCATTTTTCTGATGGAACTATTAGGATATTTAACCTTTTAGGAAATGAAATAGAAGCCAAAGATATAATTATAGGGGATATTAAAAGCACTATTGATAGAATTATACCTCCTTCAAAGCCAGAATCTTTAAGCTTTATTGATATAAAAACTAACCTTTTTGGATATCATAGTGATGCTATTTCAGTTAAATTTATAATTAATGATAAGGAAAAAATTGATTCAAATACTTATTCTTTAACTAAGATAAATTATGATTTAGATTCTCCTAAAATAGCTAAAGATTATTGTCAATATAATAAATCTGAGAATCACTGCATATTAAACGGTGTTATTAATATTGATGAAAGTATAATATTTAACAAGAAAACTATCATTAATCCTGGAACAAGTATTAACTTTCGAGAAGGTGGAAATTTAATATTTAATTCTTCTGTTCTTGTTAACGGTTCAGCAAAAGATCCCGTTAACTTTGATGGGAATGGATTTGGTGGTATCTACATAAAGAATGATAAAGATCAAATTTCTATTATTCTAAATTCAAATTTTAATAATCTAGCTACAGTTGATTCGCTATTAAAAAGGTACACGGGCTCGGTTAATGGATATGGCGGGACATTTAAATTTGTTAATGTCACTATTTCAAATGGGAATGCAGAAGACCAGCTAAACATAATTGATGCTAAAGTTAATATAAATGGATTAAAAGTTAGCAATGCTTTATCTGATGCATTTGATTGTGACTTTTGCAAAGGCACAATCAAAGATATAAATTTTTTAGATATAGGCGGAGATGGTTTAGATATATCGGGTTCAGATCTCAAAATTATAAAGATGTATGCAAAAAACATTAAAGATAAGGCTTTTTCAGTTGGAGAAAAGTCTTTAGCTTATATTGATGATGCATTTTATGATTCAGTGGCAACTGGTATTGCTGTGAAAGATTCAAGCATAGTCAAAGCATCAAATATTTCATTAAAAAACATTAAATATGATGCATTCATGACCTATGTAAAAAAACCATTTTATGCTGGAAGCACAATACTTGAAATTAATAATTATAATAATTACAAGGATGACGTTAGCAACATTTGCATAAGAGAAGAAGGTACCGATTTAATAATTGATAATAAATATTGCTCTGTCTCTAAAATTAATATCGAAGATTTGTATAACGGTAGGATGAAAAAATAATGAAGCTCTCTAAAGAAACAATTCGTCAAGAAATAAAGTATAAAGTTTTTTTAAAGGATGAACCAAAACTTTATGCATGGCTTTACAGCAGTTCATTTTTTAAAGAAAGCTATAACCCTAGAAATGTAAACTCTTTATATTTTGATACTTCAAATTATGATTTTGCGTCTAGTAATATGTCCGGAGAGTCAAAAAGAATGAAGGTTAGAGCGCGGTGGTATAGCGAGTTGGATGAAAGTTTTTTAGATAGTTTCGTATCAGATACAAAAGTATTTAATTTTGAAGTAAAAAGGAAGATTAATAGTCTCAGTGATAAACTAAATATAGGTGAAATTAAGTTTGATAAAAAAGATAACTACTTATGCAGAGTCGAATCAATACAAAATGAGCTAGATTCAGTATGCGAAAACTTTTTAACCTTATCTGCTTGTAAATTATTAAGTACGGTCTTTACAAATTATGAAAGAGAATACTACGAGCTTAATAGTGATAATAAGATAAGGCTCACTATTGATAAAAAGATATCTTATTTTAATAGCAAAGCACTATCAGACTTAACGCTTTTATCAAAAGACTCCATAATAGTTGAATTAAAATTTCACCCAGAACTAAGGAATAAAGTAAATAAATTAATGAAAGATTTTCCTTTTAGACAGGTAAGGTCTTCTAAGTTTCTTTCTTCGCTTGCTCAGATTCAAAGGGTATCTTATTAGCTACAATATTTTTATTAATTCCAGTCAATAGTAGCGCTGATTCAAACCCCTATAAACAAAGGGACAAAGAGGGACAAAAAGTAGTTTGTCACAAATTTGTGTCAGGAGATTATAGTATTTTTTGGAATAAATGGTTGGGTCTGACAGAGAAAGTTATGGCTTCCTGTCTTGGTTTTATAGACATCATAATCGGTTAAAATATTTAATCAAATCAACATAATTGTAATTTAATTATTGCTTAATTAGATTTCATATGTGTAAAACCCTTCCTCTTGATTAAATAGGATCACTTTATCACCTGGCATATCTCCCAATCCATTAACCAGAAATGTATGATTTTTAAAAGTTAGGCAAGATACTCGCGGAAGGTGTGGGGCGCCGCTATCACCAATTAACCAGAAGAATAATTTATCCTCTTTGAAATTCTTAACTAACTCCTCGACTGTATCTAATTTTGTATAACCTGATTGAGCATTTACGATCATCAACAAATCCTTTATTGGTATATTGTGTCGAGCTATTATCACTGTCTTAGAATCATTATCATTAGCTAAATCTATTGCGGCATCAGAAACTTCCCAACCGCTACTTATACTGTCCTCAATAACAATAGGAAGATCATCTAAGTATTTCAGATATGGAAATTCTTGATTACCGAATTCACTAACCTCAAAAACATCTCTTGAGTCTGGTCTCAGCACATCATGATTTCCTGGTGCAATAAAAATATCCAAATTATCATTCCTGTTTTTTTCTAACCTTTTCCACTTATCTAAAGACGGTACAAGAAATAGATCGCCTGTAAAGATTATAGTTTTTAAATTTGTTCTGGTTTTGTCAATGAAGTCCTTTGAATTTTTTGCAAGATAGCTATTAAATTTAGCTTTGTCTGGTGAGCCATAAGCATGGCCTATAAAAGCATGTGAACCATTTATAACTTCCGTTTTTTGTTGAAGATTGCATAATGAGAATTTTTTAAAGTCTTCTTTTTTTGAATTAGTTATATAGTTTTTTGCGTAAACAAGTAATTGAAAAGGAGGATATTTGTAGTGTCCTAGTGTTAAGCCAAAAATAAATACGCTACACAATATTAAAAATATAAAAATGTTTAATCTATATTTCACTGTTTTTCTTTGATGCAAGAAGTAAATAACAAATGCTGCAATCAGTCACATAAAGCTGATTAAATCTTTTAGCAAATTCATATGTAAAAAATCCATGCCCACTTCCATTTTCCAGAGCTGCTCCATCATAATTAATTTTTTTTGATGAATTATTTAGAATTGCTTCCACCTTTTTTAGTGAGTCTTTGCCATGATTTAAATCATACTCACTCAACGCCTGCGGTTTTGGAATTTTAATATTAAAAATATTTTTATCATGATCATTGCACAAAGTTTCATATACTTTTACAAGTCCATAAAAATCAGTTCTATCAAAAATACTTAACAATGATTGAAACTTTGACATATCATCAGCAGAAGAAAATCCCTTGGTTAGCTCTAAATCATTGGAGACAAAGTCAATAATTTCATATCCATTTACTAGGTAGAGAGGAAAATGAAAGTTACAATTTTTACAGAAATATGCGGAGTTAGTTTCGTGTTTTACCAAATTGGTGGAACATTCGGGACATGTAGTTATTGACGAATTTTGAATCATTATTTTTAGGTTATTGATCCTTCATATTTTCTTGATTATAAAAGTAAATATTTTTTAGAAATCATATTTTATTAATATTTTTAATACAATTTTTTTACTACCACTCAATAGTAGAGTGCCTCTTAAACCCTTGTGTTAATAGTGTTTCACATTTGTGTCACTCACAATAGTAGTATTTATTCTATCTGTGCCCTATTTTACTCGTTTTACACCACAAAGTGTCTTCATATTAGTAGTATCCAAATGCAATATTCGTAATAGTTTCCTCTGATGCACGAAACAGTCTTCTCAATGATGAATACGATGTAGAAACTTTATCTGAATGTTTTCCATAAGTTGATTCAATGAAGTCTGCGATCTTCATCGCACTCACTTAATGGTGTAGCGGTATTTGAACGAAATAACTCGGAGGCAACCGCGTTTTCCCTCCGAATTAAATAATCATAATCAAAACTTTAAAAGCTTCGCCCGGTATATTTTCACTTGCCACACACTCTGCTAACTATCAGAGCCATTATTAGTCAAACGATATTTATTTGGAGTTGTAATGACAGACATGCGACTTAGTTTTTCCGACAATGCTTGAGCGGCAACCAAGTGTCCACGTTCATTCCAGTGAAAATCATATTCGTAATTAAATTTTTCACCGTTTTTAATATAGTTATTTTTGAAGTTGTTGTGTAAGTCGATAACACATACATTCGCAATATTCTTTGCAGATTCCCCTAATTCGTTTACTAGAATATTTACATAGCTATTTCTGTCTCGATCATCGAGTCCTGAATATATGGCATTACGGTCACCATCTATCAAAATAATAACTTTTGCTGTTGAGGAAAGCTCTTCTATACCTTGCAAGAATTTTTTGTTTGCTTTCCTGCCGCTATATAGAAAATCGGTGTTATACCTTTCGTTCACTTCACGATTTATAGAAGTAGGACTAAAAATTCTTCTGAGCTGTGCTGTTACATTTAAATCTAGATTGAGGTACCTTAAAAAGGCACTTTTTCTGGCAAGCAGCTTTATATTGCTTGGTTGATAATTTAGTAACTTTAGTCCAGTCTCGTCATCAAAATAATGAAACCCTGGCGCTTTTTTTATACTTTCAAACGATTCATCAAAGTCATTATCAATGATTAAAAAAATGTATACTTCCGGGGCAAAATGATTAGACGCAAATTTTGCAAATGCTAGATATTGAGATAAAGGACTGCCGCTGATACCAAGTGGGTAAAAATCATAGTTGTCGAATTTATCGTCTAGAATTGCGTGAAATGTATCAGAATTTTTTACCTGCATTGCCTCTACGTAACTATCTCCGATGACAGCAATTACTGGTTTAGTCTTTACTGATTTTTCTTGAAAAATCTTGTCCGTAGCATAACCATAGTTATTTATTTTTTTAGTATTAACATGAGAAAAATTAAAACCAATTTGCTTCGTCACTACCCTATTTTCGGTATATTTTAGAATTGGGCTTTCACTAGTTACAGGTTTTAGCAATAAGCTATCAGACGTGGGTAAAATTCTAAAAATAACTTCAAGGAGTAAAGCAACTGCAACGAATAAAAATATCAAGTATGAGAAAATTTGCGTTATTTTTTTAATCCAACTCATAGCGTTCCGCATAATTTGTTTTAAGCGCTTCGTCTTGTTGTTCTTTGTAAAGCATGTAGTTACCTACCGCTAAGATGTCCATTTCGGTACCCATAAAGCACTTAAATGCATCTGTCGGTGTGCAAATAATCGGTTCACCACGTACGTTAAATGAAGTGTTAACAACAAGTGGGCAGCCAGTCTTTTCTTTAAATTGAGAAATAACAGCATGGTACTTGGGGTTAGTATCAGCATGTACCGTCTGTATACGTGCAGAATAATCTACGTGCGTAATTGCTGGTACGGAAGAACGCGGTACGTTTAGCTTTTCAATGCCAAATAGTACCTCTTCTTCTCTCGTCATTGCACGACGTTTATTGTTTTGTAAGTCCGCTACAAGAAGCATATAAGGACTATCCGTGTCATGTTCAAACCATTCACCTACATCTTCTCTCAAGACACTTGGAGCAAATGGGCGAAAGCTTTCACGATACTTTACTTTAAGGTTAAGTTGCTTCTGCATCATTGGCGAACGAGGATCTGCAATTATACTTCGTCCTCCTAATGCTCTTGGACCAAACTCCATGCGTCCTTGCATCCAGCCAACTGCTTTTTCATTCGCTAAAGCGGAGGCTACTTCTTCAATCATTTGAGCTTCTGAAAGCTTTTTGAATTTTGCACGACAAGCTGTGAGTTCAGCTTCAATTTCTTTCTCTGTGAACTCAGGGCCCAAATAAGCACCCTTCATTGCGTCACGTTCTTTTGATGTAGAGCGCTCTTTGTTGTGATGTAGATACCAAGTAGAAAGAGCAGCACCTAAGGCGCCACCAGCATCCCCAGCTGCGGGTTGTATCCAAATGTTGTCGAATATTTTTTCACGTAACAATATGCCATTAGCAACACAGTTTAGTGCTACTCCACCAGCCAGGCAGAGATTAGGCTCTCCTGTCTCTTTAGCAATACCTCTGGCGAGTTCTAAGACGATATCTTCAGTTACTTTTTGAACTGAAGCTGCCAAGTCCATTTCACGCTGCGTAAGCTCCGTCTCAGATGTACGTGGTGGTCCACCAAACAATGCATGAAACTTCTTGTTTGTCATAGTTAAGCCGGTTGCGTAATCAAAGTAACTCATATCCAACTGGAAGCTACCATCGTCAGCAACTGTGATGAGTTTTTCTCGTATTAAGTCTGCATAACGTGGCTCTCCATATGGAGCCAAACCCATAACTTTGTATTCGCCAGAGTTAACTTTGAAACCTGTGTAGTAGGTAAACGCGGAATAGAGTAAACCGAGTGAATGCGGAAAGTGTATTTCCTTCAGCACTTTTAAATCACTGCCACTACCAATCGCCAGCGAAGTTGTTGTCCATTCACCAACACCATCGAGCGTTAAAACTGCTGCCCTATCAAAGGGTGACGGATAAAACGCACTTGCCGCATGTGAAAGGTGATGCTCAGAGAACATTAATCGTTCATGCCAATCAACACTTTCATCGAGCGTTGATTTCAACTCTTTGATTAGCGCTGATTTTTGATACAGCTTATCTTTAGTCCAAACTGGCATCGCTTTAGCGAAGCTTGTAAAGCCTTTCGGTGCGAAGGCTAGGTACGTTTCAAGCAACCTCTCAAATTTAACAAACGGCTTTTCGTAGAATCCGACATTGTCGATATCTTTTGCCGCTATTCCAGCCTCTTTTAAGCAATATTGAATTGCATGAGTAGGGAAGCCAGCGTCGTGTTTCTTACGAGTAAAGCGCTCTTCTTGTGCTGCAGCAATGATTTCACCGTCCTTAAGAAAGCATGCAGCACTATCGTGATAAAAGGCAGAAATACCTAAGATATTCATGCTCTATGCCTAAAAGATAGTGTAAATGAAAGGCGCAAACACAGAGGCTTGCGCGATTATTAATAAACCACCCAGTATCAACATTACGATAATGATTGGAGCAAGCCACAGCTTTTTACGTACCCTTAAGAATGCCCAAAGTTCTTTTAAAAATTCCATGTGATTTGCCTTTATTAAAACTGGAGTTTGAAAGATTCAGGTTTGATTGGTTCGCTACGTGGTATCCAGTGACTTACCTTATGACTAAATTTCAATCGCAACTCATCGCGTCCACTTAATCGCATCAACATTGCAATTGGTGTGAATAAACCAAAGAAGATAATCCCAAGTACGATTGGGCTGACTATCATGCCAAGCAGGAGCCCAAAACGCATCCATAGATTATTCAATGGCAATAGGACTTGGGGGATAATAACAGTAATTAATAAAAACAATACTGCCAGTATTGCAAGGGCTTGCGCCCACAAAATTGAATCTATGAAAAGGAAGTATAAAGCTAAGATGACGAATACAAAGGTAAAGAAAAAGCCAAATTTCTTATTCGATGGAAGTTTAATATCTGAAAATTTCAAGATTTTCTTCTTCCTCCAGCAAGCGAGCCTTTAAGCATCTCAGCCGTAAAGCCAAACTCATTGCAAAGACGCTTTCCTTCTTTAAGCGCTTTAATACATGCGTTATTCTTATCTTCAATAATTTTTTCAGCTATCTTTTGTTTCAATTTACAATTATCTTCTTTTTATGTCCATTATAACTAATCAATTTTCATCTTCAAAAAATCTAACAACTCATTAAAAATTTGTCAAAGTTTTAAAAAAAGCGATGTTATTTGTTAAGTTTGTCAAACTTTGTCAAACGAAAACCCTATAAGAATATGGGTTTCATGGATATTTCTCACTCCCACTCAATAGTAGCTGGTGGCTTGCTAGAAATGTCATAAACCACTCTACTAACACCCTCTAGCTCATTAACTATCCTATTTGAAACATGTGCCAAGAAATCATATGGAAGTCTTGCCCAGGTCGCAGTCATAAAATCTACTGTCTCGACTGCTCTAATTGCTATCACATCCGCATATCTCCTCTCATCGCCAACAACTCCAACTGATTTAATTGGGAGAAATGCGCAAAATGCTTGGCTAACTTGATCGTATAAGCCTGCCTTAGTTAATTCCTCTATGAATATAGCATCAGCATTTTGCAGAATTAGAACTTTGTCTTGAGAAATCTCTCCCAGAATTCTTACTCCTAGTCCTGGACCTGGGAATGGATGCCGATTTAACATTTCCAATGGCAAGCCAAGCTCAGACCCCATTTTCCTAACCTCATCCTTAAATAAATCACGCAAAGGCTCTACTAATTCCATTTTCATATCATCAGGAAGGCCTCCAACATTGTGGTGAGATTTAATCACCCTAGCTTCTTTAGATTCCGACTCTGAAGATTCAATTACATCAGGATAAATAGTGCCCTGTGCTAAAAAATTGATCTCATCTTTTAATTTCGCTGCCTCATTATCAAAGACATCAATAAAAGTTCTACCAATAATTTTTCTTTTCTGCTCTGGATCAGAGATACCTTTTAGATGTCTATAAAAAACTTTCTTTGCATCAACAACCAATAAATTTAAATCCATCTTATCTTTAAATAAATTTTCTACCTCTTCGGCTTCATTCTTTCTAAGCAGTCCATTATCAACAAAAACACAAATTAAATTTTTTCCGATCGCTTGATCTAATAGCATTGCTGTTACAGAAGAATCTACTCCGCCTGATAAACCAAGTAATACCTTTTGATCTCCAACTGTTTCTTTGATCTCATTTATTCGTTCCTCAATAAGATTTTCCATTTGCCATCGAGCTACACACTTACATATCTTGAATGTAAAATTTTCTAATACTGTATTGCCCTCTTTTGTGTGGGTAACCTCGGGATGGAACTGCAATGCATAAATAGGTTTTTGAACATGCTCCATCGCAG